>Ga0315338_1000272_pt1 | contig 154498 bp, 140 predicted proteins | sample ASW8metaG_FD_204518 | JGI IMG/M metagenome (GOLD analysis project Ga0315338, IMG submission 204518) | Ammonia-oxidizing marine archaeal communities from Monterey Bay, California, United States - ASW #8 | ecosystem: Environmental > Aquatic > Marine > Coastal | place: USA: California | collected... | reverse complement strand
TTCAGGTTTGAAGTGACTGAAGTGGACGGGGCCCCAAGCCGCATCACGGTCTTCCAAGACCAGGGACCCAACGGGCTCCCGTCCACGCCTCAATAAACCACAATCCGAACAGACAGGGGCCCAGGGCGGCAGATATTAATTAGGTGCACTGTCGCCGGAATTGAGTGGATGCCGTCCGCAATCTAGCTGCTGCGAGGTAGTTCGCGTATTTCGACGGTGCCGCCAGCTTCATACACTGGATTTCCCTCCAGCTTTGCCTCCGCCTCCGCTAGACTTGCAGCTTCTATGCAAATGTAGCCTACCAGCCGCTGGTATATCTCAGGCGCTTCCAATTCTTTGCGGACGCACTTGCCATGTCCGACTTCGCTCCCGCCCCGAAAACAGCCATTCGCCTTCAGTTTTTCAATGTAAACATACCAACCGTCGTCGGCCGTTCCGCTCGCAGGAGAAATTTCATCGTTGTGCATCAGGTATATGAAGTCAGCCAATTTGATTCTCCTCGGTTTGCGGCAAGTTGCAAATTACTCACACCTGGCATCAAATTGTAACATCGCACTGCTGTCATCGTGATTTGATTTCTTTCTGGCATCTCAAACCTCATCAGTTTTCCGTGAGATGGAGTGGATATCCTTTACTCCCGCCATAAATTGCGGTCGAACAGCATGGTGGCGGGGTGAAAAGGAGCTCAGCCGATGTTTCGATTGATGGCGCGACGCACCCTCGCAGCGGTCCTTGCGGTGGCGGCAGTCTGATTGCTGCCGGCAGGAGGCGCATTTGCACAAGACCAGAAGCTTGAAGTGGCGGTCTTTGCCGGTGGCTGTTTCTGGTGAATTGAGTCCGATTTCGACAAGGTGCCGGGTGTGGTCGAGACCGTGTCAGGCGATGCCGGGGCATTTCCAACTTACGGCATGACCAGTCAGGCGAAATCGGGCTTTGAACCCGCGGCCTCGAACGACGCGTTGACGACCGACCTGTCTCGATCCGGCAGGGCCGCATATTTCTCTTTAATGATACGCCAGCATTTGGCCTGGTATCTGAATGTGTTTTGACTGTAGGCAAGCCCAAAGACTTCGTGGGAGAAAACCTTTTCGTCGGCGTCAATAGCGGCAGCATTGGCGCGTAGGAAAGGCAGATAAACCTCGGCGGCCAGCTTGATCAGGTCAAGCACCGGTGAGGACATAAGGTATTCACTCGATATCCAGTCGCCTTCAATTCCTGACGCGTCATCCAACGCCTGCAACCATTGAAACGCTGCCGGCGCTCGTTCAGCCATAATAGCCGCCGGAGTCGGATCAGTTGCCAACGATACCAGTTCACCATACCAGCCAAAATCTGCCAGCGACGGACGTGAGCCAAACAGAAAGAGGGATTTCTTCGGCAGGGCCTGCATGACATCTAGCACTCGTCGGTAGACTTCCTCGATCAGCGGCTTGTTCTCCTCCGTACATCCCACAAGAGGCATGCGTCCCTGCTGTCGGCGGGCGAAATGAAGGCCCGCGGTACGTTGGATACTGTCGCTGTACCCGCCGCCGAGCAACTCCGCCGCAACGATGCGGCTTTTATACAGCGCATCCTTCTCGTGACCCCATCGGTAGTGAAACGCGATCTTAACGCCCCACTCATCGGCCATGTCTTCAAGCAGGTGCGACAGGAAGGCGATCGCGGCGTCATCCGGAACAACAGATCGCTCGCGATGGCGTTCTTCCAGCGCGTAGGCAATCGGCGTTGAATCATTCAGAAACATGCCGTCTTGCGGAAATTGCAGAACTGGCAAAACTGGCGGCCGAATGTGGCTGATCTCTTCGCGTGCTGCTTTGGAAGCAGGATCGTGCGGTAGGTCTTCCGGCACCCAGTCGAGCGATGCCGGCACCCAGTTGAACGGGACCCGGCGATAGCGCAGAAGCGATTTCAGTTTCAACGCATAGGGCGATCCGACGGAACCATAAAGTTTGTATCTCTCAGACATCTCAGTTCCTATCAGAAAGGAAAAGATCTCGAAGCTTGTTCTTGAGCGCCTTACCGGCGGCGTTCGACGGAAACTTCTCCATAATGACAACGTCCTTGATTCTCTGGAATTTGGCCGCAACCCGCCCGTTGATCCAGGCCTTGCAGGCTTCCGCATCAAGACTTGCGTTGCCGCGTAGCACGACTGCCGCTACTGGCGTTTCTCCCCACTTTTCGTCCGGGACACCGAAGACTGAGACCTCCTTTATATCGGGATGCGTCGCGGCAACCTCCTCAATATCGCGCGGATAAACGCTCACTCCACCGGATTTAATCATGTCCTTCTTTCGGTCTACCAAGTAGAGATAGCCATCTTCATCGACATAGCCCAGGTCACCAGAATACAACCAACCATTGCGGATGGCCTGTGCGGTAAGATCGGGGCGATTGAAGTAGCCTGACATCAGGATCGGCCCGCGGCCCACAATCTCTCCAACCTCGCCAGGCTTCATGTCGCGGCCGTCTTCGCCAACGATGCGCAAATCGAACCCCGGTGGTGGGGCGCCGACAGAGGCGAGTTTCGAGCCCGTTGTCGTCTTGTCGAGGATGGTTTGGAACCCTTCAGCCAATCCATACAGTTCGTGCAACTTGCCCGGCAGTAGCGTTTCCAGTCTCTGCTTTTGCTCGAGTAGCAGTGGCGCTCCAATCGTCACCAGGCATTCAAGTGTCTCAAATGCGCGCGGATCGAACGCTGGACTATCAAGCAGGGCAACGATCTGACTAGGTACCAACATCACATGAGAGACGCGCTCTCTGGCGACCGTCTTGACAACCTCTGCCGGGTCAAAAATGCTGTGGAGAATGTAGCGGGCACCCAGGTATATCGACGGCATCAGTGTCATAAATGCGCCGTTGAACACCAAAGAACCGGTGTGCAGAACCACACTTTCTGGTGTCATCCGCCAGCTCAAGGCATAAAGCGTGCAGTAGTTCCATCGTACCCTGTGCGACAGTGTTATGCCTTTTGGATCGCCAGTCGTTCCGCTCGAATAAATGATGTTGTAGGGATCGTCGGGCTCCGTTCCTGGGTCGATGGGCTCGTCGTCGGACGCGCCTGAAACAAAGTTCTCGTAACCTGTAAATCCGGACCGTTGCTCTGAGCCGACTAGGATGCACAGATCGCTTCGTAGCGCTGCAACCTGTGCCCTGACTGCATCCACCTCATCTGCCGTTGAGGTGTGCGCGAACACGGTTATGGCCCCCGCCTGGCCGAGCAGTTGGGCAACTGCAGCCCGTTGCAGCAGCGGGCTCATAGGCACCACCACTGCACCGATCTTGGCCGATGCCCAGTAGACATCCAATAACTCAACGCAGTTGGGCAGCAGGGTCGCGACCCGATCCCCCTTTCCAATCCCGGTACGTTGTAGAGCATTTGCGAGGCGGTTTACTCGTGCATTAAATTGCCGGTAGGTAAGTCTCTGGCCCCCAAATTGAACCGCTTCATGCCCACTTCGAAATTGTGCATGGCGCTCAAGAATACCGGCAAGTTTCATATCGACAATGCCTTGAAGCTAAGCAAGGCCTGGAGCGTAGTTCTTGATTTGAGCGCCGGCAAGCGTCGTTAAATCCGATGCCGTAACTTCAGCAGGTCCGCCGGGATTTACGCTGCCAGTGCTCTTAACTCGCATCCAACATCGCACCACTGTCACCGAAATTCGATATCGGGCAGGCATCTCAAACCTCATCAGATTTCCGTGAGATGGAGTGGATTTCCTTTACTCCCGCCATAAATTGCGGTCGAACAGCATGGTGGCGGGGTGAAAAGGAGATAGGCCGATGTTTCGATTGAAGGCGCGACGCACTCTCGCAGCGGCCCTTGCGGTGGCGGCAACCTTGTTGCTGCCGGCAGGCGGTGTGGTTGCGCAAGACCAGAAGCTCGAAGTGGCGGTGTTTGCCGGTGGCTGTTTCTGGTGCATTGAATCCGATTTCGACAAGGTGCCGGGTGTGGTCGAGACCGTGTCGGGCTATGCCGGAGGGGCCAAGGAAACCGCGACCTACAATCAGGTGGGCGCCGGCGGCACCGGCCATCTCGAGGCGGTCAAGATCACCTATGACGCCAACAAAATAACCTATGAGAAGATGCTGCACCTGTTCTGGCGCAGCATTGATCCAACCGATGCGGGCGGACAGTTTTGCGACCGGGGGTCGAGTTATGCGACCGCCGTGTTTGCTGCAAATGAAGAACAGCAAAAGCTGGCAACCGCCTCGAAGCAGGCGTTGGAAAGCGCAAAAACCCTGAAGGCGCCCATTGTTACGCCGGTGCTGGCCGGCGCAAACTTCTATCCCGCCGAGACCTATCACCAGGACTATCACACCAAAAATCCCTACCGTTACAAGTTCTATCGCTTTAGCTGCGGCCGTGACGCCCGCGTCAAAAATCTCTGGGGCGACGATGCCTGGGGAGGGCAGGGGCACAGTTAATGCATGATCTCCGTTAGGTGACCCGGTTTGACACACTCGGGGGAGAGGGCTGGCTACGGAATAGAAATGCGCTTTTTGGCGCATTCTTGAACGGACACTGAGGCACTTGCGGAAAGTTAATGGTCATGAAAACAGCAAATATTGCATGTTCGGTAATCGGCACGATCTTCGTGAGCCTGGCGATGGCGGCGCATTCGGCTGAAACCATGCGGTTCAACCAGGACCCTGACGCCTATAATCGCAGCGATGCATCAGCGGTTGAGCGGATGTTGATTTCCTTGAGTGACGGTGGACGTCTCCAGGCGCTGCACAGGCTCGGCCTGAAATATGAGAATGGCGAAGGCGTGCCGCAGGACGATGCCCAGGCGCTCAAGTTGTATCGCCAGGCGGCTGATCTTGGGTATGCACCGGCGCAGTTCAGCCTCGGCCTTATGCACATGACCGGCAAAGAGACCGTGCCGCAGGACCATGCCGAAATGCTCAAATGGTGGCTCATGGCAGCACATAGCGGGGATACTGACGCGCAATTGCATCTGGGACTGGTCTATGCTTGGGGCGAAGGGGTGCGCCGCGACGATGTTACCGCCTATATGTGGTTCAGTCTGGCGGCCGCGCGTGGGGCCAGGATCGCAATCAAGCCGCGTAACAATATCGCCAACCGAATGACCTTCGAGCAGGTCGCCCGCGCCCGGGATTTGGTGCGCGCGTGGAGGCGGACGCTATAGTCCAGGTGTTGTAGAGCGTTGCCGGGCACTCTCCACTACTGTCCGGATTAACTCCTGCGGTTGGTTGTGGGTGCACGACGTCCCCTCAAACTGTCTTCCCCCGACTTGATCGGGGGACCCAGTATCCGCAGGCTTTTAAATGGTTCGCGGCCGTGCTCAAGCACAAAACGTGGTGGTTACTGGATCGTCCGGTCAAGCCGGACGAAGACAGTAGGAGGGGTGTCTGGCACTATCTAATCATCGGCCTTCAATCTTCCATGACAGGATCAGGCGAAATGTGCTTTGGCTCCAAACGGGGATGTAAGGGGTTTCTGCCGGGTTAGGGTGTGGCGATGTGTGGGCGAATAAGCTGCGATCCCGGCGGGTGGGCTGGGTGCCGGACAATCCGAAGCCTTGAGTGCCAGCTTCGATCCTTCCGGCACGGTGGTTTCCGCGGTTGCAGCGGATGAGACCGGCAGCGGCGGTGGCATCACCAAGAAGAGCTATTGTGAGCTGTCCGGCGGCGTGCTGATTTCGGCACAGTTCTGAACCGGCCGGCAATCGGGCGCGTGTGAACACGTCGTTTTGTTCAGGCCCCGGTGCCTTCTTGCCTGACCATCACTACCGCTGAGATCTTCCAGGTGCCGTCGTCCTGGCGCTGCATGGCATAAAGGGCCGTCCAGGCATAGCCTTTGGGGCCGATCAGGTGGACCTTCTGGGTTGGGCCACCCAGGTCCGCAGTGACTTCACCGAAGGTTACGCTTTTTGGGCGGTAGACTGCTGGATAGCCGCTGCGCACCATGGACATGAACTTGTCCGGCGTCTTGAACATGGATTTGATGGCTGGAGCGGCAAAGGAAAAGGCGCGCCCACCATCATCGGACCGGAAGGCCTCGATCTGGGCTGTGATGATGTCTTGAAAGCGGGCCTTGTCGCTATCGCTCGGATCTTGCGGTAAGGCACCTGAAACAGATGCGAACACCAGCAACGCTCCGATAAGATATGCAGATAGGGTGCGGGTCATGAGGGCCTCCCTGGGTTTTTGCTGCGTCAAGGTATTATACCGGCGAACCGGTGGAACGGATCAAGGGATTTGCTACCGGTTGCCGTCACCCCGGTCTTGCTGATAGGTCTGTGCCGTGGTGAGTGCAGGTCCTGAAGACCGTTGTTTGTTCAAGGAGGTAAGTCCATGAAAATGTCGGGTGAATACACGCTGAACGCCGAGCGCGAGGCAGTCTGGCAGGCCTTGAACGATCCAGAGGTGCTGAAGGCATCGATCCCCGGCTGCGAGTCCATCACCATGCTGTCGGAGACCGAAATGGAGGCGGTGGCGGTTGCCAAGGTCGGGCCGGTGAAGGCCAAGTTCAAGGGCAAGGTGCAGTTGAGCGAGCTTGATCCGCCCAATGGTTACACCATCACCGGGGAAGGATCCGGCGGGGCTGCGGGCTTTGCCAAGGGCGGCGCCAAGGTGGCGCTTGCCGAAGCAGAGGGCGGCGGCACGGTTCTGTCCTACGATGTCGATGCCAATGTCGGCGGCAAGCTTGCCCAGATCGGCCAGAGGTTGATTGACGGCGCGGCGAAGAAGATGGCGGATGATTTTTTTACCAATTTTGCCAATCAGGTCGGCGGGACGATGGCAGCAGACGACGAGGACACACCGGCTGAGGCGGGACTGTCGGATGAGGTGCAGGAACGGTTTGAGACCGAGCGCTCGCGCTCGAAGCTTTTGATCTATGGCGGATTGGCGCTGATCGCTCTGCTCGTGCTCTATGCTCTGTTCAAATAATGTTGTGCCGCGGTTCGGTGAGAATTTCTCCATAACCCCTTGGCGGCACGGGTAATTGCACCGCCAGCCGGGATTGCCTATTGACCATCCGCCGTTCAGGCGCGACACTTCATGCCATAATGACGAAAAGCGGGGAGGCGGCAGCCTGATTATCCACCCATAAGGTGAGTGGCCTCATGTGCAAGGGCGTTTGCACATGCTCGCGTGATTTCAGAGGAGGAATGAATGCCCACTGTTTCAATGAATGTGAATGGCAAGGCTGTTTCCGGCGAAGTGGAAGCAAGAACCCTGCTTGTCGAATTCCTGCGCAATCACCTGGGCCTTACCGGCACCCATGTGGGCTGCGACACCAGCCAGTGCGGCGCCTGTGTGATCCATCTGAACGGCACCGCGGTCAAGTCCTGCACGACGCTTGCGGTTCAGGCGGACGGCTCGCAAGTCACTACCATCGAAGGTGTCGCCACGAATGGCGACCTGCATCCCATGCAGGAAGCGTTTCGCGATAATCACGGGCTGCAATGCGGTTTCTGCACACCGGGCATGATCATGTCGGGCATCGACATGGTCAACCGCCATGGCGGTACGCTCGACGAGGCAACGATCCGCGCCGAGTTGGAAGGAAACCTATGCAGATGCACCGGTTACCATAACATTGTTAAATCCATAGCGGCGGCTGCTAAAGCAATGTCTTGAACGCGCGAAACCCGGAAGGATTCTAGACCATGAGTGAGACGGGAATTGGCGCGAGCGTGCGCCGCAAGGAAGACAAGAGATTCATCACCGGCAAGGGCCGCTATACGGACGACATCAACCTGCAACACCAGGCACACGCCTATTTTGTCCGGTCGCCGCATGCGCATGCGGAAATCACCAGCATCGACACTTCAAGCGCCAAAGCCGCCGACGGTGTGCTCGACGTCTTGACCGGTGACGATCTTGCCGCCGACAGCATCGGCGGGCTGATCTGCGGCTGGATGATCCACTCAAAGGACGGCACGCCCATGAGGGCGGGCGCCCATCCAGCCCTTGCCCAGGGCAAGGTGCGTTATGTCGGCAATGAAGTGGCGGTCGTGGTGGCCGAGACCCTGGCCCAGGCGAAGGCTGCCGCCGAACTGGTGGATGTCGACTACAATGTGCTCGATGCCATTGTGGATACCGCCAAGACGCAAGCTGATGGTGCACCGCTGCTCCATGACGAAGCACCGAACAACACGATTTTCGACTGGGCGATTGGCGACAAGGATGCAACGGATGCAGCGTTCAGCAATGCTGCCCATGTCACCAGCCTTGATCTGATCAACAACCGGCTGATCCCCAACGCCATGGAGCCGCGGGCAGCGGTCGGTGACTATGACGCCGGTTCGGAAAACTTCACGCTCTACACCACCAGCCAGAACCCCCATGTGGCGCGGCTTGTGCTGGCAGCCTTCATCGGCATTGCGCCGGAGCATAAGCTGCGGGTGGTGGCGCCCGATGTGGGCGGCGGGTTCGGCTCCAAGATCTTCATCTATGCGGAAGAAACCGTGTGCGTGTGGGCGGCAAAAAGGGTCGGACGGCCGGTCAAGTGGACTGCCGATCGCTCTGAAAGCTTCCTGGCGGATGCCCATGGCCGCGATCACGTAACGCATGCGGAACTGGCCCTTGACGACGGCGGCAAGATCCTCGGCTTCCGGGTCAAGACGATCGCCAATCTGGGCGCCTATATGTCGACCTTCTCGTCCAGTGTGCCGACCTACCTCTATGGCACCTTGCTGTCGGGCCAATATAATATCCCGACGATCTATTGCGAGGTCGATGCGGTCTATACCAACACCGCACCGGTCGATGCCTATCGGGGTGCTGGACGGCCCGAAGCGACCTATGTGGTCGAGCGGATCATGGAGACCGCTGCCCGCGAACTGAGCATCGATCCAGCGGAGTTTCGGAAGCGCAACTTCATCCAGGAGTTCCCGCACCAGACGCCGGTGATCATGGCCTATGATGCGGGCGACTATAACGCCTCGCTCGATGCCGCCTGCAAACTGATCGACTATGACGGGTTTGCTGCCCGTAAGGCATCATCGGAAAGCAACGGCAAGCTGCGCGGGATCGGCTTTTCCAACTATATTGAGGCCTGCGGCATCGCACCGTCGGCAGCGGTTGGATCGCTGGGTGCAGGTGTCGGCCTGTGGGAATCCGCTGAAGTGCGGGTCAACCCGACCGGCAATGTCGAGGTGCTCACCGGCTCGCATTCCCATGGCCAGGGTCATGAGACGACCTTTGCGCAGCTGGTCTCTGAAAAACTCGGCATTCCGATCGAACAGGTCGAAATCGTCCATGGCGATACCGACAAGGTGCAGTTCGGCATGGGCACATATGGTTCGCGTTCCGGTGCGGTCGGCATGTCGGCGATCTTCAAGGCCTGCGAAAAGGTGATCGCCAAGGCAACCAAGGTGGCAGCCCATGCCATGGAGGCAGCCGAGGGCGACATCGAATTCAAGGACGGCTCCTTCTCGGTTGCCGGAACTGATAAGTCGATGGCGTTCGGCGAGGTGTCGCTGACCGCTTACGTGGCGCACAATATCCCCGAAGATATCGAACCTGGCCTGAAGGAAGGGGCGTTTTACGATCCCACCAACTTCACCTTCCCGGCCGGCTGTCACATCTGCGAGGTCGAAGTCGATCCCGATACCGGTGTGACGGAAGTGGTCGACTGGGTGGCGGTCGATGATTTCGGTGCGGTCATCAACCCGATGATCGTCGAAGGCCAGGTGCATGGCGGTATTGCCCAGGGCGTCGGCCAGGCGCTGATCGAGGGGTGCGTCTATGACACCGAGACCGGCCAGCTCATGACCGGGTCCTATATGGACTATTGCATGCCGCGGGCCGACAATCTGCCAAGCTTCAGGCTGGGCTTCACCAAAACCATCTGCCCGTCAAATCCGTTGGGCATCAAGGGCTGCGGCGAGGCCGGTGCGATTGCTGCACCTGCCGCCCTGATGAACGCCCTGACGGATGCACTCGGCGTCGTCAACTTGGCGATGCCGGCAAGTTCCCAGGTGGTCTGGGACGCCTTGCAGAACAGTGCGGCAAAACAAGCCGCTGAATAATCGGAGGAGCGACACACCATGTATGATTTCAATTATCACCGCCCCTCCAGTGTGGAGGAGGCAGTCCAACTCGTGAAGTCGGCGGAAGACGGTACGTTTCTTGCCGGCGGACACACATTGATCCCAACCCTCAAACAGCGCCTGGCATCGCCAACCGATGTGGTCGACCTGGGCACCATGGACATTGGCGGTATCACCGTATCCGATGGATCCGTGACCATCGGTGCGGGTGCTACCCATGCCGCGGTCGCATCCTCTTCGGACGTTAAGGGCGCGAATGCAGCGCTGGCCGATCTGGCCAGCCATATCGGCGATCCCCATGTGCGTGCCCGCGGCACCATCGGCGGATCTGTTGCCAATAATGATCCAGCCGCCGACTATCCAGCCGCCTGTATGGCCTTAAGTGCGACCATCCACACCAATGAACGGGAAATAGCAGCGGACGATTTCTTCACCGGCATGTTCGAGACAGCACTCAATGACGGCGAACTGATCACCTCGGTCAGCTTCCCGGGTGCGGACAAGGCAGCCTACGCCAAATTCGCCAACCCGGCCTCGCGTTACGCCATGGTCGGGGTGTTCGTTGCCCAGACCTCTAGCGGTGTGCGTGTGGCGGTGACGGGTGCGGGCCCGGGTGTGTTCCGGGTGGCCGACATGGAAGCAGCCCTTGGCGGTGATTTTTCATCCGCCGCCATCAAGGACATCCAGGTTTCCGCCGACGGCCTCAATTCGGACATCCATGCAAGTGCCGACTACCGGGCGCATCTGGTGAATGTCATGGCACGGCGGGCAGTCGACGCTGCCAACGGCTGAGCGAACACGGAAACAACAGACGGGCTGCGGGTGTGATGTGTCCGCAGCCCGTTTGTGTGTTCGGGTCGATGTCGCCTGCGGCGACACGTTCTGACGTGTTCGCTGGTTTAGTCGACCAGGAATTCTGTGCTCGTTCCGGAATTGCACCGAAGCGGCGGTCTTGATATCAGAAAAGCAGGAGACGGCCCGGGACAGTCATAAGGGGGTACCACGGACTTCGACCGTAAGGGGGGGCAAATGACTGCTTTGAGCCCAAACCAACCCTAATCAATGAGCTTGTCAGCGCTTACACGGAACTGAGTTTGACCGTGTACGTCCGCTATTCCGTGAGGAATGTTAGTATCGATCAAAACGTCTACTTGTGTCTTTGAAGTGACGCTGCATGCCATTTTCACCTCGATGGGAAGCTTGGGTTCCGCTGCGGACATATCCACGCCCATTACGGGAAGTTTTTCATGGATGACAACGACTTCGCCTGAGGTATCGGTGAGCTGAAATTCCCCATGAGTTGGAAATGCCGTATCAATGATACGGGTGAGTGTGACTTTAATAAATGCCATATCGTTGCTAACAAGGTTTTGTGACGGTTCGGTCATTGTGGTGACTTTAGGGGGAAACAACAAGGCGACTTCAACTAGCGATCAACGGCAACTTCGTCCGCTGAACTGCCCTTCGTTCAATCTGTAGCGAAGAATTCCGCAAGCGCTGTTCGGCTTCAACGTCATGCTCTCTGACGGGTTCGGATCGCCCACACCCGCAGGTCAACCAATACCTTCACGGTCGCCAGGAGGACCATCCCGCACAGCGCGGCTTTCGACACCGTTTCCATCGTGCCTTCGATCAGGAGAGCATGAACAATGCTCCCCACAATGACCACCGCAGCAAGAGCCGTGTGAGCGAAGCGCCACATCCGCGGTCTGAGCCGCAACCGCCGGCGCAGTGCCGCAAGTAATGCTGTGGCAAAGACGGCCCACATGGCGATGACGCCCCAGGCGGAGAACGGTGTCGGCGAAGCAAAGGCAAGCGCGTCGACCACGTCCGGTGGACTGGTGATCCAAAGACCCGCAACGTGGATCACCACGGCTGCGACCAGAATGCCACCGATAAATCGATGTACGCGCCGCCCGCGTTGGCCAGCCAGGCCCGGCAAATGTCCGCCGGCCAGCAAAGGCTGAACCAGCAGGAGTGACATCGCGATCACCCCTGCGAAGCCTGCCGCTATGTAGACCGGCTCGCGCCATGCAAGCAGCGGGCTTGCCGCTGCAGCGCCGATTGGTACAACAACCGCTGTCACCAACGCGATCCAGATCACTATCGTGCGGGCCCGGCCCACGCTTCCGAGCCCGCCCCGGTCAGACAGGTTGAAGGACGAAATGCGCGCTCAGGCCGGTGTCTTTTGCGCTCGGCATGATCGGACGCAGAAAAACGGTTTTGAAGGCATCGTCATCGTAAGCGAGATGGCCGTGCGGCTGGCCGAAAGCCGGAACGATTTGCGGCATCTCGAGGCGGAACCTGCCGTTGGCATCGGTGAGCGTGGCACCATGGCTCTGTGGCTCGCGTTCGTGCCCTTCGGTCGTGTGCGCCCAGATCTGGATGCGCTGGCCCGCAAGCGGGGCGCCATCGCCCGCGCGGCGCACGGTGCCGCTCATCCAGAACCCTCCGCCACCGATCCGCTCCACGATCGGTGCGCCAGGTAAGTAGTTGTTTGCACCGCCCCGCATCGAGGGCGTCGGTGCGAGGCCCTGCGCGCGGGCTGGAACAAGGAGGCCGGACACGCCGGTCGCTAAGACGGCACTGCCGGCGATGAGGAGAGTTCGGCGATTGAGCAGGGCATTGGTCATGGAACAACTCCATCGGACAATTCGCCGGTCGTTTCAACTCGTGAGACGAGAGGCGAACAAAGTAGAAAATGGCGTGACTGCAAACTCATCAAAGATAAGACATGTGAAGCACGCAATAAACCGGGCTCACGCCTTCGTGATAGCGATGGTCACGACCCTTCAGCCGTTGGCGTCCATCCCATTACTGCAATTTCGAATTCGACCAGCCCTACCTGAAGTCCCCTTCGGGGCGCCAAATCTGAGCTGGCTTACCCAGTTCCTGTGTGACCAAAACAACGTTGCCTGGGTCGGACCAATCGATCTCGTCCAGATACATGATTAAGTCTTCACGCGGGAATTGGCTGTATCCACCGCCAAACATCAGAATATGCGTGTTGCGATCACCGCCATCAATGCCGACGCGTTCTAGTGGTTTCACTTTGAAGCTTTCGAAGAAGTCATCCAATTTATCCAGCATTGGCGAGTCGCCGTTATTGATATCAAATCCCGGCTCCTCGCAAAACATCGATAGCAGCACAGAAGTCAGATTACTCATTTCGCTTGTTCTCCTCACAGGGTCTAACAATGAAGTCTGTGTCATACGAGGTGAACCGCCCCGGATTTTCCGGAGGCTGTTTGGTTTAAGTTATGCTGCTGTGGGGACTTTGTCCTGCATAGCGTAATATCGTTCCTCGGCTTCAGCAGCCTTTTCCATGTCGTCGACCGGCCAGCTTTGTTGTAGTCTTTCCGGGCATCAATTTTGCTGAGGGCGACAATGAAGAAGCCCGCCTACATCGACCCCGTTACATCCAACGAGTACCCACTGGACACTCCGCTCTGGCGATCGCCGACCGGTGGTCCTTTAATGATCACTGACCTACCCGGTATTTCCCGGAACCAGATAGACAAGGGCGCGCGTTCTTTATGGCGCTATCGGGCAGCGCTACCGATCGAGGTCGATAATCCCATTTCTATGGGTGAGGGATGCACACCGCTGCATCGGAGCAACTTCCGAGGCGCCTCATGCCACTTCAAATTGGAGTGGTTTTCTCCAACGGGTTCATTCAAAGATCGCGGTGCATCCGTGATGCTGTCCATTTTGAAACAGCAAAGTATCAACGCCGTTCTTGAAGATAGCTCTGGAAACGGCGGAGCTGCTATTGCCGGATATGGTGCTGCCGGTGGAATTGCAGTTACTGTTGTTGTGCCCGAAACAACATCGCCTGCAAAGGTGGCTCAAATGCGCGCATACGGCGCGGACATTGTTCTGGTACCTGGGCCGAGAGAAGCGACGGAAGCGGCTGCCATCGATCTCGCAACGAAAACGTTCTACGCCAGCCACAACTGGCACCCGTTCTTTCTGCAGGGGACGAAAACGCTTGGCTACGAGATTTGGGAAGACCTCGGTTTCAAAGTGCCAGACAACATCGTGATCCCTGCATCGGCGGGCAGCAACTTGCTGGGATGTTACATTGCATTCAAGGAGTTGTTGGCTTCTGGTGAGACTGACCGATTGCCAAGGCTGTTTGTTTCCCAACCCGCCAATTGTGCGCCGCTCCATGCGAGTTTTCAGGCTGGAAGTGATGACTTCGTTGAGACCGATTTCAAACCCACGGTGGCCGAAGGAACCGCGATCAAGCGCCCAATTCGCTTGAAGCAAATGCTTGACGTTCTGCGGGAGAGCTCTGGTGGGACGGTTGCCGTGACAGAGGAAGAGATCGTGCAATCGGGCAAAGAACTTGCGGCAACGGGCCTCTACGTCGAACCGACCTCCGCGCATGGTGCAACGGGGTTTTCGCAGTTGATAGCTGAAGAGAAAATTGATCCAGATGATGACACAGTCGTCGTCCTGACCGGAACCGGCCTGAAGGCAACGTCGTTCTATAGCGATCAATTCTCATGATGACCGGTTTTGGGGTTTATGTACCGAAACTGGCTGGATCGGCGAGGAGCGTCGGCCAGTCGGACCGCTTACGCAACGGTGCCAGGTCGGGTGAGTTTTCGACGAACTCAATACGCAGCGTCTTGCTATAGCCCTTTCGGGCGTTGTTTGCCGTGAGAAGCATCTTTGCAATAAACTTCATTGCCTGATCGTATTCTGCATTCGCAACCAAGATGCGCACCTTCTGCATTTCATGGGCCATGGCGTTGCCGGGATTAGGTTTCAGTGCGTCGTGCGCTGCGAGAGCGGATTTTGCATCTCCGCGGAGTAAGCACACATCGACAAGCGAGGATTGCGAAACGTAGTGAAATGCATCCATGTTCATATTGGGCAAGCCGCGTTGAGCTAGGTCGAAAACACGTCGGTAAAGATGTTCGGCGAGATCGAGATGATCGGTTTCAATTGCCAAGTCACCCAGATGAACGAGCAGTGGCGGCAGATCCCAATAGTCAACCGCCCTTCCGCCCAGCAACGTCAAGGCGCCTTCGCGGTCGCCTGCTTGCTTGAGGCGTGCAAACGTCTGCCAGTTCTTGTTCCACCATGTTTGCGCAGCAAGTGCTGCCTTGGCGATTTCCGCATCGGCGCCAGCCTTCCATTGCGCACGAAGCGGGCGCAAAAGTGCTGCCGCCTCATAGGTGCATCCAAGTGATGCCAGCGCAATTCCGAGATCGCATTGAACAACGGTATCTTGAGGGGAAGCTTTGGCCTTCCGCCGCAACTGCGTGATCCTTCGTGGCTCTTTGAGGTGGAACTGTGCGAAACGATGCATTTGCAGATGGTGAGTTGGCGGTCGACCCTGACCAGAGAGTGTCTGGTGGCCTGACACCAGACTTGGTAAGGGCCCAGGATATTGGACCGGCGATAGGCCTGTCCGCCATGTAAACTAGTCAGCCGAGCCGCAGGAGGCAAGGCCGCTTCTGGATCAGGCGGCCTGTGCTGATTGTCCGGGCCCCCAATGATCGAAATGTGCTCTAGCACTACTCCAGTTCTAAGACGTTGCCCTCAGGATCGCGCACATAGACGCATATAATAGGGGCTTCCGCAGTCCCCAGATCGGTTATCCTACCGAGCGGTTTGCCTCCCGCTTCGATGACCGCGTTAAACGTGACATTGATGTCTTGCACTTCGAAAGATATGTGCACATAGCCGGACTGATTGACCGGTGGCATTGGTCGGTCCTGGAAGTTCTTGTATTGAAAAATCTCCAGGAACGGGCCGTCCACGCCGGGCAGACTCAACCATGGTGCATAGATTTCGGAGTTGGGGACGAAACGGAAGTCGTACAACCGGCTTCAATAGGGGATAAAATATCCCATGTCGGATCTCGCAAATTTGGCTCGAAGTGAGATATTTTCAGCTTAATGGGTAGTCGACAGGGACCATTGCCGCCATGACGGACGAAACCTTTTTTCAGCGATTTACCGAAACGCGAGGAGAAATCACCTGTTGGTGGGCAATCCGGGAGGACGCTTGTTCGTTTCTGGTAATCGACGAAACAAACGGCCTTAGCGCGAACACTTCGTTTGAGTTGCGTGCCGGCGAAGACGGGAACATAGGTATTCTGACGCACAACGGTGCGGAGCAAGCTTTGAGTGGAACCGGTGCAGTAGTGCACATCACGCCGGCTGGCACGTTCGTGGAGTCAATCCCTATGACGGCGGCGCAGGTGTCCAGTTATTTGAACAGTGGCGATTTTCCACTAACCCTGGCTGGAGCACGCGAGTATGTACGGACCAACTCACGCCGATGACTTACCAAAAAACCGGTACGATTAATTTTGGGCGCGCGCCGGACGTCCCACCGTCTGCTGCAAATAGCAGATAAGCGGCCCGATTGAGACAGGTGACGAGGAGTTGATTGTGGATGCGCGCCAGCAAGGTAAAACAGGTAAGCTGATACCATTTGCTAAATTGCGGGACCGTATTGGGAGAACATGCAATGTCGATGCCTGACGCGCCGATACAACTTACATCGGACCTCTCGGACTTTGATCATCGTTTGGCATGCAAATGCGTGCTGAAGCACCTCATGCCCTATTTCCGGCCAGCAGCTGTCGGCTGCATCCTGCTTATGTTCTTTGGATATGCACTTACGATATTCCTGAACAGGCTGTACGAAACGGGTGACTTTAACAGTCTCATTTTGCTTTTCTTTCTTGGTCTTGCGGCTCTCATTCTTCTTCTCATCCATCGACAGAAACGAGTTTGGCGAGCCATTAAGGAGGCTCCTTTGCGACAGGGGCTGGCTACAATTTCCCTGGATGACAAAGGAATGAAAATCGAACATCCGGGCATGACGCAAACAATTTTCTGGTCCCACGCGGTAGATGTCATTGATGGAAACGATGGATTGCTCGTATTGTCAGGAGCGGTTGAACCCCATCCCATCCCCACACAAGCGATCCCGGAGGGAATGGCGTTGCACGAACTGAGGGACCAAATCAGGCGATGGATTTCGCAAGCCCAGAGCTAGAATGCACCGCCGCCAGCCCAGCCAATAATTGCTTCAATGACTTGATGTTTCCTCCCGGCACCTTCCTGACGTCGTTGTCTGCGGTGTGATACAGGGTTTTGTGAGCCCAGCGGCCTTGCTTGGACTTGGTGGGAATTTTCCGCGCACCAATGTTTCAGGAGGATTCGACGATAACCCGGTACTGAACCGGAACGCCGGGCGGCGAAGCGGAAATCAATTTGATGATCTGGCTCAAATGACTGGAATCTTTTACCTCGCCGTGAACGAGGATCAGTTCCGAGTCCACATGAGTCCCGACAACGATGTCGTTAAAATCTTCGCTCTTTCTCAAGTCTTTATACAATTTCTGACCCCAGTCGTTTACGAACAAAACAAACTTCCCGCGCCTGCCTTCTGCGAATTTAAGGTCGCTTTCAATTTCATCTAAGTCTTCGAGAATTGCGTCTGCGACGAATCCAACGATGTCAGACCGGGGTTTTGCCTTTTTTGTCTTTCGAACCTCGTTTCGAACTTCCTTGACGTTTTTCAGATTCGAGAGATCAGCGTCACAATAAAGCCTCAGATCATCAATTCGGTCCGCCTCTTCCGGGGTCAAATCATCCTCGATGTCAAAGAAGTTTTCGTCGACCTTCCTTTTGATAAGATGCTCTGACCACTTTGATTCCGGTTTGCCCATTTGTTCGCTCCAGGAGCTGTTTTGGAGGTGGAATAATAAGCCGAGCAGCGGGCCAAAATCCACAGCCGGCTGAAGTGGTACAACCGATTTCAATGCGGGAAAAAATGAACCACATGCGACATGTCGTTCCTCGGCAAAATAGTGGTTTGCCGGGTGCAAATGCTTACAGCCGACGAACGGTGTTTCCTAGGGGAAACCACTCGGTAACGGCTGCTCGATCAATACCCTTGACCTGGTGCACGGTCCAGCAATCTTCTTTCTTGAGGAAGGATGCAAACCAAGCAACCGCTGCACCGTCATCGACCAAGTAGCTCATCACACTGGCATGATCCAATTGCGCTGTATCTGAAGAGAACCACACAAACAGACCGGATTGCGTAAATTCGGCAACCCGGTTTTGCAAATTCTTGGCACTGTGGGAGCGAGCGGGGCCGCGTATTGTTCGAGCGTCATTGTTTTGGTGGTAAACACTGTCAATCCGCTTATACGACGTCTGTTGTAGAACACGGTTGGGATTGAAAGGTGGAAAGGTCAGCTTCTCTTGCCAGATTGGGTCAAGCGCGGTGTGTATCCAATCCGCACCTTCTTCAAAGGCGACCCTGGCCTTGCCAGAGTAACCTAGCCACTTGTGGTCAAACCAACGATCAATGCGCATGAAATAGACCTCGTTCGGTCGGTGTGCATCCACAAGGTTTGCCAGCATGCCATTGAGTGCCGTCAGAAACACGGGGTCATCTGAACTCTTTGCGGGAATGTTGACGATCATCGTGTTCAGGCTTTAATTTCGGCTGCACATAGTCTCAATGTAACACACTGAAAACTCCACTTCAGCCGCGTGAGACGAAACAAATTCCGGATCGATCTATTAGGCTTCTATGTCTGCTCCAGTTCTACGACGTTGCCCTCAGGATCGCGCACATAGACGCATAGAATAGGGGCTTCCGCAGTCCCCAGATCGGTTATCTTACCGAGCGGCGTTCCGCCCGCTTCGATGACCGCGTTAAACGTGGCATGGATGTCTTTCACTTCGAAAGATATGTGCCCATAGCCGGGCTGATTGACTGGTGGCGTTGGGCGGTCCTGGATGTTCTTGTACTGAAAAATCTCCAGGAACGGGCCGTCCACGCCGGGCAGGCTCAACCATGCTGCATAGATCTCCGAGTTGGGAACGCCATTGCCCCGGGATACCAGCTCGCCAGACATGTTCCATCGTTCAACAGTGTCCTCACAGCCGAACACCGCTTTGTAAAAATCCGCAAGGCGATCTGTATCGCGTGCAACCATGCTGACGTGGCCGAACCTCATGCGTTAAATCCTCCAGGGCTGGCCAACGATGTCCGCTATTGAGCTCCTCCGCCAGCCTCTCCATCCTTCATGGCGCGCCAGACGTGCTCGGCGGTCAATGGCATTTCAAGGTGTTTAACGCCATATGCGCTGAGCGCATCGAGGGCGGCGTTGACGATGGCCGGCGGCAGGCCGACGGTGCCGACTTCCGCACAGCCTTTGGCGCCCAGGGGATTGTGGGTGCAGATGGTGCCGTGGTGGTGGACTTCAAGCTCGGGCAGCGTGTCGGCGCGCGGCATGGCGTAATCCATGAAGGAACCGGTCAGGAGCTGGCCGCTGTCAGGATCGAAGCGGGCGTGTTCGAACAGCGCCTGGCCGACCGACTGGGCAAGCCCGCCCTGGATCTGGCCCTCGACGATCATCGGGTTGATCACCGTGCCGACATCGTCGACGGCGACGATGCGGGCGATCCTTATGACGCCGGTTGCCGGATCGATTTCGAGTTCGCAGACATGGCAGCCGCCGGGAAAGGTCCAGTTCTCAGGGTCGTAAAACGCGGTTGCGGTGAGGCCCGGTTCGGGATCATCTTCCGGGAGATCGAGAGCAGCGTAGGCCATGGCGGCAATCTCGCGGAAGCCCATCGTGCAGTCCGTGCCGGTGACCCGGAAGGTGCCGTGTGCGGCCTCGATGTCGCCGGGTGCTGCTTCCAGTGCGTGGGCGGCAAGCCGGGTTGCCTTGTCGACCACCTTGTCGAGGGCGCCGACCACGGCACTGCCGCCGATGACCAGCGAGCGCGAGGCCACCGTGCCGCAGCCGAAATGAACCCGGTCGGTGTCGCCCTGGACGACGCTGATGTCCTTTAACGCGACACCGAGCCGGTCCGATACGATTTGCGCAAACGCGGTTTCATGGCCCTGGCCCTGGCTGTGGGTGCCGACATACACCGTGACCGCGCCGGATGGATGCACACGGACGTCTGCTGCTTCGTGACGGCCACCGCGGGTGCCGAGGCTTTGATAGACCCGGGACGGGACGCCGCCGGCAATCTCGAGATAGGTGGAAAATCCGATGCCGCGCAGGAGGCCCAAAGCCTGGGACGCCTTGCGCCGTGCGGCAAAGCCCTGGTAGTCGATCGCCTCAAGCGCGCGCTCCAGAGTGCCGTGATGGTCGCCGGAATCATAGGTCAGGCCAAGCGGTGTTGCATAGGGAAAGGCGTCGGTGGGAATGAAATTGTACCGCCTGATATCAAGCCGGTCGATCGCGAGAGCATCTGCTGCCCGGTCCATGAGCCTCTCCAGCACGTAGGTTGCCTCCGGCCGCCCGGCACCCCGATAGGCATCGACGCATGTGGTGTTGGTGAACACCAGGCGCACGCGGGCATGGATTGCGGGAATGCGGTAAACGCCCGACAGGAGCGGTGCATAATAGGTTGTCGGGATCGCCGGGGCCGCCTGCGACAGATAAGCGCCGAGATTGGCGATGGTCGAGACCTTAAGGCCGGTGATGGAGCCGTCCGCATCGAGCGCCATTTCGGCTTGCGTCACATGATCCCGGCCCTGTGCGTCGATGAGGAAGCTCTCCGAGCGTTCAGCGCGCCAGGCGATCGGCCGGTCGAGTTTGGCGCACGCCCAGACAAGCACGGTTTCTTCGGAATAAAGGAAAATCTTGGTGCCGAAGCCGCCGCCCACATCGGGCGACACGACGCGAAGGTCGGTTTCGGGGATGCCCAGGACCAGATGGCACAGCATGGCGCGCACCCCATGGGGGATCTGGCTCGTGGTGAACAGGGTGTAGCGGCCATCGCCATGGTCGTAATGGGCACGCGCTGCGCGCGGCTCCATGGGACATGCGGCAAGCCGGTTATTGATAAGCTCGATGCCGACAATATGTGCAGCACTCTCGAACGCCTGCGTCACGGCGTCATCGTCGCCGATTTCCCAGTCGCAGCACAGATTACCCGGCGCTTCGTCCCACAGCTGTGGCGCGCCATTATCAAGGGATGCTGCCGTATCGGTGGCAGCAGGCAGCGGTTCATACTCGACTTCGATATGATCGAGGGCGTCCTTGGCGATGGCAGTCGTGTGTGCGATCACCACCGCGACCGGGTCGCCCACATGGCGTACGCGGTCGATGCACAAGGCGGGGTGCGCCGGTTCCGCCATGGGCGTGCCGTCGCTGCCGGCAATGCACCAGGTGCATGGCAGGGTGCCGACATTTTGAGCTTCCAGGTCGGACCCTGTGAAAACAGCGACAACGCCGGGCCTTGCTGCAGCGCTGGAGATGTCGATGCGGAGGATTTTCGCATGGGCATGGGGGCTGCGCAGAAAGGCTGCCTGATAGTCGCCCGCCTGTCCAAGATCGTCGACATAACGGCCGCGGCCCCGAATGAACCGGAGGTCTTCGGTGCGGCGTACGGGCTGGCCGATGCCCTCGCTCCAGTGTGGCGACGCGTGGTTATCCTGTGTGTTCATTAACGTCAGTGTGCAGGAATTTAACGTATCGGCCAACCAGCATTCGCCGTCCTCTCAAGAGTGATGATATGCTCTCTTTCTCGAGGTAAATGCAGAAAGGCAAATGCAGGTGGAGACCGCGATGAACGACCAAGTCAAGACCGTGTGCTACCGCAATGTCGACTGGCTGGTGCGCTGGAACGCAAAAGCCGGTGCGCATGAATATCTGCGCGGTGGTGATTTCGCTTATGAGGGCGACCGCATCGTGCATGCCGGACACAGCTTTGCCGGTGCCTGTGCCGAGGAACGTGACGGCGCCGGCCTGATGATCATGCCCGGGCTGATCAATCTGCATACCCACTCGGCCACCATGCCGGTGCTTAAGGGCATTCGTGAGGACATGGCCAATCCACGGCTTTACATGTCAGCACTTTATGACGGCTGGAACCTGTTTCCGACCCCACCGGAACGCAAGCGCTGGAACACGGCTTATGCCTATGGCGAGATGCTGCGGTCCGGTGTCACCACGGTGCTCGACATGTGTTACCCGTTTCCCGGCTGGGTCGATATTGCCGAGGAGAGCGGACTGAGATGTTTCCTTGGCGGCCTGTTCCAATCAGCCCAGTGGTCGACCACGAATGGTCACAGTCTCGAATACATCTGGGCGGAGGACGGCGGCGAGGCGGCCATGGCGGGTGCTCTGGCGGTGATCGAGGAGGCGCGCGGGCGCGGGTCCGACCTGCTCGATGGTGCGGTGACCCCGATGGCGGTCGATACCTGTACGGCGGAGCTCATTCGTGACGCGGAACAGGAAAGCCAGCGTCTTGGCGCACCGTTTCAGCTTCATGTCGGTGAATCGATGATCGAGTTTCTCGAGATGTCACGGCGTACCGGCATGTCGCAGATGCAATGGCTTGAGGCAAACGGTCTTCTGCTTGAGGGCATGCTGATCGGCCACGGCATATTCCTCGATCATCATTCCTGGCTGCACTGGGGAACCCGCAACGATCTCGATCTTCTGGTCGACATCAATGCTGCTGTGACCCATTGCCCGGTCGTGTTCAGCCGCTATGGCATCACGTTGGAAACCTTCGGGCTTTATAATGATGCCGGTGTGACCATGACCATCGGCACCGACGTTTTTCCGCACAATATGATCGAGGAGATGCGGGCAGCGGCTGTGTGCGGGCGCATCGCCGATCAGCATATGCATGCGGTGCCGACGACGTCGGTGTTTGAAGCCGCCACCAGCGAAGCGGCAAAGGCGCTAGGGCGCGATGATCTAGGCCGTCTGGCGCCGGGTGCGAAAGCCGACTTCGTGGTGGTCGATACCCAGGTGCCGGAAATGCAGCCGCTCTATGATCCGTTGCGCAGCCTGATCCATACAGCCGCAGACCGTGCGGTGCGGGATGTTTTTGTCGGCGGCACGGCACGGGTGCGCGACGGTGTGGTGTTGTCGATCGCCATGCCGCGTGCGGCAGCAGAAGTCAACGCGACCCAGGAGGCGCTCATGCCCAATGCCTCGTCTCGTCACTGGGCGCAAAAACCGCTCGATGAGATTGCGCCGCGGACGCTGCCTTTGGCGGAGCAGTGATGTGGGCTGGTTTCGCCACCGGGCGCAGTGCTTTATAGTCCCTAACAGGTTAAGTGTTCGAATGGGTAAGAGGTAGAAATGAACGCAAGGGCGCGGAAGTGGCTTATTTCCAACCTCATGATCCTGCTTGTCGGGGTCGGCGCGGGTTATCTGTTTTCTCAGGCGCAAAACGGCGGCCCTGAAGAACGTCTTTCCCGTCCTGACACTCAGTTTCGGGCGCAAAAGGCGTCTAAAACCGAGGCTGCCGGGGCTGGGGAACGGATCACGAGGCTCAAAGCCGGGGCGATCATTGCCACCAAACAACGCGCCACGCGAAACACCGATGACGCCAGCTTTACCGCGCCGGTCGCGACCTGGACCAATCTGGTGAAACAAGCGCGGTTCATTGGCGACACGCCGAACGATCTGAGTGACGAACTCGCCTCGGCGATCAGGGCACTCGAGAGGCAACGCGCGCAAAACGAGACTTTGAACAAACGAATTGCTCAACTTCGGGCGATCGTCGCGCAGGCCACAGCCCGCAGCCAGACGCTCGAAGATGAACTTGCCACCGCACGTCACGAACTCGAGACGCAGCGCGGTGACACTTCCAGCCTGACGGCTCAAATTTCGACTCTCGATGCACAGCTGGCTGAACAACAGGCCGGTGCACATGCCGACAATCAGTCACTGAGCGATGACCTCCAGGCGACCAGGGCAGCGCTTGAAACGCGCAACACGGAAAATGCGGGCCTCGCCAGACAGGTTGCGGACCTCAACACCAAGGTCGCGCAGCTTGAGGCCACTGCTACTGATGTGACCGGCAAAAACGCGCAGCTCACGCAAATCCTCACGGTGACTGCAAAACTGTTGGAGGACCAGAAAGCCGCACTCGCCAGTCTTGGCAACCAGGTGGCGGGCCTTAATGCTAAGGGCGCGCAGCTTGAGGTGGTTGCGACAGAAGCCGGTGCGAAAAACACCAACCTGACACAAGACCTTGCGACCGCTGCACAGCAACTGGAACAGCAAAGAGCAGAAATCACCAGGCTCACCGACCAGGTGGCGAGCCTCGGTGCAAAGACCGCGAAGCTTGAGGCGGCGAGAGCCGGCACCGTTGGGAAAAATGCTAATCTGACGCAAGACCTTACCTCCACCACACAGCTTCTTGAGCAGCAGAAGGCCGAAAACGCCAGGCTCACCGACCAGGTGGCGGCCCTCAACGATAAGACCGTACGGCTTGAAGCCGTAGCGACCGAGGCTGGTGCGAAAAGCGCGCTGCTTGAGGCTGCCGGTGCCGAAACTGCTGCGAAAAACGCCAAGCTGATACAAGATCTCGCCACCACCACAAAGCAGCTGGAGCAGCTAAAAGGCGAAAACACAGGTTTAAACCGGCAGATGGTGGAACTCGGTGCCAAGGTGGTGCAGCTTGAGGCTGTCGCCGTCGATCCAGCCGGGCAAACCGCGAAGCTGATACAAGACCTTACCTCCACCAAAAAACAGCTGGAGCAGCAGCAAACCGAAATCACCGAACTTAACGAACGGAGCACGGATCTTGGAAACCAGATCTCGCTGCTCGAGGCATCAGCGGTCCGGTCCGCCGGGCAAACCGTGACGTTGAGGCAAGATCTCGCTTCCACCACAAAGCTGCTGGCGCAGCAGAAGAACGAAAACGCCAAGATCACCGGGCGTGTGACGGGGCTGGACGCCAAAGTCGCGCAGCTTGAGGCTGCGGGCGAGGACACTGCGGGGAAAAATGCACGGCTGACACAGGACATCGCTTCGGTCACACAGCAGCTGGAGCAACAGAAGACCGAAAACGCCAGAGCTGCTGAACAGGCCGTAGAGCTCAGAACCCAGATCGCGCTTCTTGAGGCAGCAGGGGCCCGCTCCGCTGGACGGACAGTGAAGCTGACGCAAAACCTTGTCTCGGCGAAAAAGCTGCATGAGGCGCAAAACGCCGAGAACACCAGATTGGCGCAACAGATGACCAAGCTCGATGCACAGATTGCCGCGCTTACGCCGCCACCGCCGCCGCTGATCCGGCAAGCCGCGCCCAAACATGCTTGCGACCGCTTCGCCAGCCACGCTGAAGATGAAACCCGGGCCGCCGAGGGGGTTGCTTTCCAGCGGATCCAGGTCACACGCGCCAAACTTGCCTGCAACCGCGCTGTTGAGAAGTATCCCGATGAGCCGCGGTTCAAGTTTCTGCTCGGCCGTGTCCTTGTCGCCGGCAAGGACTATGCAAACGCAGCGACCTTGCTTCACAAGGCCGTCGAGGGCGACTATCCCATTGCCGCGGTCGTGGTCGGCGACCTTTATTATCAGGGCTGGGGTTACGAAAAGAACGACGAGGAAAGTGCCGGCTGGTACCTCAAGGCCGCCGAGATGGGAAGTTCGCGCGGCCACCATCGCTACGCCCGACTGCTCGACCTTGGCCACGGTGTTTCCCGTGATCCGGCCAGCGCCGCCCAGCACATGGCGCAGGCAATCAGGCAGGGTAATCCGACAAGTATCAGCCAGATGCATCTCAACGCGCTCAGCTGGAGCCTGCGATTCCGGGTAGAGTTGCAGAAGCTGTTGATCGCATCCGGTGTTTATACGGGCGCGATCGACGGCGTGTTCGGCAACCAGACATGGCGCGCGGTGAAAGCACTTGCAAAACAGCAGGAAGAGTAGCGTCTGCTGCAGCCTTCAGGCCAATCTGGTGCTTGTCGGCAGGTAATCGCTTTGGGTGCCGGATCAAGGCCGCACGTCGACCAGATAGGTCCAGCGAACCGGCGGGGAACTTTTGTTCTGCTCGTTGCGATACATGAACACCAGTCGTGCGGTGCCAGGGTGCTTGCCGGTGACCAGGTAGCGCTGGGTCGAGGGCGACACCATGGAGGCGGAGCCGCGGTTGGCCCTGGTGCTGGGTGCGAGGTCGTCGACAGAGACCAGGTCGAGGCCGGTGCTGTGATCCCGGTCGAGGTGCCAGGCGGCACCCGCATCGGCATCGCCGTCGAGGTAAAGTACGATCTTCTTGCCTGGCGCAACCTGTTCGGTGAGGGTTTGTGAGCGGGTAACGCTTTGCTCGGCAAGGGCGGCGAACCACGGCCAGGCGGACCAGGCAGCACCAGTGCATGCCATAAGCCCTGCGGCTACAACCGCTGTCGTATACCCGGCGTTTCGTGCCCCGCGCGCCATCGCTTTCTCCAAGGGATTGCCGGCCCAAAAGAGCGGGACGGTGCACAACAGTGTACTCCCCGGCTTCCATATGACGCAATCGCTCGCCGCATCCATGAACCGGTGCTCCATTCGGGGATGGCCTGTGTCAGTTTGGGCTATTGCCCGGACGGGCGAAATGAGACAGAACTCCGGTTCAATAGAACGGGCACCCAAGAGGACGAACGCAATGGATAACCAAAGACAATTCTACATCAATGGCGCCTGGGTTGACCCCATCGAGGGAACCGACCTGGATGTCATTAATCCCTCGACCGAAGAGGTTTGCGCAACCATTTCCCTTGGTGGTCCAGCGGACGCAGAAGCCGCGATTGCGGCTGCTAAATCGGCGTTCAAGGCCTGGGCCTGGTCGTCCAAGCAGGACCGCCTGGACCTGATGAACCGCATATTGGAAGTCTATATGGCGCGGTCCGATGAGATGGGCGAAACCATCTCCCGGGAAATGGGCGCACCGATCGAGATGTCGAAGATGGCCCAGTCGGGCACCGGCTCAGCGCATATCAAGGCGTTTATCCGCAGTCTTGAGAATTTCGAATTCGAGCGCGAGCTGCGCGCCAACACACCCAACGACCGGATCATCTATGAGCCGATCGGCGTGTGCGCTCTGATCACCCCGTGGAACTGGCCGATGAACCAGATCGCGCTGAAGGTCATGCCGGCGATTGCTACTGGATGCACCATGGTGCTCAAGCCGTCCGAGCTGTCGCCTCTGTCCGGCATGCTGTTTGCGGATTTCCTGCATGAGGCAGGTGTTCCAGCCGGCGTGTTCAACCTGGTCAATGGCGATGGACCCGGCGTCGGCACCACATTATCGGGACACAAGGACGTCGACATGATCTCGTTCACCGGTTCGACCCGGGCGGGCACGGCGATTTCCAAGAACGCTGCCGACACATTGAAACGGGTATCATTGGAGCTTGGCGGCAAGGGCGCCAATATCATCTTCGCCGATGCCGACGAAAAGGCGGTGAAGCAGGGTGTTGCCCGTTGCTTCAACAACACCGGTCAGTCGTGCAACGCACCGACCCGCATGCTGGTGGAGCGCTCGCGTTATGGTGAGGCGGTCGAGCAGGCGCAGGAACAGGCGGAAAAGACCGTGGTCGACCTGGCATCGAAAGAGGGCCGGCATATCGGCCCGCTGGTCTCGCAGCTGCAGTTCGACAAGGTGCAGGACCTCATCGAGGTGGGCATCAAGGAAGATGGCGCACGCCTCGTCGCCGGCGGTCTGGGACGGCCCGAAGGCCTGAATCGCGGCTACTTCGTCCGCCCGACGGTGTTTGCGGACTGCAATAACGACATGCGGATCATGCGCGAAGAGATTTTTGGCCCGGTCTTGTCGATGATGCCGTTCGATAGCGAAGACGAAGCCATCGAAATCGCCAACGACACGGATTATGGCCTGACCAATTACGTCCAGACCGCAGACGCGGAGCGGGCCAATCGGGTTGCCCGCCAGCTGCGCTCAGGCATGGTGGACATGAACGGACAGGCCCGCTCGTCGGCGGCACCCTTCGGTGGCTACAAGCAGTCCGGCAATGGCCGTGAAGGCGGTCACTGGGGCATGGATGAGTTCCTGGAAGTCAAGGCAATCGGTGGCTGGTTCCCGGAGGCCGGCTGAGCGGGTTGGTTTTGGACAGGGCAAATTGCGGGTCGGGGCTAGAGGAAAGATCGAAGCCCCGACCTGTGTCATGAAACTCAGCAGGCCCTAGGACCAATCGACATTCATGGTTCACATGAGACAGAATGTTTGATTCACAAATCACCAGATTACCTCGGTCTTGCCAATTTACTCTCATGTAGTATCTACACACCGTGTCGTCATTCCCACGAAAGCGGGAATCCAGAAATCAGTTTGGAATCAAGTTCTTGTGAAGGCGACTGGATACCCGTTTTCACGGGTATGACGGGGAGGTATTCGATTGGTCCCAGGACCAGTCGGCATTCATACTTCTCGCTTGTGCGATGCTACGGGTGCGATGAATGTCGATTCAGCCTAGAGCGCCGCCTTTATTGCCTGCAGCCCCTTATCGATATCATCGGTGTTGTTGTAGAGATGGGGCGAGAAACGAATGAAGTCGCGTCGCAGGGACGCGATGACGTCGGCTTGCTTCAGGGTCCGGGCGAAATCAGCGCTGTCTTTGCTGGGGAAGCGCGCCGCAACCGTTGCCGAACGCTGGTCCAGGTGGCTTGGGCCGAGAACATGTGCGCCCAGTTCCTGAAGCCCCTCTATCAAATGCCCGGAGATTTCGCGGTTATGGTCGGCAATGCGTTCGATTGAGATGTCCAGCAGGTAGTTCACAGCTTCGGTGGCGCCAAAGGCTGTGCCATAGGCCATGGTGCCGAACTCGTAACGCTTTGCACTATCGGCATACTCAAACCGGTCGGCCTGAAAATCCCACATGTCCTTGTGAGAGCGCCAGCCAATGATGCCGGGGCTGAAAGTCTGTAGGTGTGGCGACACATACATCATGCCGGTGCCAAACGGACCACAGAGCCATTTGTAGGTTGACGTGGCAATCGCGTCCACGCCGGTGGCCGCCACATCGATTGGTATCTGACCCGCGGACTGGGTTGCATCAACCACACAAATTGCGCCGCATGCATGAGCCGCATCGGAAAAGCGTTTCAGATCGAAGACCTGCCCGGTGCCCCACTCAGCGTGTGACAGGCAAACAACGGACGTGTTGTCGTCGATCAGGTCCTCCAACGCTTCCGGGTCAATGGACAACGTGTCATCGGCCCTTGCCCAGCGGACCTCGGCCCCGGTCTGCTGGGCCACGCGCATCCAGGGATATACCGTGCTGGGGTGCGTGGTTTCCGTGGATACAATATTGCTTCCCGCCGGTGGCATGACTGCCCAGGCAAGGGACGACATGAGTACTGTTTCGCTGGACGCAACGGCAATATCCTCTTTGCCGGAGTTGAACAGGCGGGCAGTGGCGTCGCTCAGATTATCAAGGCACTCGACCTCGTCCTGCTCCGAGAAGGCAACGGTTCCTTTTTCGGCGAGCGCACGCTGCCAATCGGATATGACGGCAGCACCTTTGGCATGGCTTAGCCCCACGGACGCTGCATCCATGTATACGTAGCGTTCTGCTGGAGGAAAGATATCGGTGGTTCCGAGGCGTTCAACCATTGTGCCTGTCCCTTTTTCTTATGCCCGTTCAGTGGAGGTCCGGCAGAACGTGAAATTGCAATGACGGTGGATTTAGATCGACATGGTGGTTATGTGCACTGTTATTGCAACTTGTCACCGTAATTTCGTAATTTGGAGGCCGGCTCGGGCATTCTTGAACAGACACTGAGAGATTTCCTTTACCAAAATGAGCTACCAGCTTCCTTTATTGTGAGTGTGCCGCGCAGGCCGGGTGCATTGTCGCCAAAATTCCATGGGACCTATGGCCGGCGCGCGCGGTGATTGGGTGCTTAGCCTGGAGAGATGTCATGTCGATCATCAAACGATTGTCAAACGAACTCGAAAAGCCAAGAGACCAGCGCCCTTTGGGGAGTGGCTGGCTGAGTGGTGGCGGGGCGCTGCTTGCCGGGCTGACCGGCCTGTTGCTGGTGTTGGTGCTGAAACTGCCGGGGTCTTTCGTGACGCCGGACCTGATGGCCATTCACGACAGCGGTTATCTCAGGCCGTTCCTTCACATCGTGCTGCTGATCGGCTACGGACTTGCCCTGCTCAGTCTGCTTTTGAGCAAGGACAAAGTGCTCGGCGGCACAGCCCTGGCGCTGGTCGTGGTCGCCTCTCTGCTGGGCGGGTCGCAGACCACCACCAGCGATGCCAACCCGACCAGCCTTTATTTTGGGCTGGACTTCTTCATTCTCAATGTCCTGTTTGTCGGTTTTTTGTTCGTGCCGCTCGAACGCTTCTTTCCGCACCGGGCCGACCAGACCGTGTTCCGGCCGGAATGGCAGGAGGACATGTTCTATTACCTGATCAGCTCGATGTTGGTGCAGGTGCTCACCTTCCTCACCCTGGCGCCGGCCAATTTCGTCACCGGTGCGGTCGATCTGAGCGCGATCCGGACCCAAGTCGCGGGCCTGCCCTTTGCGGTGCAGGTGCTGATCATCATGGTGGTGACGGATTTTGCGCAATACTGGTTCCACCGGATGTTCCATCAGGTGCCCTGGCTGTGGAAGTTCCATGCGGTGCATCATTCCGCCAGGTCCATGGACTGGCTGGCGGGCGCGCGCATGCATATCATCGAGATTGCCCTGTTGCGCGGTTTGACCGCCTTGCCGATGTTCACCCTGGGCTTCGACCCGGCAGCCATTCAGGTCTATGTGCTGATCGTTTATTTCTATTCCTCGCTGGTGCATGCCAATCTCAGATGGGATTTCAAGGCGATCGAAAAGGTCCTGGTGACGCCGCGCTTCCATCACTGGCATCATGGCAAGGAAAAAGAAGCGATCGACGTGAATTTCGCCATTCATTTCCCGCTTTATGACCGCCTGTTCGGCACCCACCACATGCCGGAGGGGAGATGGCCCAAGGACTATGGCGTCGGCGGCGACCCGGTGCCGCTTGGTTACTGGAAACAGTTTCTCTATCCGTTCCGCAAATCCAGCTGAGGAAACGCGGCGACAGCGACGACCTGCGGTGGCAAATTACGGTGATGTGATAAGCGGCAAAGCCAGCGTCAAGGCAACCTTGAGGGCGGGCATTTCCTACAAGTCGGTTGCCGTTGCAAAAGGCAACAAGGTGCGGGTCTGGGTCGAGGAAGAAAAAACCGGCCGGCGGGTATCGAATGTCGACACTCCCGGCGTGTCCATTCAGCCGACCGAGATCCCGGTTATTATATATTACTGAGCGAGTTGGCACGCATTGCTGCGGTAAGTAGCTGGGTGCACTGTCACTGCAATTCCTTATCGGGCGATCACGATGGCGTATGGCAGGCCCTGATGGTGTCCGTCAGGTTGGTCGATCCTTTCCCGCTGTATCTTCGCCACGTCTTGCAGACGGACCGTGTTATCCCCCATTTGGGCAACAACGATTTGCCTGAGAAACGCAACGTCCATCTGAGGATCTCCGTTACTCAGCGCATCGGTGACCGCGCCGCGCAGGTCCTCCAGGGTAATATTTAGAGACGACAGTCTGGCGCTATCGGCTGTGATAGTGACGCCCACCGGCGGCAAGACAAAGGGCGTCCATTCAGCGTTCGGCAGATCCTTTCGTTGCAACGTGTCGGTGGTGCGGCGCATCTCGGTCACTGACGACAACAAGACGCTCGCGCCGGAAGGCAGACGGACCGTCATATTTCCGATATCCCCAAGTCCCCCCGGGCTGCGCTGTTCGTGCATGGCTTTGGCGATATCATCTGCGCTCAGGCCCAGACGTTTGGCGCTTTCGGTCAGTGTCAATGACTGCGAGCGATACTGGTAGGATGTCTGATCGAACACCGCGGGAATTGTCGGTTTCCCATCGAATGTGAGACGTATCGCCGGTCGGTTCGACGCATTCTGGCGGGATTTTATGGCATTGATCAGTTGGAGACGCCGTTTTCCCCGGTATGACTTTTGCCGTGGCGTAATGAGGAACAGGATCTCCCGTGCCGCCAGTTCATCGGCAATGCGCTGGCGGGATTTCGCATCGATGCCGGGTTGGGTGGATGGATCAACAGCGGCGACGCGGCCGGTATAGACCTCCAACGTCTCGATGCCTTCGGATTTTCCTAACAATTCGGGCACTTCGTGAAACCGTTGGGTGGTGTCATCCACCAGTCTGGCTCGTTCGTCGGCGGAGAGACCCTGGGGGAGGGACAGGCGCAAGGTAAAAGAACCCTCCATGATCGAATAGGAAAAGCCTGCCGTGCCTATTGTCAAAATCGTGAATACCACACCGGCGATGGTGCTCAGCCACCAGGACGGGGTATGTCCTCTATCCCGGACACGGCTCAGCACCTTTGCCGCGAGGGTGTGCGCGCACAGACCTGTGACGAGGGTCAGTACGATTGCGCCTCCGACAAATCGATAGTCGCTACCGCCTCTGCCTGCCAGGATTTCCAGGATGAAGCCGATTGCCACCAGAAGTCCCAACCACAGATACCAATTGCGCAGGCGCGCCCCGGCGGCCACGGCGACGATCAACGGGGTGAGCAAAACGACCGCGGCAAACGCAGCCTGGCCGCGCGTCCATAACGGTGCCGGCGCGAACATTTCCGGTGCATCGTAGAAATTGAGTATACCCAGCGTGACGCACACAGCACCAAGGGCCAGTACCAGGATCCATGTCAGTGCTGATGTCATGAGTTTTATTTGGCCCGGGTTCGTGGTGACGGTTCACCTGGAGCGTGTCGAGGCGGTTGTCTGTGGCACACGCTGCTCAGGCCCAACGCCGGCTTTCGCAGGGCGCCGTCAAGAGTTCGATGCGGTCCTTATGGACGATCAGGTTCTCTTCATAGTTGGCAGCGCCGATACCTGGCCGGCCGACCAGCGCTTCAACTGCAAGCACCATGTTTTCCTCGACCACCGTTGTCTCGCCTTCGACAATCCAGGGGCCCTCGATACCCGCGCCGAGCGTGTGTCCGAAACAGGGGAACTGCTGTGAAAAGACATTGCCCAGTTCCGACGCTGTTGATTTGTGGTTGGCGAAACCGTTGTCGTCGAGCCAGGACTGACCGCGCAGGTAAAGATCACCAAAGGTGGTGACGCCGATGTCTATGCCGTCGATGATGTGATGGATGATGCCGACAGCGCCTTCCAGCAGTTCGCGCTGGCCGGCATCCGGATTGCCGCCGACAACGGTTGAGCGGGCAAAATCCGTATAATAGCCGTTGACCGGGCCCCACTGGTCGCAATGCACCAGGTCTCCGGTTTCGAGTTTCCGGGTCACGTTCCAGTGGGGGATACCGGAGCTGCCGAAAAAGTTGCCGGAGTTCGGCCCGCTGGAAATGGCGACGTCCTGCATCGTGCCGCCATTGGCGGCAAGCACCTGCAGTCCGGCACCCACAGCGTCACCTTCGGTGTTGCCTTCGACGATGGCATCCATGGTGGCGTTCATCCACATGGTGCCGACCTGGGCTGCGTGGCGTAACAGGTCCATCTCGGCCGGGGTCTTGATCAGGCGCAGGTGGTCCAGAATATCATCTGCGGGTTCAAGGTTGAGCCACTGGTTGCCGGCAGCCTCCTGCATGCGCTTCAGCGCGCTGACCAGGAATGACTGGCGACCGACCAGGCCTATCTTCTTGTCGAGCAGACCCATTTCCTTCAGCACATCGACGGTGCCGGTGGTGAGGTCGGCGACGGTTCTGATGTCGGTGACCTTGACCCGGTCTTCCGGGTCGTCGTGATAATCGGTCAGGAGGACCGGGTCGCCGTCAACCGGCAGAATGAGTGCTGAGTGGCCGCGGCTGGCCCATCTCTGGGTGTCCGGCACGAGGGGAAACAGCGAATGGAAATTGGTCAGATAATAGACATCTCCATAGGCTTCGACCGAGCTGCCGCTGCGCGACCAGACCAGGAGGGCGTCAAATCCCTGTTCGGCGGCTTTTCTGACCGCAGCCTTGCGCCGTGCGGCGAATTCATCGTCGGTGATCAGTGTTTCCGCCATCGCGGTGTCCTCCCATTCAGCCAGGTTTTATGTTTCCGCTATTGCCGGGTGATGCCCGCCTTGCTGCCGCGCAGGACGAACTTCTGGACCTTGCCGGTTGCGGTCTTTGGCAGGTCGTCGACGAAGCTCACCCATTGCGGGGTCTTGAAGTGGGCGAGATTGTCGCGCACGTGCAGCTTGATTTCGTCTTCGGTGACGCTGGCGCCTGCGCGCTGGATGACGAAGGCATGGGGCGCTTCGCCCCATTTCTCATGCGGCATGCCGACGACTGCGACCTCCTGCACGGCCGGGTGGCCGAGCAGGCAGCCTTCGACCTCCACTGAGGAAATGTTCTCGCCGCCCGAGATAATGACGTCCTTGAAGCGGTCGCGGATTTCAACATAGCCGTCGGGATGAACGACTGCTGCATCGCCTGAGTGGAACCAGCCGTTCTTGATGGCGGCACTGGTTGCTTCGGGATCGTTGTAATAACCCTTCATGACGACATTGCCGCGGACGGTGATTTCGCCAAGGGTCTGCCCGTCCGCTTCAACCTCGTTGCCATCTTCGTCGACCACCCGGAGTTCGCCTGAACTGACCAGTTCGACGCCCTGGCGCGATTTGATCCGGGCGCGTTCGTCGAGCGGCAGGTTCTGGTGTTCTGGGCGGGGTTCGCAAAATGTGATGAGGGGTGCCGTCTCGGTAAGCCCGTAGACATGGGTCAACTCCCAGCCCAGTTCCCGTTCGACCAGCTCGATGGTTGCCGCAGCCGGCGGTGCGCCGGCGGTGAACAGGCGGACACCGCGGGGTGCGCCGGCGCGCACGTCATCGGGGGCATTGGCGATGGCGATGAGCACGGTCGGGGCGGCGCAGAACATGGTGATGTTTTCCTGCGCGATGAGCTTGAAAATGAGTGCCGGCTCGACTTTGCGCAGGCACACATGGGCCATGCCGCGGGCGGTGTTTATCCAGGTGAAGGTCCAGCCATTGGCGTGAAACATCGGCAGGGTCCACAGATAGCGGTCGCCCGGCGTGAGATGATGATGGGCAAGAGTGCCCATGACATTGAGATAGGCGTTGCGGTGGGTGATCATTACCCCTTTGGGCCGGGCCGTGGTGCCGCTGGTGTAGTTGATGGTGAGGAGGTCGGTTTCAGCGATATCGGCTGGTGCGAAGTCGGGCGATTGGGCGCTGAGCGTTGCTTCGTAGTCGATCCAGCCGCTATTGGCACCTTCCAGGGCCACGAATGTTTCGACGCCTGTCAGCTTGTCCCGGATGCCGTCAATGGCCTCAAAGTAGTCAGGATGGGCGCAGACGACCTTCGCCCCGCAATGATTGATGATATATTCGAAGTCGGCCGGCAGCAGGCGGTAATTGATCGGTACCAGCACCGCCCCGATCTGGGGCACCGCATAATAGGCCTCCAGATGCGAATGGGTGTTGGGTGCGATATAGGCGACCCGGTCGCCTTGTCCGACACCGAGTGCCTGAAGTGCCGACGACCAGCGGTCGCAGCGGTCCAGGAACTGCGCATAGGTGAACCGCAGATCGCCATCGACGACCGCTTCGCGGTCGGCATAAAGCCGGCGTGCCCGCCTGGCGAATTCCATGGGGGTCAAGGCAGTTTCCATTGCGCAGTCTTCCTCAAACAGACGGCGACCAGGGCGGCCGGCGGCTCGGTTGGCAGTATGGCGAGGTTATCGAAACCTGCAGCCAGCGTCATCTGTTTTGGCGTTGTGCCGGCAGCGGCGCCCACAGGCACAAAGCCGCCTCTCGGCTTATTCCTGTTTGGCGGTTCAAACGTTCTCGGATAAGTTCGCGGGCATGACAATTAAGCTTCCGACATCGATCGATGAAACCGAGGCATTGCTTGCCTCCGGCAACTATATCTGCGATCGCTCGCTGGCCACCGTCCTGTTCCTGGCGCTGCGCATGGGCCGGCCCCTGTTCCTTGAGGGCGAGGCCGGTGTCGGCAAGACCGAGATCGCCAAGGTTCTGGCGGAGACCCTTGGCCGCAAGCTGATCCGGTTGCAGTGCTATGAGGGGCTCGATGTGGCGTCTGCCGTCTATGAGTGGAATTATTCCGCTCAGATGATCGAGATCCGACTGGCGGAAGCCGAGGGTGGCGCCAAGCGCGATCAGGTTGCGGATGCGGTGTTTTCCGAGAAGTTTCTGATCAAACGCCCGTTATTGCAGGCAATCGATGGCGATGAGGCGGGGCCGCCGGTTTTGCTGATCGATGAGCTTGACCGGACGGATGAGGCCTTTGAGGCGTTTTTGCTCGAAGTCCTGTCGGACTTTCAGGTGACCATCCCCGAGCTTGGCACGCGCCGTGCCAAGGCACCGCCGATCGTGGTGGTGACGTCCAACCGGACGCGCGAGATCCACGACGCGCTCAAGCGCCGCTGCCTGTATCACTGGGTCGATTATCCCGATACAGCGCGGGAACTGGCGATCCTGGCAGCGCGTGCGCCTGATGCGCCTGAGCGGCTGGCAGCCGAAATCGTGGCGTTCGTGCAGTCCCTGCGCCGGGAAGACCTGTTCAAGCTGCCCGGTGTTGCCGAAACCCTTGATTGGGCGTCCGCATTGACCGAACTCAACCGCATTTCGCTTGATCCTGAAACCATCGACGACACGCTCGGCGTGCTGCTCAAATATCAAGACGACATTGCAAAGATCCAGGGCAGCGAGGCCAAACGTCTGCTCGATCAGATCAAGGCCGAATTGTCGGTCGCAGCGCAATGAACAGCGCCGGCCGCACAGCCGACGAGCTGGAGCGCCTTGAAGGCTCGAAGCTGGCAGAAAACATCATGCATTTTGCCCGGGTGCTGCGGCGCGCCGGTTTGCCGGTCGGGCCCGGCCAGGTGCTTGACGCGGTCGGCGCCGTCGTCGCCAGCGGTATCGGGTTCAGGGCGGATTTCTACTGGACGCTGCATGCAGTGTTCGTCAAGTCGCGCCAGCAAAGAGTGCTGTTCGATCAGGCGTTCCATGTGTTCTGGCGCAAGCCGGGCCTACTGGAACAAATGATGGCGACCATGCTGCCGGAATTGGCGATACCGGCAAAGGAGCAGGAAAAACGCCCCGGAGAGGCGCGTCTGGCGGAAGCCCTGTTTGGCGGGCCGGAAGAACAAGAGATCGAAGAAGACGGTAACACGCTTGAGCTTGAGGCAAGCCTGACCTTTTCGGCGCAGGAAATTCTGCGCAAAAAAGATTTTGAGCAAATGACCATCGAGGAAGAGGCCCAGGCGAAAGCAGCGATCGCCCGGTTCAGGCTGAACAGAGGGGCGGTCCGCACCCGCCGGTTCAAGTCCAGGGTGGCCGGTGACCGGGTGGACTTGCGGGCGACCATGCGGGCAAGCCTGCGCCATGGCGGGCGGATTGTGGAGCTCAAGCGCAAGCAGCGTTTAATGCGGCCGCCGCCGCTTGTGGTGTTGTGCGATATATCTGGATCCATGAGCAATTATTCACGCATGTTCCTGCATTTCCTCCATGCACTCACAAGTGATCGCGACCGGGTCCATTCCTTTGTATTCGGCACCCGCCTAACCAACATCTCCCGTCACCTGGCGCGGCGCGATGTGGACGAGGCGCTTGGCCGGGTGAGCGAGGCGGTCAATGACTGGTCAGGCGGCACCCGCATAGGCGCCTGCCTGAAATCATTCAATTATGACTGGGGCCGGCGCTGCCTGACCCAGGGGGCAGAGGTGCTCTTGATCACCGATGGCCTCGACCGCGACGATGTTTCAGTCCTTGAGGACGAGATCGGCCGCCTGCACCGTTCCTGCCGGAGGCTGACCTGGCTCAACCCGCTTTTACGCTATGATGAATTTGAGCCCAAGGCAGCGGGTATCCGTGCGATATTGCCCAATGTGGACGCCTTCAGGCCGGTGCATAACCTTGAAAGCCTTGAGGCACTGGCCAACATATTGTCTGATCGGCGCACCGATGCGACCGCGCCGATGACGGTTGCTGCATGACATGAACAGTGAAGGACACAAACCATGACATCGCTCGATATGTCGGTTCTGAACGAGGCCTCGACCTGGGCCGGGGAGGGCCGGCAGGTGGCGCTCGCTACGGTTATCCAGACCTGGGGCTCAGCACCGCAGCCGGTCGGCAGTCAACTGGCGATCGACGGGGACGGTAATTTCATCGGTTCGGTGTCGGGTGGCTGTGTCGAAGGGGCGGTGGTCACCGAAGCGATCGAAGTGATCGGGACCGGCGAACCAAAGACCCTCGAATTCGGTGTGTCGAATGAAACCGCCTGGGAGGTTGGTCTTGCCTGTGGCGGCACGATCCGGATCTTCGTTGAAAAACTCGATTGAGCGTGGGCGTGTAAGGGCAGATGAAAAAAGACATTCTCCATCAGATCCTGGCCGATCGGCGTGACCGGCGGGCGGTGGCGGTTGTCACCGAGCTTTCTTCCGGTCAACAACGGATCGTCCATCTGGAGGATGCCAGCGGTGAAGGCGACTTGGCGGGGCCCCTGGCGGATGCCTTTGTCCGCGACCAGAGCCGCACGGTCGAGGTCGGCGGGGCGGAGTATTTTGTTCATATCTATAACCCGCCGCTCAAGATGATCGTGATCGGTGCGGTTCATGTCGCTCAGGCGGTGATCCCGATCGCCAGCGCAGCCGGCTATGATGTGACGATTATCGACCCGCGTGGGGCCTTTGCGACCCATGAGAGATTTCCTGAGGTCGCACTGGTCGAGGACTGGCCGGATGAGGCCCTGCCAAGGCTCGGCATTGATCACAGGAGTGCGGTGCTGGCGCTTACACATGATCCCAAGATTGATGATCCAGCGCTTGGGCTGGCGCTCAAATCCGCGTGCTTTTACATCGGTGCGCTGGGCAGCAAAAAGACCCATGCGTCGCGGTGCGAACGGTTGTCGGAAAACGGATTTTCGCAGGATCAGATCAGCCGCATTCACGGGCCGATCGGCCTGGATATCGGTGCCAAGGGACCAGCGGAAATAGCCATTTCGATCATGGCCGAAGTAACGTGCAGTCTGCGCCGCGGCGACGGTCAGGGGTCATGAAATTCGGGCCCGTGGCGGTAAGTGGAGCCGCAGGCGCGGTGCTTGCCCATTCGGTGCGTCACGAAGGTGGTGTGTTCAAGAAGGGCCGCATCCTATCCGATGGCGATATCGGAATTCTGCAGGCAGTCGGCATCGGGCAGGTGATTGTTGCGCGCCTGGAAGACGACGACATTGCGGAAGATCTGGCAGCGTCCGCTGTGGCGAAAGCTGTGGCCGGGCCGGGTGTTGTGGTAGCGGAACCATTCACTGGCCGCGCCAATCTTTATGCTGACGCGCACGGTCTGGCCCGGGTGGATGTCGACCGGCTGCACCAACTCAATCTCTTGGATGAAAGCCTGACGCTGGCGACAGTGTCTGACTTTCAGATGGTAGAGCCACGGCAGATGCTGGCCACCATCAAGGTCATTCCGTTTGCGGTTCGCACGCAGGTCCAGGAGAAAGCCCGTGACCTCTGCGGTGCAGACGGCATCGTCACGGTGGCACCTTTCACGGTACACAATTGCGGACTGGTGCTGACCGAACTGCCTCAGACGCGGCCACAAATTCTTGAGAAAAGCGTGGCTGCGATCAAAACGCGTGTTGAGCAGTGTGGCAGCACGCTTGATCAGGTTGAACGCTGCGCCCATGACGCACAGGCGGTGGCGGGCGCTATTGCCGCTCTTTCAGCCAGGGACCTGTCGCCGATCCTGGTGTTCGGCGCCTCCGCCATCGTTGACAGGGGCGACGTCATCCCGCAAGGGCTGGTGGCTGCCGGTGGTGAAGTTATCCATCTGGGCATGCCGGTTGATCCGGGCAATCTGATGATGCTTGGACAACTGGGCGGTGGTGCGGTGATCGGTGTGCCGAGTTGTGCCCGCTCGCCCAAGATCAATGGTTTCGACTGGGTGCTGCAGCGGGTTCTGGCAAATGTGCCGGTGACCGCGCGGGACGTCATGCGCATGGGGGCAGGGGGCCTGTTGAAGGAGATTCCGTCACGGCCGGCACCACGCGGCCAGCCGGTGCCGAGCGGACCCAGGGCGCCGGTCATTGCAGCGATCGTGCTGGCGGCCGGCCAGTCCCGACGCATGGGTGAGGTCAACAAACTGCTGGCTGATGTGGACGGCAAACCCATGCTGGCCCGTGTCATGGAGGCGGTCACACAAAGCGCAGCCGATCCGGTGTTCGTCGTGACCGGTCATGAAAGCGACAAGGTGCGGGCATCGCTGTCCGGTTTCGATGTGACATTCGTTGATAATCCCGACTTCGCAGACGGCCTGAGCACATCGCTTGCTGCTGGAATATCGGCACTGCCGGACGGTGTGGACGGCGCCATCGTCTGTCTGGGCGATATGCCCATGGTCGCATCGCGCCATGTCAACCGCCTGATCTCCGCCTTTGATGCAGAGGAGGGGCGCACGATCTGCGTTCCCGTGGCGCGCGGCAAGCGCGGTAATCCGGTGTTGTGGGGGGCTGATTATTTCGACGACATGGCCGTGATCAAGGGCGATGTCGGCGCCAAATATCTCATGGGCCAGTATTCAGAAGCGGTCTGTGAGGTGGCAATCGGGGACGATGCGGTGCTGACCGACATCGATACGCCGGAAGCGCTTAAGAGTTTATCGAAAAGTTGAAGCCCTGCTCAGGTGGAAATGTCGACCGTGCCGCCGGTGCCTGGTGCGGTGGCGGAAACCGCCTGCTTGCCGGCCTCAACGGCCTGTTCGATCACGGACACCAGGGCTGCATCCGCCTCATGGTTTTGCTTGGTGATCGCGGTCGACAGGGCGGCGTGGGTCTGTGCCGCCTGTGCGCCTGCATAAGCGGCGGCTGTTGCAACTACACTCATTGAATTTGTTCTCCCCGGCCAGATGATAATCGACTGTGGGCAGGTTAGAATATTATGGTTTACGAGATGTTACCTTAGGGACTGTTGTCCTGGTCTTTGGACCAGACAGGGTCGTCACAAAAAGAAACGGGCCCATTCGGGCCCGCTCCTGATTTTTTTTGGTCTGTTGCCTCGAAGGCGGCGATCGATAGGTGCGTCAGTCGTCGTCGACCGAGGTTGTCACCGATACTTGGCGCGTGAAATCTGGCAAATCAAGTGCCACGCCGGTGCGTTCGGTGGTCTTCAGACTGTACTGGTTGAGACCAACGGTCAGGCCCACCATGATAGTGTGTTCTGTGGTTTCGCCGTCCGGCCCGCCGGGATCGTCTTCTTCGTAATGGTTTCCGCGGTATTGCAAAAAGCCGGCGATGTATCCGTCATTTCCCCAATTGTGGAATTGATGGACCAACTGACCGCCCCAACCGATGATATCGACGTCATCGGTGGCGCCGCCGCCTTCATCTTGGTCACCGCTGGTATAGGACACCTCACCTTCAAGCATGGTGTGGCCGCCGCCGAAATAGAACCGGCCGACGCCGCGAACAAAGACCGCATTCGAGAGGGCTTCATTGGTCGAGTCGGCGTCGGAATCAAGAAAGCCGACTTGCCCGTAAAGCGTAATGTCGCCGAAATACATCTGTCCTTCGACACCGACGAAGTATATTGCCGGATCCTGGCCGGTCGAGTTCGTGTCGTTGACCGCGGCAACCCCGGCGCCGCCGAAAAGACCGATGAGAAACTGATCGACTTCACGGTAGTTCAAATGCGCTGCGGCCACTGCGCCGCCGCCATAATTGTCACTTTCCGAAGGTCCGGCGCCGTCTTCAGTACCGTCCGTGAACGCAGCGATGCCTTCCACATCGAGCTGCACGCTCATGTTTTCCGACCAGGGCAGGTCCACGCGCCCGGCACCGCCCAGCAGCGGATAATCGCTGTCAAAGCTGTGAAATCCGGGATGCACGTCAGCGTCGGCAAAAGTCCAACCGCCGTAAAAATCAAATGTGCCCGAAACAGTCCGCTCCGGTCCGGGTTTCATCGGATCCATGAGATCGGCGGAAACGGCGGGGGTCGCGAGAAAACATCCCAGCGCGATTACCGATGCGCTGCCGATCAACCATTTTTGTGATTTGAAGGCCATGTTAAAACTCCCCTCCCTGTCTCAAGGCGTCGCCCCGAATACGCTTTACAGGTGTCAATTCATGATTACCTGTGTCGGACCATATTTTCATATGCTGGGATGGGTCAATATAGTTCGTATACGTTTTGTAAATTTTTTAGATTGTGTGTTGATTCGGCCACAGGTGGTGCGCTGCTGCGGCATTACGGAGAAACGGGCCCCGTGTGGGGCCCGTTCGTCTGTTTCAAGCCGTTGCTTCCAGGGCCTGTCGTCAGTTGAGTCCGGTCGTGACCGACACCCAACGGGTGACATCGGGCAGGTCGAGTGCCACGCCGGTACGTTCTGTGGTCTTCAGGCTGTATTGATTGAGGCCAATGGAGAGGCCGACCATGATGGTGTGTTCATCGATGTCGTCATCGGCGCCACTATTGTCTTCATCGTAATGGTTGCCCGCATAGCGGACGAAACCGGCGAGGTAGCCGTCATTGCCCCAATTGTAGAACTGGTGGGTGAGCTGGACGCCCCAGCCGATAATTTCTGCATCATCGGTCCCGGCGGCACTCCCCTCGTCCTGATCTCCATTGGCGTAGGATACCTCACCCTCAAGCAATGTATGGCCGCCATTGAAATAGAACCGGCCGACGCCGCGCAGGAAGAATGCATTGGTCAGCTCTTCCTGGGTGGCGTCCGAATCGGCGTCAAGATAGCCGACCTGCCCATAGAGCGTGATGTCGCCGAAATACATCTGCCCTTCGACGCCCACGAAATAGAGCGCCGGGTCCTTGCCGGTCGAACTCGTATCGTTGACAGCGGCAACACCGGCGCCGCCGAACAGGCCGATGAGGAATTCATCAACCTCACGGTAATTCAAGTGCGCCGCGGTAACCGCGCCACCGCCATAATTGTCGCTTTCAGACGGGCCGCCATTGTTTTCCGAGCCATCGGTGAACGCCGCCACGCCAGCGAGGTCAAGCTGCACACTTAGATTCTCAGAAAACGGCAGGTCCACCGAAGCAACACCGCCGAGCAGCGGATAGTCGCTGTCGTGGCTGTCGCTGTCTTGGGAGTGATCGACCCAGGTCCAGCCGCCATAGATGTCGAATGTGCCCGATACGGTCCGCTCCGGCCCGGGTTTCATGGGATCCATCAGGTCGGCGGAAATTGCCGGTGTTGCAATAAAGCAGCTCAGTGCGATAACCGAAGCGCTGCCGATAAGCCATTTTTGTGTTACGCGCGTCATATTCATACTCCCAACTTTACCTCAAGGCGTGGCCCTGAAAACTTACTATTGGTGTCAATTCACGCCGGCTCATCTGGGCGCCCCTGCATTTATGCTAGGTTGCCCAGAGGAGCCGAGGGGTTACTCGGCATCGACGGCGGTTGTTCCCGCGACCCAGCGTGTGAAGTCCGGTAGATCTAGTGCCACTCCGGTACGTTCCGTGGTTTTCAAGCTGTATTGATTGAGACCGACTGACAGGCCGACCAGGATCGTATGCTCTTCATGGTCGTTACCGGTCGGGCCAGTTGTTTCGTCTTCGTCATAATAGCGACCCTCATACCGCACAAAGCCGGCAAGGTAACCGTCATTGCCCCAATTGTAGAATTGATGGGTCAGTTGGCCGCCCCAACCGAAGATCTCCATATCGTCGGATGCGGCTCCTGTGATGCCTTCATCCTGCTTGCCATTGGCATATGAGAACTCGCCTTCGAGCTTGGTATGGCCGCCGTTGAAATAGTAGCGGCCGACGCCGCGCAGGAAGAATGCGTTGGTCAGTTCTTCCTGGGTGGCATCTGATTCGGCATCCATGTAGCCGACTTGTCCGTAAAGCGTGATGTCGCCGAAATACATCTGACCTTCGACACCAATGAAGTAAAGCGCCGGGTCCTTGCCGGTCGAACCAGTATCGTTGACTGCCGCAACACCGGCACCGCCGAACAGGCCGATGAGGAACTCATCAACCTGGCGGTAATTCAAGTGCGCCGCGCTGACCGCGCCGCCGCCGTAATTGTCGCTCTCTGAGGGGCCGTTATTGTCGGTGCCGTCGGTGAACGCTGCTTCACCTTCGAGATCGAGCTGGATGCTGAGATTCTCCGAGAATGGCAAGTCAACACGTGCCGCGCCGCCAAGCAAAGGATAATCGCTATCGAAGCTGTCGGCGGTCCGATTTTGGAAATCGTGCGAGGACCAGCCGCCATAGAGGTCGAATGTGCCCGATACGGTCCGCTCCGGGCCTGGTTTCATGGGATCCATAAGATCGGCCGAAAGTGCCGGTGTCGTGAGGAAGCAGCCCAGTGCGATTACCGAGGCGCCGCCGATCAGCCATCTATGTGATTTGCAGGTCATGTTTAAACTCCCAACTCTACCTCAAGGCGTGGCCCCGAATACGCTTTATAGGTGTCAATTCATGATTGCCTGTGGATGAGAGTAATTTCACATGGTGAGATGGGTCAATAAAGTTTGTGCACACCTTGTTAATTTTTTGGTTTATGTGATGATTCGGCCACAGTTGGTGTGGGTCACGAAACACCGCTGCTTGCGGACCCCGTGCGGCCCTGCAGTATTTTAGGCGGAGCGTGCGTGTTGGAGGAAGGTCAGGTAGGGCTCAGCGCAGCCTGTGTCGTCGCCCAAGGGTGGAAGCTTACTTCCGGAAACTTCAAGTCCGCAGAATTCAGCCGCTCTGTTCAGTGTTTCCCCTGGATCTGTATGCATGTCTTCATATGACAAGGTCAAGCATATCTCTGGCATAGTGTTGATCCACGTGTCGACCATTTCATAATACCATGAAACGTAATTAGATATGTTCTTGATACTGTAGCCGTAATAGTTGGTGTTAGCGCGATACTGCTTTGTGAATATACGAAAAACAATGTCATTAAGGTCGCGTTTGACAAAGATGAAACGGCTGTTGGGCACTGTTTGCGCCAGCCGGCCGACATTGCTGATGCGGCCGGGATGGGTGTTTGTGAATGCCCGCGTGGCGTCCGCCCTGGCCATCAATTCCTCGACGTAGATCTCTGAGAATTTTTCATCGAGCCCGGATGGCAGGCTGTTGAGACTATCAATGGTCAGGAGCCCGCAGAGCTGCGATGTGCGCCGCACTGCGGTTTCAACGATTCGGTTTTCATAGCCGCGTTTGACGCCATCGAGGTGACTGATAAGACGTTCCATGGTTGTCTTGCCTGATCGCGACGGGCCAAGGATGAACAAAGAAATCGGCAAGGTGTCGGTTTCCGGTGACGGTTTGCGTATGCTGAAACCACCGGCTTTGGCGCTTTCCATCGATCGTTGGCTGGATTCGAGCTCCTTCTTGTATGCATCGATGTATCGTGCGTTAGGGCCTTTGTTGGCTTCAACCAGGTTTTGCCACGCTTCATCGTGTCGGCCCTGCCGGTGCAATGCCGCCCCTCTGATAAAACCCGCACGGGTTTCGAAGTCGGGATCCTTCTTGTCGTCGGTCGCATAGGCGTGCTGGAGTGCATCTAACAAGTCGATATCGATGACAGATGCCGGCAGTTGGCTGAGCAGGTAAAGCACCTGAAGCCGGTGCATGGTGGTCTGCGGAGATTTGAGCGCACGCTTGAGTGAGGCTGCTGCCCGTTCCACCTGACCCAGATGCCCGCAACAACCGCCCAGGATGTGGGCAGCGCCAGGATAGTCCGGGTCAAGGGCCAGCGCCTCTTCGAAGCACTCAGCGGCAAGTTCATATTCCTGTTGCGCTTCATAGACCTGGCCCAGTGTGAACTGAATGTTCGGATCATCGTGCTTGAGGACACGGGCCTGTTCCAAACTGTGTGCTGCCATGTCCTGTGCGCCCAACCCGAGATAGACATTGGCGAGATTCACCAAAATCGTCCAATCCTTGGGATTGAGCATTGCGGCTCTGACGAAATAGGACAAGGCGGCCCAGTAATTGTCGGTCTCCATGCAGATCAGGCCGAGCGTATGGAGCGCGCCGACATAGTCTGGATGCTTTTCCAGTAACCCCTGGCAAATGGCCTGCGCCTGTTTCAGTTTGCCGGTCTTGCGCAACTGGTCGGCTTTGGCGAGTTTGAGATGGGCTGCGGCAACCGGGCTTGTGACCTGGGCCTTGTCTTTCCTGACGTGCTTTTCCTGCCGCCGTCTTTGGAGCCGGTTCTTGGGCTTCATGCGGATATCATTGCTTTCCGGTTGCATCACCGGCAAATTGTCTGTCCGACATCGAATGACAGCACCCGGTGAGCACTAAGATATGCATCGGGCAAACAGATAAAGGAATGCGCCAGAGGCGGTCAAGGCGCCGGCGAAACGATGGTTACGATGTTTGCGCGTCAATTGCGCCGGCGCAGCATTGAATTTATGTCGGCTGCTTGATAGAGGATAGGGGTCGGTGCCGCCGTCGAGCGAATGTAACGCCGGGCGGCCATAGGCGGTGGTAAGCGGCGAGGGTGTTATGTTGAGGCTGTCATTGGCGATCATTTTGACCGCGTGTGCATATGCAGTGGCCATCAAACCCGGTCTTGCGGACCATTCTCCCTATCCCCGCAAAACCATTGAGGTCAAGACACGGGAAGCGCCCGGTACAATCCTCATCGATACCAAACGCTTCTGGCTCTACTACATCCTGGGCAAGGGCAAGGCGATCCGCTATGGCGTTGCGATCGGGCGCGAAGGGTATGGCTGGACCGGCACGTCGCGGGTGTCGCGCAAAGCGGAATGGCCCGACTGGCGGCCACCTAGAGAGATGCTTAAGCGCAACCCGAAGCTGCCGAAATTCGTGCCCGGGGGACCGAAAAATCCGATGGGTGCGCGGGCGCTGTATCTTGGCTCGTCGCTGTATCGGATCCATGGCACCAATGCGATCGGAACGATCCGGCGCGCGGTCTCTAGCGGCTGTTTTCGGCTGCACAATGATGATGTCATTGATCTGTACAAACGTGCCAGAATTGGCGCCAAGGTGATTGCTTTTTGAAAAGCATCTGACGGCACCAATGATATGTCGATAAACTGCCGGGACTTGGCAGCGACACACGGGTGGCATACGATTTGCCGATGGCCCGGTCTTTACTCATCTGTTTGATACTCATTGTCGCTGTTGGCGCCGCGCGGGCGCAGGTGCGGCCGGTTGAGGACGGCGTGGCGCATTGTGCGAATATTTCCAACAGCAAGAAGCGACTGGCGTGCTACGACAAAATTGCTGACGATCTCAAGCGCGGAACGGCCGGGTTGAATGGAACACCAGGCACCAACGCACCATCCGCGAGGGCAGGTGTCATCGAAGGGTTCCGGCCGACCGGCCATGGAGAGTGGGTGGTGCGCGAGGCCGTTTCGGGTGACGGATCCAAGGATGTGGCCCTGGCGATCTTTACCACCGGCCTTGCTGGCGGGGCATCGAGCGGTGGTTTGCGGGTGACCCTGTGGCTCCGGTGTTTTGACGATAAGACGCTGTTGTATATCGACTGGAATGCGATCGTTGATATCGGTGGCCGGTCGGTGGTAAGGGTGCAAACACAGATCGACAACGCAGCACCCGTAGAGAACCACTGGGCGCGCTACTCCAATCATAATGTGACCGGATTGTATGGTCGAAGGGCCAGCGTAAAGCTCATTCAGCGGCTGTTTGGCCGCACTCTGCTGAAAGCTGAGCTAATCGAACAGTCGGCAGCCTATTCCGCACAGTTCAATGTTACCGGGCTCGAGCAGGCGATCGCGCCATTACGCGCTGCGTGTGACTGGTAATACCGCTTACATCAATCCCAGTTGCTTGAGGCTGGCATGGCCTTCACGGCCGATGATGACATGGTCGTGGACCGTGATCGAAAGCTTTTCCGCGGCCTCGATGATCTGTTTGGTCATGTCGATATCAGCGCGCGACGGGGTCGGGTCGCCGGATGGATGGTTGTGCACCAGGATGATTGCCGTGGCGGAGAGTTCAAGGGCGCGTTTGATCACCTCGCGGGTATAGACCGGTGTGTGGTCGACGGTGCCTTCCTGCTGAACTTCGTCGGCGATGATCTTGTTCTTGCGGTCGAGGAACAGGATCCTGAACCGCTCCTTATCGCTAAAAGCCATGCTGGCCTTGCAATAATCGATCAGTGCCGACCAGGAGGACAGAATCTGGCGGTGCAGCACGTCTGCCTGGGTGAGCCTGAGGGCGGCCGCATGGACCAGCTTCAGCTCGGCGATCACGGCGTCGCCGACCCCTTTGACTTCCTTGAGCCTTTCAGGCTGTGCGCTGATTACATCGGCGAAACTGCCGAACCGGTCGATCAGCGCCTTGGCGAGCGGTTTGGTGTTGCGGCGCGGCAGGGCGGCGAAAAGTACGAGTTCGAGCAGTTCGTAATCGGGAAGCGCATCGGCGCCGCCCTTGAGGAAGCGGTCGCGCAGGCGCTGCCGGTGGCCGAGGTGGTCCGGCTTGGCCGCGTCGTTGTCATCCGTCCCCGTCATGTGAGGACCGGCGCGCTATTCGGTGAAATTATAGGGCGGGTGGTGCAGGCCCTTGGGGGAGTAAGTGAACACCTCACAACCGTCTTCCGTGATACCGATGGTGTGTTCGAACTGCGCGGACAGTGACCGGTCGCGGGTAACAGCGGTCCACCCGTCGGACAGGATCTTGACGTGCGGTTTGCCCAGGTTGATCATCGGTTCGATGGTGAAGAACATGCCGGGCTTGAGTTCAATGCCGTCGCCGGCGCGGCCATAGTGCAAGATGTTGGGCACGTCGTGGAACACCCGGCCCAGGCCATGGCCGCAGAAATCGCGCACCACACTGGTACGCTGGCTCTCGGCAAAGACCTGGATAGCTGCACCTATATCACCGGTGGTTGAACCCGGTCTGGCGGCAGCAACGCCGCGCATCAGTGCTTCGTAGGTGACTTCCATCAATCGTTCGGCTTTGCGCGCGACTTCGCCGACCGGGAACATGCGACTTGTGTCGCCGTGCCAGCCGCCGACAATCAGCGTCACATCGATGTTGAGGATGTCGCCTTCCTTGAGCTGCTTTTCGACCGGAATGCCGTGACACACCACGTGATTGAGCGAAGTGCAGATCGATTTGGGATAGCCGCGATAGTTGAACGGTGCAGGCACGGCATCATGTTCGAGCGCAAACGCGATCGCCAGCCGGTCAAGTTCTTCGGTGGTTACCCCGGGCCTAACATGGGCACCCAACATATCCAGACATTCAGCCGCCAGCTGCCCGGCCTTGCGCATGCCGGCAAAAGCATCGGGTCCGTGGAGTTTGACTTGACCGGTGTTGGCTTCAGGTGCCAGGGCGGCGTCGATATAGGTCATTCAGGCAAACCTTGATGTTCAGCTGTTGGTTTTCGTACTGCATATCGGCAGGGTGCGATCGATGTCGATCCCCTCGCGGGGGTCCAGTGTACAGCAATATACCAGTGTCTCAACGCCCGCGGTGGTTGCGGCATGGTAGCGTTCGGCATAATGCGGATCCATGTCGGCGGCAAGCCCGAATCTGGTTGCATCGTTGCGCTGGACAAGGAACATCATGACCGCACGGGCGCCATGTGTGGCCATGTCGGCCAGTTCGTCCAGATGCTTGGCGCCGCGTGCGGTGACAGAATCGGGGAACTCGGCAAAGCCGGCCTCGCGCATCAGATGCACATTCTTGACTTCCACATAGCATGGTGGCGCATTATCGCTTTCGAGCAGGATATCGATGCGGCTGTTCTTGCCATACTTCACTTCGCGCCTTTGGCGTTGATATCCCGCCAGTTCCGGGATCTTGCCATCCATGACCGCCTCGGCGACGATGCGGTTTGGATGGCTGGTGTTGATGCCGACCAGGGCAGGGCCCGCGCCAAGGTCCACCTGCAACAATTCCCAGGAGAATTTGAGCTTGCGGTTGGGATTGTCGGAGCGCGACAGCCAGACCGGCAAGCCTGGCTCCTTCAGACCGATCATCGAACCCGGATTGGCGCAATGGGCGGTAACGGTTTCACCGCTGTCCAGCTCAACATCGGCGAGAAAGCGCTTGTAGCGCTGGAGTAGTCGGCCTTGGACCAGGGGCGAGGTGAATTTCATGTGTTGAAAGTAAGCAGGGTGGGTGCTCAACTCAAGCTCTGCCGGTCAAAAAGCTTTCATCGGCTGGTATCGACGAAGGGGCGCTTTACCCGTTTCCACCCGGTAATCATCGGCAGAACCAGATTCTCCCGTTTCCACAGCCAGTAAAACAGGATGATACCGACATGGACAGCGACAATCGCCAGGACGAATTTCGATAATAGGATGTGCAACCCGGTCAATGTGCCGCGCAGATGTTGGCCGGCATAAGCGGCAAGCGGTCCGGCATTGGCAATGTCATCATCCGCGAACAGGCCGGTTGATACCTGGGCGGCAAGCAGGGAGAGCATCGCGATGACCGCCCATCCGCCCATCGGATTGTGTCCCGGCCAATGGCTGGGTTCGCGTCGAAACAGACGCCTGGTGTAAGCGATAAAGGCCCGTGGGCCGTAGATGAAGCTGAGGAAGCGGGAGGGGTGTGATCCAAACACGCCCCAGATGACACGAAACACGATGAGGGCTGCGACCGTGTATCCGCAGTAAATGTGCCAGGTCTTCAGAAACGGACCGAATTTACCGAGATACCAGCCAGTGCATACGGCCGCAGCCAGTGTCCAGTGGAAGATCCGGGTCGGCATGTCCCAGATTTTTGCGCGCTCGGTGGCGCCTGAACCTTGGTCTGCGGCCATATGTGTTCGAGTATCTTTAGGTGGAATCCAGCTCAGAATTCTTCCGCCCGGTAAGGCTTGTGACAGCCGCCGCAGGACTTGCCGAGTGCGCCAACCGCTGCAGCGAGTTCACCTTGGCCGTTTCCGACTTTGTCCTGAAGAGCTGCGACTGCCGCCTTCCAGTCATTCAGCGCTTTACCAAAGCCGTCCATGTCGCCCCAGATCTTTGCAAGAGACCTGGTCTTTCCGGGCCGGTCGTCCTTTGAGGTGCCAGGCAGAAACAGTCCACCTACAGGATACTGAGAGATGATCTTCAGGTTATCGGCGTGCCGTAGTGCGGCCTTGGCATCATAGGCCATGTCGCCCTTTGCCATGCCGAATAACGGGCCGGCCTCCCAGCCGACGATCTTCATAAATCCGCGCCGGGTCTCAATGGCTTTTTCCTGGGCGTCCTGGGTGAATGCCACGGTCGGCACAAAGACCGCAGCGAACAAGGCAACGACAACACTGGGTAAGACTAACTTCCTCAACATTCTTGGGTACTCCGTCACTGATGTGTTGGGAAAACCATTAGACAGAGTTCTGTAGTGATTGTGCAGCCGTCGCGGGCATGGCTGGCAATCAACCTTTCGTGAGTTGCCCTAGAACATTTTTTTCACCCTCCGACGCATCGCTTGTTCAGTACACGCAGTATGTTGCAGAACAGCGCGCCCTGCTCGATATCGCGACCCCTCATGTCTTCAGGAAACTGTACCAATTGCGACAAGCGCAGTATGTATAAGCGCAAAGCGTGATCCGCCAATTGACCACATGACCATTGCAGGAGTAGGGCCGATGGCTAGGGACACTGTAACCGCCGCATTATTGTTGATCGGTGATGAAATCCTGTCGGGCAGGACAAAGGACCAGAATCTTGGCTACATCGCCGAGAAGCTGACCAGCCTGGCAATCGAATTGCGCGAAGCGCGGGTGGTTTCCGACATTGAGGAAGACATTGTGGCGGCGATCAATGCCACGCGCAGCCGGTACGACTATGTGTTCACGACCGGCGGTATCGGCCCAACCCATGATGACATTACCGCGGACTCGGTCGCCAAGGCGTTCGGTGTCGGCATTGATTACCACCCGGATGCACTGGCCATGCTGAATGAACATTATGATGACACTGAAATAAATGATGCGCGCAAGCGCATGGCACGCATTCCCGAGGGCGGCGAGTTGATTCCCAACTCGGTCAGTTGGGCACCGGGCTTCAAGGTCGACAATGTCTATATCATGGCCGGTGTACCGAAAATCATGCGCTCCATGTTCGATGTGGTGGCGCCGACCCTAGAACGCGGCAAACCCATGTTGTCTGAAACCGTGCCGGCCTATGTGGGCGAAGGGGATCTGGCCGCCGGCCTGCGCGAGGTGCAAGACAGATATTCCGATGTGTCGATCGGCAGTTATCCGTTCGAAGAGAACGGGCGGTATGGTGCCAATATCGTTGCACGCTCAAAGGATGCCGAGCGGTTGGCTGCTGCCAGAGCTGAAGTGGAAGTGGTTGTCGCAAAGGCAGGCACCAGTCGCACGGCCAAGGCCTGGAGTTAAATTCAGGAATGACTGAAGACCCTGTCCGCAAGATGGGTGTCACAGATGTCATGCCGGTCCGGTGTGGCACATCCTGCTGAGAGGACTGATCTGCACTCTCCAGTTGATGCAGCGTCAACCGATTATGTTGGAGCCCAGTCTTCACCCCACGCTTCTTTCCACAGAAACGGACGAGTGGAGTTGGACTTGACCGTACCGCCTCGCCAAAGGTCCCATTTCGGGTTTGCATAGTGGGAAAAGAAGGTGTCGATGCGCGCTGAGAGTTCCGTGACAAACTCTGCGTAGACGGGGTCATTTATTACGTTGTTGCGTTCCTCCGGATCGATGTCGAGGTTGTAGAGTTCGTCCACAAAGCCGTAAGTCGTCGGCGCAAAGCGACGCACGAGCAGCCATTTGTCCGTCCTGATCGCACGCGTTTCCTCCTGCTCCATGAACACCGCGTTTTCCCACTCGGTCGGCGCTTGCGACAGCAGAGCACGCATGCTGCGGGCGTTGCTTTCGCAGGCCTCTGGGGGTTCGGCGCCTGCATAGTCGAGAATGGTTGCGAATATGTCGGTCGTGCCGACGAGTGCAGGTTCGACGTGCACCCGTGCCCCGCCGGCGGGTGGTTTGATGATGAGTGGGATGTGGTGCGCTTCGCGATGGGTGTTCGAGGGCCATGTATCTTCGCCGTGCCCCCAGAAACCATGCTGGCCGAGCGACATGCCGTGGTCCGACGTGTAGATCACAAGTGTATCGTCACTGAGCCCTTCGCATTCCAGTGCACCCAACACCTGTCCGACGCCCTCGTCGACCATGCTCATTTGGGAGTAGTAGTTGCGCAACGTTGGCAGGTCGTTGGGGATTTGCGCAACCTCGCGATAGAACGCCGGCTCGTCGTCCGGCATCTTGTCGTGGCGCACGAACATCCAGTCGATCAAGCTCTTTGAAATTCCTTCGCGCGGGACCGAGTGCATCGGCATGCCGCTGTATCTTTCGGCAAATCGGTTGGTTGGCTCCCCCTTGATCGAAGGCCAATGGCCGTAGGGCGCTGGATAGGTGAGAAACAGGAAAAACGGTTCATCTCGTGCATCACCGCGTCTGGCGAGATAGTCGATGGCCTTATTCGTAAAGAAGTCGACCGAGTGTTCCGCGTGCCGGTAGCGCTCTCCGTTGTCGATCATGTCGTTGTCGTAAAACGACTGGACGTGGCCGATCTGCAAAGTCACCCACTCGCGAAAACCGTTCTGAGGCAGATCGGCGATACCGAGATGATACTTGCCGATCAGCGCCGTGTCGTAGCCGAGGCGGGCAAGCCGTTCGGGCAGAGTGTCGAACTCCTCGATTGCGTTCCAGTTTTCCGGCCAGCCCGCGACCTTGGCATCGTCGAGCCAGGTGTGGATGCCATGCTGCGACGGCATCAGGCCGGTGAGTACCGACGCCCGGCACGGCGAGCACATGGCATTTGGGCAGAACGCATTTGAAAAGCGGACGGCGTGTTCCGCTAAACCATCAAGGTTTGGCGTATGGACCTCGGAATTGCCGGAACAACCCATCATGTCGGCTGGGTGGTTGTCGGAGAAGATCAGGACGACATTCGGTTTGCGTGACGGCATGCCAACTCTCTACTGGATGTTTCGACTGGCGTATAGAACAACTATTTCTTGCCAAACCCATGTGTCGCGGGAAGTTTGGTCCGGGCCATGAACTGTCCTCCAGCCGCCATCGCCATTTCACCCGCCCTGCCCCTGAATGGTCATTGGATGTCAATCGATCGGGCGCCCTGCCTTGCCGCCGACCGGTCCGGGAAATTGAGGCAATCCGTCCTCCATAGGCCTGTGGCAACAACAATGATTACCGTTGTCATACACTTGCAGCTGCCTTGCAAGACTGTTGGGCCGGTTTGGCAGCATCAACAGGTTCCATATGAACGGGAAACACTCTAGATGTAGACCTTCAAACCGGCCGGGCGACAGGGGCCGATCACGCGACAGAGGGGAGGCAGATGATGGATGAGCGGTATCAGCAGGGGTTCCCGGTGTCCTGGGAACAATTTCACCGTGATGCCCGGGCGCTTGCATGGAGGCTGAAAGGGCAGGGCAGCTGGCAGGCGATCGTAGCGGTCACCCGCGGTGGCATGGTGCCGGCCGCAATCGTTGCGCGGGAGTTGGGTATCCGGGTGATCGAGACCATCTGCGTGGCGTCATATGATTATGACAAACAGGGCGGAATCGAAGTGCTCAAGGAAGTCGGCGAGGCGGTGTCTGAACTGGGCGGCGGGCAGGGCGCCGGTGTCCTGATCGTTGATGATCTGGTCGATACCGGACAGACCGCCAAGGTGGTGCGCTCGAGGTTGCCTAAAGCCCATTTTGCAACGGTCTATGCCAAGCCGGCCGCTGTGCCTCTGGTCGATACCTTCATTACCGAGGTGAGCCAGGACACCTGGATCTACCTGCCCTGGGATATGGGTCTGCAGTTCACGCCGCCGCTTAACGAGGGCAGCGTGGCGTGATCGACGGCAGGGCCTGGTTGCTCAGCCCTCCACTTTGTTACCGGAGACGATCATCATCTCGTAACTGTCGTCATTGCCATCGACATTGATCAGCTTGATCTGTTCGCCATCCTTGAACAGTTCGAAACAGGCACGTTTGAGATCTCCCCATTTTACCGTCCATTGCCGGCACAGCTGATTGTCCTTGGCGGTGACCTGCCAGGTGCCGTGATCGTGCTCTTCGCCAAAGCTGCCCCAGATGCGGCCCATCAGCATGCCATTTTTGGCATAATGGGTACGCCACTGATATTTGGCCTCCTGGCCATAGGCGGTGTTGCCGGAGATCAGGCTGGTGATTTGGGCAGCGGTCAGGGCGCCCGAAATGGTTTCTTCGGCCGGCACATCATTGATGTCGTCGGTGTCGGGCGATGATGAGCAAGACATGACCGCCAGGGCAGTACCCGCAATGCCGACAATCAAGAATGGTCTCATGGCTGATCCAATCGTCCGAAAACGACTCTCAGCGCTATTGAATCTGCTTTGCCCGTGCCCTGTCAAGCCGAGACCGGAAGTGTTCTAAGTTTCGCTCCAAACCGCGAGTTCGTAGCCATCAGGATCGATAAAATGGAAGCGGCTGCCGCCAGGGAATTGAAAGATGGGTCTTGCGATCCGACCTCCCGCGGCTTCGATACGCGCTTTTAGTTGTGCTAGGTCTTGAGCATACAGCACCACCAGCGGCCCGCCCGGCGTCACCGGTCCTGTGGCGTCGAACCCGCCTTTCATGTGGCCGTCATTAAACTCGCAATAATCCGGCCCGTAATCGGTGAAGGTCCAGCCGAATGCCTCACCATAAAATTGCTTTGACCGGGCGATGTCTGAGACATTGAACTCGATGTAATTGATGCACCGATCCGGTGGTGACTGTGCCATCTGCGGATACCCTCCTCAAGACTGGTTGGCCGGCATCGCCGCATCGTCAATTTCATTTGCCCGCCGATAGGCATCACGGTCCTGGACACGCGCCAGATAGTCGGAAAAGCCGGGCCGCTCCTCGATTGATCCAAACTGCAGGCCCCAGCCTATATGCGAGCCGACATAGACGTCAGCCGCGGAAAATGCATCGCCGGCGATGTAGGCGCTGCCCGCCACGGCCTGTTGCAGGGTATCCATGACCGACTTGAAACTGCCATAGCCGGCCATTTTTTGCTTGTCGGCATCGATTTCGAAGCCGAACGACCGGTTGGTCGCTGCCGCCTCGAGCGGGCCTGCGGCAAAGAACAACCAGCGGTAATAGCCACCGCGCCTATCAAGTGGCGGCGCCAGCCCGGCATCGGGGAAGGCATCGGCGAGATAGGCGCAGATGGCTGCACATTCGGTGACAATCGTGTCGCCATGGCGGATCGCTGGAACCTTGCCCATGGGGTTGATCGCCAGATAGTCCGCGGACTTCATGGTGGTGTCATATTCGAGCATTTGCGTTTCATAAGGCGCACCGATTTCCTCTAGCATCCAGCGCACGATGCGCCCGCGTGACATTGGGTTAGTGTAGAAAACAAGCTCATTCGCCATTGCTGTACTCCATGATAAACCAGAAAAGAACATAACAAGAACGTATGCGGCGGTCCATAGCAAATATGGAGTCACACGTCTTTATGTGTGTTTGTGTTCGGTTGCCGGATCGAAACGGTATCGCGCGCCGATATCGGTATCGATGCCCGGGGGGCAGGTGCGGCTAAGTGTTTGCGCAAGGACGTGCTGCCCCGCCGCCCGTGGCGCACGCCTGAACCTTGAATTTATCTGTTTGTCTGGAATTGGTGCCCTCTCCCGGACTCGAACCGGGACACCCTTTCGGGCGACAGATTTTAAGTCTGTTGCGTCTACCTGTTCCGCCAAGAGGGCCGCGCAATTCGCATGTTGTTTGCTTGTGACAGAAGGCGGCGTTTGTGACAAGTCTTGGAACGCAGAACGGCCGGCGTCCGCGACCATGAAAGGCCGGGGACGCCAGTTTCGCTACGGGATGTTCAAGTAATCTAAGGTCACGTGCTTATATGAAGCGGACGCCAACATTGTTGCGTTCGCGCCAAACGAGTTTGCACTGCCGTTCCACTCCATCGGCCATATTGAGCAAGGTGAACTTCTTCGGCAACTTCGATGACGACATGACCGTCAACCTGTTTCCGTTCGCCGTTGCATCGTGGACGATGCAGTCAACCGGCACTGCGGATTGTTTGAAGAAAATCTTGCCGGTCTGGAATTGACGCAAGCGTTGTTCCATACGTTCACTTGATTCGGATGAAACATTCAAAATCTTACGAGAGATCATTGACTTTCACCTCCTATGAAAAGACAAGTGTGCTCGTTTTCTCGAAATTACGGAGCAGTTGTAACTCAAATACTAATAGCTATTCTACAATTATACTTAAATATAATTCTTGTTTTTGATATCATTTATTTTATTCTATAAACTACATACTTACGAGATTAACTACGGATGGTGATGTGGGGGTGATTTCTGCATGTTTGTAATTCTGAGCACTTCAACCCTCGTGTGGTTAAGGATAACGATGATGACGGTACCCAAAATTACCGCTCCAAAGGCCTGCAAAATTAACCTTTGAAGGCGTCGTTTTCGATTTTTTGGAGCTGATGGCTTTAGGATTCCAGCCTGTCGCGGCAATTCCGAACCAGTGAAACCGGCAAGGCCGCATGGTACCGCAACCGACACCCCATATCGGGCGCCGGTCGCTTATTGTCACCTCTACAGGATAAAGTCGCCGCCGGTCAGGTCGATCAGGGCGATGTTGGCAAGGGTAACCGAGTTGCCGTCGAAGCCGATTTCCAGGCCATCCGCGGTTTCCGTGTAAGTGAGGTTATGGAAACCGTCTACACCGGTAACGGCGGAGAAGTCGAGCACGTCTGATCCTGCTTCGAAGTCCTGGATGCTGTCGTTGCCCCAATTAATGTCGAAGATGAAGGTGTCGTCGCCCAGGCCGCCCCAGTGGGTGTCATTTCCAGCGCCGCCAGTCAGGGTATCGTTACCCTGGTTTCCGAACAGGAAGTCGTTGCCCTGGGCGCCGTCGATCTGATCAAAACCGCTACGGCCGAATATCCGGTCACCACCGCCGCCGCCAAGGATTTCGTTCGACAGGTCGTCGCCGGCGAGCCAGTCGCCAAAGTCGGAACCACGGAGGTTCTCGATGTCGATCAGGGTGTCGACACCGGCACCGACAGTGTTCTGGGCGCCGAGCGTCAGATCAACCACGACGCCCGATGTGGACCCGACATGGTAGAGCGCCCAGTCGCCACCCGCACCGCCGTCCAATACGTCGTTGCCGAGGCCGCCGATGAGCAGGTCGTTACCGAACCCACCATTGATAACATCGCCGCCGTCCAGGCCGTTGATGAGATCGTCGCCCAGGAAGCCGTCGATGGTGTTGCCGGCGTCATCTCCGGTAAGGAAGTCGCCATAAATTGACCCGGCCAGGTTTTCGATGCCGTTGAGCAGGTCGAGGCCGGCACCATTGGTCTCCTGGAAACCGGTATCGCTGAGATCGACCTGGACGGAAGATGAGGCGAATGTATAGGCAGCGGTATCGCTGCCGTCGCCGCCATAGAGCAGATCCAGTCCCTCGCCGCCGAGCAGGATATCGTCACCATGTTCGCCCCACAGCCAATCGGCGCCCTCGCGTCCGGTCAGCACGTCGTCACCGGCGCCGCCTTCGAGCCAGTTGTTGGTTGCATCGCCAAACAGGAAGTCGTCGTGGAAGGAGCCTTCCAGATTTTCGATCTCGTTCAATGTATCGAAACCGGCTGCCACGGTGTCTTGCGGCCCGGCAATTGCCAGGTCGACCCGTACGCCGCCGGTTGCATAGTGGTAGCTTGCGGTGTCGAAACCACTCTCGCCGCCCAGAATGTCGTTGCCGTCACCGCCATCGAGATGATCATTGCCGTTGCCGCCATTCAGGATGTCGTGGCTGCCATAGCCGAACAGGCTATCGTCACCGTCATTGCCATACAGAGCATTGACGTTTCCATCTCCGTAAAGCTTGTCATCGCCGGAGCCTGCCTGAACCTCCTCGATACTGGACAGGACTTCCACATAATCCGGCACAAGATTGCCGCCCACCAGATGCGAGTCCTGGGTGTTGGTGGCTGAACCAAAAGAGAGATTGATCGTCCAGTCCTTGGTGCTGCCGGTGAAGTGGATGGTGTCCCAACCGCCGGCGCCGATATAGAGATCATCGCCGTCGCCGCCATAGAAGTCGTCGTCGCCGGCGCCGCCGAACAGATCATCGCCTCCTGCACCACCAATCAACGTGTCGTTTCCCGATCCGCCGTAGAGATTGTCATCGCCGTCAAGGCCGAGCAGCCAATCAACGCCGCCGCCGCCATGCAGATCGTTCACCGAATTTGATCCGGTGATGATGTCGTTACCGTTGCCGGCGACAACATTCTCGATATTGACGAGTTCTTCGACGACGCCGTTGGTGTGGGCAGCGCCATGGACACCGTCTGTGTTGTCGGCATATTCGCTCAGGTGGATCGTGCGGCTGACATTACTGAAGCTGAAATCGACGGTATCTTCGCCATCGCCGCCATCGAAATAATTGATGCCCCGGCCACCATTCAGGGTGTCGTCACCTTCGTCGCCATACAGGGTGTCGTCACCGTCACCGCCGAACAGGGAATCGGCGCCCCAATCGCCGTGGAGCGTGTCAGCGTCGTTACCGCCATAGAGATAGTCCACATGGGCGCCACCGAACAGATTGTCGGTGCCATTGCCACCGAACAGATTATCGACATCGCCCCAGCCATGCAGGGTGTCGTTGCCGTCATCGCCGAACAGGGTGTCCCGGTCGATGCTGCCGATGAGATCGTCGTGACCAGAACCTCCGAACAGATTGTTCTCGCCATGACCGCCCTGGAGTGTGTCGTTTCCGCCATAACCATAGAGGAAATCGTCACCGGCATTTCCGCTCAGGACGTTGTCGACCGCATTGCCGTAAATATAGTCGTCACCGGCGCCGCCGGTGGCGTTTTCGATATAGGCATTGTGGCCCGACGGAGCGGCGCCCGGGATGTAGGCGAGCGCGATATTGTCGGTCATGCCGTGGGTTGAGGAAAAGCTGCCAGGCGCAAGATCCAAGGTGACGCCCGATGCGTCACCGGAAAGATCGAGCGTGTCGATGCCGCCACCGTCCCAGATGGTCAGGATCGGGGTGGTGTTGATGGTGAAGTCGTAAGCGCTGGAAACAACCGATGAATTATACCCATAGGTGGAATCATAGGCACGGGCGTTCCAGTTGGCGCCATAGACAGACTGCGCGACATAATGGTCATGCAGTTGCGGGGTGTCGGCGCTTTGCTGATTGCCGGCATAATCCGCCGAAGTCCACTCGCCGGAAAAATAACTGAGAACGGAGTATTGTTCGGTGTCCTGAATGTAGGGCGCGTCCCCAAGATATGTCGGATCGGCATCGTCGCTGGCGTCATAATTACCGGGATGTTCGAAGCCCAGCGAATGGGCAATCTCGTGCAAAATTGTTTCCTTTGCCTGACCGGCAACTCCGGTATCGCTCCAGGCAAGGTGCTGGGTGTTGATGCTGATGAGGCTGCCATGGTCTTCATCGACGCCTGTAGAAAAGGCACTGCCGGGCAGGCCTTGCGCATCAAAATCCTGGCCGACAATATAGATGTCTGCGGTTTCTCCGGGCTGAACCACTGTGAAGATCACATTGGCAACATCTTCCCATGCATTCAAAGCATCGAGTGCTGTGTCTATCTGATCCTGACCGAGCGTCGTGAAGCTGTTGAGGTTCTGGCCAAACAGGTTTTGATAGGTAAAGTCGAGATTGTCCTGAAAGTATCCGGGAACCTGTGAATATTGATCGGGAAACGCAACGGTCAGATGGACGAAGTCATTGGTGCCGTTGTTACCGTTAGACGCCCATTGGTTGCCGTTCTCATGCAGGTAGCCCAGAAGATCGTCGAGATTGCCGGGTCCGATGGACAGGATCGGCCCGCTGGCGACCTGGCCACCAAGCAGGTCCTGTACCCCGTCATTATCCTTTGCCGGGTCTTCAACCAGGATTTTCAACTGGTCTTCCGGTGAGGTTTTCTCGCCCAGCAAAGCAACTTTGAACGCGTCACCTTGCGTCTCGCGACCTGCCTGTACCAAAATCTGCGGGCTTTCCGACGACGCTAACGCAGTGCCTGCATATTCGGGCAAAGCGCTGTTTGCCGGCGTCGGATCCTCGACAGGCTGGCCGCCCGGTGTGGCGGCGGATTGATGATCGCTGCGCACATCATCGGACCCAATGTTACCGGCCTCAACCACTGGCGTATCGTCGCTCACCGCAAACTCTGTGATGGCCGGGTCGTTGACCGATAACGCGGCGACACCGGCGATCTGGTCGCCAGTGCGGGAATTTTTCTGTTCTGTACGTTTGGTGCTGTCCATTGTTTCCTCCATTGAGCCCCAAGGGGCAACCGTGAACCCTCATTCACAGCTGTTGGACGCGGTGGGAGGCAAAATGGTTCAAGTGGCGTTTTTTGGGATCCTGCCAGCAAGTGCTGCGCAGGTGTGATGGCAGGGGGGCGGCTGAGAAATGCTTTGTCGGCTGTGGTGCGCGCGGTATTCTCAGGCTCTCTTCAAGAATACGCTGGTAAGTTCTGGCCCCACAAAAGTGGCTTGGAGATATGCAATGAAATAAAGTTTCTGTTTCGATCCGGACCTGCGGCGCTACGGGCTGCAATTAAGTAATTGTGTCGCCGTAACTTAAGCTTTGCTACTCGTGTTCACTCATCGTCAAATTCGCAGCGCGGAGAGAATTTCCACCCGTCAAGCTTTTCCGCTTTCAACCTGTCACGCAGTTCATCGGAACAGAAATAGAATTGCCGCAGCGGTTCTGTGCCTTGCCAGAAATGATGTCCTGCCGCCACTGATAGGTCGAGGACACAGGATGTGCCTTTCGCCAGACTCAGCAGTGGCCTGCTGGACGCTTCGAAGCCGGCACGTCCGAACCCATTAATAAAGTCTGTTTTTTCGATGACGACCGCATCGAGCAGCGGGGCATGCATGATCAGGTAGTAGGTACCGTGGTCTGTCTTGCCCTTTATTTTTCTGTCATCCTTGCTTTTGACCGCGAGCGGCAAGAAGCACTGTCTCCCCGGCTCCAGTTCTTCGATGATACGGTGAACCCTTGGCGAAACTACAAATGGCCCTATACTCCACCCAAGAATATGCGGTATGCCACCGACCCGTGGACGGCCAACCAATAGTGTTTTCGGCAAGGCCGCCACTTCCTCGTCTGTAAAGGGATCACCGAATATCATGCGCCCCTTCGACCGGCGGTCGATTTCGGGCTCGAATTCCTTACTTACGGAACGGCTGTCCGAGAGAGAGCTTGATATGACATACGGCATTTGGATTGCGCTTTCAGGTACATCTCGGTTTCAGGAGTATCGGGGAGGCTTTATCTAGTTCTGTTGTCTTTTCTGTTTCGGCCCGGGCTTGCAGCACTGCCGACTGCAATTACTCCATGTCCCCGGAATTTTCGGTCACAGCAGCCTCCTAGAATCATCAAAGTGATATAGGCAGTTTTGGAATTGAATTTTTCTGACAGGAACACCCATCGGTCCCCAGCAATCTCGCATCATTGCCAGCAACAACGGCGTAAGCTCTTCAAGATATGCCGAATCCGAACATGTTGTCTTGGGTGCCGATATATGCTTTACGTTGTATTCGATAAATTCCCAGGTTGAATGAACAACTTTATTATCATCATCTCTGACAAATGTATTCTTTGATGAAAAATTTATACATTTCTCACCATCACGTATTACAAAAATTGTTTGATTTTCGTCATTTACAAATATCTTTTCGACATAAATATTCGTTTCCGGACAAGTCAACATTCTCGTAACTCGATCATACTCAAACTTCAATTCGCTAATATTCATTATTCACCGTTTCATCGAATTGCGGGGACACTTTATCTAAGGTTACTACTGTCTCGGTCCGGGCTTTCGGTGCTGCCGATTGAAATATGGTGTTTCGTCCTGGGAACTCCAGTCCCCTGAACTCCCTCCGGTTTTTGTCCGTAGTGTTGGCGTCCGTACTCGGGGAGGGCGGCTCCGGTGATACGTCAACGGTGACTGGTATTTCGCGCGATGCCGCACAGGCCGAAAAACACTTGGTGGGCAGGGAGGGGGCACGGTACTCTCTGGCTTTCTGAGCGCCTGCTCCTCACGTCATGAAAGCCCGATACCCCGTGGCATCCACCGCCTCAACTTCATTCGCCGCAGAAATCATCGATCGGATCGAGGTCCTGGGTGCGATCTCAGAAGCCGACGGCATGCTGACCCGGCGTTATCTCACGGCCGAACACCGGCGCGCCAATGATGCGGTGCGGGGCTGGATGGAGGCGGCCGGGATGGCGGTGCGGGAAGATGCCGTTGGCAATATCATCGGGCGCTATGAGGGCGCAGAGCCCGGTGCCGCGGCGCTGATGGTCGGGTCGCATGTGGACACGGTAATCGACGGCGGCAAATATGACGGCACGCTTGGGGTTCTGTCCGGCATCGCCTGTGTGGCCGCATTCAACGAAGCGGGGCAGCGCTTTCCCTTTGCCATCGAAGTGGTCGGCTTCGGCGACGAGGATGGTGCGCGATTTCAGTCGACCTTTCTGGGCAGCCGGGCGATTGCCGGTACCTTCGACCATACAATCCTCACCCGTTTGGATGGCGATGGCATCTCGGTGGCTGAAGCGATGGCAGCCTTCGGGCTCGATACCGGGGCGATCGACGGGGCAGCATACGGTCGCGAAAACGTGCTTGCCTATCTGGAACTGCATATCGAACAGGGGCCGGTACTGGAACAACAAGGCCTGGCGGTTGGCGTGGTGACGGCGATCGCCGGCGCCACACGGTTGAGCGTAACGGTCACCGGCGAGGCGGGGCATGCGGGCACGGTGCCCATGGCACTCAGGCGCGATGCATTGGCGGCAGCCAGCGAATGCGTGTTGGCGGTGGAATTAGCAGCCTCAAGCGGTACCGACATGGTGGGCACTGTCGGTAAGCTTGCCGTCGAACCCGGTGCGCTCAATGTGGTGCCGGGCCGGGTTTCCTTCACCATCGACTTCCGGGCCGCCAGGGATGACGACAGGAATGCTGGACTTGCGGCACTGCGCGACACCATCGATCAGATCGCTGTGCGCCGGTCGGTGGAGATCGTCACGGAAGTGGTGCATGAGGCCGGCAGCGTCCAATGCGCATCGCATCTGATGGCGCAGATTTCAGGCGCCATCGAGGCCTGCGGTCATCCGGTACTCCACCTGCCGAGCGGTGCCGGCCATGACGCCATGGCGATGGCGGATCTGACCGATGTCGGCATGATTTTCGTCCGCTGCAAGGGCGGCATCAGCCACCATCCGCAGGAATCGGTTACTGACAAGGATGCGGGCGACGCAGCGCAGGTGCTGTGTCATGTGATCGAGAATTTTGCCCTGGATGAGGAGGCGTGAGTGGCGGCATCATTTAACAAGGGAGCAGGAGGCGATGTCCTCTGACGTAACATCATTCGATCCGGCATTGTTCGGTTATCTCGACCCGGAGCCGCGGCTGCTCATGGGACCGGGGCCGGTGGATGTCTATCCGCGCGTGCTGCGGGCCCTGTCGGCGCCCATGCTCGGCCAGTTCGACCCTCAGTTTACGGACTATATGAACCAGGTGATGGCGCTTTACCGGCAGGTCTATCGTACGGAAAATGAGTGGACGTTTCTGGTCAACGGTACGGCGCGCGCCGGGATCGAGGCCTGCCTTGCCTCGCTGATCGAGCCGGGCGATACAGTGCTGGTGCCGATTTTCGGCCGGTTCGGCCATCTGCTGGCCGAGATCGCAGAACGCTGCGGCGGCAATGTGGTGACCATTGAAACCGAATGGGGCACGGTGTTTACGCTTGACCAGATCGAGCAGGCGGTCAAAGCGCATGCGCCTAAGCTTGTGGTGCTGGTGCATGGCGACACCTCAACCACCATGGCGCAGCCGCTCGATGAGATCGGTCCCCTGTGCCGGGCTCAGGGCTGTCTGGTCTATGTGGATGCGACCGCCACCCTTGGCGGCAACCCGCTTGAGGTCGATGCCTGGCAGCTCGATGCGGTCACCTCCGGCCTGCAGAAATGCCTCTCCGGCCCGCCTGGCTGCGCACCGGTCACCCTCAATGAACGGGTGGTCGAGGTGGTCCGTGCCCGCAAGCATATCGAAGCCGGCATTCTGCCTGCAGGCTATGAGCCGGCTAACGGCCTGCGCATCCAGTCCAATTATTTCGACCTGGGCATGCTGATGGATTACTGGAGCCCCAAGCGCCTCAATCATCATACCGAGGCAACCACCATGCTCTATGCAGCACGCGAGTGCGCCCGGGTGGTGCTGGGCGAGGGGCTGGATCAGGGGATCGACAGGCACCGCCTGGCAAGCAGCGCGCTCCGGGCCGGTCTCGAGGCCATGGGGCTCAAGCTCTATGGCGATCCCGCCCACCGCATGACCAGCGTCACCGGCGTGTGGATTCCCGACAGCGTCGACGGCGATAAGGCGCGCGGCGAAATGCTGCTCGATTTCGGCATCGAGATCGGCACCTCCTTCGGGCCCCTGCACGGCAAGATCTGGCGGCTGGGCACCATGGGCTATGTGTGCCGCAAATCCAATGTTCTGCGCTGCCTGTCATCGCTCGAAGCGGTGCTGCGGCGCAACGGTTTCGAGGCGCCGGCAGGTGCCGGGGTGGCTGCCGCCTATTCTGTTTACGACGGAACGCCTGGATGAAAAATCACACGGATGGAGCTGTATGTTGGGTTGAGTTTCGAGGTCCGCGTTTCAATTTGAACTCGAGTCTGGAGCTAGGCGGGTATGCCTGAATCGCTTTGGCGGAAAACATGGGTCAAGACCATTGCTGTCGTGCTAATCGCCATCGGATACAAGCGGTTTCGGGAGCCACTTTGGCGGAGAATATTTGCTGCCACGATTATGATCGTGTTTATGGTGGTGGGAATGGTTTTTGGCGTAGTTGCTGGAGGTGCAATTGTCGATTACATTTGGTCGGCTCAGGTAAATTTTCCGACGAACCGCACCGGCGGGAGCGGAACAAGCAAATTATTGAAACTTAGCGTCGTGGCAGCAGGAATGTTGGCGGGCATGCTACTCGGAACCTGGCTAGGAGGTTGGTTATTGCGCTTCACTGGTCTGGTGAGTGTTGAGTGGGTGGACTATTACCTTGGGAAGCGACGCTCTGATCGGGACCGATGATCGCGAATGCGGGCGGGTGATGTTGGGCGAGCGGCTGGATGAGGGGATCAGCCGGCACCGCCTGGCAAGCAGTGCGCTCCGGGCCGGTCTTGAGGCCATGGGGTTCAAACTCTATGACGATCCCGCCCACCGCATGACCAGCGTCACCGGCGTGTGGATTCCCGACAGTGTCGACGGGGATAAGGCGCGCGGCGAAATGCTGCTCGATTTCGGCATCGAGATCGGCACCTCCTTCGGGCCCCTGCACGGCAAGATCTGGCGGCTGGGCACCATGGGCTATGTGTGCCGCAAATTCAATGTGCTGCGCTGCCTGTCATCGCTCGAGGCGGTGCTGCGGCGCAACGGTTTTGAGATGTCTGCAGGTGCCGGGGTCAGTGCGGCTTATGCGGTCTATGATGCGGTTTAGAGCGTCACCGACAGCGCCATGATGATGGCGGCAACAAGTGCCATGAAAATGTTCGTGCCATATGCGTCGTAGAACGCTTCACATGCCTGCAGCCCCGTCTGTTCACAGATCAGGTGGCCGCCAAACAGGAACAGGGGTGAGAGACACAGGAACAACACAAGGCCTGCCCAGAACCGCCCTGGTGTAAATTTCAGACGCGGGATGCCGATATGCTCGAATGCTTCGGTGATGGCCTGATGGAGCGGGCCGGTAAATGTCACGGGACGGCCGGCTTCCATCAGAAACAGCGTCGGCGACAGAGCGGGTGCCGCGATGCCGACCATATCGAGGCCGTCCTTCGTCCCTTCGATCAGCTTTTGCGTGCTTTCCAGTTGCGCCAGAGCCCGGTCGCGGAGGGCACTCAATTCCTCATCTTCGATGTCGAGCTGTTTCAGTTCTTCGATATTGGTTTCCTGTGCAGTTTTTTCCGGGTCCGAGGGGGCAGCCAATTGTTGAATGCGCCGAAAGGCAGTTACGGTTTTTGCCGGATCCGTGAACAGGGGAATAAAGACCGTTCGCTCCAGCAATTCCTGTTCGGTGATCTGGTCCATTTCCCATGACAGGCCGGTGGTGTCTCCGCATCGCAGAAAGATAACTTCCGCCCGTCTAATCAATGACGTGACCGTGGCCTTCCATCTGTCGTCATCGACATAAAGCCGACTGGCACCGCTGGTGGGCAGCTGCTCTCCCGGCCGGCCGATTGCCACCATGATTCCATATTCCCGCAGATTGTCGGCGAGAACGTCTTCTTCGGTGACGAATAGGGCCCTCATGATGTCCCCGTCATCTTGTTTCAGCACCGTGCCCTCGGAAGAAAATTCTCGCAGAAACAGAATCAGGCGTTTGTCGTTGTCTTCGACATATTGAAACAAGGCGTCGAGGTTTCGAATGATCCGCGTCCGCCACCTGCGGGCGTATCTGATGCAAAACCCCGAGCCTATGATCGCGGCGATACCCAGGATACCGTACAGGACGTTTTCTTTGGCTTCCGACACTGCCACGAAAAAGAACCCAGCGAGACACAGAAGCGGTGTAAGCGCATAGAGGAACCAGCCCAAGGCTGGGTTTTTCGTGACGTAGTAATCATTCGCCATGCTGCTGGGCTTCCCGGGCAATCGAACCGTTCCGCTGATCCTAGCGAAATCCACCAGTCAACGGAATAAACTCATGGCCAGAGGCATGCCAATCCGGTTGTCTCAACACTTCTCTGTTTAAATCCGGGATCGGGTGACCTATGGTCCAGCGATGCTGGATGTCTCTACACTTGCGGTGTTTGCTTTGGCGCTTGTGCTGGCTGCGGGATCGCCCGGGCCCAGCATTGCCGCTTTGGTTGCACGGGTCCTCACGCGCGGCTGGCATGACGTTGCACCCTTCGTTGCGGCCATGTGGATTGGCGAAGTGGTCTGGATGACCTGTGCTGTTGCAGGTCTTGCAGCGATTGCCGAGACGTTTCACCTGGCCTTCGTGGTGATCAAATATGCCGGCGTTGCCTATCTCGTCTATCTGGCCTGGCAGATGTGGAGGGCGCCGGTTTCAATCGGGGACGATAGTTTGGCACCAGCAGCGTCAAGTGCTGTGCGCATGTTTCTGGCCGGTCTTTCCGTCACCCTGGGCAATCCAAAGATCATGGTTTTCTATCTGGCCCTGCTTCCATCGATCATCAATCTTGAAAACCTCTCGGTTGCCGGCTGGGCGGCGTTGTCGGCGATCATGATTGTGGTTCTTGCCCTGATCGATATTGCCTATATCGTTCTGGCCAGCCGAACGCGGCTTCTGCTGCGCAGCCCATCCGCCATGCGTCTGGCAAACCGCGTGGGGGCGGCCGCCATGGGCAGTGCGGCAGCCGTCATCGCAACGCGGTAAACTAGAGCGCTTCAAATTCATACGGAACCGTTTGAACATGAAACGCTCTAGTAGAACAGTGATGGCAGCCATAATGCGATCTGCGGGAAGGCGAGCAGCAGGGCGATCATGGCAAACATGGTCACGACGAACGGGGCTGCCCCTTTCATGACATCTAGCATTTCGCCACGTCCACGCACGCCTTGCACGACGTAGAGGTTGATCCCGATCGGTGGCGTTATCAGCGCGGTTTCGAGCAGCACCATCAAGAGAATGCCAAACCACACCGGGTCGTAGCCAAGCGCCACGACAATTGGCGTTATCAACGGGGCCGTGACGAGGAGCATGGACAGGGTTTCCATGAAGCAGCCCAGAACCACCAGAATGCCGATAATGATCATCATGGTGTGAAAGGGTGCGAAACCCAGACCGGTGACGAAATTCGCAAGATCCTGGGTCAGGCCGATCACCGACAGAACAAAGTTCAGGAACACGGCAGCAAGAATGATCAGCATGATCATGGAGGTGGTGCGCATGGTCCCTTCGATCGCCATGCGAAGCATGGACACCGTCAGTTTGCGATTGAACGCTGCGAGAAGCATGGCCGCGACGACGCCGAGCGAGGCGGCCTCTGTCGGGGTTGCGACCCCCGCATAGATCGAGCCGACCACCACCAGGAAAATGCCGATTGGCGGAATGAGTGCCGGCAGGGCGTAAAGCCGGTCGGACCAGTTTGCACGCACGGGCTCGCCCCCCCATTTGGGACGGAACAAGCACATTACGATGATGGTCGCCATGAACAGGAGCGCCAGCATGAAGCCTGGCAGAAACCCGGCCAGATAGAGTTCCGGGACCGATGTGTCGGTCAACAGTCCATAGAGGATGAGATTGATCGAGGGTGGAATGAGGATGCCAAGGGTGCCGCCTGCTGCAACCGTTCCAAGGAACAGGGGTTCGTTGTAGCCGCGCTTTTCGATTTGAGGCAGGGCGACCGTGCCGATGGTTGCGGCGGTTGCGACCGATGATCCCGACGTTGCCGCAAACAGAGCGCTTGATCCGATGTTTGAGTGCATCAGTCCGCCGGGCAGCCATCCCAGCCATTTGACGATGCCGTCATACATGCGCTCCGTGATGCCGGCACGCAGGAGGATTTCGCCGAGCAGGACAAACATCGGGATGGCTACCAGCAGAAAATCAGTGCCGGTCTGCCAGACCATGTCGCTGAGTGCCCGGTGCAGGGGCATCGGGCTTTCAAGATATTGCAGGATCAGGCCAAGCCATCCAAGCGATGCAGCTATGGGAACCGCGAAGGCAATCAGGGCGACCAGAATGAGAAGAGGTTTGGTGACCATCTCAAACGGTCTCGTCTTCAATCTGCTCGTCGATTGACTTGGTGCCAATGAGAGCATTGACCTTTTTCAGGTCACCCGAAATCAGCGCCTTCAGTGCTGCGAGAATGAGCAGCACGCAGCATGCGAAGAAAAACAGCCAGCCGGCAAGCCAGGGTATCTGGGGGATCGCCAATGGCGTCCGCATGGGCGTGATTGAATGGGAATTGTGCGCAAGTGTGTCCGCCACCAACCCCCAGGCCATCGCACAGATTATGCCGGCCAGACCCGCCAGCAGGATAATTCCAAGGAAATTGGCAACGACCTTGAGACCTACGGGCAGAAAATTATAAAGCGCATCAACCCTGATATGGGCACGCTCGAACAATGCGTATGCGAAACCGAAACTGGTCGCGATCCCGAACGCATAGCCGGACAATTCGTCCGCGCCGCCAATACTGACATTGAACAGTTTCCGGAGCACGACCTCGAGCGTGACGAGGAGTGCGGACAGAATAATGAGAGTGCCGCCCATCCAGACCAGAATGCGGCTCACTCCGTGTGCGTTTTTCAGGATGCGGTTCATCATGTCGAGTTCTCAGCGGTTAGGGAAGCGGCTGGCAAGGGAGATGGTTCGCCAGCCGCTTCGGGAGGGCGGTCGCTTACTTCGCTTCAGCCTTCAGTCCCAGGAGAGAGCCCACAGTCTCATTCCAAGTTGCCGTGCACTCAGCGCCGCAACGCTTGGCCCACCGGGCAAGAATGACGTCATTGGCAATCTTGTTGCGGATCGTCAGGTCGGCCTGTGTGGGTTCAACGAGTTTCATTGCACCGGGTTCGCCGATATCGCATTTACCGCCGGTGATGCAGGAAATGGCGACTTCGTCCTCGGTCGCTGTTTCGTCCCACATCCGGTCGGTCAATGCGGCGATTTCCTTGGTCAGTATGGCTTGCTGATCAGCACTCATGGAGTTCCACTTGTCCATGTTGATGGCGCCGAAGGCCAGGCCCCAGCCCACACGCAACGTGTAAGCATGGGTTGCCACCTGGTGCCATTTCGCCTTGTAGGCCGACATGGTGCCGGTGATGCCGCAATCCACCACGCCCTTTTCCAGGGCAGGAATGACCTCGGCGAAGGGCACGGTCACCGATGTTCCGCCGGCACCTTCGACAAAGTCGCCAAGGGTGGTGGAGTAAACCCGGATTTTCTTGCCTTTAAGATCGGCAAGACCATTGATCTCTGCATTGCACCAGAGCGTTTGGCTGGGGAACGGATACAGCATCAAGAGCTTGGCGTTGTAGGTCTCCGCAAAGGCCTTTTCCAAAGTCGGGAAATAGGCCTCGGCGACCTTGCGCTCGGTATCGATGTCCTGGGTCACGGAAGACAGATCCGCGCCCTCGAATATGGCGTTTTCGGCGGCCACATAGCCCGGCAGGCCAAATGCAAAATCGAAAACCCCGTTCTTGATCAGCCGCATGATTTCAAATCCCTTGAGACCGAGTTCGGTCTGGGGTTTGATATCGCCAATGATCTGGCCACCGCTTGCGGTGCTGATCAGGTCGTTCCAGAACGGGCCTTCATGTTTTTGATAATTTGTGAGACTGCCCCATGTGCCGACGGCTTTGATGGTGACAGGCTTATCTGCAGCGCTCGCCAATCCGGTGGCCAGTGCCAGCATTGATGCTGCTGTGAGGGTTTTCAAACTGCGTTTCATCTTGCTCTCCCGTTTCAATTGTAAGGTTCTGGTTTGTGGTTATTGGAAACTGGTCATGCCTGTGACCAGTTTCGGTGGCGTATCTGACGCGACATCTGTGACCAGCATATGCCCGGGCGCGTGGGTAATGCAGAGGCTGGGCCTGGCGGTCTCGATGGCAGCCTGGGTGGTGACACCGCATGCCCAAAACACCGGTATCTCATGGTCAGCGACATCGACCGGATCGCCATAGTCGGGCGACTGAAGATCCGCGATGCCGATCCTGGCCGGATCGCCGGTGTAAACCGGGGCGCCATGGGCGTGTGGATAACGGGCACACAGATCGAATATGTGCGGGTAGTCTTCGCGGCGGCATGGCCGCATGGTGACGACCAGCGGGCCACGGAAAATGCCACCGGGAATGGTCTCGATGTTTGTCCTGAACATGGGCACATTTCGGCCCTGTTCGATATGGCGCACGCCAAATCCGGCCTGGATCAATGCCTCTTCGAAGGTGAAGGAACATCCAAGAACGAAGGTCACAAGATCATCTGACCAGCGATCCAGGATGTCGGCTGGATGGTCCTCCAACGCGCCGTCCATGAAGACCCGGTAGAGGGAAATGTCGGTTCTAACATCGATATCCGCCCCAAGGGATGGGATGCCGGTGTCGCCCGGTTGAGACAGCCCGATTAACGGGCAGGGTTTCGGGTTGTTCAGGCAGAACTGGAGAAAGTCGGCGGCGTAGCGCTGAGGCAGGATTACAACATTTCCCTGCAGGTAACCTGGAGCCTGGCCGGCGGTTTGATCGGTGAACTGTCCGGTTCGCGCATGTGTGCGAAGCTCCAGACCCGATCCCAATTCGACCGCAACAGCCATTCTCTAATCCCTCCTGCGCTTAGGAGAGACTTTCATGATGCAAAAATCAAATGAAACTATTTTACTGTTTTTGATAGATATTATTGATGAGTCGGCCTTTCAGGTACGCTTCGACATCATCGCTGATGCTGCCCATCAGGCCGCTCACCGGTCCGCCGGACACGAAAGATGCGGTAAACGATATCGGCGGCAATTCAAAATCCGTAGTGAGTTCGACGAGTTCCTGCGAGGCCAATTCAACTTCGATGACGGCTTTTGGAATAGCACAGATGCCCATACCGGATTTCGCGAGCCTTACCAGCGCGCCCAATGATGTGGATGTCGTCATATCAAGAGATTGTTGCGCATGCGATGCCAGTCGTTCTCTTATCTGGCGGCTCGGTTTGGTATTGTTGGCGAATGTCAGAACCGGTTGACTGGCGATGTCGTCGACGCGCCACAAGTCATGCTTTCCAGCCAACCCTGCTGGCGCTGCAAATATCATTTCATAGGCGCAGATTTCACGATTGGTGATGCTGACTTCAGCGACCGGTCCCATCAGGAAGGCAAGATCGATTTCCCGTGCGACGAGGGCGTTCCTCAGGCTGTCGGTTGAATCAACTCTCAGGTCGAATGACAACCGGTTGCGAGACTGATTGAGACGGCCCATGAAATCGGGAAGCCAGGTGGATACTATTGTCTCGGAAGCGCCGACCCGAATGGTCTGTTCGATATTTGCGGTGTCTGCAAAGGCAACAAGAACATCCTGCTCGAGATTCACGAGGTTCTCGGCATATCCGAAAAGCTTCCTTCCTTCCGGCGTGAGTTCGGCGTTTCTGCCCTCTCTGACAAAGACTTCCAGGCCCAGATCCTGTTCGAGCACCTGAATGCGCGCGGACACTGCGGGCTGGGTCAGATTGAGCTTGTCGGCTGCCGCTCGGAAACTTCCCAGGCAGGCAATCCAGTAAAATGTATCGAGGTTTCTGACTTTCATGGGGTTCCGCGGTGAGACAGGTTGCGCTATCCGGCAATTCCCAAGCGGACTTGAAAGTCGATAGAAATTTACCGAAACATGACGCCTATCATAAAATTCTTTGATTGATGTGCAACCAAAACCGTATCCGGGCTTAAGGGTCAGCCGGGTTTACGCAGCACCACGACCCGGTTTGGCTGGTCGAAACCCGTGCCGGTCTCGTTGGTTTTGCCAACGCGTTGAAAGGTTTCCTCGGCTTCCTGGCCGACTGCTTCGAAGCGTGCCTGGCGGACGGGATCGATGCCGGTCATGAGGTTTCTGTAGTCGTCAAAATCCCGATAGCTATAGGTCGTGTCATAGTCGAATGCGGCGATCCTCTCGAAGCCGATCCCGTCGGCGCGTTCCAATGCCGCCTGGGCGGCGGCCCGGACCTCGGTTTCATCGTCGATCAGCCGGTCGAGTTCGTGTGAGGGACCGGTGGCAACCGGTTCGACGACATAGGCACTGCCTCCCGGTGCCAGGATCCTGTGGGTCTCGGCAAGTGCGGTTGCCATGTTTTCACCTGGTACGTGATGCAGTGAGTGGAAGAATATGGCGATATCGGTACCGGCGTCGGGGAGGGGCAGGTCTTCAGCGACGCCCTGGATATAATCGCCGGTGTGTTCCGGATCGGCAGCGCGTGCCGCGCCAATCTGCTGTTCGGCACATTCGATGCCAGCCACAAGAGCGCCGTGCGCACGCAGGAACCGCACCAGGCCGCCACGGCCGCAGCCGATGTCGGCCACACGCTGGCCCTGCACGTCCAGTGTTTCGAGCAGCATTATCTGGTCTTTGTCGGGGGTGGTACTCACAGGATGATCGCTCCAGGTTAGATTTCCGGGTATCGCAGGGCGACGAGTACGAGTGTTACGGCAGTGACTGCCAGTCCTGCAACAAGCATTGCCCGTGGCGGCAGCTGCAGCCGCGCCTGCAACATCTGCCCGGCCACGGTGCCGGCAAGCGACATGCTGCCGCACAGAGCGACCGCCATGGCAATCATCCGGAGCGCCCAGAGCAGTTCGGATCCGGCGACCGAACCGCCATCGCCCTTATAGGCAAAAAGCTGCGCCAGAATCCAAACGGCAACGGCCATGACCAGAGGAAGTGCTGCGCCGATGGCAAGGGCACTCACGCGCGGGCGCTGAAGCGGTAGGGCTGAGAGCACCGCACCAAGCGACAGCGCCAGCACGGTCCAGTTCATGATCACGGGTTTCATGTTCAGGCTGAACAACACGGAAGACGCAATCCACACCATGGCCAGCCCGTATGCGAGCACCAGGCCGCCGATCAGCCATTTCGCCGGGGCAGGCGCGATCACGGATCGCTGCCCAAGGTCTTTTCCAGCTCAATCACCCGGGGTGCGAAACCCGTGCGCTGATAAAGCTTCACCGCGCCGTCATTGCCGGCAAGGGCTGAAATCCGCAAACAGCGGGCACCGTGATCCACCGCATAGCGTTCGGCGGCCGCCAGCAGGGCGCTGCCCATGCCTTGCCCCCTATGAGCCTGGTCAATCGCGAGATCCACGACATAGGCATAGTCATAGTCGATCTCGTCCGGATCGTCATTTGCGACCCTGGCGTGGACGCATACATAGCCCGCCACCTTGCCGCTGGTTTCAGCCACTAGTATTGCGCCCTGCTTTTCAGCGCAGTGGGCCAGCAATGTGTCCAGACAGGTGTCGATGATGGTGTCCGTGTGCTTCATGCGCGGCTCGATGCGGCGCTCATGGTCCTGCAATTCGCGGATGCTTGCATTGACCGCATCGCGGTCCTGCTCCGTGAATTCACGGATGACAAATTGGTCGGTCGTGGTCATATGCTGGTACTATAACAATGGCTTCAACAAGCAAAGTGCTATCGAGGACTTATGACCGAAGACATCAATGCCCGCGAGACCGAGCGTGTCCGCCTGGACTGGTCGCTGCGCGGCAAGCATTGGGATGCCCAGGCCGACCTGGTGGCGGAGACCGCTGACCGGTTCAACCAGCCTTTGATCGAGGCAGCCGGTATTGCTGCGGGCCATATGGTGCTCGATCTGGCGACCGGGGCGGGCGAACCTGCATTGTCTGTTGCAAAACTGACCGGGCCGGAGGGCCGCGTCTGCGCCACCGATCTGGTGCCGGAGATGATTGCCGGGGCTGAGCGCCGGGCGCAGGAACTCGGCCTTGGAAATATCGACTTCCGGGTGGCCGATATGTGCGCGCTGCCGGATGGTGACGAGACCTTCGACCGCGCGATCTGCCGGTTCGGCCTGATGTTTGTGCCCGAACCGCAACGGGCCACAGCGGAAGTCCACCGCGTGCTCAAACCCGGCGGGCAGGCAGCCTTTCTGGTATGGGGGCCGCGCGAGGACACGACCATGTTCACGGTGTTTGCGGACGCAGCGGTCGAGATGTGGGGACCTGACGACCCTCTGGTTGATTTCGACACCATGTGCTCCATGGGCGAGACCGGTGCGCTTGAGGCAGCACTGAGCGCCGGCGGTTTTGATGAGGCGGAAGAGATCGAACTGCGTTTTGCACCGAAGATTCCGGCCCATCTGGAGCCCTGGCACGCCCAGGTCGACATGTCACTCGGGCCGAAGCTCGACACTGCCGACGAGGCAGAGCGGGAAAAGCTCAAGGAGACCATACGCAAAGGTTTCCAACGCCATAACATAGATGGTGAGCTTCACATGACCGCCCATGCCCGTATTGGCGTGGGTAGGAAGCGGTCGGCAGGATGAAAGGCCAGTGTCACTGCAGCGCGGTTACGGTTGACTTTGAAACCGGGCAGACGCTGGAGGACCTGGTGGCGCGCGCCTGCCAATGCGCGTTCTGCCGCAAACATGGCGCGCGCACCGTGGCGGACCCGCAGGGACAGTTGACGGTCACGTCTGCGTCCAACGAAGCAATCAACCGCTACAGGTTTGGCGAACGTACAGCGGATTTCCTCATATGTGCATCCTGTGGCGTTTATCTCTGCGCCGTGGTGGAAGCGGACGGGCTGTTCTACTCCACCCTCAACATCAACGTGATGGACGACAGGACAGCCTTTTCCGACCGCGACGAACCGGTCAGCTATGACGGCGAGGCCGTTGCCTCCCGCATCGCCCGGCGCGTCAAGGCATGGACCCCGACGCAAATTGTCGTGAGTGGAGGGTAATCACCGGTTCTGGCCAAGCGCCTGGCGTCCCTCTGGAATGGGGTCGCCGGAATCGCGGTGCTTGACGGCGGCCTTGAAGCCTTCTTCTTCTGCCTTCTCCTTGAACCACATGCCTTCCGGGCTGTGGCGGGTGATGCCGTCAAACAGGGTGGCGACCATCTGGGTGTTGGCAAGCCCCATGGTGTCGACCGCCTGGTTGATCATCAGCTTCTGCATCATGAGTTGGTTCTTCGGCACACCGGCCATGCGCTGGGCCAGGGCCTCGACGGCTGCATCGAGCTCTGTTGCGGGCGGTGCCTCGAGCGCCAGACCGATTTCTTTTGCGTAAGTCCCGGACACCAGATCGCCGGTGAACAGCAGGCGCTTGGCCGCTTGGGCGCCGACCCTATAGACCCACATGGCGGTTGACGGGCAGCCCCAGACCCGGGTCGGCGGATAGCCGATTTTGGCGTCTTCCTCCATCAGCAGGAAGTCGCAGGAGAGCGCAATGTCGGTGCCACCGGCAACTGCATATTTGTGCACCTTGGCGATGGTCGGCTTGTAGGAGCGCCACAGGCTGGCGAAGTTGTCGGTGTTCTGCTTCATGAATTTGTAGTCGATCATGGGATCCCAGGGCATGTCCTGGATGACCGGGTTTTCGCCCGAAGCTTCCGCATAGAATTTAAGATCGTAGCCCGCGCAGAAGGCATCGCCCGCGCCGGATACGATTATCACATGGATGTCGTCATCATCATTTGCCTGTTGCACGGCAGAAGCGATCTCGCCGGGCATGACATCGTTGATGGCGTTGAGCCTGTCCGGCCGGTTGAGGATTAATCTGGCAATGCGGTCGTCTTTTTCGTAGATCAGCGTGGTGAAGTCGGACATGAGTGCGCTCCTGATTGACGATGTGCTCTTGGGTGTCATCACCGGTAACGGCTTAACCGTCAAGATGACGTTGCGTAGCCCGCAGGCGCCGTGGTGCCGGTCTGTTCCGTGTCGAAGGGATATCTCAAGCAATGAGCAGAAATGCCGAACGAACCGATCCGGTGATGATCATGGTGGCACCGAACGGTGCGCGGCGCTTAAAGGCGGACCATCCGGCACTGCCGATCACGGCGGACGAGATTGCCGCTGAGGCTGTCAGGTGCCGGGACGCCGGTGCCAGCGTCATTCATATGCATGTGCGCGGCGATGACGGCACCCATGTGCTGGATGCTGCGCGTTACCTCGGCGCGACAGAAGCAGTGGAGGCCGCCACCGGCGGCGACATGGTGGTTCAGATCACCACGGAAGCGGTCGGCATCTATGCGCCCGATGAGCAGATGTCGGTGGTGCGCGAGGTCATGCCGGTTTCCGTGTCGGTGGCTTTGCGCGAACTGATACCGGATGAGAGATCTTATCTGGTGGCAAGGTCGTTCTTCGTGTGGATGCAGGCAAACCGCATCGCGCCTCAGTTCATTCTCTATGATGCCGGCGACGTTGAACGGTTCTTCGCGCTACAGGCGGCAGACGTCATACCGTTCACCTATCCGTTCCTGCTGTTTGCGTTGGGCCGCTATGCCGCCGACCAGCAATCCTCCCCCACCGACCTCGAACCGTTTCTCGACGCACTCGGCGGACGGGACGTGCCCTGGGCCATATGCGCCTTCGGAAAACAGGAACTGGCCTGTGCCGAAGCTGCCATGCGGGCTGGTGGGCATGTGCGCATCGGTTTTGAGAACAACCTGCATATGCCGGATGGTGAGGTGGCTGGTACGAACGCCGATCTGATCGCGGTGACGGCTGAGCGCGCGCGCGACCTGGGGTTCGATATCATGACGGCGAAACAGGCGCGGATGTTTACTGCTGAAACACTGGTTTGAGTTCGATTTGCCCGAAAACCGCTAGATGATCTCACCCGCACCATAACAGGCTTCCGTCGGCCGGGCGTCATGGGCGCTCAGGTCGCCTGCATGTTTGTAGAGTGTTGAGCAATAGGGGCAGATGATCTCTTCATCGGCGCCCATGTCCAGATAGATATGGGGATGGTCGTAAGGTGAACGCGCCCCGGTGCATTTGAATTCCCGGGCGCCGACCTCGATCACCGGAACACCCGGATCATTGTGAAAATGGGGAATGGTGTTGTCAGCCATGCCGTCTCGCGCGTATGTGTTTCGATCCGGACCGGACATACCATAAGTGAGACAGGCCATGCCAGCATTCAGTTCAGACGGCGTTGAGATTGCCTATAGCGTGAGCGGTGAGGGCGATCCGATCCTGCTGATCCATGGGTTTGCCTCCAATGCCCAGGTCAACTGGGTCGATACCGGATGGACGAAAGTTCTGGAGCGGGAAGGGCGGACGGTCATTTCGATCGACAATCGTGGCCATGGCGAAAGCGCCAAACTGTATGATTCGGCACTCTACAGTGCACCGATCATGGCCGATGACGCAGCCCGCCTACTTGATCACCTGGGCATCGTTCAGGCCGATGTCATGGGTTATTCCATGGGCGCGCGGGTATCGGCTTTTATGACCATCAATCATCCCGAACGGGTGCGCAGTGCTGTCTATGCGGGGCTTGCGGAAAACATGATCAACGGTGTCGGTGGCGCGGAACCGGTGGCGCTGGCGCTCGAGGCGCCGAGTTTGGCGCAAGTGCGCGACGCGATGCCCCGGGCATTCCGGATATTCGCCGAATCAACCGGCAGCGATTTGCGCGCGCTTGCTGCCTGCATGCGCTCATCGCGACAGAAGATCAGTGCTGAAGAACTGGGTGCGATTTCAGCGCCGGTGCTGGTGGCTGTCGGCTCGGAAGATGATATCGCCGGCCGGGCCGAACCTTTGGCGGAAGCCATTCCGGGCGCGCAGATCCTCTACATACCCGGCCGTGATCACATGCGCGCGGTGGGCGACAGGGTCTACAAGGAAGGTGTTGTCGCGTTTCTCGACGGAGTTTCCTGATGCGTAACTGGTTAGATCTTACGTTGACGTAAGGGAACGGTTGACCGGCAAATTGGGCTTCGGTAAGGCTCGGGCCCATGAGCGACAAAAACCCAATCAGTCACGAAAAGATCTCCTTTACGGGCGTCTCCGGCAGCAGGCTCGCAGCAGACCTGTTTGGAGCAACCGGTGGACCAACCGTTGTGCTTGCCCATGGCGGCGGCCAGACACGGCACTCCTGGCGTGGAACCGCCGAGCGGCTGGCAGCGCTTGGATGGACGGCGATAACCCTTGATCAGCGCGGTCATGGCGACAGCGCGTGGTCGGAGGAGGGGGCTTACGCATTCGAAGACTTTGCCGGCGACATGACCTGTGTTGCTGATCAGGTGCTGGAGCGTTACGGCAAGCGCCCGGTCGCCATCGGTGCATCGCTTGGCGGTATCGCCTCCCTGCTGGCGCAAGGCGAATGCGAGCGCGACGTGCTGGCGGCAGTGGTCCTGGTCGATATCACGCCGCGGGTCAAGATGTCGGGCGTGGACAAGATCCGGGGGTTCATGTCGGAACATGTCGAGGACGGGTTTGGATCTCTCGAGGAGGCTGCAGACGCCATTGGGCGTTATCTGCCGCACCGGGAAAAACCAAAGGACCTGAGCGGTCTGTCAAAAAACCTGCGGCTTCATGACGATGGCCGCTATCGCTGGCACTGGGACCCGCGCTTTATCACGGACCGGTTCAAGGGCGCTACCCGTTCGGATACCGAAGACCGCCTGGAGGCTGCGGCGCGGCGCCTGACCGTGCCGGTTCTGCTGGTGCGCGGTGCCAAGAGCGAACTGGTTGACGAAGAAGTGGCGCGCGAGTTCCTGGAGATGGTGCCGCATGCGAAATACGCCGATGTGGGCGATGCGCGGCACATGGTTGCCGGCGACAAGAACGATGCGTTTACCCATGCGGTGGTGCAGTTTCTCGAGGAAATGCACGCGCACGAATCCGCGGTTTCCTAAGTAATTTCAAAATAATTTCCATCCACCCCAAGGATTTCAGGGCCTACGGCGTCTTACTCTCCGATGACTGATTTGGCGACCGTCCGGCAGTGCCTGGCGGCAAAGGAGATATGAGATGAAACATGCTTTCATGGCCGCAATCCTGGCAACCACCTTTCTCACCCCGGTGTCGGCAGCAGAACTGTCGGCGGACTCACAAATCGATGCAGTGACCGTCTACCCCCAGGGGGCTGAGATAACGCGTCTGGCGACCGTTGATATTGACCGTGGCGACCACACACTGGTTCTCGACAATCTGCCGGGCGACATCGATGCCCAGTCGATACGGGTTGAAGGATCGGCGCCGGGCCAGGTCGAGATCGCTTCGGTCGACAGCAAGACCGTATATGTGGTGGATGACGCGAGCGTGGCGGGCGAGCGCAAGCGCATCGAGCGCGAAATCGAACTGCTGCAGGATGAGCGTGCAGCGCTTGATCAACTGGTCACCGATGCGACCTATCAGCGGAAGCTGCTTCAGGAACTGGCCTCCAAACCGTTCGTTACCCAGGCCTCGGGCGATGAGCCGGTGCGGGTCGACAGTGCTGAGTTCGGCAATATGTTCGATCTGGTCTCCACCCGCCTGATGACACTCAGCAAGACCGTACTTGAAACCAATATCCGCAAGCGCGCAGTCGACAAGCAGATCAATGAACTGCACCAGAGCCTGTCGGAAGTGGCGCCGAAACAGCAGGTGAAAACCGTGGTGACGGTTCACCTGTCGAGCAATGCGCAGACGCAAGGCCAGTTCAAGGTGCGCTACCGGATCGCCAATGCCGGCTGGCAGCCCTATTACGAGGCGCGTCTTGAAAGCGCGTTTATGGCGGAGGAGCCGAACCTGATGCTGGTGCGCCGGGCTGAAGTGGTGCAGCACACCACTGAGCGCTGGGACGGCGTCAAGTTGACCCTGTCGACCGCCCGGCCGACCGGTGCGACTGCAGCACCGGAACTGCGACCGGAGCTGATCTCGGTGCTTGAACGGGAGGAAGACCGGGTTGGCGGGCTGTATGGACTGGCCCAATCGCCAGCTCCTGAGACCGCGCAAGAAGCGTACAGCGATGCGCCTGCGAAAACTGACCAGTCCCGCAGTTCAGTTGACAAACTCATGGCCAAGCAGCGCACCGCGGAAGTGACCATTGCCGGCTTCCAGGCGCTTTACGGCATTCAGGGCCGGGTCAGTGTCGACAATTCGGGCACCGCCAAAAAGGTCCGTATTTCGTCAGATAAAATGTCGGCAAGCCTGAGTGCCCATGTGGTGCCCAAGCTCGATCCAAATGCCTATCTGACAGCGAATTTCACCCTTGATGGCGAAACGCCGCTGCTGCGGGGCAGGGTGATGCTGTTCCGTGACGGAGTTTACATGGGCAATGGCGTGTTGCCGATGCTGGCACCGGGCGAAGAGCATGTGCTCGGGTTCGGTATCGACGACCTGATCAAGGTCAAGCGGGTTGAGGTCAAGCGCAAGACCAGTGAAACCGGCCTGATCACCACATCCAATGTGGAAGACCGGTCCTGGGCTATCACCCTCCAGAACCTGCATGAACGCACCATGCCGGTCACCGTTTACGACCAGATGCCCTATTCGACCCATGAAGATGTGACGGTCGAACTGCTTGCAGGTTCGACCAAGCCGAGCGAACGCGATGTCGACAAAAAGCGCGGTGTGCTGGCATGGGGTTCCGAATTTAAGGCCGGCCAGGAGACGGTGATCAAATTCGGCTACCGTGTTACCCGGCCAAAGGATACCGCCGTGCGCATCGGCTGGAACTGATCAGACGGACGGCCAGATCCGCTTTCGATGAACAGCTCTCCCACCCCCGCATTGTCCCGGCCGCGGCTTTTCTCCAAATCTCGATTTGGTAAGAAAAGTCAGTGAGCCGGGATCCAGGGCGATTGGTTCAAGCCCTGCCGTGTTGCCCTGGATCCCGGATAACTCGCTTTGCCAACGAAATCATGGATTTCGGGCAAAACGGCTTCCGGGACGACAATGGGGGTAAGGCTTGGGAAATCCACTCAATAACACAGTGGCAATTCGTTACCGGCCGTGAAATTCGGGTTTTCTTTTTTCCAGGAAGGCACGGCGGCCTTCGGCGTAATCCTCACTGTCGAAACAGGCCTTGCTCATGGCTTTGAGGGCAACCCGGTCGAAGCTCTCAGGCTTTGCGCCTATAGCGTCCAGGGCGCTTTTGGCGGCGCGCAGGGTGAGGGGCGCATTACCGGCAATTTGCGCGCACAGATCCAGGGTGAATGCCTCCAGTTGGTCTTGCTCGATCACACGATTGACCAGGTTCATGGCCAGGGCTTCAGCGGTGTCGAACTGGCGGGCGGTGTAAAAGATCTCCTTGGCAAAGGCTGCGGGCACGACCTTGAGGAGCTGCTGCAATCCTTCCAATGGATAGGCGAGGCCGAGCTTTGCTGCCGGAATTGCGAATGTCGATCCCACCGAGGCTATGCGCATGTCACAGCTCAGCGCAATCGCCATGCCACCACCGATGCAATAACCGTTGATCATGGCGATCGTCGGCTTGACGCAATCCCTAATAGCGGCGAATGCGCCTGCGTTTTTGCTTTCATAATCAGCGGCTTGCTCCGCGTTGTCACGGTTCTCACCGAACTGTGAAATGTCGGCACCGGCCACGAAAGCGCGGTCTCCGGCACCCTTGAGGACAACGGCACGGACCGCATCGTCTTTTTCGAATGCATCGATCAGTTCCGGTATTGCCGCCCACATTTCGAGCGTTACGGCGTTCATGCGTTCAGGGCGTGAGAAGGTCAGCCAGGCCGTATTGCCGTCGCGGTGAGCGACCAGATCGGGTGTCGGGGAGGGATAAGCGTGCGGCGTGGCCATTGTAATGCGCTTTCTGCGGTTTTGCGGGCGGGGTGCACAGCGGTTATCAAACGGGCTCCGAACTGGCAAGCCTTCAAACCGCCCAAATACACCGTGATCTTGAACCAGTTGTGATAGTGTCTATCTGTAATGAATGGGCATCGGCGCCCGATGCCGGGGCACAGGTGTTCAAGGCGGTTATGAACTAAAAGGTGCATTATGACCAAGGCTTCCCAGTCGCAAGTAAAACCAAAACTCCGTAGTGTCGATCCGGTCTGGTCACGCATCCGGACTGAAGCGGAGGAGATCGCCCATAACGATCCAAGTCTCGGCGGGTTCCTGTTTGCCACTGTTTTGAATCACGACAGCCTTGAGGACTCCATTTGCTACCGGCTGGCGCAACAGCTGGATCACGTTGATGTCTGCGGCGAGCTGATTGTCCAGGCATTCGAAGACGCACTTGAAGCCGATCCGGATATTGGCCAGGCCATGCGTGCGGACGTTATGGCGGTGTTCGACCGTGATCCGGCCTGCTTTCGCTATATTGAACCGGTGCTCTATTTCAAAGGGTTCCACGCGGTCCAGATCCACCGCATGGCACACCGGCTGTGGCTTATGGGCCGCAAGGACTTTGCGTTTTACCTGCAAAGCCGCTCGTCGCAGATATTCTCCGTCGATATCCATCCGGCCGCCCATATCGGCCGCGGCATCATGATCGATCATGCCCACAACATCGTGATCGGCGAAACCGCATCGGTGGGCGATGATTGCTCACTGCTGCACAGTGTGACGCTGGGTGGCACCGGAAAGGCACAGGGCGACCGGCATCCGAAGGTCGGACGTGGCGTGCTGATTGGTGCGGGCGCCAAGGTTCTCGGCAATATCGAAATCGGTGCCTGCGCGCGCATTGCCTCTGGCAGTGTGGTCCTGCACGATGTTCCGCCCAATCGAACGGTTGCCGGCGTACCTGCCAAGGTGGTTGGTTTTGCCGGATGTGATGAGCCGGCGCGCAAGATGGACCACACCTTTGCTTCGGATGAGAAAAATCTCGCCGATTAAGCGTATCCGGGCAAGCTTTCGATTGCCTATTTGGCGGCCCGGCGGATAGAGTGCAGCCGCCGTGCGTTGTGACGTGGGCGCATCGAAACCAAACAGGGAGCGGCTCCGTGCAACCGCAGGAAATCATTAAACTTGAAAAATATTTGCGCTCGACATTCCGTCTCGACACGATCGAGGTTCGGCAGCGTCCGGCGAAAGACGACTCCGCCGAGGTTTACATCGGCGACGAATTCATCGGTATCATATTCCGCGATGATGATGATGAAGACTTATCCTATGCCTTCCAGATGGCAATCCTCGATTTCGACTTGGAAGACTGATCCCCTCCGATTTTCCTCCGCCCACTTCCCGCCATCGGACCTTGAGCTTCGCGCAGATCCGTGCGCGATAAATCAGCATCGATTTTGACGGAAACGGTGATCGGGTTTCAAGTGTAGCGGAAACTTGCTCACGTCCGATGGCCTGTGGCCGCCCGACATGTTTCTTTCGCAGATCGGCGGGTCCTATCGGTCCTTCAAGCGGTCCCTGCAAGCTCGCTGTGGGCGGTATTAAGGCACCGCGCATTGCCAACACCATCAAAATCGAGCAGTCTTGGGTCTTGCCGCCGCTCATTTGGAGAGTTTCTGTTAGATCGGGTGGATGGAGTTTTGCATTAGAGGCAATAAGATGCTCAGGATTCTCACAGCATTTGCTGCAGTGCTGTTTCTGGCGATTGCGCAAATTGGTGCCGCCACAAGCGTTGAAGCAACTGAGCAGACCAATGAGAAGGCGGCCGGACCGGCCACTGAGACAAAGTCCTCAAACCGTGTTGCTCTGGTCATCGGGAACGGCGCTTATGAGCACACGACCAGCCTGAAAAACCCGGCCCATGATGCTCGTGCTGTCATCACGATGCTAGTGGGACTGGGTTTCCATGTCATAGAGGGGGTCGACCTCACCAAGGCCCAGCTTGAGGGCAAGGTAAGAGAATTCTCCAAGAAGATTGCGAGCGCAGATGTGGGGCTCTTGTATTACGCAGGGCACGGTTTGCAGGTTGACGGTGTGAACTACCTGGTTCCGGTGGATGCGAAGGTCGATGTGGAAGACGACCTGGATTTCGAACTGATGCCTTTGCGTCAACTGATCAAGCGTATGGAACGCAAAACCAAGACCAATCTCATTTTTCTTGATGCCTGCAGAAACAACCCGATCACGCGAAGCCTCGCGGCAAACATGGGAACCCGGTCGACCGAGGTCGGGCGCGGCCTTGCACGGGTCAATGCCGGCGTCGGCACTCTCATCTCCTTCGCCACCCAGCCCGGCAATGTGGCTCTCGACGGCAAAGGGCGGAACAGTCCGTTTACCGAGGCAATCATCAAGCACCTGCCAACACCCGATCTCGATGTGGTGTTGATGATGCGCCGCGTCAGGCGCGATGTGCTGGCGGCAACCGACGGCAAGCAGGTGCCGTGGACCAATTCATCCCTGACTGATGGTTTCTATTTTACACCCGGCGTTTCGTCGATGACCGGTGCTGAAGATGAGCTTGCCCCGCCGTCGAAGTTTCAGGAGATCAGCACGGCCTACAGGAGTGTCCAGGAAGTCGGGACCTGCAAAGCCTATGAGGCCTTCGAAACAGCCTATCCGGATTCGATATACGCAGAGCTTTCCAGCGAATGGCGAAACAAGAACTGTGGTCCGACCGATCCGCGCGACCTCGCGCTGAGCCTGCAAACCGAACTAACCCGTGTTGGCTGCAATCCTGGCTCCATCGACGGTGCATGGGGGCGGAATAGCCGGTCGGCACTCGCGTATTTCGCTAAGCATGCGAAGCTCACCCTGAAATCATTTGAACCATCTCAAGAGGCGCTCAGCGCGGTCAAGTCACGTCAGGCATCCGTTTGTCCGCCGAAGGCAACGCCGCCAATCCGGGTTAAAGCCGCCCCTCAGGTGAAGCAACGGAATACAAGCACAACCACGACCACGACCAGCACTACCAGGACCAGGTCCGGTCCAACAGGTCGCCAGAAGCCTGCCAGTGTAATTGAACGCGAAAAGACGAGGACCGCGTGTATGCTCGGGAAACTGGCCGCATGCCAGCGCGGGTGCCGCAACGGGTCTTCACTGGCATGTGAGAAAGCAAGTCTGCTGAAGCGGAGGGGCGGGTGACGTCAGCTGACCTCGGTGACGGAGCAGTGGTTGCAGCGGGAAACAATCCTCGACCTAACGGACGACCCGTGTCGCTCTAAGCCTGCCGATATCGGATCATGGCCGGTCATTTATGAGGCTGCGTCCCTGGAGCGCTTGCCTTTCACATGGAATTATTCTGACCGTCTTTTCGCGCTTGCCGCCCAGCGATTGTCAGCGCTGCCGGCGAACTGGTTCATTTTGGCACACTGCGGAACGTCCGCCTTCGATTTTAACGATATTCCACAGATTGACTTGCCTTTTAAGGTTAAAAATTTCTTACTGGGACGGCAAAACGCAGCTTTTTGGCGGCTGGACGGGTTCCGGCAGGGATGATTGAGCTGCGCTGCGGGCTGGCCCCAAATTTGCGGAGGAGCCGGTAAGTGTGTAACTGGAGCGGCGTATCACTATGGGCGATCTCGGAGTTTTCTCGTACACAATAGCGGTTGGATTTGTTGCCGCGGGACTTATCAGCAGTGCCTATCAGCTGGTTACCAACCGGCAGGTTGCATTCGAGCTTTTGTATCAGCGCAATGCTGCAGCGATACTCGGTGTGCTGACGCTTGTGATTGCCGGACCCGCGGTGATCATGCGTAATGCGATCAGGGCCCGTCTGGTGGAGAAACGCGCAGGGCATTGGCTGGCATTGAGCACAGTGCTGTCTGCCGGGTGGAGTTTTTTCCAGGGTGTTTTCATTCTCAGTATCGTGATCGGGGCCAGAAGCAGCGGCCTGATCTGACATGGCGCTCTATCAACTGGGCGATGTGGCGCCTGAACTGGCCGAAGATGGCCAGTGCTGGATTGCGCCCAATGCCTGTGTGATTGGACGGGTTGCCCTGCGGCACAATGCCAGCATTTGGTTTGGCGCTGTCGTGCGCGGCGATCATGAATTGATCGAGATCGGTGAGGGGTCGAACGTGCAGGATGGCTGCGTTTTGCATACCGACCCCGGATTTCCTCTGACAGTGGGTCGTAATTGCACAATCGGTCATATGGTCATGCTGCACGGCTGCACCATAGGCGACGATACACTGGTGGGGATCGGTGCAACGGTGCTTAACGGCGCCAGGATCGGCAAGAGCTGTCTGATCGGCGCCCATTCCCTGATCCCCGAAGGCAAGGAAATACCGGACCGGTCACTGGTCATGGGCGTGCCTGGTCGTGTGGTACGCGAATTCAGCGACGAAGAGGCTGCGAAATTTAACTACCCGGCGGCTCATTATGTTGAAAACTGGCAGAGGTTTGCCAGGGATCTGAAGCCTCTCTAACGTCGGTCACCCCAAAAAAGTGAACCGGCCCTGGGTGGGACAGGGCCGGTTCTGGCGTGGGACCCGGCCGCTCGAGGGGATGGGGAGGGGGACGTCGGCCGGGTCTCGGGGTAAACTTGTTTGCTGCTAGCGGTCCGTGGTCATTCTTCCCACCGTTGTGTTCCGGCTAGAGCGGTATGTCGGGTCAAGCGAAACCCACGCGGATGGATGGGCGTGCGATTGGCGCTTGATGTAGCGATAGGGCGTGTCCTGCCACGGCAGGATGTCCGGGTTTTGATTGTCCAGAACGAAATCGCCCAGATCGGTTGTCACGGTGAGCACGGCATGTCCGGCTTTTTGTTCGTCCAGCACAACGGTGATCAGCAGGGCCTCCGGCGGCCATCCCAGTTCCGTCAGGTAATATTTCTTCAACAGCACGTAATCTTCGCAGTCGCCTTTGGCCTGCGGATAGGTCCAGTGCTCCGCCACCGCATAGAGGTCCTGATCGGTGACCGGTTCGACCTTTTTGTTGACGTGGTCGTTGATCTTGGTGAGCTCGGCCCAACGCTGATTGGTCATCGTAAAGTGGGTGTTGTGTCCCCCACGTTTTGTGCATTCCTGCGAATAGGACTTACAGAAGTTGATATAGCCGATCGGCGGCAAAGCTTCTCCGTAGACCTTCAAATGCATGCTTGAACGTGGCGACCGCTCGGTCAGTGTTTCCCATTCCACCGACTTGGCGCTTGTCATCATTCCCGCGATCAGGCCACACCCCAACAGTGCAGCTCTTATTGTTATTGTCATTGGTACTACCCCTGTTCCTTATGAGGGGTAATATGGCACAGCGGATTTTACGCCTGTATAAATTCCATTGTATAAATTGAACAAGTTTGTAGTAAAACTGTTCATCTTATTTTACTTATATCTTCATTATTCATTTAGATAAAATTTTAATCAAAATATAACAATTCAAAGACCCAAGTATAACTTGTGTTTACATGCTTTTAGGATGGATAATGGGGTATTTTGTGAGCTGTCGAGATGGGCCACGCTGCTCATGCCGCGTCACAGGGGGCAGGAATAATTCACCGCGGATACATAAAAATACGCATGCGCGGGGCGCGGTCTGGAGTGTAGACAGCGTGCGAAGCGCCGCAAAGGGACGCTATGGCAACCGGCGTCCTACAGGACGCGGACGAGTTGCCGTAATAATTTGAAGTCGATCAACTCTTCAGTCAAAAATCAAATCTGATTTTTGGCGGGTTGGTCCAATGCGGTATTTGGCTCAATGGAAAGAAAATGCAGTTCGGGCGCCAGGCGTGTCATTTAGGAGTTCATGACCTAGTTTATCTGCTCTTCAAGCGCGGGTTGGTCGAGCATTTTTGTGAACTGAATGCCAACGCCACTGCTGAGGACACGCATAACGGTGCCCTGGGTCTTGCCGAGCATAACCTGCGTACCGATGCTTGGTATAATGGGTGTTTTGATGGCGGCGCCGCTCACGGAGATATCAATGATCTCGCAGTTGTATTTGCGCCCGTCTGAAAGGGTCAGAACGGTTTTTGCATCCCGGGGTTCGTGGCGCGGATGACGCCGTTGCTCCGGCAGGCCGTGTTCATCGCGGTGCCGCATCCAGCTGATTTTTTTGGCGATCTTGTCGCGCTTGATGTCGGGAATGTCGAAATTTACGGTGAAACTCGTACCGCCGGTCAGGGTGACAGTGCCCTCGACGCGGCCGATTTCCGCGATGTAAGCGATAATGTGCTCACCCATCATCGGACAGTCATCGCAACTGAATGTCCCTTGCTCGGGCGAAAGATCCATAATCTGGCAGGAGAATTCAGTTTGATTTGGAAGCATATAGCGACCGAACATGACGTCGGACAGCGAGCGCGCATCCGGTCCTTCGATCTCTTTGGCTTCGCCGATCTTTCTGGACAAAAGCGCCACGGATCAATCCGATCTTGTTGGTAAAAGTTTCCCCGTCAACCATGCTGAAACAACAGGTTGTCCCCAAAGTAGGGTACTCGTGTGTTGCTTAATGGGCGGTTAATGGCGGTGTTTGAAATCTAGCGATGACGTACGCAGTTTACGTAACGCCACCTTCGATCACCCACAGGTGGCCACGTTTTTCTGCTGATTTGTGGGGCGGCGGGAGGATTTCGTTGCGCGTGTTGACCGCCTGGCCCGGGGAGCTCGCGACTTTGAATTGGGCGACATTTTCGGGCCACAGAATACGCAGGCCGGAGACTTCCTGGCGGATGATCTTCGAACGCAGGGCACGCGGTTGGGGATTGAACACAGATCCGCAGCCAAGGATACGGATGTCATCGGTTGCATCCAGTCTTACCGGGACAAAAAGATACTCCATCAGATTGCATGCAGTGGCTTCATCACGTGCCTTGACGCCCAGAACGGCGGCGGCATGTTCTTCGACAATGCTCTTGAACAGCGAGGTGATGCTTTGCCGTTCATTTTTGCGCCAGTTGCTGAGGAAGTTTTCATTGCGCAGTTCGCAACCAAAGTGGTGGCACAGATCGGTTCCTGCAAGCCTGTAGGTGTAGGCGGTGTCGCTGTCATGTTGCAGAATGAAAACGTTCGGCAATAGTTCCTTGATTGCACGGGGATCGAGCTCACTACGCAATGGCGCGGGGCGCGATTGACGCAAATCGTTCCAGTAGTCGTATAAGGCTCGCGAATTGGGGTGTTTCATGATCCCTGCCAGTCCTCGTCCAGTGTCTTTTCGACTTTGTTTTACGAGTTCACTCGTTTTATGGGCTGTCCTGGACGGTTCGGCGAATAATCCGGCAAGATGATACCGAACCGTCCAGTTTTGATACACCTGGGCATCAATATTTCATGTTTCACCAGTACAGGAGCAGGTTTCGTGCCAGCATATCGATGCGACATGCTCTGGGCGGTAGATGGAAACTGTGCTGTTATCAATGTCAGCCAAAATGAAGTAAGACAGGGGCGACTCGTTGTAAAAGCGGCCAGCTTTCATATTTTTCGATAGGATCTTTATGTCGGTGACATCAGGCTCAACCTCTCAAAGAGCGATCAATGCGCCGACCATCGTTCTGGCCCTGATAGCGAGTTTCGTTGCCATTCATCTCTATCGGGTCTTTGCAGCGCCTGAGGCCGATCTGCGGTTTGTCTTCACTTTCGCCTTCATTCCTGCGCGCTTTGCCCTTGCCAGCGATGTCGCCAATAACCTGCTTGGAGGCGGTGCCGGTGCGAAGCTGTGGACATTTTTTTCCTATATGTTTCTGCATTCAGACTGGCTGCATCTGGCGGTCAACAGCTTTTGGATGCTGGCTTTCGGCAGCGTGCTCGCCCGGCGATTTGGCGCTGTCCGTTTCGTCGTCTTCAGTCTGATTTGTGCAGCAGCCGGCGTAGGGGTGCACCTTTATTTTTACTGGGGGGAAGTGGTTCCGGTAGTCGGCGCATCGGCGGCGATATCGGGTCAGATGGCAGGTGCTGTACGGTTCATCTTTGCGCGTCCGTCAAATCTGCTTCAGGCCAACCGTATGCATTCAGAACATATGCGCGCGGAAAGCCTGACAGAAGTATTTCGAAACCCTCGTGCGCTGATCTTTCTGACCGTTTGGGCGGGCGTGAATGTGTATTTCGGGTTGAACAGTTCAGAGGTGCCTGGGGTCGGCTCGCAAGTCGCGTGGGAGGCCCATCTCGGCGGTTTCCTGGCCGGATTGTTGCTATTCGGTGTGTTTGAGTGGCGGCGACGTTGAGGTTCCGGGATTGTACACTTCGCTTAGCTTGATTTCGGCTAAAGCGGGCGGAAACGGCCTCCCATTGTTGACCCTTTCCGTATGCAGACCTTGCCAGAGGTGCCTGCAATACTCCATCATGTGGCAACACGTTGTGATGCCCGAAAGACAAGGAGGAAGGACGTATGAACGTTGCCGGTATACTCAGTGTCAAAGGGACCGATATCGTAACCGCCAAACCCGGCCAGACACTACGCGAGATCGCTGCCGTGCTGGCCCGCCACAAGATCGGCGCTATTGTCGTCACCGACGAACAGCAAGCCGTATGTGGAATTTTTTCCGAACGGGATTTGGTGCGCGCCATTGCCGAAGACGGCGATCGCGCCATGGAAGAGCCGCTGCAGACCTATATGACCAGGGACGTGGTGACCTGTGCAAAGGAGGATACGGTTGCGGAACTGATGACACGTATGACTGATGGGCGGTTTCGCCACTTGCCGGTGCTCGAGAATGACCGGCTAATCGGTATCATCTCGATTGGCGATGTCGTCAAGCGCAGGATCGCCGAGACCGAACTGGAGGTTGAAGCGATGAAGGGTTACATCGCCTCCGGCTGATCCCGCATTAATGCGAAACGCCGTCAGCGGGCGTGAAAACCCGGCCTTCGGTGAGCCAAACCGGCTCGCCGGCCGTGTTGCGATGCTTGCCCGATGCACTGCATCGCGCTTCTCATCGCGCCTTGCCGGACAAACCGGTTTGGCGCCATCAAACGGTTCCGTATGAACCTGAAACCCTCTAGCTGCCCTGGCGAAGAGAAACCATGGCCTGGTTGATGTCGGGGAGGGCGCGGTCTGCGGCTTCCCAGCCGGCAGCGATGCTTTCTTCGGCCTTATCGAAGTCAAAAATCCCAACCTGCGGTGATCTGGGCAGGATGGTGACGTCCGGCGGGTCGCCGGCCAGGCGGGAACGGGCGAGCCGATCCTGAGAGATGTTGAAGGCAGCGACCAGCACGGTGGTGATCCCCGGGCCGCTATTGGCGTCGCCGAACAACTGATGCACGAATGCATTGCGGGCCTGCTCGGCGGTATCCGCGTCGTCCATTTCGGAACTGCCGGTGTTCTCGACTGGAGTCTGCATCACGGTACCGGCGCCAAAACTGTCGGTGTTCAGGTTGACCGCGATCACCACCCGGGCGCCAAGTGCCCGGCAGGTGGAAACCGGGATCGGATTGACGACTGCGCCATCGATCAGCCACATGTCGTTGAAATGGATCGGTTTGAACACACCGGGCAGGGCATAAGAGGCACGGATTGCAGTGGCCAGATGGCCGCTTTGCAACCAGATTTCATGGCCGGTCGAAAGCTCCGTGGCGATACACATAAAGGGACGGTCTAGGTCTTCGATCTGGGTTTCGCCCAACTCGACCTCGAGCATCTGGCCAAGCCGGTTACCGGAAATCAAGCCGCTGCCGCGCCAGGAAAAATCCATCAGCGAAAAAACCTTGCGGCGGGTCAAGCCGAGCGCGAAGGTTTCCAGGTCATCGATCTTGCCGGCGGCGTAGCAGCCGCCGCACAGGGCGCCGATCGATGCGCCGGCGATGACATCGGGAACGATGCCAGCTTGCTCCAAACGCTTGATGACGCCGATATGAGCCCAGCCTTTGGCTGCCCCGGCGCCGAATGCAATGCCAATCTTCATCGGCTGAGAGCCGTCATTTTCAACTGTTTTTGCGGAGGAAACCCCCTCCATCAAACTGTTTGACTGGTTATTCCAAAACATCAGCTTTCACCCAGGTTCAACACACATAGTGCCAAAGAGTGTCTAATTTTTGCTAAATGCGAGGAATGTTTAAAGCTGGGTGGGGTTTGGCGCGTCGCCATAGACTTCTTGCGGGTCGAAGGTCTTGTCGGTTTCCCGGTAGGTCAGCTTCAACCCCGGCGTCGGCTGAGCGCCGGTTGGAATGGACCGGTAGAAACAGGAGCGATAACCGACATGGCAGCTGGCGCCGGAACCGCCGACATGCACCTTCAGCCACACGGCATCCTGATCGTCGTCGATCCGGATGTCGGCGACCTTCTGCACCAAACCGCTGGTGGCACCCTTGTGCCAGAGCACCTGGCGCGACCTGCTCCAATAATGAGCTTCGCCGGTCTCGATGGTTTTCTTCAGCGCGTCGGCATTCATATAGCCGAGCATCAGCACGTCGCCGGTTTCAGCGTCCGTGGTGACCACGGGAAGCAGGCCGTCCTGATCAAATTTCGGGGCCAGCTCCGAACCTTCTTCAACCTGTTCGACACTGAGGCGTTGCGCGAATGCGGGGTCGTTCATCTATCTGGGCCTTCGATTGGCGCCACCCTATCGGCCGGTCAACGTTTCGGCTGCCGGATCAGGTCCATGAACCGGACCTGCAGGGCCGGATCGGTCTTGAATTCACCGACGAACTGGGTGGTGATTGTTTCCACGTCGCGCTTTTGAATGCCGCGCAGCGACATGCACTGATGAACCGCCTCGATCATGACCGCGACGCCTCTTGGGCGCAGCACTTCGTTGATGGTTTCGGCCACCTGAGCGGTCATGGTTTCCTGGGTTTGCAGACGGCGGGCAAAAATTTCGACAACCCGCGCGAGCTTGCTGATGCCGACCACTTTCTCGGTCGGGTAATAAGCGATGTGCGCGCGGCCAATGAACGGTATCATGTGGTGCTCGCAATGCGAATTGATGTCGATGTCGCGCAACATGACAATGTCATCATAGCCGCCGACGTCCTCGAAGGTTTTTGACAACACCTCGATCGGACATTCGTCGTAGCCTTTGAAAAATTCCGTGTAAGCGTCAACCACGCGTTTTGGCGTATCGAGCAGGCCTTCGCGTTTTGGGTCATCGCCGGACCAGGCAATAAGTGTGCGAACCGCCTGTTCCGCGGCTTCGCGGCTTGGCCTCTCAATGTCAGGGCCTCTGCCGATCACCGATGTGGCGGTTGGCATTTTCTTTATAATGGCATCCATATCGTGCTGTCCTGTGCCGGCCGCCGGGGCTAACCAGTTCTCTCCAATTATGCTGCGCGTTTAACTCTCGAACGCCAAGTCCGCGATAACGTATTACGATCATAACGTTAGCATGATCCAAAACGAGCCGTAAACAGCAGCTATCCCCCGGCCCGTGAAGGCCGGTCTCCCGCGCTGCATATATAGGGAGGTTGAACAGCCTTCAAGGCCGAAACATGATAGGTCTATGAATTTTCCAATAAATAGCAATATATGGTATCCGGTAAATACCCAAATCGACGGATCGTTTCATGCTCAACGAAGTCTACAATAAACGCATTCTGCAATTCGCGGCAGATATCCCGCTGCTTGAGCGATTGAGCGATGCGGATGCCACCGCCACCGCCGTATCCCGGCTCTGCGGCAGCAAGGTGTCGGTCGACATCAAGATGGACGGTGATGTGGTGAGCGCGTTCGGGCATGACGTGAAGGCCTGTGCGCTGGGACAGGCCTCGTCGTCAATCCTGGCACGCAATGTGGTCGGCTCGACGGCTGGGGAACTGCGGCGGGTGCGTGATGAGATGCATGTCATGTTGAAAGAGGATGGACCTCCGCCGGAAGGCAAATGGGCGGATCTTGCAATCCTCGAACCGGTGCGTGACTTCAAGGCACGCCATGCTTCGACGCTTTTGACGTTCGATGCAGTGTGCGATGCGATCAGCAAGATCGAAGCAGGTGAAGCCCCGCTGCGAGCTCCAGCGCAAGCTGGATGATTCGGCCCCGGCTTACTCAGCAGCTGTCAGCCTGGTGACCTTGGCGCGAATGTCGTCGGCAACCTTTTTCTTCACCACCGCGGCATCGCCTCCGGAGGTTTCGGTAAACATTTCAAGTGTCTCAAGCTCACTCTCGTCACACGGGGTGATGGCGAGATCGGTATAGGACGATGCTGCGGGATCGCGTGCGACGCGCCGGTATATGGCATAGGCGCCAGCCACCATCCGAGTGTAGCGGACGACCTTGGTGAGCACTTCCCATGCGTATTTCGGATAGAACACAACCGGGTTATCGATCTTCATGCCGGGGCGCCGGTCGGTACGGTATTTGCGCCGGAATATACCGCTTTCCAGAGGATGTAGGTTTTCGATGCGGTGCATCATGTAGAACCACAGCATGAGGCGCATCTTGGGCTTCGGCCGGCCGTTGGGCAGTGCTGCTGCACGGCGAATGACGGTCTCGATATGCTCCGGGGTGTAATAGGCGTCCCAGGCCTCGTTATAGGCCTCGTCCCATTCCGCATCGGTCATCCGGGCGTGATGGGTGACGCGGTGGTTAAGGTCGTACTTGTTGAGATCCGGGTCCATCCACACACCCTCGCCGAGCATCCGCTTATGGTCTTCGGAGCCGGGCAGGGGGGTGAGGAAAAAGAACTCAAGCAGGTCGAGCGGTAATTCCCGCTTGATAATCTCGATATCACGCAGGATCGATTCCTTGGTGTCGTTGGGGAAGCCCAGAATGTAGCCGGCATAGGTGGTGGCGCCATGGTTGCGCCACTGCTGGATCATCTGCCGGTACTCAGTGATCTTGTTCTGGCGCTTCTTGGCCGCCAGCAGGTTGTCAGGATTGATGTTTTCGAGGCCGATGAACACCCGGTTGACGCCGGCGCGGCAGGCCTTTTCAATGAAACCCGGTATTTTGTGACACAGGGTATCGACCTGGATCACCAGCTTGATCTTGAAGCCCTCCTGTTCGCGCATTCGAATCAGGGTGTCGAACAGCGCTTCCCAGTCCTTGTTGCGGGCGAAATTGTCGTCAGTGATGAAGAATTTGTAGATGCCTTCACGGGCATTGGAACGGATGATGCGCTCAAGATCCCCGGTCGAACGGAACCTGCTCTTGCGGCCCTGGACATTGATGATGGTGCAGAACGAGCACTGGAACGGACAGCCGCGGCCGAGATCGAAACTTGAGCGGAAGCCCTCGGTGCGCAACACCGCCTCACGCTCCAGGATCGGGATAGGTTCGCCCTCGAGCGACGGCAGGTCTTTCATAAAGTTGTAGACCGGCTTCATTTGGCCGGCATAGACATCGCGCAGCAGATCGCCGAGGCGGTCTTCCTCGGCCTCGCCGGCAAAGATCGTGATGCCCTGGTCCAGGATCGCCTGGATTTCGCTTGGCGTGTGATCGAGCATGGACAAACAGCCGGAAACATGGAAACCGCCGATTGCGACCGGAAGGCCGGCCTTGACGAACAGCTGGGCAAGATCGACCGCGCGTCCGAACTGGTTTGACTGGACGCCGACAAAGCAGACCAGGCAGCGGCCGCCGGAATTCTTGATGTCTTTGATAATGCGGGCAGGGCGAATGCGGATGTTGGTCTCGTCATAAGCAGTGAGCCTGATATCGACGTGGGAGCCCAATGCCTCGCGATCAACGCAGTCAAGCGCCAGGCCGTTCAGGGCCGCGAGCGTGTTGGAGGGGATCGCGGAGCGGTACCACTGGATCGGATAACCGTCATCGTCGTAATGCGACGGTTTGATCATGACCAAGTGAAATTTTTCAGACTTTTGAACGCTTTGTACCGTCATTGGATCCTTCCGGCGCTCACCTTGGAGCGTTGCAGGCCTTCGTCTATCGGCACCATGTGCCGAACCGCTTTGCGGCACTTGCGATAAATCATCGCCGCGGCGAAACACGACACTTGGAAGCGGACAGTCAAAAGACTCCCCCCACTTATTGTGGATAGCATCGTGTCATCCAGGGGTCCACACATTCCTCGACATTGTGAATGAGGTTTACCGTGGATGGCACCTACATGGGGGACAGTGAAGTGATCAGTGCCCGGGCGTTGCAAACCCACCCGAACAGGTGCCCTTCGCCATAGATTATCGATATAGCGGCATCATGCAGTTTGGGGTCCTGAGCGGCGCAGCAATCCTCAACCGTGAGGCACCAATAGCCAAGGTCGACTGCGGCGCGCAGTGAAGAATGGACGCAGCACTGGGTGGTTATACCCATCATAATCAGGTGCGTGATGTTGTTTTGCTGCAAATGGTCCTGTATCCCGGTTTTGTGAAAAATACTGAAACCGGGCTTGTCATAGACCGGTTCACCGGGCTCAGGAGAAAGCTCTGCAACGAAGTCCTGGCCCGGTTCGCCACATATCAGAAAGCGCCCGAGCGGCCCGGGGGTTCCGGTGGAATCGCGTTCACGCTTTAGCTGAGACATATCGGACCCGTCCGGTGCATAGCCTTCCCGGGTATGAATGATATGTATGCCTGCCTGGCGGGCTGCCTGCAGAACGGACTTAAAGCGTGGAATGATGGCGGCGCAGGCCGAGACGTCGCCGTAATTCACCCCGCAATAGCCGTCCGGCTCGATAAAATCGCGTTGCATGTCGATGGCGATCAGGGCGGTGGAGGCCGGGTCGAATGTGTATGAACGGTCGAAATTGCAGGCGACATCAGGCATTGAACGGTCCTTGGTATCAGGAGACGGTTTGATCTATCGCATCCAGCACCAGTCCCTGGAAATGATGGATGTTCTGATCGAAATAGGGCGAGAAGCAGCCGCCGTCAAAGCCATTGCCGGTAAAGGCTGCTTGCAGTGCTTCTATCACTTCGATGTCTTCGTCGTTGAATTCGATGAACCGCGCGACCGTCGTCTCGCGAAGGCCTTCGAGTGAGGCGGACACCGCCTCGTCGCCAACAAAGAAAACATGGATATGTTCGCGGCATCTGCCCGGTTCCAGGGGTTCGACGATGATGATGCGCAGATTGTCGTTGAACACGGTGATCAGCAGGTTGGGGAACAGGCAGAGTGCTTCGGTCTTGGTGTTGAGTTCGGGCGCCAGACCTGGAAACACCGGCAGCCGGCCGGCAGCGTCGTCCTTGGGATCATAGTGATCATTGCCCTCCCCGAAAAAGACACCGTCATGGCGAATGAAGTGATGATCCTGCATGGACGAGTAGCTGTTGAGCCCCTTGTGCACGGCGGGCAGGTGGTAGAAATCGATGAAATTCTCGATTGCCAGTTTCCAGTTGCACGCGGCCTCATAGGTCACACTCTTGCCACGGCGCAGGTGGGAAAAGTCATAGGCGCTCCAGCGCTCCGCAAGCGGGGCGATGTGTGCATCGAAGGGTTGTGCGTCGGCGGACAGATTGACGAACACCAGCCGGTGCCAGGTGGCACTTCGCACCGGTTTCAAACCCGGGAGTGCGGCGGCCGCCCCGCCGTTGCGGTGTTCACCGGCGCCATCGAAATGCGGTGCGCGTTTCAAGGTGCCGTCAAGATCATAGGCCCAGGCGTGATAAGGGCAGACCAACCGTTTCAGACCGCAGACCGGTTCGGTCACAATGGGATGGCCGCGATGGCGGCAGTAATTGTGAAAGACGCGAACTTCGCCGCCATTATCCCGCACCATCAGGACTTCGCGCGCCGCGACCCGTACAGGGCGGACATCGCCGGTACCCGGCACGTCATCGATGGTGCCGATACAGACCCAGGTCTGGGCAAAGAGTTTTTGCTGCTCAAGTTCGAGAAAAGCCTGATCCGTATAAGCGGAAGCAGGCAACCCGGTGACCGGCTGATCTGATGAGTTGTCGGCTGTGTTGAGTTCGGTTGTGGACATCAATACTCCCAGGGACAGTGGAGTTCCGATTTCGGGAAGTTCAAACTGATGGCGCATGCGCCCGTGTTGCGACGAATGGTGCCCAAATCCGGTCGCGGGTGCAACAGTTGTCGATGCTCTGCTATGACTGAATGGTCTTCCTGCGGAAGTCCGACCAGGATCGCGAAAAAACTGACTATGAAGGCCGATGACAACTCACATGAACCGGCGCGTCCAGCCCCACCCGGCCTTGTGGCCTGGGTGCTGATCGGGGCGATCCGGGTTTACCGCTATACGCTCTCAGCACTTATGGGGCGGACCTGCCGGTTCCTGCCGACCTGTTCGGAGTATGGCGAAACGGCAATCCGGCTATACGGCGCCTGGCGCGGCTTCTGGCTGACCTTTTTCCGCTTCATGCGCTGCCGTCCAGGCGCCGACCACGGGTTCGACCCGGTGCCCGAGAGCCTGCCAGACCATGGTTGGCGGTTCTGGCTCTATAGCGGTTTCGGGCCTAAATAGCGCGGCCGTGATCAAGGGATTTGCAGATCGATCCGCGAATCGCTAAAACCCGTCCCGCAACTTTAATCTCAACACTTACCTGCGTGGTATGCAGAGAGTGAGTAGGAGAGACCGGATGATTACCATATCCTTCCCCGATGGCGCGCAACGCGAATATGAGGCCGGCACGAGCGGTGCCGAAATCGCCGAGTCGATCGCCAAATCCCTGGCAAAAAGAGCGGTCGCCATGAAGGTCGATGACGTTCTGTCGGATCTCAGCGATCCGATCAAGCGCGATGCGACCATCGAGATCGTGTCGCGCAATGACCCCGCAGCACTTGAACTGATCCGCCATGACACTGCCCATGTGATGGCCGAAGCGGTGCAGGAGCTTTATCCGGGCACTCAGGTGACCATCGGCCCGGTGATCGAGAACGGCTTTTATTATGACTTTGCCCGCGAGGAGGCGTTCACGCCAGAAGATCTGCCGGTCATCGAAGCCAAGATGACCGAGATCATCAAACGCGATGCGCGGTTCACCAAAGAGGTGTGGGACCGCGACAAGGCCAAGGAGGTGTTCCGCAGCAAGGGCGAGGACTACAAGATCGAGCTGATCGATGCGATCCCCGGTAACGAGGATCTCAAGATCTATCATCAGGGCCAGTGGTTCGATCTGTGCCGTGGTCCGCACATGCCGTCGACCGGCAAGATCGGCTCGGCGTTCAAGCTCTTGAAGCTTGCTGGCGCCTATTGGCGAGGTGATTCGAACAATATCATGCTGCAGCGCATCTACGGCACCGCCTGGGCCAATGTCGAGGACCTGGACCTTTATGTCACCCAGCTCGAGGAAGCTGAGAAACGCGATCACCGGCGCCTGGGGCGTGAAATGGACCTGTTCCATTTCCAGGAGGAAGCACCCGGTTCGGTGTTCTGGCATGCCAAGGGGTGGACCCTGTTCCAGAGCCTGATTTCATATATGCGCCGCCGTCAGGACGATGCCGGCTATAGCGAAGTCAACTCTCCCGACCTGATGGACGTGTCGTTGTGGCAGCAGTCGGGCCATTGGGAAAAATTCCGCGAGAACATGTACACCTCCGACACACCGGATGAGCGGACTTTTGCATTGAAGCCGATGAACTGTCCGGGCCATGTGCAGATTTTCAAGAACGGCTTGAAAAGTTATCGCGACCTGCCGATGAAACTGTCCGAGTTCGGCAAGGTGCACCGTTTTGAGCCTTCCGGCGCACTGCACGGGTTGTTGCGGGTCCGCTCGTTCACCCAGGATGACGCCCATGTTTTCTGCACCACCGGGCAGGTTACGGAAGAATGCGTAAAGGTGCACAATCTGATGATGAGCATCTATTCAGATTTCGGTTTCGATGATGTGATCGTGAAATTCGCCGACCGGCCGGAAAAGCGGGTCGGATCCGACGAGATCTGGGACAAGGCGGAAGCAGCACTGCAACACGCAGTGAGTTCGGCGGGACAGGAATGCGAATTCAATCCGGGAGAGGGCGCGTTCTACGGCCCGAAGCTGGAATATGTGCTGAGAGACGCGATCGGGCGGGAATGGCAGTGCGGTACACTGCAGGTGGACCTCAACATGCCGGACCGTCTGGGCGCGTTCTATATCGGACAGGACGGCGAGAAATATGCACCGGTCATGCTGCACCGGGCGATGTTCGGATCGCTTGAGCGTTTTGCCGGCATTCTGGTGGAACATCATGCCGGGCACTTCCCGCTGTGGATCGCACCGGTTCAGGTGATGGTTGCGACAATCGTTTCCGATGCCGATGACTACGCCATGGAAGTGGTCGCTGCGTGCCGGGCCGCGGGGCTTCATGCGGAGGCGGATCTGCGCAATGAGAAGATCAACTACAAGGTGCGCGAACATTCGGTCACCAAAGTGCCGGTGATGTTCATCGTCGGTAAGCGCGAGGTGGAGGAGGGTGCGGTCAATATCCGCCGCCTGGGATCCAGAGACCAGACCACCATGGCGCTGGCGGAGGCGATCGCGCAACTGGTCGAAGAGGCAACACCGCCGGACAAATCGCGTAAAGAGCATTCCTGAAGGGTCGGGGTCATGGGCGTATTGATCGACGGTGAATGGCGGGAACAAGGTTTTTCGACCGATGATGGCGGGCGGTTTCAGCGCGCGGAGAGCGCCTTCCGGAACACGGTCGGGTCGGATGGTGATTATCCGGCGGAGGCTGGGCGCTATCATCTCTATGTGTCTTATGCCTGTCCCTGGGCTCATCGCACCCTGATCTTCCGCAAGCTTAAGGCGCTTGAGGAGATGATTTCGATTTCGGTGGTTCACCCCTTTATGGGGGCGGATGGCTGGACCTTTGAGCCGGGCGAGGGTGTGGTGCCTGATTGCGTCAATAACAAAGGCTTCCTCCGCGACGTCTATATCGCCGCCGATGCACAGGTCACCGGACGGGTCACGGTTCCGGTGTTATGGGACAAGACCTCCGGCACCATCGTCAATAATGAATCATCGGAAATCATCCGCATGTTCAATACAGCCTTCGACGGGCTGGGTGCAGCTCAGGGAGATTACTACCCGGAGGCGTTGCGCGGTGAAATCGATGCGATCAACGAGCGGGTCTATCACACTCTCAATAATGGTGTTTACCGCTGCGGTTTCGCCACGTCACAAGCAGCATATGACGAAGCGGTCGAAGCATTGTTCGACACAATGGACTGGCTTGAAACAACTCTGTCGGAGCGTCGTTATCTGGCCGGCGATCATGTGACTGAAGCCGACTGGCGTCTGTTTCCGACCCTGATCCGCTTCGACCCGGTCTATGTCGTTCACTTCAAGTGCAACCGCAAGCGGCTGGTCGATTATGCCAATCTCTGGGCCTATACGCGCGAATTATATCAGCACCCGGGTGTGGCCGAGACGGTCAATCTGCAGCACATCAAGCAGCATTATTTCACCAGTCACACGTCAATCAACCCGCAGGGTCTGGTGCCAGTCGGTCCCGTTCTCGATTATTCGGAACCGCACGGCAGAGCGTGATCGCTCACTGCAGGTCGAGACTGACCGCCTTGTCTTCGCCAATCCGGATATCGATGTCGGTGGTGACGGTCTTGCCAGCCCGTTCGGCTGAGACCGTGTAGCGGCCCGGCGCCAGGATTGTCGTGGCCTTGTCGCCGCGCACCCGTGTGACGAGAATGCCGTTCTTGTCGAAAACCACCATGTTCGGTTTGGTCGTTGAGGATTGCGTGCCGCCGGGATCGTCGACCTTCAGTGTCAGCACACCGGCCTTGTGATTGATTTCAACGGCGGTGAGAACACCGGGGTTTACTTCAACATCCGTGGAAACCACCGAATTGGCGTCTCCCAGGCGGCTGATAACGCGGTATTTCCCAGCATTCAGCCGGACGATCTCGCCCTGAATGTCAGACTTTGCAATGAGAGTGCGCATGCCGTTTTCGTCGGCTGCACCGGTATAGATGAAATGGGTCGCGCGCGACCCGTTCGGCGTGTCGACAAATACCAGATGCGACAGGATGCGCAAGCCGCCGGCATTGAGCACAAAGGTGGCATCGGTATGCTTGCCCTTGACCACGTCTATCATCTTGGAGGCGGAGACATGGCCATAATGGGCGCGAACCAGGTAGGTGCCAGGCGGCAGCTCGATTGATGGCTCTGACGCGCGGACGGCGGAAACCTGTTTCCACAGCGCCTCTTCGACATTTTCGACCTTGAAAACAGTCCATTCGACCGGCCGGCCGATATGGCGCATCTGGGCGGTCAGTTTTGCCCTGAGCTTGATGCCCTGGCGTTCCGGCGTGGACTGGTTGCGGATGTTGAACTCAGGCTTATGCCCGGATGAAGGCGCTCTGGGTGTGGACGCCTCAGGTGACTTGCGGGCAGACGTGTCGGGTGCGGCCGGGCGTTCGGGCAGGGGCTGGACTTCGCCTTCGGGCATTGTCGCCTGTGGTGCCGTATCGCCAGTGGTCGGGATCGCAGCGGTTTGCAGCGGATCGGCCAGTGGCGGTGTGCTGTCCTGCGTTGCGGTGTCCTGGTGGGCCGTGGTTTCAGGCGTTGCGGGCAGGTTGGTTTCCACATCGATACCTGGTGCGGGATCGGCTTGCGGTTGAACGGTGGCAGGCGCTTTGGCCAACACGGTCGGTGCGGGCTCCGATGGCAGGGGTGCATCGTCGCTTGGTGTTGCCGGCGCTGCGATGGCAGTCCTGACCGGCGGCACCGGCACGTCGGTCTCCACCGGCATATCCGGTGCGCTGTGCGATGGGTCCGAAGCCTGTTGTATCTCTGCGGGTGTTTCGGCCGTCTGCGCAGGCAGTGCCGTCTTTGCCGGCCCGGGTGCATCGTCTTGCGGTGCGGCACTGAGAGCGTTCACCGGCTCTGCTGTGGGTGTCGGGTCCAGCGGCGTGGCTTCCGGCTGGTTCTGCACGATGTGTATCGGCTCGGGGACCGTACTCATTGCCTGGGTGGTGCCAACGGTCTGTGCGGCCCGTTCACCTGGTTCCGTCGCATATGCGGGCAATTCGGTGGCCAACAACAGATCCGTCTGGTTCGCGCCGGGTTTTTGCTTGGGCTTGAGCTGTGCGAACTTACGCAATCGCGCCAATGGATGGGCCCGTGGCAGGGGCACGGGTCCGCGCAGAAGCGCCAGTGGCTGCGTTGTCTTTTCAGACCCCGGCGTCACGGCGACCGGGGTTTCAGCACCTGGCTTGGGAACGCCGGCGGCGATGCGCTGAACAATCGAGCGGCTCGCCTTGTTGAGTTCGGTTTGTGAAGCGGCAGCAAGAAATATTCCATCGGTTGCGGTGGCAATGCAGGCAAGAGCGGGATGATCCGTTTTTGCAACGTCCAGGGCCACCACATCGATGGTCAACCCGGCAGATTGCGCCTTGAGTTCTTGCGCCATTGTGCACGGATTGCCCCGGCAATTCTCCAGACCATCCACAACCAGGACAATTCGGTTCGATTGATTGGTGTCTGTGAATTCCAGTGCAGCGGCCTTCAACGCCTCGGCGATCGGGGTTAACCCCCAGGGTCTGATGCTTTTTACAGTCGACAGGAACTGCGCCCTGTCCGCATTGCCTGCTCCGAGCTGTATCGTAATGTCGGAGCAGTCAGCAGGTGCTCGGTTGCCGAAGGTCACCAGGCCCATGCGCGGTACGGTAGTGGCAAGTTTTTTGAAGGCATTGGCAAAGGCGTCATGCACCATGGTGTGCTTGGTGGTCTTATCGATGGTGCCCCACATACTGCGCGAGGCGTCGAGCACCATAATGGTCTCCTCGGCCTTCACAGGTTGCACCTCGACCGCCCCCAGTGAGGTCAATGCACAACTCACGGCGATCGCTATGCGTCGCACAAATTGTCCGCGCTCAAGCACTGTCATTTCGGACGTATCCCGCCAGCCCCTTGTCCGTTTGCCTCAAGTCAGATTTTACGCAAGTCGCCCAGAAAGCCAGTCTCTTGATTCTGCTGATTCACGCAAGGAAAAAGGGGCGAAAGGCCCCTTTTTAGCGGTGTAAAACGTATTCTTCCGGTTTTACTGCTGGCTGGCCTGAACCGGGACCGCGACTTCGGTCAACTCTCCGGCCGTGATGTTGACTTCAACCGTTCCAGACGACTTTGTGCCGCCGCCAACAGTCACCTGGACGATATAGGCACCGACCGGGAGGCTGGCGCCGAATTTTTTTCCACCTCCAGACGACACCTGTTTGCGGTTGCCTTCGATGTCCTTCTTGGCTGCAAACACTCTGAAATAGACACGCTTGGTCAGCTGTTGCCCGCCCTCCGCATCGATCGCTGTGGCAACCAGGCGGCCGGCATTCAGGTTAAGTGTGGTTTCGGTCAGTTCGCCGGCGGTGATCGTGACGTCCAACTGGGCACGGGCGTCCCCCCAGGTGACGGTCGCAACATACTGGCCGGCCGGGAGTTTGAACTTCGGCTTCCCGCCGCCGGAGGCCACCTGCTTGCGGTTGCCCTCGATGTCTTTTTTCGCTGCGAACACACGGAAATAGGCCTTCTTGACCGGGTCCCCACCTTCTGCGGCAGAGGCAAAGAGGGACAGCACTCCGGCCTCCAGAACGATCGCCACATCCGTGCTCTGCCCGGGAACCACTTCGACGTTTTGGCCGACAATCGCCTCACCGATTTTGGCGGTGATGTAGTAGGCGCCGGCGGGCAGTTTGAACTTGGGTTTGCCGCCGCCATATGTCACCTGATTGCGCTGGCCGTCGACGCCCGGTTCAGCCTCATAGACCCGGAAATAGGCACCTTTGGCAGGGTCGCCCCCTTGGGTGAAATGCGCGGTGGGGATCAAAACGCCGGCACCCAGAACAAGAGACACCTCCGTTGCCTCGCCGCCGGTCACCTCGACGTCCCTGCCGATCAGTGCATCGCCGACCTTGGCGGTGATATAGTAACTGCCCGCAGGCAGCTTGAATTTGGGTTTGCCGCCGCCGTAAGTCACTTGCTTGCGTTGGCCATCGGCGGTTTGCGCCTGTTCATAGACCCTGAAATAGGCGTCTTTAACCGGGTCCTCGCCCTCTGCGTAATATGCCGTGGGGACCAGTACGCCGGCATTGAGGATCAATGCGACATCGACCGCTTCGCCGGCCGTGATTTCGATCTCGCGGCCGATCAGTGCATCGCCAACCTTGGCGGTGATGTAGTAAGCGCCCGCTGGTAGTTTGAATTTGGGTTTGCCGCCGCCGTAAGTCACCTGCTTGCGCTGGCCGTCGGCATTGGCCTGCAGTTCATAGACCCTGAAATAGGCACCTTTGACCGGGTCGCCGCCTTCGCTGTAATAGGCGCTTGGACGCAATATGCCTGCGCCCAGCACCAGGGCAATATCGATGACCTCACCGGGGCTGACTTCCACGGTTTTGCCGATCAGGGCGTCCCCCACCTTTGCGGTGACGTAATATTCGCCCGCCGCCACGGTGAACTTCGGTTTGCCACCGCCATAGGTGACCTGCTTGCGATTGCCGTCGGCGCCCGTCGCAGCGTCATACAGGCGGAAATAGGCGTCTTTGACCGGTTCGCCGCCTTCGGTCCAAAAGGCTTTGGGAACGACGATGCCGGCGTTGAGGACGATCTCAACGACATTCTGTTTGCCTTCAGCGATCTCGAATTCCATGCCGGCCAGCGCGTCACCATGTTTGGCGGTGATGTAGTATTTGCCCGGCGGCACCTTTAATTTCGGTTTGCCGCCGCCATAGGTGATTTGTTTCCGCTTACCTTCCGCGTCCTGCTCAATGGCATAGACGCGGAAATAAGCATCATTCAACCGTTCGCCGCCTTCGGTTAGAAAAGCGCGCGGCAGGATCTGGGTTGGCCCGGCAACCGGCTCAGGAGCTGGAACCGGCTTGGGTGCGGCCGGGGCTTCTTTCACCACTTCGACCACCTGGCCGATGGCGTCGGTCAACTCGTTTGCGTTGCCGGCCTGGAGAAACATGCCGCCGGTGTTGTCTGCCAGACAGCTCAGGGTTCTGGTGTCCTCGTTTCCAAGATCGAAGCCGACCACATGGACGGTGAAGTCGATACCAAGCTTTTCGAGTTCGGCGGACAATGCACAGGGATCTGCATCGCAGGTTTCCAAACCGTCGCTGATCAACACGATCGTGGCCTTTTCCTCGGTGTATCTGAGGGTTTCCGCAGCCTGCCTGACGGCCGCCGATATGGGGGTCTTGCCCTTCGGGTTGATCTTCCGGATGCTGCTCATATAGCGCGGCGCACTGACCTTGCCGACCGGGATCACTGTCTGGATGTCGGTGCAGTCGCCTTTGCGCCTGTGACCATAGGCCATGACGCCCATATTGACATTCTGGCCGATATCCTGGAGCACATTGCCGATAACTTTGCGGGCGACCTTGTATTTCGCGACGCCGTCAACCTGGCCCCACATGCTGCCGGACGAATCAAGAATCAGCATAACCTGTTCAGCGGCGGCCAAAGGGGCTGTGCCGATGACGGTAAAGAACAGGCTGAAAGCGAGGATAACCGATGGTATGTTCCGTGAAACTGGCCGTGCCGCATGCAACATCAGAATTCTCCGTGGTCTGCCTTTACTGTCTTGCGTGCGAGAGTAATTCGGGCGACCGGACAGAAGCAACAGTCGTTAAGCGGTTATGAAAGGACTAAATGACCAACACTCTTGAATTGCTCGGCAAGCGCAGATCGGTGGTCGCCAAAAACATGACCGGGCCAGGTCCCGACCAGGAACAGCTTACCGAACTGCTGACGTTGGCCGCCCGGGTGCCGGATCACGGCAAACTGGTGCCGTGGCGTTTCGTGATCTTCGAAGGCGAGGCATCACAGCGTTTCGGCCGGGTCATGGCAGACCGGTTTGCAGAGCTCAATCCCGATGCCGATGCGGACGACATCGAACTTGAATCCGGCCGGTTCCTGCGCGCGCCGGTGGTTGTTGCGGTGGTCTCGCGCCCGGCACCGCATCCTAAAGTGCCGGAATGGGAACAGGTTCTGTCCGCCGGTGCTGTGTGCCAGAACCTGCTGGTCGCGGCGACCGCGATGGGCTTTGCGTCCCAATGGATCACCGAGTGGTATGCGTTCGATGAAAAGATACGTGGTGTCATGGGGCTTGAAGAGCACGAAAAGATCGCCGGCTTCGTTTACATCGCAACCGCCAAAGAACCACCGGGGGAGAGGGCGCGGCCGGTGATGAGCGATATCGTTTCGCGTTGGCAGGGATGAGCCGGCGGTCGATGCGCGGCATCCTGTTCGACAAGGACGGCACACTGATAGACTTTGATTCAACGTGGCTGCCGGTCTATCGCACTGTGGTTCTGCATCTTGCCGATGGTGATCAAAAAACCGCGACCCGGATGCTCGAGCGAAGCGGTTTCGATGCGCGGTCGGGGCGGAGCAGGTCGGGATCCATCATCGCCGCCGGTACGACCGATGAGATGGTCGCCTGCTGGCGGCCGGATCTGAAGGGGGAAGCATTTGCCGGGGCGATCGCACAGGTCGATGAAATGTTTATCGCTGGTGCGCTGGACAATTTGACGCCGATCACCGATCTGGCGGCGCTGTTTACAAGGCTGAAGCAGGACGGATGCTGTCTTGGTATTTCAACTAACGACGTTACCCGCTCCGCCTATGCATGCTTTGATCATCTGGAACTGACCGGGCAGCTTGATTTCATCACGGGCTATGACGGCGTGGCGCGTGCAAAGCCGGCACCCGATATGGCCCTGGCGTTTTGCGCGGCCTGTCAGATTGAACCCAAAGACATCGTGGTGGTAGGCGACAATATCCACGATCTGGAAATGGGAGTGGCGGCCGGTGCCGGTTTGAATGTAGGTGTGCTGACCGGCGGTGCGGCACGGGATGAATTCGGTACGCTGGCGGATATCGTCCTGGAAAGCGTCGCGGATCTGCCGGACATGCTGGCTGAGTCTTTTCCGGCCTGACCAAAGGAATGACACCCGATGTTCTATGACGCCGTCGAAAACAGCCACGGACTGAGGCATGACCCGTTCAAGGCGCTCGTGGTGCCGCGGCCGATCGGTTGGATATCATCGCTCAGTGCCGATGGCGTCGCAAATCTGGCGCCCTACAGCTTTTTCAATGCGGTATCAAACCGGCCCAATATCGTGATGTTTTCCAGCGGCGGCCGCAAGGACAGTGCTGCTAATATCGAGGCGACGGGCGAGTTCGTCTGCAATATGGCGACCTGGGATCTGCGCGAGGCGATGAACCAGAGTTCCGCGATCGTCGATCGGGATATTGATGAGTTCGAACTGGCGGGACTGGAAAAGGTTCCATCGCGGCTGGTCAAGCCGCCCCGCGTCGCGTCATCACCGGTTGCCTTTGAGTGCACCTATCTGCAGACGGTCGAACTGCCGCCATCGGGCGGCGTGCCGAACCTGGTGGTGTTCGGTAAGGTCATCGGCATTCATATTGATGACGATGTGATCGCAGACGGCATGGTTGATGTGACCAAGTTCAAGCCGATCGCGCGGCTTGGCTACAACGACTATGCGGTGGTCGAGGAGTTGTTCACCATGGAGCGGCCATCTTGATATCTAAGGATCAACCGGCCTGATATTTTGCTGCCCGGGCAATCAACTTCTCCGCTCGGGTGAGGTGAGGGCGGTCGAGCATTTCCCCGTCCAGACCGATCACGCCGGCGTCGCCGGCACTTGCGAAGGCCTCGATGACCCGCTGCGCCTGGGCAAGGGTTTCGGGCGATGGGGTGAAGACTTCATTGATGATCGGAACCTGGGCTGGATGGATTGCCATCTTGGCGGTGAAACCTTCAGCGGCGCAGGCTTCGGCTTCGCGCCGCAGCCCGTCATCATCGCGGAAATTCACGTAAACCGTGTCGACCGGGTCGACACCTGCCGCGACGGCGCCCAGCAAGCACAAGGTTCGGGCCAGTTGGTAGGCGCCGGTATAGACGCCATGTTCGTCCCGGTTGGCGGAGGCACCAAGATCGGCACTCAGGTCTTCCGCACCCCAGGCCATGCCGGCCAGGCGCGGACCAGCCTCGACATAACTGCCCATATGAAACAGGGAGCCGGCGGTTTCGGTGGCAATGGCGATGATTTCGGTGGCGCCTGGTTGCACACCCTGCGCGGCTTCCAAATCATCCAGCATGGCCGACAAGCTATGCACATCCGCAGCGGAACGGGTTTTCGGTTGCATGATGCCGTCGGGCCGGCCGGGCATCACTGCTGTGAGATCAGCCGACGTCAATCCGGTGTCCAAGGCGTTGACCCTGACGAAGAGTTTCGGGGCGGAGGAGCGCTGTTCGGGGGGCAACCGGTCAAGGCTTTCGCGCACTGTCTCACGCGCTGCTTGCTTGGCGCCGGCTGAAACCGAATCCTCGAGATCGAAAATCACGACGTCGGCGCCGCCGCCGAGCGCCTTTTCAATCTTGCGTTCTGAATCGCCGGGGACGAAAAGAAGCGAACGCATGGTCTTACGCGCCCCCTGGAGCTTTGCGCATGAACGCCTGGCGCACGCACTCGGCCACCAGCGCGTCTTTCTGGTTATAGGCACGGTGATGAAGATCGACGATGCCGGCGTCGGGGCGCGACTTGCTCTCGCGTTTGGAGGCGATTTCGGTTGCCACGTGTATCGTGTCACCCTGGAATACAGGATGCGGAAACTTCACATCAGTCATGCCAAGATTGGCGATGGTTGTGCCCATGGTCAGATCATTGACCGAAATGCCGATCATAAGACCAAGGGTGAACAGGCTGTTCATGAGCGGCTGGCCCCATTCGGTCTCGGTCTCACAGAAGTGGCGGTCGATGTGCAGCGGCTGCGGATTTAGGGTCATGTTGGAGAACAGCATGTTGTCCATTTCGGTCACCGTGCGGCGCAAAGAGTGCTCGTGGATTTTGCCGACCTCGAACTCTTCGAAATACAGTCCTGGCATGTCCCATGTCCTTGATCGATGATGAATAGGTGCCGACCGGTTAGAGCATTGTGGCGGAAATCACAAGATGGTGCGCCTGTTTGGAAAGTCATTTGCGCAGAGTGATTCGCTCGAAAGTTGCAACTTTTTGTTGAAAGTGATTCTCTTGGAATCGCTATGCGAGTCAAATTTCTAGGTTTATGTTCCTCGTAACAGGATTCAAGTCAAAGCTCAAAAATAAGCTAACTCATTGAATACATGCAACAATAAGTCAGTCCCGTTCGATTCTGGTTATACTTAACCATTCATTAACTGGCGTCTTCCTACGACTCGTATTAAGAGTGGTAAACAGGGACGGCATAGACGGCAACGTGATAGTGAGTAGGTGGGCTGCTATGAAAATGTGTCTTATTGTCGATGATAGCTGCGAAGATCGTCAAATCGCGGCGCGTTATCTCCGAAAGTTCGGATTCCTCATCAAACAAGCCGTAAATGGCGACGAGGCTTTATCGATGTGCCGGCAGGACATGCCGGACATTATTTTAGTCGATCATTTTATACCCAAGGTCGACGGCTTGGAATTTCTCCAGAAATTGAAAAAGACCCGCGGCGGAACCAGACCGGTGGTGCTGTTCTGTTCGGGCCAGGGCGATACCGCCGCACTCGGCAGGGCGCTCTGGCAAGGGGCTTCGGAATGTCTGGTCAAGCCATTCGACGCCGACCTGCTGAATTTCAAGCTGCATCAGGTGGGCGTTATTCCGGAAATCGAAATGGCCACTGCCTGACTTGGCACGGCGCTTGCTTTTCCATTAACCAACAATGTTTGGCGATGGATTATGAACAGCGTTACCGCGACAAGTCAGATAGGTGAAATCAAGGCGGCGCTTCGTCGTGCGAGCGCCGCCACCGGTACCGATTTCGATTACCTGTTGCGCACCGCAAAGCGTGAAAGCGCCTTGAAACCCGAGGCAAAAGCTGAGACTTCCTCGGCCACCGGCCTGTTCCAGTTTATCGAGCAGACCTGGCTTGCGGTGGTCAAGGCATCGGGCGATCAGTTCGGTCTGGGCAAATATGCCGATGCCATAACACAGACTTCGGATGGTAGGCACAAAGTGACCGATCCGCAGATGCGCAGGGAAATTCTTGCCCTGCGCAAGGATCCCGACACAGCGTCACTGATGGCAGGCGTCTATACCAGGGACGCGGCAAACCGGTTGTCCGATGCGTTCGGGCGTGCGCCGCTTGAGGGCGAACTCTACATCGCGCATTTTTTCGGGTCCGGTGGCGCTGTGCGCCTGATCAAGGCTGCCCAGGCGACACCCGATGCCTCGGCGGTCGACATGTTCCCCCGGGCCGCCAGGGCCAACCGCCCTTTGTTCTATGACCGCAACGGTGATCACCGCTCGGTGCAGGATGTCTACACTAGACTGGTTGGAAGCCATGGCCGGAACAAGAGCAGCTTTGGCGATATTCAGACAGCGGCAACCGCCAGGCCGAACCACCCGGCGCAATCCGTCGATGCGGCCCGTGTCGAACCGGCGTCCTCCAATTTGCGTCTGGCAAGCCACTTCCAGGATGTTTCTGCGGCGAGCCAGCGTTTGGCGGGAAACCGTCCGTTGCAGTCTTTGTTCTCGACACCGGTCGCGGAGGCGCCCTCGGCGATCAGGCCGGCTTCGAGTGACAGGGTTTCAAGAGACGGCCCGATGGTGATCATTCCCGGTGCGGTCCAGGTTGCGGTGCAGGCGGCGCCGGACCCAGCCAAACCCGGGGCTATTCCAACCCGACGAGACGGCGGGCCGCTTAACATCGTTCCTCGAAGCCCGTCCGGTTTTCTGGAGAAACACGCACCGCTCCTCAGCCTGTTCCGGACACCTGAAATTACATGATTGTCGTGTCACCTGCACGTTGCCTCGACTCAGTGCATTCGCTAACGTCGCATATTAGGCGGCCCGCGCCGGGGCGGGTGATGATGCGGTGCATGGCATGATGATATTTCGAACAAGATCGTTGACCCTTGCCACATGGGTGGGACTGTTTGGCATGTTGGGGTGTGGCCCGGCCGGTGCCGCTGCCACACAGGATCCGCCGGGTGTTTTGACCGACAGGCCGGCGGCACAGGGATCGGATCTGGCGCTTCACCAGGAACGCCAGAGTACATGTGCCCAGGGAGATCGTTGCAAGTATCGCATCACGGTCACCAATAACGGCCCGGAGACCTATAACGGCACGATCAACGTGTTGCGGACCGCAAGCTTCCGGCCCGAAAGCGTCAAACATAGCAGCGAACAAGCGGTCAATTGTTCACAGAACCTGTCGGCCGTGGCATGCCGGGCCCAGGACGTTGAATTGGAAGCCGGTCAGTCTGTCGCCTTCACTTTGAGCTTGGCGTTGCCGCGCACGGCACAGGGCCAGGTCCGTCATTGCGCGCTTGTGGCGTTTCCCGGCGCGGAGTTCGACGATCCCTACCGTGACCTCGTGGCGATCATACAACTGGCACTCAAGCTTCGCGGGCTCTACCGCAAGGGTGAGGTTGACGGCGAGATGGGCAGCGACCTGCAGACCGCCATCCAGGCGCTGCGCAATGAAGAAAATCTTGGCGAGGGTGAAATCGACGCGGCACTGATCAAGGCAATGTTCGGGCCCGCGGGTCTGATGAAAAGTGATCCCAATTCCGACAATGATCAGGTCTGCGATGCGTTCGATCTTCCCAAAATCGCGCAGGCCGGCGCCAGCGAAAAGGTGGAGCGGCCGCAGCCCAGGGTTCGCCGTGCGGCCAAGCCCCGGCAACCGGACCCAAATACCAGCTATGCCCTCAGAAAACGTAAGCGCGGCTGGCACAATATTCGGCTTGACGGTTTCGACTGACCCCTGGCGGTGTTGAACTCCAGGTTTGTTTTATCCTTGTATTCAAACCTCCGGGCGATGATCTTTGCGCCTTGATGTAATCTTCATCCCACCAGCGGGTCACTCTTATGATCGGTGTTCTCAGAGGCGCATGGGCTCTCCTCTTCGGCATTGCCTTGCTGGCGCTGGGGAATGGTCTGCAGGGGACGTTGCTCGGCGTTCGCGCCTCGCTTGAGGAATTTGGCCCGGTTACCACCGGCATTGTCATGTCGGCGTATTCGGTCGGGCTTTTGATTGGTTCGTTCGAAACGCCGAAACTGATTGCGCGGGTCGGACATATTCGGGTGTTTGCCGCCTTTGCCTCGGTGATATCGACGAGCGCTCTGGTGTTCGTGGTATTTGTCAGTCCGGTCTCATGGGTTCTGCTGCGCCTGATCTCCGGTGCATGCACGTCCGGCCTTTACATCGTGGCGGAGAGCTGGCTCAACCAGACCTCAAGCAACGAGGATCGCGGCAAACTGCTGTCGATCTATATGACCATTACCTTTTTCTGTATGGGGGTAGGGCAGCTCTTGCTCAACGTTGCCGATCCTGGCGGCTTCGTGCTGTTTATCTTCGTGTCTGCCCTGGTGTCGATCTCTTTGGTGCCGATTTCGCTGTCCGCCATGCCGGCGCCCGCGATCACCGAAGGGCGCCCGGTCGGGATCGCCCAGCTGTATCGCCTCTCGCCACTTGCAGTGGTCGCATGTTTCGGTAACGGACTGGCGCAAAGCGCGTTTTTCACAATGGGCGCGGTTTACGCCACGTTGCAGGGCTTCAGTTTCGCCGAAGTGTCGCTTCTGATGGGGTTACCGCTGATCGGGGTCATTGCGTCGCAATATCCCATAGGCATGTTGTCCGACCGTTTTGACCGGCGCAAGGTTCTGACCATCTTCACGTTCCTGTCGTGCCTGTTGGCGGTCATGTGCATTTTTGCCGCGAACAGTTCGTTCAATGCACTGGTGGTGACGATGACCTTATTTGGATGTCTTGCCCTGCCGCTTTACTCGCTGGCGATCGCGCACGCGAATGACCATTTGGAGTCCGACCAACTGCTTGGCGCGGCTGGAAAACTCGTGCTCATTTTCGGGGTCGGTGCCAGCGGAGGACCGTTCGTTGCCGGGGCGGTTATGGAGGGTATCGGCCCGCGCGGGTTTTTCATTTATCTGGCCGGAACATATCTTTTGATCGGTGTTTTCGCGCTCTACCGGATGATCCAGCGCGAATCACTGCCGCTCGAGGAACAAGGCGATGCGCTGATGGCCATGCCGCCAACCAGCCCGGTGGCGGTGGGCGCTTTAGTCGAGCAGTCTGATGCAGCGTCAACGAATACCTAATGCGACACGGACCATCGGCCAGGATTATGGTGAACTATTCCTTAAGGCTTGGATGGCAGGTTAGGGGCGTAAGTATGTCGAATTGAGTGAGCGCCCCTAGTGCTATGACCAGTCAGCTTGATATTGAATACCTCCTTGAGGTTGCCAGGGATCCGGAAGTCTATACGCGTTCGAAACTGGCAAACCAGTTGACGGAGTTTGTCGAGGATCCGGCCACCAGCGATCAGGATATCGACGCTATTTCACCAGTGCTGCTGGTGCTGGCGGAGGATGAATCCGGCATTGTGCGCCGGACATTGCTCGGCGGCCTGCGGGACCTGCCGCGGGTGCCGATCGATGTGATATTTTCGTTTGCCGCCGATGAAGACGATATCGCCAGTGAAATCCTGATGCATTCGCCTGCGATCCGGGACCATGAATTGATCGCGATCGTCAAGATTTGCGACGAGTTGCGGCGCACGTCGATTGCCGGACGCGCCAATCTGTCCCCACCGGTATGCCGCGCGCTGATCGAACACGGCCCGCTCGGCGTTGTACAGGCATTGCTCGGCAATGAAAGAGCGAAAATCGACGCGGCCGGATATGAAGCGGTCATGCGGCGGTATGGTTCAACTGGGGAGGTCGAATCGATCCTGATAAAGCGCCGCGATTTGCCGCCTTTGCTGGCAATTGGCCTGGTAGATACAGTTTCGGACCGGCTGCAGGCCTTTGCATCCAACAAGAAATGGCTGCATCCGGACAAGGCGGCGCAAGTTATCAGCGACGCCAAGGAAGATGGCGTGGTCAAGATCATCTCGCGGGCCGACATTTCGGAAAACCGCAATGTGGTGCGCGGATTGATGGTACAGAACAAGCTCACTCCATCGCTGGTGTTGCGTGCCGCGTGTATCGGCAAGATGGATTTCGTGGAGGAATCCTTCGCACTGCTGGCAAAGATGCCGTTGCCGATGGTTCACAATATGATGTTCAGCCGCGGCGCCATGGGTCTGAAGGCGATCTATATGAAGGCCGGCCTGCCTGGCGCGATGTTCTCAGCGGTGCGGGTTGCCGTGGATGTCTACCGCGAATTGCGCGACGATATGGAGATTTCGAATGAAGGCCGGTTCGGCCGGCGCATGATCGAACGGATCCTCACGCAATATGAAGAGTTTTCCGATGACGACAAGAGGTATCTCCTGTCGATGTTGCGCCGATATGCCAGTATCGAAACAAGGCCGCTGGTCGATCGCGTCCTGAACGACATGGCAGCCGCAGCCTGATCAGGACAGCAAAATGCCTGAAGAATGCGACAGGCTCAACAGGCCCTAATGTGATGTGCTGATTGCGGTGGGATCAGGCCGCGTCTGTTTCCTTGGCTTTCTGCTTGGCTTCGATCCGGTCGGTGAACTCAAAGACAACATCCAGCAAACGTTCCGCCACTGCGCGTCCAGCCTCATGATTCGAGTTCTTTATCTTGTCATGCATTATCCGGCGGACAGCATCCACATGGTTGTCGATGAGCGCAATTGGAATAAGCGTTTTGTCTTGAGGGACGCCCATGAGCTTGCAAAGTGACGCCATGATCAACGTCGCAAGAGGATAGCCGAGCGTTTCGCCTTGCCCTTTGATATCGTGCGCAATGCGGAACAGTTCGTCGAAATGAGTGCCAACAAGGCCATGGGTGCGGACCTTGTCGCGGGCATTGCTCAGTTTGTTGATCTCGTCTTCCAGCCAATTGTCGAAATTGGCGGACAAATGCCCGAGTGCTGTTTCGGCACGCTCGATGGCCTGCATGTCAATGGCGCCGGTTCCATTGATTTTGATTTTCTGCTTGATATGATTTTCGACTTCGATGATCTCGCAGTCGGCCTTTTTAATGACTCTGGGCATGGGAGGCGGGCCTTAATTTAGCTGTTCAAAGTTCAATTTCGATGAAGGCGTCCAGTTCGATTTTTTCGGCAGCCTGGTCGGCCTTCTGGGTGGCTTTGGGCTTACTGGCTGTAGCGCTTTCAATTTGTTTGCCGGATGAATCGCGCCATGCCGGGCCGTAGTAATCCTTGGACATCACAAAGTCTCTTGGATGTTCGACAATGGACTGGACCCGCTTGTACAGGGTGTCGGCGGAGAACGGCTTGCACATGAATTCCGTCACACCCAGATTTCGCGCCTCGAGCACATTGCGTTTTTCAGCGTGCCCGGTCAGCATGATAATCGGCACCCGCGGCGTCTTGCATCCTTTCGGGTTGCGGACTGTGCGTACGAAGTCGAAGCCGTCGAACAACGGCATTATCAGGTCAACGATAACAATGTCGGGCGCATGTGTTTCGACGACTTCCAAGCCGGCTGCGCCGTCTTCCGCTTCGTAGACATCCCGGCATCCAAAGGAGTGCAGAATTGACCGCAAGAGCCGCCGAATGTGTGCGTTGTCGTCGATAACCGCAAAACTCATATGTTCAAACGGAATCTTGATCATCTGGTATGGACCGCATGCAACCGGTTTGCCGGTTTTGTTCAGGCTATGATCTTCCCTGCCTGAAGGTGCCGCCCGCCGGTTGTCATCAAAGAAAAAGGGTAAGACGGCTGCATTAACATTCCCTGAACGGTGGTTGTGTGCGGTTAGTATAAGAACTGCTCGCGCAGGACGCGTTCTTCGAGGCTGTGGCCTTCGTCGAACAGCATGTCGACGGACATGCTCAGATCTTCTTCCACGAGAACATCACAGACATCGCGAAATTCCGTGTGATCGGCGACAGCGCTCACCGGGCGTTTTGCCATTTCGAGAATCTTTATGCGCACCTTGGCTTCACGGGGAAGGATCGCGCCGCGCCATCTGCGCGGCCGGAATGCGCTGATCGGTGTCAGGGCCAACAAGGGTGAGTTGATCGGCAGGATAGGCCCCTGGGCTGACAGATTATACGCGGTGCTGCCGGCCGGGGTCGACACAAGAACGCCATCGCAAATCAACTCTTCAAGGCGAACCTTGCCATCAATCGATATTTGCAGCTTGGCGGCCTGATAGATTTGCCGCAGCAAAGAGACCTCATTAAACGCATAGGCTTCGTGCGTCGTGCCATGGACATCAGAGGCGGTCATTTTCAAAGGATGAATTTTGGTGATATCGGCGTTGCCGAGACGCTCCTCGAGACGGTCTTCGCCATATTCGTTCATCAGGAAACCAACCGAACCGCGGTTCATTCCGTAGATTGCCGTATGGGTCGAGGCAAAGCGGTGCAGTGCCTGCAACATCAATCCATCGCCGCCCAACGCAACGATGACGTCTGCTGCGTCTGGTTCAGCATCACCATAGCGTGCGCGCAGGGTATCCGCTGCTTCTAGCGCTTCGGGCGAATCGCTGGCGATAAATGCTATTTTCATCAAGGGAATCCGTTTGCCCCATTTCCATCAAACGGCACTATCTATAGCTTTTGTTGGGGTGCAAGGCGAATGCCGATTGGCCTTGAGACAAAACCGTCGAGATAAGCCATTGTGCGGAGGAGAACATGCCGGGTCGTCTCATCATTGCGATAGATCAGGGCACCACCAGCAGCCGGGTGGTTGTCATCGACGAAAACGGCATTCCGATAGACAGCGCCGCTGCGGAATTTCAGCAGCATTATCCGCACGCTGGATGGGTCGAGCATGATCCTGTCGAAATATGGCAGGGCGTGCGTGCGCTCCTGGGCAAGGTTATCGAGCGGGCAGGCGGTGCTGACCGCATCGCAGCGATAGGTATCACAAATCAGCGCGAAACCACCGTACTGTGGGACCGGATCACCGGTGCACCCCTGCATAATGCCATCGTGTGGCAGGACAGGCGTACCGCGGATCTGTGCCGGACCCTGCGTGATGAAGGGCTGGGCGACCATGTGCAGGCCCGAACCGGACTTGTGATCGATCCTTATTTTTCCGCCACGAAGCTTGCCTGGCTGCTTGACAACATTGATGGTGCGCGTGACAGGGCGGTTCGGGGCGAGCTGTGTTTTGGCACCGTGGACAGCTGGCTGATCTGGAACCTGACCGGTGGGCGATGCCACCTTACCGATGTCAGCAATGCAGCCCGCACGATGGCGTTCGATATCCACAAACTGGAGTGGGACGATGCCATACTCGATCGCCTCGGTATACCAGAGCAGGTCTTGCCCCAGGTGGCGCCCAGCCAGGGAAGTTTCGGGGTCACGGAAGCCTCACTGGTAGGTGGGAGGGTGCCGATCCTGGGCGTTGCCGGCGACCAGCAGGCGGCGACATTCGGACAGACATGTTTCGCGCCGGGAATGATCAAATCAACATATGGCACCGGTTGTTTCATGCTGGCGAATTCCGGCGCCACGCCGGCACCCTCCGAACACAGACTGCTGACCACCATCGCCTGGCAACGGGGAGGCGACATCACCTATGCCCTGGAGGGCAGTATCTTCATGGCCGGAGCCACCGTGCAATGGCTGCGGGACCAGCTTGGGGTAATCGATGACGCTACGCAAACGGAAGCGCTGGCCAGCGCGGCTGATGATGCGGACGGGGTTTACTTGGTGCCGGCCTTTGTCGGTATGGGCGCACCTTATTGGGACGCAGATGCGCGGGCAGCGATCACCGGACTGACCCGGGGCACGGGCCGTGCCGAGATTGTCCGCGCCGGCCTGGAATCCGTGGCCCTGCAGAGCCGCGACCTGATCGAGGCGATGGCCGGTGACATGGCGGTCAGCAGCCTTGATCCACCGGACCGTATCCGTGTGGACGGTGGAATGGCCGCCAATAACTGGTTTTTGCAATGCCTGGCCGATCAGTTGGGCATGCCGGTCGAACGCGCGCGGTTTACCGAGACGACGGCGCTAGGGGCGGGTTATCTGGCGGGCCTTGAGGCCGGGGTTTTTTCGTCACTGGAAAGTTTGGCGAACTCATGGTCAGCCGACCGGTGTTTTGATCCAGCGATATCCGAAGACCGGCGGGAAAGCCATTATGCCGGCTGGCGTGCTGCCGTACGCCGGGTCTTAAACTGAAAATTATAGTTCGTGGCTCAATCTGCAACTGTGGTATCCCAGCCGAAATCAATCGGTCGTGGCGATTCCGGAATTGGCGGTCAGGCCATGCGAGATTGAAACAACGGAGCGGCGCTTCAGGCGGGACATATGGCAACCCACGCTTTCGGGCTGGAACGGATTGGCTTGTTGTGTGTTCGGGCACCTTTGGTGAGCCTGCTGATACTGGCTGCAGCGACTGCACTTGCACTGTTTGGCTTTGTCCGGGTCGATTATGATGATGACCTGCGCAACCTGCTTCGGTCGGATCGGGAGATCCCGCAGCGCTACGAACGTTTTCTCGAGCGTTTTCCAGCACTTGAGAACCAGATCTTTCTGCTGGTCGAAGGCGACAGCGTGGTCGACAAGGCAACGCTCGAAGCCGTGCGCAACCTGCATCTGGACCTGCAGTTCGTCGATGGCGTGGTATCCGTGTTGTCGGTATTTTCGGCCCGGCACCCACCGGACGAGAACAACAATCTGCGTTCTGTTTTTCCCGAGGTCCTGCCCGATGGAGAGGCTTTGAGGACACTGGTCGAGGAGGCGCGCGCGCATCCGCTCCTGGCCGACAAAATGCTGTCGCGCGACGGCACCACGACGCTGCTCGTGGTCGGCATGGATGAAAACCTCAACGAATACACGAAATACAAAAAGTTCTTCGCTGAAGTGGACGAGGTGGCGGCCGATGTGATGGCGGGTCTGGCGCTGACGGTTACAGCAACAGGTGAGCCCGCATTGCGCTATGAAATTCTCAAAATCATACGCTCCGATATGCGAATGCTCAATCTGGCGGGCGGGGCGATTGCCATTTTTGTCTGTGCGCTGTTCTTCCGGCGGCCAATTCTCATATTCCTGGCAAGTTTTGCCCCGCTGGTCGGAGTGGTCTGGACATTAGGCGGGTTTGGACTGCTTGGCGTGAAGATAACCGCCATGTCGAATATTCTCCCCACATTGGTGCTGGTGATCGGCTTTTCGGACTCCCTGCACATGGTCTTTTCCATGCGTCGTTTGCTGCTGCTCGGCAAAACGCCGCGCGAGGCGGTCGAAACTTCCGTACGCGAGGTCGGACCGGCCTGTGCCATGACGTCGATCACAACGATGATTGCGCTCGGCACATTGGGGTTCAGCGAATCGGCGGTCATCCAGCAATTTGGCATCGGTGGCGCGTTTGCGGTGTTCGTGGCGTTTATCGCCGTGGTGGGTCTGGTGCCGGTTCTGGCGGTGCTCCTGTTGCCATTCATGAAAGCGCGGCCGGTTTCGGTGGAGGGCAGTAAGCTGACACGGCTGTCGGCTGCCGCCAGTGGGGGTATGTGGCGGGTTGTGGAGCGCCGCACCATCATGGTGACGGTTTGCGGAGCACTGCTGCTGGTGGTGACCGGCACCGCCTTTTTCAAACTGCAGCCCGCTTATGATTACCGCGAATATCTCTCTCCGCTCAGCGAAGCCAATGCAGCGATCGACAGGATCAACGCCAAGATGGGCGGCGCCGACATCTCATTTGTTATGATTGAGCGTAGGAATGACGAAGCAAAGACCCACTCCTCACAGGTGATCGCGGCAGTTCACAAGGTGGTGGAACAACAACCGGATTTCGGCAATGTCAGCTCCCTTTCCAGCCTGCGGGAGTGGATGGGGCGGCCTGCCGATCCGGCAAGTGCTGACAATTCCGACATTCTGGACGGACTGCCGGACCATTATGTCGACCGTCTGGCGTCGTTGACGCGCGATGCCTGGCTGGTGTCGGGATATGTGCCCGCGGCAGCGTCGCCCGAGGCATTGGCCCGTTTCGAGCGTCTGGAAGCGGATTTGAAGCCGGTTCGCAAACTGTATCCGGATTATGACATCGCCCAAACCGGCGTCATCGTGCTGTCGGCCTACGAAAGCGGACGCATGATCGAAGGCCTCAAGGACAGCATGTCGCTGGCTATCCTGGTGATCATGCTGATCATTGCGATCACCGCGCGTTCGTTTGTTCTGGCCACTTTGTCGTCGGTGCCGAACCTGCTGTCGCTGAGTATCGTGGCGGCCGCGTTGTACCTGCTTGGATATGGTTTTCAGTTCACCAGCGTGGTTGCATTAACCGTGGCATTTGGTATAGCCGTGGACAATACAGTGCATTTCCTGCACCGTTATCAGCTGGAGCGTGCAGAACAGGATTCAAGGGCCGCACTGGCGGCGACCATGGTCAAGGTCGGACCTGTGCTTATCGCGGCCACCGTCGTGTTGGCGCTCGGTATCGGAGTTACTCAGCTGAGCATACTCCCCATGGTGGAACTTTTCGGCAGGCTTTGCATCGTCATCTTGTGTGCAGCACTGTTTGCAACGCTGATGCTTTTGCCAGCCCTGATACTCAGTACCGCGTCCAAGGTTCGAGGGTTATAGACGTGAACACAGACAGACACACAGGCCTTTTCGGGAAGTCACCGCCCTTGATGCGTAGCGGTCTGGCGGCGTTGACTGCCATGGCGATGGTCTTTGGATTTAACTCCGACAGGGCGGTTGCGGGCAAGGCCGACGAAGCGTTCCTGGAGCGGCTTGCGGGAGAATGGAAGGGCAGGGGCAAATTGCGTCCAACGGCAACCGCAAAGGTGGAACCGGTCAGTTGCCGGATGACTGCAAGCTGGGACGGCAGCAGCCGGTCGCTCAGCCTGCGCATGAAGTGCCGTGGCGTCGATGTGAATTTTTCATCTTCGGGTTTTCTGCAAACCCTTAAGCGAAACAATGCGGTCGAAGGCCGCTGGAACGGCAGTAACGGCATCGGTAACACCAGCGTGTTCGGCAAGAGATCCGGTGACGCTCTTAACCTGACGCTCACCAGCCAGGATGCCAAGAGCGGCGAAACCGTGACCAGCCGGGTGTCGATGCGCCTGACCGGGGGCGGACGTGCGCTCAGCAATTCGGTGACACTTCAGGACCGGGACACCGGCAAGAATTTTCAAGTGCTGTCGCTATCCCTGAAAAAGTGACCGGCCTGTCGGCCCAACATGATGAACGAAATCCCGGCAAGGCAGGCTATTGCGGCCAGGATGTAGGTTATGCTGCGGGTACCGAGATTGGGCACCATATAGAATGTCGTGAACAGCGTGCCGAAAATGCTTCCGACGGTGGAGATGCCATAGATCCGGCCTGAAACCCGGCCTGAATTATGGGTGTCGCGCAACACCAGGCGAATTGCGAATGGTGAATAGAAACCGAGCACCATCAATGGTGCGAACAGAATCACCATTGCCGCGAAAATTGAACCAAAACGAGCGTCCTGCACGGTCTCAAAGATTGTGCCGAACGATGCATCCGCGATCATCGGCACGCACAAAAGATAAATCGAAGACAGGATGATACAGGCGCCGAGCAAGGCCGGGCTTGGATGGCGGTCGCCGAGCCACCCACCAACGAAATAACCAACCGCCAATGCTGCCAGAACACTCGATATCAGGGCCGCCCAGGTGTAAATGCCGCTGCCGAAATAGGGGTTGAGATAGCGGCTGCCCAGCATTTCAAAGGACATGATGACGGCGCCGGTAACGAATGCGTTGCCATACACAACGGGCAACAGGGTGCGCCGGGTATTCGCGGCTCCGGAGATGCCGGCAACAGGGGCAGGAGGGCAGGGGTTTGGGTTTGACATGCGGGGCTCTTTGGCAAATTGTTGTCAGGGGATATATCGCTCAAAGGGCGAACTGTCATTCTCTGATTGGATTTGCCTGCTTTCAGCGCCATACTGATCCTGATACGGACGTGATGAACGGGCGGCAAATGGCGTTGCGGTCGGTTTTGTGTTTCCCGGACGTGCATCATAGAAGAGGCTATATGGTTCAGCTCACTGTGGAAGAAAAGCGCGAAGTTCTGAAGAACCATTTTCTTCTTACACATTTGCGCGACTGGGACCTGGAACTTTTGGCCCGCCATTCGCGCGTCATGGAAGTTCCCGCCGGCAAGACCATATTCCGCAAACATGATCCTGGCGATACCATGATTGTGGTGATCAGCGGCCGGGTGGTTATCTGCTCGCAGTCGACCGATGGGCGTGAGGTGGTGTTCAACATCATCAATCCCGGTGAGGTGTTCGGCGAAATCGCGTTTCTGGACGGGCAGGAGAGGACCGCGGATGCGCGGGTGCTGGAGAACGCGGTCTGCGTGGTTCTGGACAGGCGCAGCTTCCTGCCGTTCCTGGAAGACAACCCCAAGGTCGTGATAGAACTGCTGACCGTTTTGTGTGAACGGGTGCGCAGCACAACCGTTCATATCGAAGACACAGCGTTCCTCGAGTTCCGCTCGCGCCTGGCGAAAAAGCTTCTGGCATTCGGCCAGCATTATGGCAAGGCCGTGGACAAGGGGTCGCGGATCGAGTTGGCGATCAGCCAGACAGAATTGGGTGCGATGCTCCAGGCAACGCGTGAAAGCGTGAACCGCCAGATGCGAACATGGGTGAAGAAGGGCGTTATTGAAGTCGACAAGGGATCGATCACCCTGGTCGACCTGGACCGTCTTGAGACCATCGCCGAGGAAAGCGATTGACCTGCGGTATTTCCAAATCTGGTCTGCGACTTCAGAAAATTTCCCGACATGTTCTAGATGTCCGACTTACGTGATCAGGCCGGCGGTGCAGCGCCAGGGGATACTGACACCGGCAGTGCCCGTGGCGACAAGGGCATATCGTTGCCTGCGCTGGCACTGATAGCGCTCGCGTCGGCATTGATTGTGCTGACCTTGAGGGTGTTCGGCAGTTTGGAATTTTTCGAAATAGCCGCCTTCGACCAGTCGGTGCAATGGCGCTCGGGCGTGTTGGCGCCGAAAGCGGAAGTCGTGGTTGTCGGTTTTGACGACCGGGACCTGGCGCGCTGGAACTGGCCGGTTCCTGACGGCGTGTTGAACACGTTGATCGACAACGCGTTTTCCGCAGGTGCAGCGGTTGTCGGTGTCGATATTTACCGCGATCTGCCGGTGGCACCGGGGAGCGACCGGTTGAATGAAACCTTTCGCGACCAGCCAGGCCTTGTCGGGGTGATGAAATTCCCCTCCAAAAACGGTGACGGTGTACCGGCGCCACCAGCGCTCGCAGATCCTGGCCGCATCGGCTTTACGGACATGATTTTGGATGGTGACGGCCTTGTCCGGCGCGGATTGCTGTATCTGGGCGGCAACGACACAGTGAGAACAAGTCTGGCGTTGCAGACGGTGAGCCTGTTGCTGAAAAGCCGGGGCATTCGGCCTGCACCGGCCGGGGAGAACGATCGTGTTCTCAAGCTGGGCGAGGCGGTTTTTCGGCCCCTGACGCCAAGCTTCGGTGGATATCACAATATCGATGCAAAAGGGTATCAATACCTCTTGGACTTCCGGCGGTCACCCAGTGACATTGCTTTCGTGCCGGCGCGCGACTTGTTTGACAAGAAAATAGACCCGGACACGGTTTCCGGGAAAATCATTCTGATGGGGGTCACAAGCCAGCAGGTAAAGGACCTCTTCATCCTGCCGGTCGCGGGAGCTGTCGGCCAAAGACCAACATTCGGTGTCTTTCTCCATGCGTTGGCGGCGGATCAGATCCTGCGATATGCAGCGGGCCGGAACGCGCCGACCAAGTCGCTCGGACCCTTGATGGAAGCGGTCCTGGTGGTAGCCGCCGGCTTGCTCGTGACAATTGCGCTTGTACGGCGGAAACGGCCTCTGGCCTATATTGCAATCGGCGCCAGCGGAGCAGCCATGTGTCTTGCCGGTGGATATGTCGCCTTTCTGGCCGACTGGTGGCTGCCGGCAATTCCGGTTGCCCTGGTGATCGTGTTGAATGCGGTCGCAGCCCTGTCGTGGCGGGCATTTCTCGATCGCCGGGAGCGGGTTGCCCTTGCCGGGCTGTTGACCAGCCAGGTGTCGCCGCAGGTGGCGCGTGACCTTTGGAAAAACCGTTACAAGATCCTTGAAGGCGTGCGGCCGCGGCCATCACGGCTGACTGCCACGGTCCTGTTTGTCGATATCGCGGGATCGACAACTGTTGCCGATGATCTCTCGCCAGATCTTCTGGTGACCTGGGTTAGTGATTTTCTCGAGGAAATGGCGGAAGCTGCCGTCGCCAATCACGGTGTTATCGATAAATTTACCGGCGACGGGCTGCTGGTTGTGTTCGGCGTGCCAGTCCCGCGGGTTCATGCGCACGAAATTGAGCGCGATGCCAGGAACGCCGCCGAGTGTGCCCTGGAGATGGCGAGGCGCGTGGACCAGTTGAACGCACGCATGGATCAATCCGTTCTTCCACATATCAGGTGTCGGGTCGGCATACATACCGGATCGCTATCTGCGGGCAATGTGGGAACGCGGGCGAGAATGCAATACACTATCATCGGGCAAACCGCTAATCTGGCGGCCCGGTTGGAGGGTTTTGGAAAAGACGACCCGAAGATCTCCCGCGATCACCTTGGTCAGGAGTTGGATTGCCGTATTCTGCTCAGTGCCACGACTGTTGAATTATTGCCGGCGACATACAATCTTGAATCCATGGGTGAGCTGGAGCTTCGGGGATCGCAAGTGCCCATGATGGTTTACCGTTTGACGTAATGTCGTTATGCGGTGCCACAAAAGGAGCGTGAACATGGCGAGCCAGTATTGGCCTAACAGAATTCCGATTTTCGCTCTGGCGGTGTCGATGATTGCCGCCCCGGTTATGACCGCGCCTTCAGTGCAGGCAGCCGGTGTGGGCGACCAGACCGATTCCATGAGCGCGTCAGATGCGGCCATTGTCGACAATATGGACATCGAAGACGACGATCCGCCGATTTACATTCCCCCGGTTACCGGTGCACCGGGTGATCGCATTGGTGCTGGAACGCGCGGAAATGTACAACAAGCCGGTAAGATGGTGCTCCTGGCGCCGAAAGGCGGCGGACTGACGCTCAGCACCGCGCCTAGGCTTCACTGGTGGTTGTCAGAAGCCTTTAGCGGCACCATGGAAATCAGAATCAAGTCGGCCGATGCGGAACGGCCGATCCTCAACCTGAAGCGGGTGGTGACGGCAAAGCCCGGATTCCAGGCGTTCGACATGTCTGATTTCGGGCTGCAACTTGCCGCAGGTGAGGTCTACACCTGGACGATCCGGCTGGTCGGGCAGGATGGCTCCAATCTTGCCGCCGATACCAGTTTTATTGAGCATAAACCACTGGGCACGACCGAGCAGGCGTCTGACCGCGTGGGCCGCGCACGCAGTCTTGCAGAAACCGGTTACTGGTATGATGCCCTGGGCCTGCTGAGCGATGATCCGCGTATGGCAAAGCTTCGTGCGGGACTGCTCAAGAGCGCCGGATTGACGCTCAAAGCCATTGCTGAATGATACTAATTGGTTGATCTAAGGATCTAACGTCGCCCCGGAGACAGCCCAGCGCTCTATGGCTTTCTGCATCGCGCCATGCGCATCGCCCTTGATCGGCCGGTCGTAAAATCCGGCAATCTGCAGTATCCGCTGAACTTCCCGTCGGGTGCCGGTTTGCCAGGTTGTAAGGTTCTTGCCAAATGCCGCACGGGCTCTCTTGTGCCCGGCGAGGTAGGCTTTCACCAGGAAGTTCGCTGCACCTACCGGGTCATGATTGGCGCCTTTGCCTTCGTCGAGATTGATCGACAGGTTCCACATGGCCGATTTTTGACCCTGGCGGGCGGCCTGACGATACCAGTAGTTTGCCATTGACTGGTCTTTGTCGAGGCCGTCGCCCTCATCGTAGGACACAGCGAGGCTGTACATGGCGGCGGTGTAGCCGCGCTCGGCAGCCTTGCGGTACCACTGCGCTGCTTCCTGGTTGTTCTTTTGTGCATCGAGCGCTCTGCCGAGCTGAAACTCGAACCGGGAGACACCAGGATACAGACTGACAGCGTCTCTGCACTGTGCCACTGCCTGGGGGATCTGGCTTTTCAGGGCCGTGTAGGTAACCGCCGTGCCGATGCGATCAACGTCTGCGGGATGGGCCGACAAGCGGTCGCACTGATGAATGGGCGAGTTCACAATGGCTGGGTTCGGGGTCTTGGGAACCGGAATTACCGTGACCGCCGCCTGTTTTTGCTTTTTCTGCTCTTCGACCTTCTTGAACCGACCGATGGCAAGTTTTGCCAGGCCGGAAAACCTGCCTTCCGGGTAGGCCTTCAGATACTCCTCATACGGGCCCGGTTTCTGGCTGGTCCTGATGGTCTCCCAGAAACTCAGCTCAAACGCGGCTTCACCCGGCTGGCCCTGCTGGATCGTGATGTCTATCGATTTGGCGACAAAGTAGAAGTCGCCCCGCAGTGAAGACTCTTCCCACGGGGTCTGCTTGCCACTCGATGCTTCTTCAACACGATTTCTGACCTGTTTGAAGACCTGCTCCACGGACAGGTTCGGTTTGGTGATGAATTCAGCAAGCGCGGCTGTGTATGGCGAGTTGGCTCCGCGCCCATCGATCGCCTCCTGGCCCGGTGCAGCTGCAAAGGCGACAAGCGTACCACTGGCGGCGGTGTTGATGCGGGCAAGTCCCCGTGTCGAAGAGCGTGTGGCGCCTTTGAAGGGGTTGTTGCGGCATGAATCGAGAATGACCAGATTGAGCTTGTTACCGGCCCCTTCCATCTGGGTGAGAACATTGGCTGTGCTGATCGCCTCGATGCTCAGATCCGCCTCGTCGGATATCTGGGCGCCAAGCGGTATCAGATAGTTCGTGCCCTTTGATTGCACTCCATGGCCGGCATAGTAGAACAATCCGACCGCATCCTTGCCGGAAGCGCGAAGTTCGCGCCCAAAATCACGGATGGCCCGTCTCATGCCGTTAAAATCGGCATCCTTGGCAACGATCACCTTGAAGCCGACCGACATCAAGGTGGTTTCCATCAATGCCGCGTCGTTGGCCGGATTGGCGAGACGTGAGATGTTCTTGTAGGCCGCGTTGCCGATGATCAGTGCAACGCGCTTCTCCGCCCATGCTGAATTGCCGTTCAGCACCGTGAGGACAATCGCCAGGAACAAAACCGGTATCGCGCGCATGTCGACCCCTGAGTGGTTTGACTTCTGCCGGTTCTACCCGTCGTCGCGGTAGTCGCGGGCAGAGCGTCTGGTACCGGCACCGATCTGGCCATCAATCGTGCCATTATAGTAGCCGGCGTTCTTGAGTGCCCTTTGCACTTCGCGGCGGGTGGCCAGTTGCCATGCCTTCAACCCCTTGTCGAACGCTGTGGCTGCTTTTTTGTGGCCGGCCCGATAGGCCATCAGCAAGTACTTAGCCGAACCGGCCGGGTCGCGTGGGCCACCCATGCCTTCATCCAGGTTGATCGACAGGTTCCACATGGCGGAGCTTCTGCCCTGGTCAGCGGCCCGACGATACCATTGGTTCGCCTTGGACTGGTTCTTGTCGATACCCTCGCCGTCGTCGTAGGACACCGCAAGATTGTACATGGCTGCGGTATAGCTGCGGTTGGCCGCCTTGGTGTACCACTCGACAGCTTCGACATGCGATTTCTGGGCGTCCAGTGCCCGTCCTAACTGGAACTCGAAGCGCGATACGCCGGGATGCTGACTGGTCGCGTCCCTGCAGGCGGCGATGGCCTGGGGTGTCTGGCTCTGGAGTGTCGAAAACGATACGGCGGTGGAGATGCGGTCGGAATCCGATGGGTGGGCGGCAAGCCGGTCGCATTCCTGCACACCGACATTCTGATCAACAGCGGTGTTCGCCGGCTGTTCTCTGGTGCCGGTCAGAGCGTCGGTGCCGGTCTGCGCATTGGTGCCGGTCTCCCGGTTGGTTCCGGTCTGCGTGTCGGTTGCGACCTCGGGCTCGGTGCCTGTTTCAGCGGCCGCATAGCGTTCCATGGCACTTTGCGCCGTACCATCGATTTCGCCGTTGATCGGTCCGTCGTAGTAGCCGGCCTTCTGCAATATGTTTTGAACTTCGCGGCGGGTTCCTACTTGCCAGGCGGTCAGCTTCTTGCTGAACGCCTTTTGTGCTTTGCTGTGGCCGACCAAATAGGCCTTTATCAGATATTTTGCCGCGCCCGCCGGATCGTGCGGGCCTCCTTTGCCTTCGTCCAGGTTGATCGACAGGTTCCACATGGCGGAACTTCTGCCCTGGTCCGCGGCCCGCCGGTACCAGAAATTGGCCAGCCCCTGATCCTTGGTGACACCCTCGCCATCGTCATAGGACACCGCCAGATTGTACATCGCGGCTGTGTAGTTCCGTTCGGCGGCCTTGCGGTACCACTGAACCGCTTCCTCATGGCTCTTCTCGGCGTCGAGCGCGCGGCCAAGCTGAAACTCGAAGCGCGAAACGCCGGGGTTTTCACTGACGGCACGGCGGCAGGCGGAAATCGCCTCGGATACCTGGGTCTTCAGGATATCGATTGACACCGCGTCGCCGGTCCGGTCGGCGTCGGAGGGGTGAGCAGCCAGTCTATCACAAAGATGCAGTCCAGTTTGTGCCACCCGCCTGGTTTCAGTCGGCGTCTCGTTGGTCTGAGCAGGTGAGGTATAGTCACCACCGGCAAATTCGATCGCGGCCTTTTGTGCGGTTTCGCTGAACCGGCCCTCGATCGGTCCCTGGTAGTAGCCGGCCTGGTTTAACACGCGCAGTACTTCACGCCGGGTTGACGGCTGCCAGGCACTGAGGTTTTTGTCGAATGCTTTTTTAGCCTTGTCGTGCCCGGCCTTGAAGGCCTTGAGAAGATAGTCTGCCGCGCCCTTCGCATCATGCGGGCCGCCCTTGCCTTCATCCAGGTTGATAGCCAGATTCCACATGGCGGAGCTTCGGCCCTGATCAGCCGCCTTGCGGTACCACCGGTTCGCTGTCGCCTGATCCTTGGTGACCCCTTCACCATCGTCGTAGGACACTGCCAGATTGAACATCGCGGCAGTGTAATTGCTGTCCGCCGCTTTCTGGTACCATTCAACAGCTTCCTCAAACTGCTGCAAGGCGTCCAGGACGCGGCCCAACTGGAATTCGAAACGTGACAGTCCCGGATTGTCGCTGACAGCCTGGCGGCAGGCTTCCAGAGCTTCCGAAGTCTGGGATTTGAGTGTTTCGAACGACACCGAATTGCCGATGCGATCGGCGTCGGATGGATGTGCGGCAAGGCGGTCGCAGGCATGCAGTGGCACGTCCTGGCCGACCGGATCGTTTTGTGCGGTCCGCGGCAGTTCCTGCGGCTCGTGTGGGGGAGGTGTTCCCCGTACAAAGGATTTCAAGGCTGAGGCGGTACTGCCGGCAAGATCGCCGTCAATCGGACCGGCATAATACCCGGCCGCCAGCAGGGCGCGTTGAACCTCGAGGCGGCTCGTGCGCTGCCACGATTCAAGGCTGTTATCAAATGCCTTTTCCGCTTTTTGGTGACCAGCTTTCAGCGCCATGAGCAGATATTTCGCCGCACCTGCTGGATCATGGGCTCCGCCCTTGCCCTCGTCCAGATTGATGGCAAGGTTCCACATTGCGGAACTGCGGCCCTGATCAGCAGCTTTTCGGTACCAGTGGTTGGCTTTTGCCTGGTCCTTGGTGACGCCTTCGCCATCGTCATAAGAGACAGCCAGATTGTACATGGCGGCGGTGTAGGCGCGGTCCGCAGCCTTCATGTACCACTTGACCGCCTGTGCATGTTCCTTGTTGGCATCAAGCGCGCGGCCAAGCTGGAACTCAAAGCGTGAAATATCGGGATAGGTGGTGACTGCTTCGAGGCAGACCTTGATCGCTTCTACCTTGTGTTTGATCAAGGTGTCATAGGAAACCGCAGATCCGATCCGGTCGGCATCGGCTGGATGCGCGGCGAGGCGATCGCACTCATGCAGGGGGGCAGATTGCAGAACCTGGTTGATGTGGTCGCCAGACGGCGGTTTTATGAGCGCCGCCTGAATTTCAATCTCAGGCGTGGTTTTCTTGAGTTCGCTGGTGGCCAGTCTCAAGCTGTTACCAGCTATGAAAATATCGGGCATGAGCGTTGCGGCAGTGTGGCCATCCGGTGACGACGCCTTGTCTTTTGCGTTGGAAGGGGACGGTGTTGCCAAAACCAGAGCCGAAAGAAGTAAAATCGTGCTCTGCGCCGCATATAATTTCATGCTTTCCTCCACATTTTGCCCGACCTCAATTCAGGCGCTATTGATTTCACAAGCTTTGCCCCATCATCACCGGTCAGTTTACGCCCGGACGCTGCTGCACACTATAACTCCGGCAGTTTACTGACAAATATTGTGTTGAGATGGACATTCAATGCCATCGGCGGGCTTACGGCGAAACGCTCTAGCCCGTCGTTGTTTTTGTTCCCGATTGTCAGGGTGTCGCTGATAATTGCCGCCCGCTTTTGGTTGCGCGTCTTGCATTCTCGCTGGTCGATCCGTGATTCGGTATAGAGATATTACCGCAGTGGCGTCTTGCCAATGATCTGAATCACTTGAATATCCACCAATCAGAACCATGGAGCCGGACTGGCCGGCTATGGTGCAGTGTATAAACCAATGGAACCAAGTTGCATCTTTGCACCCTGAATGTGTTCTGCAATGATCGAACGAAGGTGGCCGGCGGCCTTTTTGTTGTCGAGGCTCAGGAGTTCGCGCTGCAGTTCGGTCATGGGTTGCGGGCTGACCAGGGCAACCAAGTGGTCTGCGCCGAATGGTTCACCGGCCTGAAGACCGAAAGAGAACGTGGTGTTGGGGCGCACCTTACCGTGATAATCCTTGTTGGCGGAGGACGGCCACGGCACCAGAAACTGGATGGTGCCGTCGACTGCAAGGTTGAACAGGGTCAGGTTTTCATGCTGATGACCGGTCAGAAGAACTTCCAGCTGTGCCCCGGCATGATGGGTTGCGTTGCCGGCATTGATCCGCAGGCTCAAGGGCCGGTTCTCCGCATAGATGCCAAGATCCCTCAACAACAACCACTTGTCGACCAGCGCCTGCATCGCTTTGGTGTTCGATCCAGGACCTGAACGGGCAACGATGTCTCCACTGCTGGCGATCACTTCACCGGTCTGGGTATCCCACACCAGATCGGACTGGCCTTTGGGCGCTGAGATTGTGTCACGCAGCCTTGAAATCAGTTTTTCGCTGTCCTGGGCACCGATGATTGCCAGACGAAGCGGACTGGATGTGAGGTCGCCGGGGGTTTGTTGATCGGCAGCCGTACTGGTGTCTTGAGCTGATGGAACCGGAAATGTGATCTCGGTCGGGCGGCCGCGTGGCACCATTTGCGGAAACTGGCGACCCTCCGACATGGTGCGGACCTTTTCGACCAGATAGCGCTCCAGCTCGAGCGTGTTCACCACCTTGTCACCGTCCTGATCCGCATGACCCCTGAGTGCCCGTGCGAATGCCCAGGACAGCGCACCGCGCGGCTTGCCGCCAATGGGAAACTCCAGCACCACCTCATGGTCCTGCACGGCGCCGAAAAAAACCACATTTTCCATGACCTCGGTGTCCAGTGAGGCGTTTTGCGGATCGGGCGGCGGCAGCTGGTCGTCAACAATCTCGCCATAGGTTCCAAGCCGCGTCTTCGCCCCGCCTGCGCGGGTATCGAAGCTGCGGGTCATGGTGCCTGAATGGCAACTGTCGGCAAGAAAAACCACCTTCAGGTGGCTGGCGGCGGCAAACATCCGGTTGAGCTCGTCGTCGACCAACCGCTGGCCGTTGCCCGAAGCATCCTCCTTGAAGCCTGCCAGCAGAAACACCTCGTCCAGGCCGTCCTGCTCGCTGCCGGCGACCCGCTCGCGCTCCTGGCCGCCATGCCCGGCATAGGTCAAAACCACCGTATCGCCATCGCTCGCCTGGCGTAAAATATCGTTCCAGGCTTTTAGGATTGCTTCCCGGGTGGCGGCTTCATCGAGCAGCATGGTAACATCGTTAGCACCCGACGACTTGAGGGCATCATAGATGTCGCCAGCGTCATCGACCGCGCCATTGAGTTTTTCCAGATGCTGATAGTCGTTAATGCCGATCACCAACCCAAAGGTCCTGGCGTCTGCCGGCGCTGCACCTGCCGCCATGAGCACGGCACCGGTAAGTGCGGCGCGAATTCCTGTTGCTGTGAAGTTCATCGGTGCAGTTCCATGCGGCTGTTCATCTGGTCTCTTTGCTCTTTTGTGTAACGTGAGGAGGTGTCGGGATCAAATGGCTGCCGGGCGCCTAGTCCCTGTACTTGAACCGCGCCACCATAGCCCGCATCCATCATCACCTGCCTGACCGCATGGGCGCGCTGCTCGGACAGCAGTTCACTGTCTGGATCAGCGACCAGGGAGGCTGTGTGGCCGACCAGCAGAACATCGGGTGAGCCCTGCTGGGTCAGCGCATTGATCATGGCTGCAACGGTGCGGCGGCCTTCTGCTGCAATCTTTGGCGTGTTTGGTGTGAAGATTACGGGCACCGCCACCTTTGCTGGGACAAAACCCCGGAGGTTCGCTGCCGCCAGACCGCTTAACGCACCGGCAGAGTTGGTCGGCGCCGGCACATAGCGGGGCGCCAGGAGCCGTGATGTCTCAGCCTTTTTGAACAAAGCTGAAATGGTCGAGCCGGAGGGTTCGGATTTGGTCAGTTCCCGATCGGCAAGGGTTTCCAGGCTCTGTTGGTACCGCCGGGCAGCGCTGTTGAAATCCTGACGCTCATGAGCGATGTCACCCAGCACGGCAAGCACCTGCCAGAGGCGATGAAAGGTGAGGCTCTCCTCAAGGGCGGCTTCCTGGCTTGCGGCGGGCTGGCCCGATGCGATCGTTTCATCAACAGCGCGAACAACCGCTACCGCGACGCGGCGGCCCAGGGCTTTTTTGAACGCATCGGTGCAATCGCCGGTCTCCAGTGATCGGCGATAATAGGCCTTTAGCTGATCGGCGGTGAGATTTTCGCCGGCGGAATTGATTTCATCGTACAAGGATGAGCAGGACTCTGCCGCCGAAACCGCGGCTCCAAATGGCGTGAAGACCGCAAGGCAGGCTCCCAAAACGACAAACCTTTTCCGCATTCGGTAACTCCACAGAGAACCCAGGGACGCGACGCTACGCCTGTTGTAGTGTAGCGCGTGTGGTCAAGCTCACAAAGGGGGCACGTTGAAGGGTTCGAACCACAATACCGGGGTCCTTCGATCTATTGCAGTGCGACGGCGGCGAGAGCGCGGGCAACTTTGTCCGAGGGCCAGATTGCCACCGGTCCGGGTGGTTGTCCGGGAGCGGCGATGTTCGTCCCCTGACCAGGCCGGTCCAGGACCGCTTCGCCTTGCTGGTTGGTAACCGCGACTGCACCTTCAAACAGCAACACGCCGAACTGGCCGTCAAGCGGACCACCGAAAAAATCGGTGCCGCGGACACCGATGATGGCAAATGGCGTTCGAACTGCAGTGGTGCTTTGTGAGAGCCGGCCCGCCCGGCCGGTGATGAACCGGAATGCCCCCTTGATGGCCAGATCGACAAGGGACTGGTTTGCACTCGGCTGGTAGACGAAATTGTCGATCACCAGACTTGCGTTCTCGCCAAGGGTAACCAGGGTTCCATCTATAAAAGTGATTTCCAGCCGGGCGTCTTCTCCGGTCATGATCACATCGTTCAGGTGAATGTCAGAGTTGGCCGACAGATCGTGGGTATCGCCCTCGGTGACTGCCTGAGCGGTGTGCAGAATGCGCGAAACCTGTCCCACGCGCGTGGCCGCGGCGGCATAGGTACTGAATGCTGCCAGAGCCAGCAGAAGCGTGCCAAGGATCACTGTAATCGAGGTTGAACTGCGTATGGTTTGTGCCAATTTCAGGTTCCGGCATTCTTAGGTTTGATACATTGCCTGCCATATGGGGGTGGGCAGGCGTATCGGCAAACCTAATTGATAAAGTGTTGTTGGCCGTTAACCAATTCGGCACCAATTTTCTGCAAAAATCCCCTTGATAACAGCGTCCTACGCTGATCTTCCGACCTACTGGATCTGGTGCAAATCCTACCAGTCCTACGCTCAGTTTACGGAACTTTTCGTCGTTTCGTTAAGCTGATTGAAATGTCCGGGGCGTATATTCACGGGAAGGATGAACGCAATGAGCAAATTTTACCCCTTAGCCGTTGTGGTGGCCTTGTTGGTTTTTGTGGACTACCAATGGCCCAATACGGTCGAGCTTCTCGGAGACGAGGGAAGCTCGTTGTCGCTTGGCGACCAGATCCTCGATGCGGTTTCCGACATGGTCGCACCGCTGGATATTTCGCGCGGAAACTAAGCTTCGCGCTGCTCTCCGATTAATGGCCTCAGCCATGTTTTAAAAGGCGATACTGTCTGGTTGGCAGTGGTTGCCGGCTTTTCATCGACCCTCCCGAGGATTAGGCAGGATTTGGCGCATATGGGCGCGAGCGCTGTCGTGTTGGTCCCGGTCACTGGGATAACCGAATGAGACTTCCTCAAAGCGAACGCCGTCACGAATATGTGTTGCCGGCAAATGCAGGTGACCGTAGACAACCGCTTCAGCGTTGAAGCGAAGATGCCAGTTTTCCGTTGCCCGTGTGCCGCACCAGATGGAAAAACACGGGATACGCTGCAGGATCACGAGATCGTGGCGCAGCGGAAAATGATTGATCAATATCAGGCGCTGTCCGTTGGCCGCTGCCTCGGTCAGACGGCGTTCGGCCATGAGAACCCGTTCCCTGCACCATTCCTGGCGAGAACGATGGGGGGCCGGGTCGAGCAATTCTTCATCAGTGCAGAACACGCCCGACGCCCGGGCCCAGTCCACGGCGTCTTGTTCGGCAACGCCGTCGGGCCGGAAGCTGTAGTCATAGAGCAGAAACAGCGGCGCCAGCACGATTTGTGACCTGGCGTCCGGCCGGTCGCCACTCCCGGGCCAGACCGCATAGGGGTCCTCTGGAGTAAGCACATCGAAGCTGCGGCAGATTTCCACCAGACGGCGATACTTGTCCTCTCCGCGCAACGGGCCGTCATGGGGATCGATTGCCCAAAGATCGTGGTTGCCCGGCACCCATAACAGTTGTGCAAAACGCTGCGCCAGAATGTCAAGGGCGTAACGCAGGTGGTCGATGGTCTCGCCCACGTCCCCCGCCAGTATCAACCAGTCTTCAGGATCGGCTGCAAGCTGGTCCAGGGCTTCGAGGTTGAGCCCGCTGCCGAGGTGGAGATCGCTGATGGCGTAGAGTTTCATGGAGATCGTGGTCTTGTGGGTCCAGGGCGATCGGGCGTTAACGATCAGGAATAACGCTCATTCTAACCGGACAGCGCCGACAGTTATCAAGAAAACGGTGGGATTAGGCGTTTCACACGGAAATCGTCACGCCGTATCAAGCCAATGTTACATTATGTGATTCACATCACTTTTAAATGGGAAAATTATTCTATGTATAGCCCACGACTTGATAACGCTTGTACCGGGCTTTCCCGGTCGCGCAACGGAGAAGCAAAAAATGACCGATGTTACGAAAACATATGATGCAAAGCTGTTTGAAGACAAGGAAGCCGAAGTCCGAAGCTACTGCCGGAGTTTTCCAACCGTCTTCAAGAGTGCGGTGGGTGCAACCCTGACCGATGTCAAGGGTGGCAAATACATCGATTTCCTGGCCGGTGCCGGCGTCATGAACTATGGCCACAATCATCCTGGCATCAAATCCAAGGTGGTGGACTACATGATGGACGACGGGCTGGTTCATTCCCTGGACATGTACACTACCGCCAAGCATGACTTCATCGAAACGCTGGATGAGGTGATTCTCAAACCGCGCGGGCTTGACTACAAGGTGACGTTCCCCGGGCCGACCGGCACCAATGCCGTTGAAACAGCACTTAAATTCGCCCGGTCTGCGACCGGCCGCCAGGGCGTTGTCGCGTTCACCAATGCCTTTCACGGTATGACCCTGGGCGCGCTTGCACTGACCGGCAACCGGTCGAGCAGGGAAGCCGGCGGCGTGACGCTGTCGGGCGTGTCCCGCATGCCATTTGACGGCTATGCCGGTGCGGATTTCTGTTCAGCCGACTATCTCGACAAGATGCTTTCGGATGGAAGCAGCGGACTCGACCTGCCGGCTGCCATCATCGTCGAGACCATTCAATCGGAAGGCGGGCTCAATGTTGCGTCGTTCGGCTGGTTGAGAAAAATTGCAGCGGTTGCCAAGAAGCACGATGTTCTGTTCATCATTGACGACATTCAAACCGGATGTGGCAGGACCGGCACGTTTTTCAGTTTCGAGGATGCCGGCGTTGTGCCTAACATTGTGTGCCTGTCAAAGGCAATCGGCGGTATGGGTCTGCCGATGTCGATCGTCCTGTTCCGTCCTGACCTCGACGTACTGAAACCCGGTCAGCATAACGGAACATTCCGTGGTCACAATCTGGCGTTTGTTGCCGCCAAGGCTGCACTCGACCTGTGGCGCGATCCCACCTTCGAAAGCAAGATCAAAGAGACCGGCGCTGTGATCCGCCGCCGGCTTGAGCAGATCGTTGCGCGGTTTCCCATCCATGGCGCCCATGTGCGCGGCCGCGGTATGATGCTCGGCATAGGCTGGAACGACCCGGAGATTGCCAGCAAGGTCTCCAAGTCGGCATTTGGACGGCAGCTGATCATCGAAACCTGTGGTGCAGAAGGCCAGGTTCTGAAGCTCTTGCCGCCTTTGACAATCACCGAGGCCGAGGTGGCCACGGGGTTGGATGCCCTGGAGGCGGCTGTTGCCGAGATCGTACGCCCGATGACTTATTCCGATGCAGCATAAGAGGCCATGTGCCTCTTGTGAGCAGACATCAGATTGAAACATTTGAAACAATTGAAATGACATTACTATCTTGAACCTGTGTGACAGGTATCACATTTTTGGTGGACGCCTGCTGATGTTTTTACTGGCATGCACCGAGGGCCCCTTTGAGCACCTGCTTAAAGGGGGTGATAGCTGGCACACAGGTTTTGGGTAGCCTGGCGGAAACGCGAAATGCGCCAGTCCGCCGACTGGGAGAGGGTGATGACAATGTTGATTTGCAGAGATTTTGACAATGCGGTCCGCTGGCAGGAAGGCGAGCGGCTCGACACATTGTTTGAACGCACCTGCGACGATCAGGCCAAGACCAATGGCGGAAGCGATCTGGCGGTTATCACCGATGATGGAGGTGTAAGCTTTAAGGAGCTTGATGACCGTGCCAATCAGACAGCGCGGTTCCTCAGGAAACAAGGCATAGGGTCGGGGGACCGCGTTGGCCTTCTGGTGAGCAAATCGCTCCATACCTATGTGGCCATGTTGGCAATTCTCAAGATCAATGCCGCTTATGTGCCACTGGATGCGAGTTTCCCGCAGCAGCGGATCTCATTCATTGCCAGTGACGCGGAGGTGAAAACCCTGGTCACCCTGTCGGATTACGAAGAACATGTGAAAGACATCGGCTTACAGCTGATCCTGCTCGACGAGCAAGTAGGTGAAATCGACCAGGAAGACACCTCCCGCCTGACCGAGCAGGAGAAAGGCAGCAGCGAAGACCAGCTTTGCTACATCATCTATACGTCGGGAACGACTGGAAATCCCAAGGGCGTTGCCATCGAACATCCGAGCATCTGCAATTTTGTTGCGGTTGCCGCTGAAACCTACGGCATCAAACAGGACGACCGGTGTTACCAGGGAATGACCATTGCCTTCGACTTTTCCGTCGAGGAACTGTGGGTGCCGTTGGTTGCCGGTGCAGCACTCGTGCCGGGACGGCAGGATACCAACCTTTTGGGCAATGACCTTGCGGACTATCTGACCGAGCGCAAGGTCACCGCCTTGTGTTGCGTGCCGACGCTTCTCGCAACCATCGAGAACGACCTTCCTGATATCCGGTTCCTGTTGGTGTCGGGCGAGGCCTGTCCCCGTGATCTGGTCACCAGATGGCACCGGCCAGGGCGCACATTCATCAATGCCTATGGACCTACCGAAGCATCGGTGACCGCCACCTTGACCGAGGTCCATCCGGACAAGGCGGTCACCATCGGTGGCCCGTTGCCGACATATACGATCGTCATTCTTAAAGAGGATGAGGCCAGCCTTGTCGATGATGGCGCAATGGGCGAAATCTGCATTGCCGGCATTGCCCTGGCGAAGGGCTATGTGAACCGGGACGATCTGACGGATAAGGTGTTTATTCCCGACTTCCTCGATATTGCGAACAACCCGTCAAAACGGATCTACCGCACCGGCGACCTGGGCCGCATCAATGATGATGGCGAGGTCGAGTTTCACGGCCGTATCGACACCCAGGTGAAAATCCGCGGTTACCGCATCGAGCTGACGGAAATTGAATCGGTGTTCATGGAAATGCCGCAGGTCGCCCTTGCGGTGGTCGATACCCACGAGCCGGAGCCCGGGGTGGTCGACCTTGTGGCCTATTACACCCTTAAGGAGGGCGAGACAGATCTACCCGGCGACGAGCTTGCCAAACTGCTCCGGGGCAGGCTGCCCGGCTACATGATGCCGTCCTATGTTGAACGTCTTGCCGAAATTCCCATGCTGCCGAGCCACAAGGCGGACCGCAAGAAACTGCCGGCACCGGCCGGACCACGCTTTGTCGCCAGTAGCGGCGACATCGTTGCGCCACGCAACGAGGTGGAACAGGCGATTGCCGAGACACTTGCCGATATCATGGAAATCGAAGATGTGTCGGTCATCGACAATTTTTTCCATGACCTGGGTGCGCATTCGCTCCTGATGACCCAATTGTCCGCGGAACTCAGGACCAGATTTCCCAACGCGGAATTATCGATGCGGGATATTTATCTGCATCCAACGGTGGCGGGCCTTGCGGAATTCATCGGCAAGAACCTCAACAAGGATGCGGTGAAAGCCGAACGTGAAGCCTTCCGGATCCCGACAAATCTTGAATATTACGGCTGCGGTTTCCTGCAACTGCTGTTTTACGGTGCCTATATTGGATTTGTTGCCGTCATGCTGGTCGGCTGGATTGACTGGGTGTTGAGTTCGACTACAACATCCGACGTCTATATCCGTACGGTGCTCGGCGGCCTGCGCGCCTTCGCGATTTTCTCGGCACTGCCTGTCCTGGCAAAATGGATTTTGGTTGGACGGTGGAAGTCGGAGGTCATTCCGATCTGGAGTTTGAGTTACTTCCGGTTCTGGGTGGTCAAGACCCTGGTTCAGACCAACCCGGTTCTGATATTCAGCGGAACACCGCTCTACAACATCTATCTGCGGTTGCTCGGTGCAAAGATCGGACGTGATGTGGTGATTCAGTCTAATCATGTGCCGGTCACCACGGACCTGTTCTCGGTTGGAGACAACACGATACTTCGCAAGAGTTCGGTTCTCACGGGCTACAAGGCCCAGTCCGGTTACATCCACACCGGACCGATTACGCTTGGCCGCGATGTGTTTGTCGGTGAAGCAAGTGTTCTGGATATCAGCACGGAAATGGCGGACGGCTCGCAGCTGGGTCACAGTTCTTCGCTTCGATCGGGTCAACACGTACCGGCCGGAAAGCGGTACCACGGATCTCCCGCGGTCGAGACGTCAACAAACTACGACCGGGTAGAACATCAGGAGACTGGGGCCTGGAGAAAAGTCGTTTACACCGCGTTCCAGCTTTTCAGCGCGTTTTTCCTGATCGTACCATCTGCCGTTTTTGCGCTGTACTGGTTGTTTCCATCATTGTTTGGCGGGGAGGCGGGACTTGCTTCGCTGGCTGCAGGTTGGCAGTCCATAACACTTGCCACGACCTCCTATATTCTGTTGATTTCTCTCGGACTGTTCTTCGGGGCTCTAATCTTCGGCCTGTTGGTAATGCTTGTCGTGCCACGGATTTTCAACAGATTTTTGGAAGAAGACAAGGTGTATCCACTTTATGGAGTGCACTATTACTTGTTCAATATGATCACAAGCATAAGCAATTCGCCCTACTTTAACGTATTGATCGGCGACAGTTCCTACATCGTCAATTACCTCAAATTTATCGGCTACAAGGTGTCGGACGCGGTTCAGACCGGCTCGAACTTCGGCACCGATCAGGAGCACGATAACCCGTTCCTCTGCACGATCGGTCAGGGAACGATGGTCTCGGACGGGCTGTCGATGATAAACGCCCACATGTCCAGCAGTTCCTTCAAGATGGCGCGGGTCGATATTGGCGAGAACAACTATATCGGCAACAATCTGGTGTATCCGCCGGACGGTAAGACCGGCAGCAATGTCCTGATGGCGACGAAAGCATTGATACCCATTGACGGACCAGTCCGGGAGAATGTTGGTTTGCTGGGGTCTCCGGCATTCGAAATCCCCCGATCAGTCGATAGAGACAAGTTCTTTCTCGATGCCGAGGCTGCGAATTTTCAGAAGGAGCGGGTTCGGAAAAAGAACATCCACGGCCTTTTCACCATAGCCAGTGTTTTATCAATTCAATGGGCTCATTTCTTTCTCACTCTCCTGTTCATACACGGTGTTTTGGCACTGTACGTGCCATATGGTTTGCCGGTCGTGATGTTGTCTCTTCCGGTCTACGGCTTGCTGACCATCGTTTACTTCTCTGTCGTGGCACGGTGGAGTTGGGGAGTTGGGAAAATGGATCCCAAAGTATGCTCTATCTACGACCGGCATTATTGGAAAGTGGAGCACTACTGGAAACGTTGCGATTCTCCGTTGAAGAATCTTTTCAAAGGCACGCCGTTCAGGACCCTGATCCACAGGCTGTATGGCACAAAGGTTGGCAGGAAGGTGTTCGACGACGGCTGTTTCCTCAGCGAGCAGACACTGGTTGAAATTGGTGACTATTGTACTTTGAACGATCTGGCCGTCTTGCAGTCTCATTCCCTGGAGGACGGTGTGTTCAAGTCCGACTACATAAAGCTCGGCAAAGGATGTTCAATCGGTGGTAATGCTTTGGTCCACTATGGCACCAAACTGGGAGATAACTCGGTCCTTGATCCAGATTCCTTTTTGATGAAAGGGGAAATCATTGGTGCCGATACCACTTGGCGGGGAAATCCGGCAAGAGAAGTCTGAACACGTCCATTCCGGCACCAGGACATACTGGGATGTACTGGTTCAAAGGGTGGTTCACAACTTTGCGAGCCACCCTTGCGCGTCCGCGCTAAACTTGCACATATGCGATGTGGTCGGTCAAATTGGCGCCGCATCAACTGAGAACTCCATCCGCAAAGCACGCTGGTATGAAGCCGTTAGGGATTATTCTTGGGTCGCTTGCGTTGGTTCTCCTGATGTTCTTGCCATTGGATTCTTCGCCGGACGTGCAACCTCCGGGCGAAGAGCGGGATAAGCTTACCTTCGGTCAAATGTCGGGTGACGATGCGATGCCGAAGGGACCAATACACAACGCGCATTTCATGCCCGTCGGTGTGCAGGCCATGGCATTGCATCAACTTGCCGGCACGCTGGAAGTCGAGGCCCTGCCGGTTAAGCGGATCCGTGACGGGTTTCCAGCATTCAGTGCCAGGTTCTTTACCCATGATGGTCATCTTGTACCGGTTGAACGCGATATTATTCCAGGAAATGACAGTTTCTGGGACATCATCGTCTCGCCAGGCAAGGTCTGGTCGGAAGCCGCGGACCAGGGGTGGTCCCGCGCTTCGTTCCCCTTCGTCTTGGTGAGCAGAGTGTGGAACGAGAGCCATAATGGTATTGCGACTTTTATCTACAACGGTGCACAGGTATCCAAACTGAGCATACAGATTGTCCAGGAATCCTCGCCATGGTCCAAGTTTGATGGCTGGGCGCAATTGCCTCTTCGATTCACTCCGGAAAAACCGAGTGGCCTGAACGCCCTGATCAAAGGTTTCGAACAGGAACGTGAAAACCAATTCCCAATACGTCCCTGGTCCGACCTGGACCTTCCCGACGGGGTCGATCCGCTTGCCGCTTTTGATGGCGACGCCAAACACGTCACCGTAAGTGGTCTCGTCGTGGACGGGGTGCTCTATGCACAGCCCTGCCGTACGCGGTATGGCGATTTTCCCTATTGTAGCGAGCTACGCCATGGTGTTTTTTCCGTAACCAAGAGTTCAGGCGCAGCACTCAGTCTGTTTTGGTTGGCTGAACAATATGGTGACGAGGTTTATGATCTGCTGATCACAGACTATGTGGATGTAACGGCGGATCACGATGGCTGGGATGAGGTTACATTCGGTCACGTGCTCAACATGATGACCGGTGTCGGTGAAAAGGCTCCAGGCCGAAAACCCTCAGCGAACAGTTTTGAAGCCGATGATGAAGACGATGAATTGTTTGAACAGTTCGGCGGCGCGTTAGGAGCCGTGGACAAGTTGGACGTGGCATTCTCGGTTGACAACTATTCCTGGGGCCCCGGTGAAGTCGGCCGCTACAACACCTTGCAGACATTTGTGCTTTCTGCGGCGATGGATGCGTTCCTGAAGGAAGAAGAGGGTGAGGATGCAAATCTCTGGGACCGTGTAGTAGAAGAAGTCCTGAAACCGATCGGTATTGAGTACGCTCCCATGATGCACACCCAGGAAGCCGATGGGAGCCGCGGCATCCCGATGATGGGTTATGGCTATCTGCCAACGCTTGGCGAAGTCGCAAAATTAGCGCAGCTGTTCCACGATGGCGGGCATCATGAAGGAGAACAACTGCTCGACGCGGAAAAGATAGAGGAACTTTTCTCAAATTCATCGGATATCGGTTATCCGCTGTTCTGGCGCAATGAGGCTGCCGCGTACCGCTATCACCTGTCGTTCTGGCTCATGCCCTTCGAGGGTGAGGACGAATGCATTTTATGGGTCCCCGAAATGATCGGACTAGGGGGTAACATTGTAGCTCTGATGCCAAACGGTATGACGGCAATACGGTTTGCCGACGGGGACGACAATGCGGTCAACAACTCCGACGGCGAAAGCATGGTGGATATTGCTGACAGCCTGGAATCCTTTTGCGATTGATCTCTGGATCATCCCATTCAGCCTGTGTTCTGGCTCGGTTTTCTGACCGGTCCGGGGATTCCCAGTTTTCACTTATCAACAGGTTGAACAGACCGGTAATCCATGTGTGTTGCGGGTAACTTGTGCAACAGCCTGAAACAATTGAAACGTTTGATATTAAGTGTAAAAAGTACACTCATGTGACTAGAATCACATGATGAGGCGGGTTTCGACGCTATCTCCTGACTATTGAACAGGCAACGGTGCCAGTTGGCGCCCGGTCAGGAGAATGAAACATGTTACTGCCTTTCTTGAGGTCTCTGCGAAGAAGCGTGCGTGGCGCAATGCCCGCTGCCGCGCCTCGCTGCGGCGTCGAGACGGCGGTTGCCGCTGTTGCTACTAATGGTGATCGGCGGCAGGTATTTACCTTTAAAAAAATCGGGCCCGGCCAAATTGGCCGCGCGGCAACCGACGCCAGAACCAACCCGGCCGACATCGATGTCTGGGTGGTTCCAGCCGATGCTATGCCGCAGCTGGCCCGGCAGCAGAATGTGCTTACTGACGCAGAGCGCCGGCATGCAGACCGCATTACCTACAAGCCCCATCGGACCCGCTACATGGCAGTCCGGACAGTGCTTAGGCACGCGTTGTCTCACCGCATGGAAAATGCCATCAAGAGCGATCAGTGGCGGATCTCTTCGAGTGTGTACGGCAAACCGCAGCTGTCGCCTGAACAAGCCAATTGCAGCTTCAGCGTTACCCATGCAGATGAATTCTCGGTTGTTGCCATCGCCCCCGGGGCGACGGTGGGTATCGATGCGGAGAAAGTCGATCATTCAAAGTTGAGGCACTTGCCCTTCGAGTGCCTCAGCGAGAACGAGCGGAACCGCATCAGCGCCCAGGCGCAGGACCGGCAATATTTTGACTTCTTTCGCCTGTGGACGCTGAAGGAGGCGTACACCAAAGCACTGGGCATGGGTCTTGCGCGGGAATTCGACACGATCGAGTTCGATCTGGACTGTGACGACAAGGCTCCAGTGTCCGCCGATGCGGGCATGGCGGATGCTGAAAACTACGAACTGCTGACGCTCAATTATCTCAATTTTGATCACTTGTTGGCGATTTGCCTGCTTGGCGTTGCTGACGGTAATGGCGCTCGGCCAGCTAAGAATCTTTATGTGGTCGACCCCTGCGAGCCGACTGCCGAAACCCTCTCAACCAACACGGAAAACCTAAGCAAGGAAAAGAAGATGCCTGCACTGCTGCACATTGTTGATCAGAAGAATCCAGAGCGTGTCGAGCTGTATTCCCTGGAAGACCTGCCAGATCTTCTGCATGAGAGTTTTGAACAGCAGGCGCGGGAAACGCCTCATGAAGCAGCCTTGGAGTGTGGTGGCGAAATACTCAGCTATGGCGAACTTGATGCCCGCGCAAACCAGGTTGCCAACTACCTTATCGGCAGGGGTGTCCGGTCAGGCGACCGTGTGGTGCTCTATCACGAGAAGTCGGTGGATCTGTTCATATGGCTGCTGGGCAGTTTGAAAGCCAATGCCGTTTATGTGCCGGTCGACCCCAAATTTACCTCAAAAGAGGTGATTGGCGTTGTTGCACAGCACGATCCAAGGTTCATTCTGACGTCGCGAAACCTGTGCGCAAACCTGCCGGATGGTGTGAGCGAGAAGGTGGTGCTGGTCGATGAAGCCAAGCATTGCCTGGTGTCGATTTCAGAACAAAGCCCGTTGTTCGGTACCGGCTGCGTCACGACAGATGATGACAGTCACGTGGTGTTCAAACCCAACGCCATGGGCGGCCGTGATGCCATCGCGGTCAGCCATGGTGAAGCGGTCCGGTTCATCTGGTCTTTGGCATCGGTCTACGGACTGCAAGCCCATCACCGCTATCACCAGGACCCCTCGCTGGCATTTGATGTGGCGCTGGAAGAAGCCCTGGCGGTGTTGTCGTCCGGCGCCACCATCGTTGCCGGCCGGCCGGACACCGATCGGTCATGCGAAGCCATGGCGCGTTTCATTGCCGAACGACGGATCACGGTGCTGTCGACGACACCGGAAGTGCTGGAAGCGTTCAAGGATGAGTTGCCGACTGTCGACGTGCTGATCGTTGGCGGACGGGTTTGCCCGTCGGACCTTGCGGTGCACTGGGCGCTTCGCACCAAACGGGTGGTGAGCCTGAAACGGGCCGGCAATCGTTTCCCCTGCTTCAGCATTGAACAGGAAAGCGGCGCGGCCTGGCGTCCCCGCATGCTCCACGCGCACGCCTCGGAACGCCCCGCGGCATAGTGATTGGAAGGCAGAGACCAATGACCGAAATTAACGAAAGCCAAGTTTGGAGTGTCTATGAGGAGTTGAAGCTGGTGGCAAAAAATGCCGAACAGCTGAGCGAAATCATTCGATCGCATTCCAGCAGGAAAGTGTTCGAGTCGCGCGTTGTGTGCGCCGCAGCGGAAATGGCCCTGGCGGTTCGTTATTGCCGGGAGAACCATCTGTACTAATAGCGAGCGTTCCGCTTTTTGTTGTGTGCGGGTTTTGTTTGCTGTTGAGGTCATATCTCGAATATGGTCGCGGCGAACAAACTTTTCCCAGCCCGGCAACTTAACAGGAGGCGGCACAATGAAATCAGTGCAGATGGATACGCATGGCGGACCCGAGGTCATGGAACTGAGGGATATCGAGCTGGCACCGCCCGGTCCAGGCGCGGTTCGCATCAAGCATGCCGCCATTGGCCTCAACTACATCGATACATATCAAAGATCAGGACTGTACGCCCTGCCCATGCCGAGCGGGCTTGGTTTGGAGGCCGCTGGCGTGGTTGAAGAATTGGGTGACGGTGTGACCGGTTTGGCTGTCGGCGACCGGGTTGCCTATGGAGCTGGACCTTTGGGGGCTTACTCGGAAGCCTGCAATGCACCGGCCAATCGTGTGACCAAAATACCGGACAGCATCAACGATGAAACCGCTGCTGCGATGATGCTCAAGGGCATGACGGTGCGATATCTTCTGAGGGCGACATACGAGGTAAAGGCCGGTGAAACGATATTGTTTCATGCCGCGGCGGGCGGCGTTGGCCTGATTGCTTCGCAATGGGCCAAGGCACTGGGCGCCACGGTGATCGGAACCGTCGGGTCTGAGGAGAAAGCCGAGCTTGCACGGGCACATGGCTGTGACCACACGATCAACTACCAGACTGAAGATGTTGCCGCCCGGGTCCGCGAACTGACCGGCGGGCAGGGGGTCCCGGTTGTCTATGATGGCGTTGGGCGAGATACCCTGGAGGCGTCCCTCGACAGCCTTCAACCGCGCGGCCTGCTGGTCAGCTTCGGCAATGCTTCAGGTCCGGTGGCCAATTTCGATGTTGGCGTTCTGGCAGCCAAGGGATCGCTCTACCTGACCCGCCCCACGCTGATGACTTATGTGGCCAGCGATGAAGACCTCCAGACCACAGCTGGTGACGTGATGGATGTCATCGGGTCGGGGAAGGTGGTGATCCCGGTCAATCAGCGATATGCCCTGGCGGACGTGCGCAAGGCGCATGAAGATCTTGAGGGCCGTCGCACCACTGGTGCAACGGTGCTGCTGCCTTAGGGTCTGTTGAGTATCAGCTCTGGCGCGGAGAGCGTGCGGAAGCACAGCTCTTCGTGTTGAGCGACCTAAGAGAGTTCCAGCGCGCAGAACAGCTGAGGGTGCTGCACACGAAGCGGGCGAGGTCGGGCGTCGACACAGCGTGCGCCAGATTGAGATGGCGTCCCGAGGCATCCGACAGGGTGCTGACAAGCATGCCGGTAAGTTCGCCGCTGGTGTTGAACACGGGGCCGCCTGATTCGCCCTTGCGGGTCTCCAACTTCAAGACCATTGCATCCGGGTAGCCATATTCCTGATAGGTGACCGGCCGTCCGAAACTCATCGACGCAACTTCGCCCAGCCGCGCGGTGTCGCCGGACTTGCGGGGCTTTCCAAGAGAAAACACCGCTTCGCCGACTTGCAGACAGGGTTCGGTTGATGGATTGACCGCGCGAAGGCCTGAAGCCCGTTCCAGTTTAATCAGTGCCAGATCGTTGCTTTTCAGGACCTTGATGACGCGGCCTTTGTAGATGCGGCCATCAGGCCCCCGGGCTTCCACGCGCCAGCCTGGCGAGATTGCCACATGACCTGCAGTCAGGACGTAGCCCGCCGGGTCGATAACAAATCCGCTGCCGGAGGTGATTGCGTCCGCCATGCGGTTTTCCGCGCGGGCGATTTCTTCCGTCGTGCCGTCATGGATCACCAGAGTGACATATGACGGGCTGGTCTTGGTCAGCAGGCCTTCGATATTATTGACCAGATGGGCAGCAGGTTCGATGATGCTGTTGCTCACGCCAATTACCCTTGGTGCCTGGGTGTTGGCCACGCACCCTACAGCTCCAAGCATCACCAAAACCGCACCAATACGCTTCATTCCATCCCCAATGCCTTCAGCATCGGCTCAAGGTGACGCTCATAGCGCTTCCACTTGCCGATTGAACCTTTGTTTATGGGCTGTCTTACCTGCCAAACACTTGCTGTCTCAATAGGCCTGTTCACGCGTGCCATGTCAAGACACTCCGGGGTCCATCGTAAACCACAAAACTCAACCATGTCACGGGCAACCGTGTCTGGTTCGCTGACCAGGCGCTCATATTCGACCACATGAATGTCAACCGGTGCGGTGTCTTTCCAGTGCTGCATAATACGCTCATGCTGGCGATAAGCGAACCCGAAAGCGGCCAAATCATAGGTAAAACTCAAACCGGCACGAAAATTTTGCTCGAAACTCGACAACCCGATGTCACGCGGATCCCGTTTGCAGTAGATGATTCGTGCATTTGGAAACAGCCAGGTAATGAGACCGATGAAGGCATAGTTTCCTGGCGATTTATTGGTTGCAAACCGTGCGTCTGGGGCATCGCCGATCATCGCTTCCAGGATGCGCTCGCCCTGTTGACGCGCCCAGGATGACGGGAGATCATCGAGATGCTCGGGATAGTCGGGAAGGGCTGCAACGAGGCGTTGAAAATCCTGCTGTTCCCCACATGCCTTGACCTCGGGATAGGAAGCTAAAATTTGTTCGGACAAGGTTGTGCCTGAGCGGGGCATTCCCAGTATGAATATCGGGCTGTTGGTGTCCAAACCCTGGCCTTGGTGGGCTTCAAAGAATGCCTTGTCAAAGACGCTAATCGATCTGGACATCATGGTTTCATGATCGGTTTTGCTGAATTTGAGGCTCTGTGCCTTGAGCGCATTCGCCTGGGCCAGAGCCGTGAATGCATCGTCATATTGTCCGGCTTTGTCGAAGATGCTGTAGAGCGCAAACCCGGCTCCGACGCGCGGCGATATGGCGAGATCCTGATCGTCGAGAATGGTCTTCAACCGGTCGGATGCCGCCAGATCGAGGTGCTTTATACGCGCCAGTTTTTCGAAGGCCTCACCGGCATTTTCATCGATCTGTATGGTTTCCTCGAAATGCCGGCGCGCCGTGTCGAAGTCACCATACTGCATGTAGATCGTGCCCTTGGTGAAAAGGGTATCCGCGGCTTGGTCTCCGGCCTGCACGGCGCGTTCGATCACTTCAAAGGCGCGGTCATAGTGACCGGCATAAGCCAGTGAAATCGCCCAATTGAGCAACAATCCTGTGGGCAGGGCATCGCTCAGGCGCTTTTGTGCGCCTTCAAAGCATTGTGCGGCATCGGCGAACCTGCGTTCGCTAAACAACAATTGGCCATAATTGCACCACGCATCGGTATTGTCCGGGGCCAGTGTGATGGCCTGATGGTAAGACTGCATGGCGCGGCCGACCTGACCGTCCGCCTCAAGTGCTATGGCCAGGGCATTGAGAATTTCGGTGTCGGCAGGCGCCAGTTTGTGCGCCCGTTCCAGAAGGGGAACTGCTTCCTGGCTGTTGCTCATGGTCCGCAGAATGTCTCCCAATCCGTAGAGGGCGTCGACATCGTTTGGAGAAAGCTCCAGGGCTTTGCGGTAATGGGTAACGGCGGCGTCGGGCAAGGCGGCCTGGAGGCACACTTCGCCAAGATTGAGATGGACGGCGACATCGTTGGGAGTGATTTTCTCGGCCTTTTCCAACAGCCCTCTCGCGGACTTCCAATGACTGTTCTGCGCTTCCAGAACCGCGAGTTCCATCAAGATGTCCGCGTCGCGCGGGGTTGCGGCCAGAGCCTTTTTATAGGCGGTGCGGGCCTGCCGGTAGTTGCCCCGTTCAGCGAATTTGCGTGCCTGGTTTAGATGGCCGGTCTGCATCGAGACATCCTACCACCCGCGTGTTCGCGAGCCTCAAATCAATTGTTGTAATTGTCGCTAATTGATCGCGATTGAGTGGCCAAAAATCAAGGAAATAATTGGTTGCCTGAATGATTGCAGCGTGGTTTGCAAACGAAAAGGGGCCCGCCGAAGCGGACCCCTAAGTCGTTATGCGTTTAAGTAGTTCCTAGAAGAAGAACCACGCACCGAACTGGAAGCGCAGAGCGCCCGTTCCGTGCGCGCCGACCCGGTCGGTATAACCATACATGCCTTCAATGCCCATCCGGAACCGGGATACCGGCTGCCAGATCAGGTTGACGTGCAAGGTGGAGATGTCGTCGATCATACCAACCACGACGTCGCCTTTGTCATTGCTGAAGTGACCGAATGCGACATTCATGGTTGTCGTGTCGGTGACACCAAGGGCCAAGGCCGCAACCACACTCCATGCTTCAATGGTCTGGATATTGGGATTGGCCAAAGTGCCGGTCAATATTCCGGACGAGAAGCCACCGTTGATCAGGTAACGACCGATACCGTCGCCGTAACCTGCCATTGCGGTGAAGGTTGCGATGTCAGCCAGATTGACTGATGCCGCACCCAGAACACCCCAGGCAAGCTCGGAGTCACTACCGGTGAGGCCACCGGCCACGTCGCCGTCAACACGCAGGTTGCGCAGAACGCCGGAGACCTGGAACTTGTGGCCGCCAGGGGCGTCATATTGCAAACGTGCGGTGAAGTCGGGCATATTGTCGTTAGCTTCACAACCGTTGAAGCCGGCTGATTCACGGCAACCAGAGGCGAGTGCCGCCACCGTGGTCATGTTGGCCGCGGAAATCGAAGTGGCCAACGTGGCTGAACCAATCGAGATGTCCGTTTCCGCGTTTTCAGCCGAAATCGCGAACAGGATCGGGCCGCTCGTGTAGGTCAGGCGAACCTGGCCTTGACGGGCAAATGACGGACCTGCCGGGCCAAAGAAATCAACCGTGTCCGGATAAGCGAACAGGTTCATGAAGTTGGTCCAGGTCTGGCCGATGCCGATTGTGGTGTTGGGCGTGATGTCCCATTCACCCCAGGCATGACGAAGCCGGAAGGAGGTCGAGTTGGAGAACAGTTCGTTGCCGCCGGCACCCTCGAAGTCGCCTTCGATCAAAGTGCGGACCTGACCAACGGCCGTGTCGCTCTTCGACTTGATGCGGAAACGGGACTGACGGGCGTGCAGGCGAACATGCTCGCGACTGTCACCACCGGAAATGGACGACGCCACGAAGCTGTCTCCCAGGTCCTGATGGGTGTCAAAGATGAAGTCACCCTTGACATAACCGGATACCGTCACCTCATGGACCGGCGCCGGAAGATCGGCGGTCGGTGTGATGGCGATGGTGAAACCGCGATCCTCAGGAATGCGTTCCTGCGGACGTGCGTGGGTTTCTTGATCCCAGCCGATGTCCGAACCACGGTGGAACGTGATCCAGCTGTCGGATTGAGGCATGCCAGACGGAGATGTCGTGGCCGGCCCCGAAGATTCAAGCTGGTTCACCCGGCTTTGCAGACCTTCAAGCTGAGCTTTAAGTGCACTCAGCTCGTCAGCCTGCGCTCCCGTCGCTACGACGCCAAGCGCCGCACCGCTGAGAAGAGCCTGGCGAAGCCATTTGCTCGATGTTTTCATAGTGATACTCCCCTAAGAAGTTTTGGAAGGTGTTGCTTCGAGCGCAAATTCAAAGACTTGAGAGTTTTTCTTTCCAAAAAGACTGCATACGGATGTTCAATCAGCCGTATACGAAGCATCATGCGGGTTTATATTCTACGGTCAATTAATTTTAATCCGTGTAGAAACAAAAGATTGCGCGCGTGACTAATATGTCACATTTTTGTGAAGTGACTGTGAGTGAAACACCCCGTGAGCAGCCTCTTTCCGGTTCGTCCGAATGGCATGGTTCTGCGGTTTTTTGGCGATCGAACCGGTTCTTGACGGTAATTGAGGCGGCTGTGCCTGGTGTGCCGGTTTTTTTGATTTTGCAGTACTATTTGACAACCGCTTGCGGGATGCACGAACGCATCTGGGCATGAGTATAAGCTGCAGGCCGACTCAAGGCCTGATCAGAACAGCAAGGAAAGCATTCGAAGCAGGCAAACGAAAAGGGGCCCGCCGAAGCGGACCCCTAAGTCGTTATGCGTTTAAGTAGTTCCTAGAAGAAGAACCACGCACCGAACTGGAAGCGCAGAGCGCCCGTTCCGTGCGCGCCGACCCGGTCGGTATAACCATACATGCCTTCAATGCCCATCCGGAACCGGGATACCGGCTGCCAGATCAGGTTGACGTGCAAGGTGGAGATGTCGTCGATCATACCAACCACGACGTCGCCTTTGTCATTGCTGAAGTGACCGAATGCGACATTCATGGTTGTCGTGTCGGTGACACCAAGGGCCAAGGCCGCAACCACACTCCATGCTTCAATGGTCTGGATATTGGGATTGGCCAAAGTGCCGGTCAATATTCCGGACGAGAAGCCACCGTTGATCAGGTAACGACCGATACCGTCGCCGTAACCTGCCATTGCGGTGAAGGTTGCGATGTCAGCCAGATTGACTGATGCCGCACCCAGAACACCCCAGGCAAGCTCGGAGTCACTACCGGTGAGGCCACCGGCCACGTCGCCGTCAACACGCAGGTTGCGCAGAACGCCGGAGACCTGGAACTTGTGGCCGCCAGGGGCGTCATATTGCAAACGTGCGGTGAAGTCGGGCATATTGTCGTTAGCTTCACAACCGTTGAAGCCGGCTGATTCACGGCAACCAGAGGCGAGTGCCGCCACCGTGGTCATGTTGGCCGCGGAAATCGAAGTGGCCAACGTGGCTGAACCAATCGAGATGTCCGTTTCCGCGTTTTCAGCCGAAATCGCGAACAGGATCGGGCCGCTCGTGTAGGTCAGGCGAACCTGGCCTTGACGGGCAAATGACGGACCTGCCGGGCCAAAGAAATCAACCGTGTCCGGATAAGCGAACAGGTTCATGAAGTTGGTCCAGGTCTGGCCGATGCCGATTGTGGTGTTGGGCGTGATGTCCCATTCACCCCAGGCATGACGAAGCCGGAAGGAGGTCGAGTTGGAGAACAGTTCGTTGCCGCCGGCACCCTCGAAGTCGCCTTCGATCAAAGTGCGGACCTGACCAACGGCCGTGTCGCTCTTCGACTTGATGCGGAAACGGGACTGACGGGCGTGCAGGCGAACATGCTCGCGACTGTCACCACCGGAAATGGACGACGCCACGAAGCTGTCTCCCAGGTCCTGATGGGTGTCAAAGATGAAGTCACCCTTGACATAACCGGATACCGTCACCTCATGGACCGGCGCCGGAAGATCGGCGGTCGGTGTGATGGCGATGGTGAAACCGCGATCCTCAGGAATGCGTTCCTGCGGACGTGCGTGGGTTTCTTGATCCCAGCCGATGTCCGAACCACGGTGGAACGTGATCCAGCTGTCGGATTGAGGCATGCCAGACGGAGATGTCGTGGCCGGCCCCGAAGATTCAAGCTGGTTCACCCGGCTTTGCAGACCTTCAAGCTGAGCTTTAAGTGCACTCAGCTCGTCAGCCTGCGCTCCCGTCGCTACGACGCCAAGCGCCGCACCGC
>Ga0315338_1000271_pt1 | contig 157957 bp, 142 predicted proteins | sample ASW8metaG_FD_204518 | JGI IMG/M metagenome (GOLD analysis project Ga0315338, IMG submission 204518) | Ammonia-oxidizing marine archaeal communities from Monterey Bay, California, United States - ASW #8 | ecosystem: Environmental > Aquatic > Marine > Coastal | place: USA: California | collected... | reverse complement strand
GTGTTCTCATCTGTGTCGGCGACGACTTCGGGTGACATGACGCTCATGCGTGATTCTCCCCGTCAGTGTGCGCGTGGGGATCTGCTTCAGGCATGACGCCTTTGATCTCGGAAATCGCCAGGATCGGCAAGAAGCGAATAAACAACAGGAAGAGGGTCATGAACAGCCCGAAACTTCCCACAAAGGTTCCAACATCCACCCACGTCGGCTCGAACCAACCCCAACTGCTCGGCAGGAAGTCATTGGTCAGACTGGTCACCGCGATTACGAATCGCTCGAACCACATGCCGAGGTTGACGAACAGCGTGATGACGAAAATCACCCACACATTGCGGCGGATCGCCTTGAACCAGAACAACTGCGGACAGATCACATTGCAGGAAACCATGATCCAGTAGGCCCAGGCATACTGGCCGAAGGCTCGGTTAATGAACGCAAATGACTCATAGACCTCGCCGCTGTACCAGGCGATGAAAAATTCCATGGCATAGGCGTAGCCCACCATTGATCCGGTCAGCAGCACGATCTTGCACATGTTCTCGATATGCCGCATCGTGATGAAGTTCTTGAGACCCCACAACTCACGAGCGGGAATTGCCAATGTCAGCACCATTGCAAAGCCGCTGAAAATCGCCCCCGCAACGAAGTACGGCGGAAAAATCGTCGTATGCCAGCCCGGGAGCTGCGAAACGGCAAAGTCGAAGGACACCACCGAGTGGACCGAGAGAACCAGCGGTGTTGCCAATGCGGCGAGCAGCAGATACGCCCGCTCGTAGCGGTGCCAATGCCGCATGCTGCCACGCCAACCAACGGCAACAATGCCGTACGCGACGGCCTGCACCTTGTTGGTGGCCCGGTCACGCAGGGTTGCCAGGTCAGGAATCATCCCGACGTACCAGAACAGCAGCGAGACGGTGAAGTACGTGCCCACCGCGAATACGTCCCACAGCAGCGGGCTTCGGAACTGCGGCCACATGTCCATCTGGTTAGGAATCGGGAACAGCCAGTACGCAAGCCACACGCGGCCGATGTGAATGCCCGGGAACATGCCCGCGCACACAACCGCAAAGATGGTCATTGCCTCGGCGAAACGGTTGATCGATGTACGCCACTTCTGTCGGAAGAGGAAAAGGATGGCGGAAATCAATGTCCCGGCGTGGCCGATGCCAACCCAGAACACGAAGTTGACGATTGGAAAGCCCCACATGGCCGGGTTGTTGTTGCCCCATACGCCCACGCCGGTCACAACGAGATATCCGATGAGCACTCCGAGCATCGACAACAACAGGACCGAGATGACAAACGCGACATACCAAGCCATCGGCGGACGCTTCGCTTCGTTGGCCCGCAGAATCTCGGCGGTCACCGAACCAAAGTCGTGGTGATTCAGTACAAGCGTCGCCCGCTGACGCGGATCGTCACTCAACTCATCGATCGGATGGTCGATCGGAAGCGTGCTCATCCGCCATGCACCTCATGGTCGGCCTGATCGGCCGTGTTGCTGTCGTGGCCATCGTCGTGACCGTGGTCGCCGCCATGGCCCTTGAAGTCCTCGGGGAATCGCTCGCCGCCGACAGGATTCGTAATCCGCGCGAGAAAACGGTTTCGAGGCTTGACGTTGAGTTCGCCCAGCAGGTCATAGGACCGATGATCCGCGTGCAGTTTGGCCACTTGGGATTTCTCATCCATCAAGTCACCGAATACCAGCGCGCCAGTCGGACAGGTCTGGACACAGGCGGGCGTGATGGTGCCGTCTGGGATCACGACCCGTTTGGCCGCGGCCTTGGCTGCCTCTGGCATCTTGACCCATGCATTGCGGGCCGCGATCTTCGCGGACTCGATGCGCTGCGTGCACCACGTGCACTTCTCCATGACACCACGCATCCGCACGGTCACTTCCGGATTGAACTGCATGCGACGCAGTGGATCGCCGCCGCTCTGTTTCTTGATGTAGTAGTCCGGCTGGACCTGCAGCATTCCCGTCTCCCGAAGCGGGTCGCGGCGGTAGAAGTCGAAGAAGTTGAATCGACGCACCTTGTAGGGACAGTTGTTGGAGCAGTATCGCGTACCGACGCAGCGGTTGTAGATCATCGCGTTGAGGCCGTCGCTCGTATGGACCGTCGCGGCCACCGGGCAGACCTGCTCACACGGCGCATTCTCGCAGTGCTGACAGGTCAGCGGCTGCATGGCAATGCTGGCTGGTTGCGTGGTGTCCCACCCGTTGCCGTCCTTGGGAAACCGGTAGTAGCGGTCAATCCGCAGCCAGTGCATCTCGCGGCCCATCCGAAGTTGGTCCTTGCCGACGATCGGAATGTTGTTTTCGGCCTGGCAGGCCGTCACGCACGCGCTGCACCCGGTGCACTTGGTGAGATCCGTGGCCATGCCCCACCGATAATTGGCTCCCTCAAACTGGGTTTCTTCCCAGAGTGACAGGCTGCTGATGGTGTGACTGCGGTCCCGCGCGAAGTTGGGGTGCTTGGCAAAGGATTCGGCCGAGGCCTCGCGGAACAACACGGGCAGCCGCTCTTGGGTGCCAATACCGCCGACGGTGTCGATGGCATAGTGGTCCTGCGTGGTCACAAGGCCTTCGGTCGTGCCGGTGCCGCTGACTCGACCGGTCGGGTTGGTCCAGAGCCGATCCGAACTGCGAATCGGGTACGCATTGAAACCCGCGCCGCTCGCAACTCGGCCTGGCCAATCGCGGCCATAGCCAAGGGCGATCGAGATGGTGCCAACGCATTGGCCCGGCTGCACGAGCACGGTTCCGGTCACGCTGGCGGTGCCAGCTTCGACCGACGCTTCGTCGCCGGTGGCAAGACCCAACTCGGCGGCGGTCTTCGCGCTGATCAAGATCGCATTGTCCCAAGCGAGTTTGGTGATCGGATCGGGCAATTCCTGCATCCACCCGTTGTTGCCCATCCGCCCGCCGAGCAGTGTGCCGGGAACGAAATTCACTTCGATGCCGCCGGCCTTGCGATCGCTCGCTGACTGGGTCGCCGCAGCGGCGAGCGACGCCTTGACCGCGGCTCCGTCGACCCGGGGAGACTCCAAGACCGGAGCCGGATCCACTACGCCTGCATGCAGCGCCTGCCGCCAGCCGGGGCTGAACGGCGGCTCCTGATCGGCGGGCGTCATGACGACGCCGGTCGTGTCTTCCCATGTGCGGCGGACGATTTCAAAGCCATCGGTCGTCTGTTCACCCGCCATCATGGCGAGTAGTTCAATGACGCTTCGGCCGTTCCAGAGCGGCCGGATCATCGGCTGTTGGATGGAGATCGTTCCGTTCCAAGCCCGGCCGTCGCCCCACGACTCCAAGGCATGCGCGGCGATCAAGTGCCACTGGCACGCTATCGACGTCTCGTCGTCCTGGCTGCCGAAGTGAACCGTATTGGTGACCTTTGCGAGGGCCTTCCGGAAGTCGAGATCGGATGGCGCGTCCCACACCGGATTGCCGCCAAGGATGACCAACGTGTCAACCGCTCCGGCCTTCATGTCGCCAACGAGCGTGGTGATCGAGGCGGTCTTCATCTCTGGCTCGGCGACACGCGCATAGCGCACCGTGGTGCCGATGTTGCCGAGGATCTCGTTAATGGCGGCGCAAACAGCGTGCACGGCGGCCGGCTGTGACCGCCCAGCCATGATCAGCGACCGGCCAGCATGCGCGGTGAGGTCGGCCACCACGTTCCGGCCCAATTCGGTCGACGGTGTTCCGTTGCCCATGATGGCCGATCCAACCTCAAAGGCGAGTGCCGTGACATCTACAGCAGACATGGCAATGCGGTCGTCGGCGCTGGCGCCGGTGACACTCACGCCGGGCTCGACGAGGTACACGCGGTTCATCGGGCCGTCCTTCGGATCGCGGCGAGATGCCCAACCTCGGGCCATCGAAAGCATGTCGGGGTGATCGCCGAGGAAGTCGCAGTCGAGTGACAGCACCACGTCGGCTTTGGACAGATCATGCACGGGCCGCAGCGGTCCGCCGAGCGCCGTCTCCAGCCCCGAACGCTCTGCCGGATTTCCGGTCGCGTCCCAGGTGACCCACTGCGCCTTGGGGAACGTGCCGCGGAGGGCCCGCTGCATCCGCTGCACACTTGGCGAGCCGGAGGACTCACTGAGGAATCGCAATCCAGCGCCCTGACGCTTGGCAAGTGACTCGCTGTGATCCTTCCACCAGACGTCGAAGTCGTCCCATGTCTTTCGGGCTGCCTTGGCAGCGACGCCAGGACGCAGATGAACCTGCCGCGTCCGGTCCGGGTCGTAGAGGTCCAGCACGGTGGCCTGCTGCCAGCCGGTCAAGGCGCCAAGGCTGCCGGGGTGGTCGGGGTTGCCCTCGAGTTTGGTCGGCCGGCCGTCATAGCACGTCACAAGCGTGCCGATGGCAACGCCCTCGTGCTCGACGATGCTCGCGTAGTGCTCCGCAGCGCCAGGAATCGTGCCGGCAGGACGATTGGCATAGGGCGCGATGACCTCACGAGGCCAGCGGCGACAACCGGTCAACCCCGCGCCAGCAAGCACCATCGAGGCGCCCATAACCTTGAGGAATCCGCGGCGATCCGGTCCATCCAGCAACGCCTCGGACCCCGCCGGGAACTCTTTGAACATGAAGTCGCGAAACTCGTCCGTATCGGCAACCTCACTGAGGCTGCGCCAATACCGACGCCCGTCAGAGCCGCTTCCATTTACCGATGGCATGTGGTGCAGTCCTGTGATGGATGAAGGTCGTTGATGTCGCGCCACCGCTCGCCTTCAGCGAGTCGCTCGGCGGCGTCCCAGTCCCAGCCCCACTCCAGTTGCGTTACGAGGTCGGGATCACGCACATGTGGATCGGGGTAACGATGACAACTGAGGCACCAACCCATGCTGAGTGGTTCCACCTGCCACACACGTTCCATGGTGTCGATGCGACCGTGGCACTCGACACAACTCACGCCGCGTGTCACGTGGGCGGAGTGGTTGAAGTAGGCGTAGTCGGGAAGGTCGTGCACCCGGACCCACTCCATCGGGCGACCGGTGGCGTAACTCTCGAAGAGCGGCTTAAGATTCTCGCTCTCTGGATGAATCATCGTGTGACAATTCATGCAAGTTTGAGTCGGTGGAATGGCGGCCTTCGCGGCGACCTCCACGGTGTTGTGGCAGTAGCGGCAGTCGATGCCGAGTTGTCCGGCGTGCACCGCGTGACTGAAGGGGATCGGCTGCTCCGGCTGATACCCGACATCGGTCGTCTCGGGGCTGAATCCAAAAGCCACCAGGAAGGCCACATACAGCGGCGCCGTCATGCCGAAGACAATGGCTGCCGGCAACAACAGATTGGACCACCGCGGAAAGACGAAGTGATATCGACCCATGGATGCACAGACCCCGTGCATTTGTGAAAAAAGTCACGAAACAGACGGCCCAAGTGTCGGCACTTTGGGCGCATCTGTCAAGATGATGAACGGCATCACTTTGACAATTGGCGTGTTTGGAGTGAGTCCTCGAGGCCGAAAATGCGGCGGGCCGTTGCGTCGGTCCCGAGCTCGAATTGCCGCAGCGACAGGCCCCGACGAGCTGCGAGAAAGGAGGCCACATGCACCACCCACGCAGGCTGATTCGGCCGCTTCCCTCGCAGCGGTTCGGGCGTGAGGTAGGGACTGTCGGTTTCCACCATCAATCGCTCAAGTGGCACTAGGTCAGACGCGGCCGCGACATCGGCAGCGTTCCGGTAGGTGACGACGCCCGTGAATGACACTGCTGCACCGAGTCTGAGTACTTCTTCGACGGCCTCCGGGCCGTCTGTAAAGCAGTGAAACACACACCGATCTCCTGCAGTTGAAGTCTCTGCCAGCATGCCAAGTACCTCGTCCAACGCTTTGCGACTGTGCAGAATGATCGGCAGCCGTGGGCCACCTGCGGCATCGACCGCCTTGACGAGTTCGAGTTGCCGCTTCAGCAGCAACTTCTGGCGACTCAGAGGTGGATCCGGCCAGTGCCCATCGAGCCCCATCTCCCCCCACGCCACGCAGCGAGGGTGTTCCACAAGGGGCCGCAAGGCCTCAACATCATGTTCGTGACCAGCCTCCGATGGGTGCACGCCTGCCGTGTACCAGACATCTGCATGCGCGCTCGCCAGCGTCTGAGCCGCCACTGCATCGGCCACATCAACGGCCACTGCCACCATGCCGCTCAGACCGGCCGCGCGGGCTTGGCTCAGAATGGGCTCAACACCGTTGGGATACCGATCGCCCGTGAGATGACAGTGTGTGTCGTACACGTCAGCCTGCGCACTTCATGAGTCGCCCGCAGGCGGCGCCAACGGGTCGTCGGTCGTGGGCATCGGGAAATAGGTACGCGGGTTGAGCGGGACGACCAACCGATCGCCTCCTGGAATGGCAAAGATGACCTCGCTGTCCAGCGGCGGCCCCACCCCCAGTGACTGCATTTTCACCTCGGCCGTCCAAGACGCAGGAGTGCTGGTGGCCTCATCCTGCTGCCCGGTCTGAATCCAGCCGCCGAAGTCGACAGTCAACACATCGGGCTTCTCGATGTCCGGTACGTCCGGCTTGGTGTTGGACTCGACCCAGAGCCGAATCGCACCCAGACCATCGGGCGGCCGCAGCCGCACCATTGAGGGCGAGGCCCGCAAGGTGTGCACCGCCTCGCCGATGGCCTGCACCTCGAGATCGATTGAGCCGCCCGAGCGGAAGAACAGCGTTACGCGGGCATCCTTGTGGCCCGAGTGTGTCAATTTGAGCCGAACCGGAATGTCAATCGGGCTTCCAGGCGCAATGACGGCCCCGGGCACCACAGCCTCTGTGCAGCCGCAACTGCTCAATGACCGCTTGACCTGCAGAGGCTCAGACCCGACATTGACCAGCGAAAATGTGTGCTCGACGTACTTCGGCGCTGAGTCGAAGGTCACGACGCCGAAGTCATGCGCCGTTTCGCCGCGAAGCGACACACCAGGCCACACCTGCCAGATCACGACGCCGATCACCACGATGACGATGCCGACGATCACTTGCTGGCGGAAGCTTCGCCGCTGCTGAGTATCCGATTCCATCTCCCTATCGTATCCCCTGCCGATGTGGCAGGGCTGACAGCCGCCACCCCCTTTCTCGGCCTGCCGCGGAGGATGGGATCGGCACGGGAATTGCGACTGAAGTATGAATCCCTCCCCCGCTTCAGGAGACGTGCATGAATATTGACCTATTCACGACCATCGCCCGGCAAGCTGTCGCCACAGCTCAATCGCTGGCGGTGGAATTGCAACAGACCGAGTTCGGAACACTCCACCTGTTGCAGGCAATGCTCCAGGATGATCGAAGCATCGCCGCGGCCATCATCGAGCGAACAGGCCATCGGCCAGCCGCCGTGAGAGAGATCGTGACCGCCGAATTGAACCGACAGCCGAAAGTGTCGGCCTCGGTTCCGAAGCCGCCCCAGGCCAACGGGCCGCTCATGCAGGTCTTCGGTGGGGCCGAACAACTCGCCAGCAACATGGACGATCAATACGTCTCGGTCGAGCACCTGCTGCTCGCGCTGGCCGAAACACCATCGCCAGCGAAGAATGCGCTCGCCACCGTGGGGCTCGATGCGCCCCTCCTACGCAGCGCCATTGACCACATTCGGGCCGCCTCCGGTGTCACGTCCATCGACGACCCTGAGGCCGAGGCCAACTACGAAGCCCTCAAGAAGTACGCCATCGACCTCACCGCAATGGCCCGCGCCGGCAAACTGGATCCGGTCATCGGCCGCGACGAGGAAATCCGTCGCTGCATGCAGGTGCTCAGCCGCCGCACCAAGAACAATCCGGTACTCATCGGCGAGCCCGGCGTGGGCAAGACGGCCATCGCCGAGGGGCTGGCGCAGCGTATTGTCGACCGCGATTGCCCGACCACCTTGCGATCGGCGCAGATCATGGCGCTCGACGTTGGCGGGCTGCTTGCCGGCGCCAAGTTCCGCGGCGAATTTGAGGATCGACTGAAGGCAGTACTCCGCGAAGTCACTGCGGCCGCGGGCAGAATCGTGCTGTTCATCGACGAACTCCACACCATCGTCGGCGCTGGACAGGCCGAAGGCGCCGTGAGCGCCGGCAACCTCCTGAAACCGGCTCTCGCCCGCGGCGAACTCCGCTGCGTCGGCGCCACGACTCTGGACGAGTATCGCACGCACATCGAGAAGGATGCCGCCTTTGAGCGTCGGTTCCAACCCGTCGTCGTGGACGAGCCGAGCGTCGAAGACACCGTGGCGATTCTGCGTGGGCTCAAGGGACGCTACGAGGCTCATCACGGCATCCGCATTCAGGACTCGGCGCTTGTCGCAGCCGCCATGCTCTCGAACCGTTACATCGCCGATCGATTCCTGCCCGACAAGGCCATCGACCTGCTCGATGAAGCAGCGGCGCAACTGCGTATTGAGAATGACTCGATGCCGGTTGAACTCGATGAACTCCGTCGCCGCATCCTGCAACTTGAGATCGAACGTGAAGCGCTTCGCATTGAGAAGGACGCTGCTTCCCAGAAGCGTCTCGACACCATCGACGCTGAACTGGCGGACCTCGAAGAGCAGAACCAGACGCTCACAGCGCGGTGGGACATCGAGAAGTCCGAACTCGATAAAATCAGCGCCGTCAAGGAACGCATCGACTCGGCGAGAATCGAATTGGATCAGGCGCAGCGCCGCGGCGATCTGGAAGCAGCGGCCCGCATCCAATACGGCGAAATACCAAAACTCAACGAGCGGCTCGGCGAAGCAGAGGACCTTCTGGACGCGCGTCAGCAGGAAGGTCGCAACCTCGTTCGCGAGGAAGTAGACGCCGACATGATCGCCGAGATCGTCGGCCGGTGGACCGGCATTCCCACGGCAAGACTCGTGGAAGGTGAACGCGAGCGGCTCCTGCACATGGAGTCGGATCTTGCACAGCGCGTCATCGGTCAAACCGAGGCTGTCCAAGCGGTCAGTGATGCCGTCCGACGCAGCCGCGCAGGGCTGGGCGAATCGTCGCGGCCGATCGGTTCATTCCTCTTCCTTGGCCCAACCGGCGTCGGAAAGACCGAACTCTGCAAGGCCCTCGCCGAGTTCCTCTTCAATGCCGAAGACGCGATGATCCGAATCGACATGAGTGAGTTCATGGAACAACATGCCGTCGCGCGACTCATCGGCGCCCCTCCTGGCTATGTGGGCTACGAAGAGGGTGGACGATTAACGGAGGCGGTGCGCCGCCGACCTTGGAGTGTCGTGCTCTTTGATGAAATGGAAAAGGCCCATCCCGATGTCAGCAACGTACTGCTGCAGGTGCTCGACGACGGTCGCCTGACCGATGGTCACGGGCGAACCGTGGACTTCACCAACACGATTATCGTGATGACCAGCAACATCGGATCTCAGCAACTCCTTGAAATGTGCGCGCGAGATGAGTCGCAAGAGACCATCGAGACCACGATGAAGGATCTGCTCAAGCAGGCACTTCGCCCGGAACTTCTCAATCGCATCGATGAAACCATTGTGTTTCACAGCCTCGACCGAGACCAACTTCGTTCCATCGTCGACGTGCAACTCGGACACCTGCGAGCACGCATGGCCCAGCGGGATCTCCGGCTTACTGTGTCAACGCGAGCCATGGATGCACTGGCCGAGGAAGGATGGGATCCCCAGTTCGGCGCTCGGCCGCTCAAGCGAGTCATTCAGCAGCAGATTGAAAACGGGATTGCCATGCAGGTGCTCTCCGGCGAACTGCTCGCTGGGCACACGGCGGCCGTTGACTTTCAGAACGGGGCCTTCACCCGTTCGGCGGTCCCGTCGGCTTCAGAATCTCACAAAACACCAGATCCAGAACCATCTCATCCATAAGCACTTAGAGTCATTTGCCGGCAACGGATTGACGGAGCGACACACAGGCCACGCAGAAGCGCACATTTGGAGTATCTCGGTGGGCTTCTCGTTGAGGCGGGAGTCGGAATCCGGAAGTCCCATGTCGGCTTCCGCTCCGCCTCCCGCCTTCTTCGCGCCTGGAGCGTGAGGCGTCGGGGGCCAGCCCGGTGGATTCACTCGACTTGCCAGTTCCGTACCATGACAGGTGTGGCGCAGCTGACCCTCCAAACTGCCGGTGAATCGCATGGCCCGGGCGGCGTCGCGATTGTCACGGGCCTTCCCGCGGGCCTCGCGGTTGACACCGATGTCATCAATGCCGAACTGCGGCGGCGCCAAGGTGGCTATGGGCGTGGCGGCCGGCAACGAATCGAAGAGGATCACGTGGAGTGGCTCGGTGGTGTCCGGCTCGGACGCACGACCGGCGGCCCGGTGGCGCTGCTGGTGCCGAATATCGACAGCCGACTCGATGATCTGGAACGAACACCGCCGGTCAATCGGCCGCGGCCTGGGCACGCCGATCTTGCGGGCGCGATGAAGTACAACACGGACGATTGTCGGAACATCCTAGAACGAGCGAGCGCCCGACAGACTGCGGTGCGCACAGCGGCTGGCGCGCTGGCCAGTTGCCTGCTTGAGGACATCGGCATCCGCGCGATCGGATACGTCACGGCCATGCGCGACGTCGCGATCGACATCGACGTAACCGCCGATACGCTGGCCCAGACCACTGCTGCCCGCGATGCTTCCTCGATGTACTGCCCGGATGCCGCCGCCACTAGGTCCATGGAAGCCTTCGTCCGCGACGCCAAGGAACAGAAGGACACCGTCGGCGGTCTGTGCCGCGTTCATGTGCTGGGCTGCCCGATGGGGCTCGGCACGTGCATGAGCCGAGCCGGGGGACTCGACGCTCGCCTCGCCTCGGCTGTCATGAGTATCCAAGCCTTCAAGAGCGTCGAGATCGGGCTCGGACGCGGCGTCGCAGAACGTTGGGGATCCGAAGTCCATGACCCGATCTCCTATGACGAAGGACTGGAACATACCGCCACCCGCGGCTTTGTTCGCAGTAGCAACCGAGCGGGCGGCATTGAAGGTGGTATGTCCAACGGCCAGCCCCTCGTGGTGACCGGCGCCATGAAACCGATCAGCACGCTTCTCCGCGGGCTTCCCAGTGTCAACCTCACCAGCAACGAACCCGAGCACAGCGACTACGAACGAAGTGATGTCTGCGCGGTGTCCGCGGCAAGCGTTGTCATGCAGCACGCGGTGGCCTTTGAGGTCGCCGTGGCAGTGCTTGACAAGTACGGTGGCGACTCGATGGACGAGTTGCGAGGCCGACTCTAGAACCTAGCCGCCACGCCGGTCCACAGATGCTGCTGCGCCTCGGCCTGAGCTCGCCACATGTCCCGCCCGGTGGCCACCTCGCACCCGGCCGCGCGGGCGCTCTGCAGAAACGGTGTTTCGATCGGGTCGTAGATGGTCTCGAGCGTGACGGTGTTCGATTGAAACAGTGCTTCGGCATCGAGTCCGAGGACTTGCATGATGTCGTCGTTCGGGGCAGGCCCGTGCGTCATGCCGACCGACGTGGCTTGCACGACGGTGTCGCAGCCAGCATTCACCGACTGACACACTGAAATCGATCCAAGATCACCCAGATCGCTGGCAACCTGATTGGCCCGCTCGACGTTGCGATTGTAGAGATCGACGGATGATCCATGCTGTAGCAGAATGGCCGCGGCTGCCCGCGCCACACCACCCGCGCCAAGCACAGCCGCCCGCCCGCCTTCAAGGCGAGCCCCGCGGGCAAGCAGTGGCTCGATGATTCCCAGCGCATCAGTATTGTCGGCCCGCAGCCCACCATCTGCGCCGACCGACAGGGTGTTGGCCGCCTCGCACACCTGGGCGAGTTCGTCCATTTGCCCGCCCTGCTCGCGGACAAACCTGACAAGGTCTGACTTGTGCGGCAACGTGATGGACGCCCCCCGGAAGTGCACCGAAGCGTGATCGATCAACGTGCAGAGCGTTGCCTTCAACGACTCCCACCCTGCGGCCGTGGGAAGTGGCAGATACACACTGTTCAAACCTGCAGCCTCGAACGCTTGGTTGTGCAGTTCGTAGCCGAGTGAGTCACCGAGGGGGTCACCGATCAGTCCGTAGATCGCCGAGTCCGGACCGAGGCGATGGAATCGGTACTGCAACTGCAACTGCTCAAGCGTGGGTTGTCCGGATGCCGTTGCCGAGTCGGCGTCGGCCGCGGCAAAAGTCATCAGCCCGCCCCAGGCGCCGGCCATCACGCGCGACATGACGCCATGCGGGCCCATGCACAACGCCACCATCGGCTTGCTGCGGTCGGCCAGCAGATCACGGCATTCGAGCGCGTCGCGGATCGAGCGGGCCCGCCAGACGAGTTTGACTCCGTCGCAGGCTGCCTCCTGCATGTCACTGGCGATGCGGAGGAGATCGGCGGGACGACCAGAGAAGTCATGGAAGGACATCAGCACCTTGACGCCGGCGAGGCTGGCAGCGGCTGATCGCACCGATTGGCTGCGTCGCCACCGCGCATACTCCACGTCAACCCAGAGAGGCGCAGGATCAAGTTCACTCATTTGCCCAAGCCACTGGGCCAGGTCTTCATCGGTTCCCTCGAACGCCCCCCCCTCGTCCACACTGCGGCAGGTCAACAGGCTGCCGACATCGACATCCCGAACAAGCGTGGCCATGACCGATGCGGCTGGCTCCGTTGCCACCACCGCATCAAGTCGCCACTCGATGAGATCGGCACCAGCCCGGACCGCCGCGTTGGCCGCGTCGATCACGCCGCCGAGGTCGGCCGGGTCTTGCACTGCGATCGGAACGGTGATGATGGACACCCGCTCAAGGTAGCAGGACGTCACGCACCCCCTCGACCAATGCGGATACGCTGCGGTTGTGGAAGCCCCCGAAACATTCGACGATGACCATGGGGCCGTCCTCCGTGAGGCAGCCATCACCCTGCGGTTCTGGACCCGCGGCGACTTGCGGCATGATGCATTGACCACTCCAATCCGGTTCGCTCCGGCTGGCGATGGTCGACTGATCGCTTCGGTCACAGCCGGCATGCTCGCCGCCGGGGACTGCGCGATGGCGGTACCAGACGAGCATGCCCCGGCCATGGAGTTGACCGTCACCCTCGAGGAGTTTCAGGCCACTGGCCCGGCCGAGGCCCATGCAGACCGCTGGCGGATCTACCACGGCGATCCACCCAACAGCCGGTGGGCCCTGATGAGTCCGGACGCTGCACGGTTCCGCGGCGCAATCATCGACGGCGCAGCGCTCCAACACTCCAACCCGCTTTCCTCGGTCGAGCCACGGCTCTGCGGTCTGCTCAATCGGTCGCATCAGGATGAGATTCGCACGCTGATGAAACGCGAGTTGGATCTGGATGCCGACGATCCGAAGGTCGTCGGCATCGATCCGCTCGGACTGGACATCCGCAACCGCTTCGACGTGGTCCGTATCGGCCTGGCCACATCCGCCACCGATCCCGCGACTGCCGAGGCGGTCGTGATCGCGGCCATACGATCGGAGTAACGCTCGCCCTCGCGGCGAAACCCATCGGGCAAACCGTGGGTTATCCAGCCCCGCGCACTTGCTCGACAATGTCCGTGCTGCCAAGTCCGGGGCGATGGGCGAGAACGCGGCACTCGATGCCGAGCTCAACGAGCACCGAATACTCGTTAATGTCGTCCACCTCGTAATCGCCGCCCTTCACATACACATCTGGTCGCGTCGCCACAATCAGTTCGTTGGCCACCGGCTCGTCAAAGGACACCACATAATCCACACACGCAAACTCTGACAGAATGGCCATGCGGTCGGCCAAGTTGTAGACCGGACGATCATTTCCCTTCATCAACCGCACTTGCTCGTCGCAGTTGATCCCCACAACGAGCACGTCTCCCTGCTCGCGGGCTTCTCGCAAGTAGGCCACATGCCCGGCGTGAATGACATCGAAGCAGCCGTTGGTCAGCACGATGCGGTGCCCAGCCTCTCGGTGGGCGGCGAGTTCGAGCTTTATGTCCCGGAGGCCACGCACCTTGCCGGTGTGTGGCGATTGCAAGCGAAGGACTTCACGGGCCACATTTGAAAGTGGAATCGCGTGAGCGCCGAACGCCTCAACTTCCAAACCGGCGGCGGCGTTGGAAAGCACAACCGCGTCACGCCACGACAATTCATGACACCGCGCCGCGGTAATGGCGGCAAGCACCATGTCGCCAGCGCCGGTGACGTCGTAGACCGCTCGCTCGCAGGTCGAAATGACCTCGGCCTCGCCTCCACGCTCAAGCAGCAACGCGCCCTGCTTGTCCAGTGTGATGACGATGGCGTCGAGCCGACATCGCTCCAGCAGGGAGGCCGCCATCGCGGCAGGCTCGGTCGATCCTCCAGCGCATGCCCGCTCCGCTTCGGTCCGGTTCGGCGTCATCGCTGTCGCTCCGGCGTAGCGATCGTAGTCGTCGACATTCGCCGGATCGACCAGCACCGGAACACCAGCAGCAACCGCCGCGTCGATGACGGCCCTGCACAAGGCGGGCGTGCAGACGCCCTTTCCGTAATCCTCAATGCACACGGCATCCATCGTCGGCACAATCGCTAACGCCCGCTCGCGCAGCGATGATGCGGTCGCCGCCGAAAGTGGCGCCGCAGACTCGATGTCGATGCGAAACATCTTCTGGGGATGTCGATGTTGCGCGAGTCCGACCAGATTGCGTTTCACGGTCGTTTGGCGATCGGGATCATCGACCAGCCCCTCGACAGCGCAGCCAGCCGCTTCTAGCGCGGTGCGGAGGTGGGCGCCAGCGCCGTCGCCACCTATGACGCCGCAGCACTGCACCAGACCACCGAAGCCGGCCAGGCAGGCCGCCACGTTGGAGGCGCCCCCCCCGGTGCGCTCAATGTGGTCGACGGTCAGCACCGGAACAGGCGCATCCGGACTCAGCCTTGATGCATCGCCGTGCACCATCTCATCCAACATGAAGTCGCCGACCACCAGCACCTTGAAGGCGCTGAAGCCGGCCAATGATGTCAAGAGGTCGCTCATGTGGACTCCGATGACACGGCGACCTCGAGAAGCCGCCGCTCAAGATCCGCTTGCCCGGACACAAAGTCCAGCGCCAGTTGGGGCACCAGCACCGGCACGCCCAGTGCCGACCAGTCTACCAGTGGTTGCAACTTCACCCAATCCTTGGCCGTAACCAGCAGCGCATCGGCGTTCCTGCATCCGCTTTCCAACCGCCGCATCTCCGCATCACGGGCGGGGGCGTGGTCTCTCGCGGGCACATCCATCACGATTTGAGCGCCCGCCTGCGTGATCTGGCTGCGAACACCGGCAGCTGCTGCGACGCCGAGCCGGGTGACCACCCGCAGGCCCGCAAGCGATGTGATGGGCAGCACGGATGAGCCGCCACCGTCGAATCGATCTAGGCCCAGCCAGGCGTGCCGACACCAAGCAACCGGATCATGTCCATGCGCCGCATGAATGCGTCCGCGAAGCGTCTCATCAATGCCGCTGGCATGCGTCACCAACACATCGGTCGCGCGGCGAAGCGCGGCGAATGGTTCACGCAAGCGACCCGCGGGCAGGACACGCTCGGCATCCCACAGCCTTCTCGCATCAATGAGTACGAGATCGAACTGACGCGCCACGAACCGATGCTGAAACCCGTCGTCCAGTACCACGACATCGCGTGAAGGATCGCGGTGAAGCAGCGCCCGGATGGCGGCCACTCGATCAGGGTCGGCCAACACCGGAACGCCCGGAAGCTTCCGCTCGTGCTCCATCGCTTCATCGGAGCGTTCGGCCCGTCGTGCTCCATACCCACGCAGCGCCACGACAGGATGGAGGCCATTCTCCTGGAGCACTCCGACAATCCACTGCACAACCGGCGTCTTTCCCGTTCCCCCCACCGTGAGATTGCCAACCGAAATCACCGGACGCCCGACGTCGACAACGCGATCACCGCGATCAAACCGCCGATTGCGACGATGGATCGCGGCCGTGTAGCACTTGGATGCCAGGCTGGTCAGCGGATTCATACGCACTCGCCCTGAAGCAGCCGCTCCAACAGTGGCAGCGGAAGTCCCATGATCGTCGATGCGTGGCCCTCGTACCAGATCGGCCAGCCGGCATCCACCCGCTCGCTCAAATTGTACCCACCGGCCTTGCCCTGCCACTGGCCGCCGTCGATGTAGGCGTCGAGTTCGGCGTCGGACAATGCGCCGAGCCACACGCGGGCCGAGTCGGCCCCGATCCGGCGCGGTTGACCCGGCACCAACAGGCACAGGCCCGTCCATACTTGATGTGATGCGGCCTGGAAGGACTGGATCATCGCGCGGGCCCCGGCGGCGTCCTGGGGCTGTCCGATCAACTGGCTTTCCTGCTCGCACACGGTGTCCCCGGCAAGGATTGGCCAGTCGGCTATGTCGCTGCTCTCGCCGCGTACGCAGTCGCGGGCCGACCGCGCCTTGAGCCACGCCAAGGCGGTGGTCCACTCGGCCGGCCCGGTCTGCTCGGGTGATAACACGCCATCGTCCACGGGTCCAATACGGACCGCAACCTCCCAGCCAGCCTCCTCAAGGAGTGCCCGCCGTCGGGGTGATCGGCTGGCCAGAATGATGCGGCGAGCGTTCATCGCGACCATGTCTCGGCGAGCTCGGCGATGCGATGAAAGACCGCGTCGACTTCGAGTCGCTGCATGATGGAGTCGCCGATTCGCCGATCTCGGTAGGCGGGCCGCTCGCCGGCCTTCAGCGGCGATCGAATCGCCAGATCAGGCCGGCCCCACGGCCCGACGATGGCTGGGTCGGTCGGGCCATACAACCCAAGGCATCGTGCGCCGAGACCAAGAGCCATGTGCAGGGCTGCCGAATCGTTGGACACCGTGAATGCCGCCGCATCAATGGTGGCCATCAACTGCCCGACATCGGTCTGCCCCGCGCACGCAACCGCTTCAATCCCGCGGGCCCGCATGGCATCGGCCACGACCGCCACAGCGTCCTGCTCCGGGCCGCTGCCCGGAAGCATGACCCACTTCACGCGCCCCGCCTGCACCAACCGCTCAGCCAGCTGGGCCCAGTGAGCGGATGGCCACGCTTTGGACACCCACCGACTCGTCACTGCTAGGACTGCGAATGGACCGTCCGGCAGCGACCCGCGGCGGTCACGCCACCAGCAGGCTGCGTCGGACGGAACGTACAAGGTTGTGTCGGGAATGGCTGGGGCGCCCGCGGCGGTCGAAAGGCACAGCATCCGATCGACCTCATGAAGACCGGCCGGTACCCGGACCCTGTTTGTGCATGCCAACCAAGCGGCCTCGCGTCCTGCCCGATCTCCGACTCGGCAGGGGGCTCGGCTGGCCATCAACATGAGCCCAGTGCGGGCGAGCCCCTGGCAGTCAATCGCAAGATCCCACTCGCCGCATCCCAAACCCCGAAACCACCGACACATGCCCGGCCACTTCCAGGGGCGACACCACCCACCTCGAAACGCCGCCCGAGGGAACGGAATCACGCCCGACACCGCAGGATGCGCTGCAATGGCGGGACTGAACGCGGACTGGACGACCCAGTGGATCTCGGCATCGGGCCACTGCGAGCGCAAACTGGCCACCACCGGCGCGGTGCGACAGACGTCGCCCAGGGCGCTGGGCCGCAGCAGAAGGATTCGCCGGATTGGTATGGTGCTCGCCATGCGCGATCATTGTGGGATCGGCACCTATTTGGACTGGTCACCGAAGCCCGCGGAGATCATACTGCCCATCTTCGACGCTCCGAGGCCATGGCGTCTCGTACCATCATGACTGCCCCACCGACACCAACTGACCCTCTGGACGACGACATTCCGGCCTTGGCCGACTCGGACGCGCCGGCCCCCAAATCTCAGAAGCCGCTCCCGGGAGCCACCGATGGCCCCAAGGACATTGGTGGTGGCGGCGCCGCCTCTCAGGCTGGCTCCACGACCGGCGGCTTCGACACGGTGCTCGGCAAGATCGTGATCGCGTCGGGCCTCGTGACCGAAGACGAGTTGCAGCAGTGCCGGGTGCAGGTCAGCGAAGAGGCGGGGGACCGCACCCTCTCTGACCTGCTCATTGATCACAACCTCTTGACAGATCGGCAGATGAGCCGGCTCCGCAAAGAGTTCGATGCCCGCAAGTCGGGGCAGAAGATTCAGGGCTACCGAATCAAGAAAAAACTCGGCGCCGGCGCCATGGCCACCGTCTTTCTTGCAGAGCAGTTGAGCCTGCATCGGCTGGTCGCGATCAAAGTGCTGCCGACCAAGTTCTCACGAGATCAGAACTTCATTGACCGGTTCTACAAGGAAGGTCGAGCGGCCGCCCGACTCAATCATCCCAACATCGTGCAGGCCTACGACGTCGGTCATTCGGGCGAGCACCACTACTTTGTCATGGAGTACGTGGAAGGCGACACGGTCTATGAGCGGATCCAGCAGCAGCGGAGGATTCCCGAGCGTGAGGCAATCAACATCCTCATCCAGTCGGCCAAAGCGTTGCATCACGCGCACCAGGCGGGATTCGTCCATCGCGACATCAAGCCAAAAAATCTCATGCTCACGCCCTCGGGGCAAGTGAAGGTGGCCGATCTGGGGCTGGCCCGCAACCTCGCCGACATCGAGGCGGCGGAGCAGGAGAAGGGACGGGCCTACGGCACCCCCTTCTATATCAGCCCAGAGCAGATTCGAGGCGAGTTGGACATCGGGCCGCCAGCCGACATCTACGGACTTGGCGCGACCGCCTACCACATGGTGACCGGACACGTTCCGTTCTCGGGCAAGAACCCCAGCGACGTCATGCGGCAGCATCTCAAGACCGAACTGAAGCCGCCGGACCAACTCAACCCGGCCCTTTCGGCCGAATTCTGTCAGGTCATCGAGATGATGCTGGCAAAGAACCGGGCGGACCGGTATCGCACGGCTGCAGACCTGCTTGAGGATCTCCAGCGGGTCGCGGACGGTCGAGAACCGGTGATCGCCAAGCCGAAACTCGACCTGGCCGGCCTGGCTGTCCCGGTCGATGGTGTCGAGCAGGTCGAATTGCGAGCCAAGCCAGCCAATGCCAGCGGGAGCATGCCCCCGCTGCTCATCGCCAGCATCGTCTTGAATGCCCTGCTGCTGTTGATGCTGGTTGTGTTTGCAATGCGGTAGCGGTCACGCCCGCAGTTCCACCACCATCTCGACCTCAACGCTGGCATTCAGTGGCAAGGACACCGAGCCCACCGCGGCGCGGGCGTGCCGACCGGCCTCCCCGAAGACCTCCACCAGCAGGGTGCTTACGGCATCGGCAACGGCGGGTTGGCTCGTGAACGCTGGATCCGAGGCGACAAAAACGCCAACCCGCAGAATGCCCGTGATGCGGTCGAGATCGCCATCGAGCGCTGCCCGAAGTGCCGCGAGTGCGTTGATCGCGCAGCATCGAGCCGCCGACTTTGCGTCGTCCAGACTCGTAGCCGACGGCACCGGCCCCGTCGCCACCAAGACCCCATCCTGCATTGGGATTTGACCACTGACAAATGCCAATCCACCGCCGATTCGGACCGGTAGATAGGCTGCGACGGGCCGAGGGGCATCAGGAAGGCTGATTCCAAGCGTTTGAAGCCGTGATTCAATCATCCTCATTCTCACTTTTCGAGGGTTCAAGGGGCAATCAGGGCTTGACTGGCCCCAAAGACTCGGTAGTCTTCACGAGTCGGATCTCTCCGACGGACCGGGCGTCCACGCGTCCATATATAACAGGCTCTTCCCGTTCTCATACGCCGAGGCGGCCCCCGCTGGCCACGATCTTCATTCGGCGACCCGGTCGACAACTCAAATGCCCTCCCGCCCCTGCCAGAACTGTTTTTCGGCGTGTGTGGAGGGTTGCGATGTGCGTCACCGGCCTGCCAGTTTCACCTCAGGCGGTCGCGTTAGAACCAGTGCCTCCGAGCAGCATCTTGGCGAAACCGGAGCCCGATTCCACGCGAATCTACTGTTTCAGGGACCACACCGCGAAAATGGGTCTGACCTCTTCTTGGCCATCACCCCCGCCACGCTTCTCGTGGAAAGCCCCTCACGGGTGGACCACTTCATCGTTCTCTCATCTCTTATCCCGTTCTGATAACCCCCTGGAGATTCACGGTCATGCGTACACGACTCACGCCCCGCCGAGGCTTCACGATCGTCGAACTGATGATCGTCGTGGCCATCATCGGCCTTCTGATGGCGCTGCTCTTGCCAGCGCTATCGTCGGCCCTTCGCAACTCCCATGCGGCCCATGACAAAGTCGTCATCAAGGGCGTCGGCATGGCCACCACCAACTCGGCCGAAGACTATGACGACCGATACATTCGCCCAAGCCTCATTGCTCGCGGACCATTCATCTTCCGCGGCAAGAATTATGGCTACAACTCGGGGAAGGGCCTCGAGGGCAAGGCCTGGGACTCCTCCGAGAACCTGTACTCGGTCATGATTGCGCTGAAGTACCTCTCGCCCGAAACGATTTATAGCCCAGTCGACAACAACCCCCTAGGTGGCCCCAAGGGCGAAGTCGAAGAACTCGGCGCGGGCGGCGTGGTGGCGTATGACCACTCGCAGTTCGATCCCGGAAACCCGGCCAACAGTCCCTTCAGCTCCCCCGATGGATACTGGGACACCCGGTTCTACTGCCAACTGGACGACGAGGAAGCCGACATGGCCTCCTACGCCCACCAGACCTTGGCTGGACGCCGCTACAACAAGTGGATGGGCAGCACCCGGACGATCCATCCGCTCTATTCCACCCGAGGTGTCACCTCGGAGGCAGACGTGAGCTTGGATGCCATGACCGATGGCATTCCCATGGAAGGCAGCGATGGCTACAGGTTCTCGCCTACGCTGGAGATGCTCGGCCCCATCAAGACATGGAATGGACACATGTTTCTGTCTGACGGCACCGTCTCCAACACAGACAACTTCATTGAGTTCAAGCATTACACGACCGGACTGGAGGATAATGGCGGGTACAGCAAGCCGCTCCCTGACAACATGTTCGAGTGTGAATTCACGCAAGAGTGGAGCCCGGAAGAAAACTCTGGTGGCGACACCTACGGCCATGGCGCCAGCGACAACTTCCTGTCGTACTCCAACAACGCCAACGCCGAGCAGTCGTGGGGCATGGGCTCCATGATGTGCCTCCCCGGTCCCGGCAATCCTCCGTCGTATTGGCGGTATGGATCTGACTCGTACTTCCTGACGAACCGAGTGACGTTCGATCCGCTGATCGACTGATCCCGAATCCAACGGCAGCGCCGCCCCCACCATCAGGGGCGGCGCTGTTTTTCGGATCGTTTCCCCCTTTCCTTTCCCCCGGCCCCTCCACTTGGGCGACACCAGACATGCCTCATCGCGCACGCGCCTTCAGTCTCGTGGAATTGCTGGTGGTCATCACGATCATCGGCATTCTCATGGCCATCATTCTGCCCTCAATCGCCGGAGCGCAACGCACCGCGCGAGAAGCTCAGGAGCGTAAGCAACTGGGCGACGTAAACACAGCGTGGAAGTCATGGGCCGCCTCGCACCTGAATTCATACCCCGTTCCGGGCCTCGTCAGACGGCAACGCTTTGACATCAACGGCAACGGCATCGATTCAAACGACCCCTACGTCGCAGGCAGCGGTCGTGAGGACGCGCAGTGGAACGATCATGCCGCTGTACTCTCGCTCTGCATCATGGAAAACCTATTGTCGCCCGAGCAACTCGTTTCCCCAAACGAGTACAGCGACACCGTCTATTCCTATGACAACTACCGGTACGAAACGCTGGGTACAGCCGATGGCGATGACATCAACAAGTGGGACCAAGGCTTCTCGAACGATCTCCCCGGTGATGTGGTCGGGTACTGCCACAATTCCTACGCCATCATGCCGCTGGCTGGCGAGCGACGCCGTGATCAGTGGGACCGGGCCGGCTCTTCCTCCTTTGCCGTCATCGGAACCCGTGGCCCCCTCGAGGGGGACGGGACGCTGCTCAACCCCTATGACGAAGATGACAACCCGCAGGTACCGTCCAATACCGCCTATCTGATGGCCAAACCCGGCGGATGGCGCGGCATACTGGTCTACGCCGATGGCCACAGCGACATTGCCGACGGATTTTATCCATCGGGCTCGACGTATGAAAAAATCGACCCGGTGACTGGCGTCACCACGCAGTTGCCGGACAACGTCTTCAAGGCCGACGTCGATCCAACAAGCGCGTTCCGCAGTAACACCAAGGAATTGCTCGGCGCGGACATCCTGTTGACACACACCCACTATGACGGCGATCCCATGGGCACCTCCTGGATCTCGGCCTCGGAAATCAATCCGTACGACATCGAGTTCAGCCCAAAGCACGACTGACTGAGCCCTCCCCAAAGGGAGCCATCTCGCTTGAGTCGGTACGCTGACAGACCTATGTTGCATCTCCTCCTCGCCGCATTGCTCCAGTTTGCGCCGGCCAACGCCGCGGCGGCGATTCCTGCCGCGCGAAAGGCCAGTGTGGTGGCCATCATTCCCATTCGCGGCCCCATCGACTCAATCACAAAGGCATCGCTCGAGCAGCGGCTGGCCAAGGCAGCAGGCGCCGGCGCCGACGCGGTCGTCATCGAGCTTGACACGCCTGGCGGTGAACTGCTCGCAACGCTGGAGATCACCAACCTGATCCGAACACAGGCCCCGACCAACACCGTGGCCTGGGTGAACCCCTTTGCCTTCTCGGCCGGCACCATCATCGCCCTGTCCGCCCGGGAAATCGTCACGAGCCCGGACGCGATGCTTGGTGACGCGGCGCCGATCACCTCGGTCGGACCCATCCCAGCGACGGAGCGTGCCAAAGTCGAATCGCCGCTTCTGGCCGAAGTCATCGACGAGGCGCGGCGGCATCACTACGACGAACGACTTGTGCAAGCGTTCGTGAGTGTAGGTGTCGAACTCTGGCTCCTTCGAGACAGCGACACCGGCGAAGTGGTCTTTGTTGATCGCGACGAGTTTGAAACCGTGTATGGCCATTCGCCGAGCACTTCACTGACCTCCATCACGCCGCCACCGAGCGATCAACCCTTTACCGTCAGCCCGCTGCTGACGATGCTCGCGGGCCTTCAGCCCGAGCAGCCCGAGGTCGCAGACGACATCGCCGCGAGCCCGCTCCTGCCCGAGATTCGGCAAACCCTCACACCGGCGGACGCCAGCCGGTTCGAGGTGCTCGGCCAAGTCGTCTCGAACGATCGGCTGCTCACCCTGAAGCCATGGCAAGCCGAGGCATACGGATTGTCCGTCGGCACCGTCGCAGGTGATGATGAATTGCGGGCCTTCTTCGGGGCCGATCAGATCATTCGCATCGAACCATCCTGGTCCGAGTCGCTGGTGCAGGTGCTGATGTCCTGGCCCATCCGGGTTGCGTTTATTGCCATCTTCGTGATTTGCGTCCTGATTGAAATAGTCTTGCCTGGGACCGGTTGGTTCGGACTGGGCGCCGTGTTGGCACTGGGGGTGCTTCTCGGCACCCCGATGCTGATCGGGCTGGCCTCATGGTGGGATCTGGCAGCCGTGCTGGCCGGACTGTTGCTGATCGGCATTGAGATTCTGGTAGTCCCCGGTACGTTGATCGCAGGCATGCTCGGCGCAGTATTGCTGCTGGTCGGACTGGTTGGAAGCGCTGTGTCGGGCGACCTGACCTCCACCGCCACGCAAGAGCAGCTCGTCCGCGGCGGACTCATCGTGCTGATCGGGCTCGCCGTTGGCTGGGTTCTGGCGTGGATGCTGATCAAACGTCTTGGGGGAGCCAAGGCGGGCCGGGGCGTTGTGCTGGCAGAAGAAGTCGGCCACACGGACGGGCCCGACACAACCGCGGCATCTCGAATCGACCGCGTTGGTACCGCGCTGACCGATCTGCGTCCCTCCGGCCGGATCGACCTCGATGGCCATGCCATCGATGCAGTATGCTCGGGCCGCTGGATCGAGGCTGGCACCGAGGTGCGCATCACCCGGGACGGCCTCATCGTTGAAGTGGAGCCTTGTGCGTGACCCTATTGTTGGCCCAAGCCGTTGATGATGGCGGCACCACCCTGCTCTGGGGCTTCCTGCTGCTGGGCGCGATGATCTTCCTGATTGCAATGGAGTTGATCGTGCCGAGCGGGGGCATCCTCGCCATCGCAGCAGCGGCAGCATTGATTGGCGCGATCACGGCCTTCTTCATGCACGACACCACGACTGGTCTGGCAGCCTTGGCCGCCGTCATCGTGCTCGGCCCGATCGCAGCCTGGGTCGGCTGGAAGTGGTGGTCAGGAACCGAAATGGCCAATCGGATGGTCCTCAATACAGGGGACACGCGCCTCAAACACGCCCGCGATACCCTGCTCAACCAGACCGGAACCGCTGAAACAGATCTTCGCCCGATCGGTACGGTTCGGATTGACCAGCGGCGGCACGATGCCCTGTCCGATCATGGCTTCATCGCTGCCGGATCTGCTGTTACCGTCGTGCAAGTGCTCGACAACCAATTGAAGGTTCGCCACACCCCGGAGCAAGAGTCATGACATTGATGTTGTCCGCCCTGAGTCCCGTTCTGATCGGCGCCATCGTCGTCGGCGGGATCGTCCTGCTGATCATCTTCCTCTTTGCCTTCCAGTACATCGGGCTGTGGGTGCAGGCGTGGGTCTCGGGTGCGGCAGTCCGCTTCATCGACCTCATCATGATGCGATTCCGAAAGGTCAAACCGAGGCTCATCGTGGAAAATCGCATCACTGCCAAGAAGGCCGGCATCGAAATCACGACTGCGCAGCTTGAGTCGCACTACCTCGCCGGCGGCCATGTCACTGCCGTTACCCGTGCGGTCATCGCGGCCGGCAAAGCCAAGATCGATCTGGAGTGGGATATCGCCACCGCCATCGATCTTGCCGGCCGAGACATCCTCGAAGCCGTTCGTACGAGCGTCAATCCGAAGGTCATCGATTGCCCGAGCGCCGAAAGCAGTCGCGCAACCATTGATGCAGTCGCGAGCGACGGCATCAAGCTCTGCGCCCGGGCCCGGGTGACGGTCCGCACTAACATCGCCCGGCTCGTCGGTGGAGCCACCGAAGAAACCATCGTCGCGCGGGTCGGTGAAGGCATCGTCTCGACCATCGGCTCGGCCAAGAATCACCTCGCAGTGCTTGAGAACCCAGACCACATCTCCAGAACAGTGCTGGAAAAGGGCCTCGACGCCGGAACGGCCTACGAGATTCTCTCGATCGACATCGCCGACATCGACGTGGGCGAGAACATCGGCGCCCGCCTGCAAGCAGATCAGGCTTCCGCGGACACGAAGCGATATCAGGCAACCGCCGAGCAGCGACGCGCCATGGCCGTCGCGCTTGAGGCCGAGCACAAGGCCGAAGTCGAGAAGAACAGGGCGTTGGTCGTGCTGGCCGAAGCCGACGTGCCCAAGGCCATGGCCGACGCCTTTCGCAGCGGCAACATGGGCATCATGGACTACTACCGCATGAAGAATCTCGTCGCTGACACCGACATGCGGCAGTCCATCGCCGGGGACCCCGACATGCCGGGGACCAAGGGCGAGGGCTGATCCCTCGCACACCTTGTGAGCGCACCGATTGATCCCGTGACCTGGACCGCGGTGGACACCGCGCTGGCGATCGCTATGCCGTGCCTGCTCGCCGGAAGCGCCTTTTTCAGCGGCACCGAAACGGCGCTCTTTGGACTGTCCGGCAAACAGCGACTCGATCTGTCCGCAGTCAAGGGCGAGCGGTCGCCGGCGCTCGTGCTGCTCCGCAACCCACGCATGCTGCTCATCACCCTGCTCCTTGGCAACATGGTGGTCAACGTGCTGTACTTCGTGATTGGCTCGGTGCTCATGCGGCACCAACCATGGGGCGGCGGCGGCGCAGCAGCCATCTGGATCGGCTCGCTGCTCGGGCTGGTGCTGTTTGGTGAAATCGCGCCCAAGATGCTCGCTTCGTCTCGTCCCATTGCGATCAGCCGCTTGGTCGGCCGGCCCATTCTGGCCATTCACACAGCCCTGCTTCCGCTGCGAACGTTGCTTGATCGATTCGTGGTCCGTCCGCTCTCCCGACTCGCGGTGCCGCATCAGGCGGCCACGCCATTGTCCCTGCAGGAACTCGATGCCCTCATCGACGTCTCGGCCAGCGACGGACTGGTTGACTCTCACGAGCAGCGTCTGCTCGCCGACGTGCTCTCGCTGGGCCACACCAGCGTCCGCCGCGCCATGACGCCACGCACGCGCATGGTGTCCATCCCAATTCAGGCGCCTCCCGAAGACGTGCATTCACTCATCCATGGCACTGGACTCATGCGGCTGCCAGTACACGGGCGTGATGTCGACGACATCCTCGGCATGCTGCACGTCAAGGACTGGATGCGAAGCCGCGGCGACATTCGGGCCCTGCTGCGGCCGCCCACCTACCTGCCCGAAGTCACCACGGTGGACCTCGCATTGCAGGCACTCCGAACAGCCAAGCAACAGACCGCCATCGTGGTCGATGAATTCGGTGGCACCGCCGGTGTCGTCTCGCTGCATGACCTCATCGAGCCGCTCGTCGGTGACATCACAGACGACGCCACCGAGCGACCTCCGGAAGCGAGACCATTGGGCCCCGGTCGGTGGATCGTCCCCGGGGACTTCCCTGCGGATCGACTGATGCGAGCGCTGCTGGGCCGAGGCAGCCAAGCCACCCCTGCTGGCACGGTCGGCGGCCTGATCACCCGGCGACTCGCACGCGCCGCCAACAGCGGCGATGTCGTAATGATCGCCAACGTCACACTTGAAGTCCACCACGCCGATGAGGCGGGCACGATCGAGACGGTCGTCGTGTCGATCGATGGGAAGCGGACATGACCGGCCTCGAGTGGACACTGCTGTTGGTAGCCGCTGTCGCGGGCACGGGCCTCTCGGCGGTGTTCTCAGGCATGGAAATCGGTCTGTACACGCTCAACCGCGTCCGACTGGAACTGCGTATGGGGGAAGGCGATCGATCCGCGGGCATCCTCGGACGGCTGCTCAGCCGTCCATCGCACATGCTGACCGTCATTCTGATCGGCACCAATGCCGCCAATCAACTCAGTGCGTGGAGTGTCTCCGCCCTGCTGCACGGCGCAGGCTATGGGCCGGTCGAGGCGATCATCATCGACACGATCATTCTCGTCCCGGTGCTCCTGATCGTGGCCGAAGTGCTTCCGAAGGATCTCTTCCGCGCCCACGGCGATCGCTGGTGCTACACACTGGCCCGGCCGTTGCGAGTCGTCGAGAGCATGCTGCTGTGGACGGGTGTCGGGCCGCTCGTCGAGTGGTTTGGACATTGCGTCGCATCTCTGGTCGGTGGCAGCGCCGGCGGCGAAGTGACGGCCCGACAACGGATGAGCGACCTCTTAAAGGAGGGCGTCGACGCGGGCGTCCTCAGTGAAGAACAGACCGATCTGCTCGATCGCGCCATGAACCTGCGTGAGTGCCTCGTGCGAGATGAGATGGTGGCATGGTCAGCCGTCCACACTCTTGGCGTGGAGTCCACCGCAGATGCTCGCCGCGCAGCCATTGAATCGCGATGGTCACGGCTTCCGGTGCTTGATCAGCAAGGGCAGGCCATCGGCATTGTGTCGGTACTCGATCTTGACGCCAATCCAGACAGCCCAACTTCGAGTCTGGTGCGCCCGCCGATGTTTGTCCCAGAGACCATGTCGGCCGATGCCGCGCTGCGAATGCTTCGCAGTCATCAAGCCGCCATCGGCATTGTGCAGCGTGCGAGCGGTCAAACCGTCGGCATCGTCACCATCAAGGATCTGATTCGACCATTGTTCAGTGACGACGAACATCTTGGATAAGCATCTGCACCCGCTGGCGGCCATTCCACGAGTCGACCTTCGGTTCAAAGACGACATCAACAACCGTCCCGCTCGGCAGGGCACTGTCGAAGTGGCCGTGTTGAAACCACGGGCACCGCATCGATCCGAGCCTCAACTCAAGATGGGCGCTGTCTCGACCCATCACTCTGGACTTGGTGACCACAACGTCTCGCACCATCAAGCAAGCGGCTTCGTTGTCTCGGCCAGTCGGTTGCATGCGCTGCAGTGATTGCACGGCGTTGAGTGTCAAGTCCGCCAGTTTCACTTCGCAATCGATCTGCAACCGACCCACCAGATCACCCGGCTCCAGACGCTCGTGCGCATGGGCCAGCAGTGCCTCCTGCACGTCATCAAACGAATCCGTATCCAACGTCATGCCAGCAGCCATGGCATGACCCCCGAATGAGATGAACCGCTCACCACATGACTTCAACGCATCGTGGATGGAATATCCCGGAATACTCCGCGCCGAACCCTTGAGTGGGCCGGACTCGCCCCCGCACAACAACACCACCGGGCGGTGATGTGACTCCTTCAGTCGGCTGCACACGATTCCGATGACGCCCGGATGCCACGACTCGTGCCGCATCACGATCATGCGTGTGTCGTCGCCGGTCATTCCGGCATCGCGGGCCATCTCATCGGCCTGCGCTGTCATCTCGGCGGCGAGTGTTTGCCGCTCTTGATTGATCCGAGAGAGTCGCTTGGCAAGTTCCGCGGCCTCTGCGGCATCGTCGCACAACAGCAGGTCCAGCGCCTCCTGCGCATGCCCCATGCGTCCAGCTGCATTGAGTCTGGGTCCGATGCGAAACCCCACGGTCTCGGAGGCAATGGACTCGCCGGGCTTTACGCACACTGCAAGCATGGCTTTGATGCCCGCCATTGAGCAATTCCGCATCATCCGAATGGCCTTGGCCGCAAACTTCCGATTCTCACCGACCAGCGGCACGACATCGGCAATCACGCCCATCCCAGCCAGACACACAACATCCTTCAGCACTTCCGCAAGCGGGCCACTGGGGTCGCGTGTGCCTTGATGAACGCAGGCAAGGTGCCGGGCCAGAATGTAGGCCACAGCTGAACCGCTGAGTTGAGGCCATGGGTAGTCGCTGCCGGGAAGCGCGGGATGCACGATCACGGTCGCGTCCGGGAGCGTTTCATCTCCCGGCAAGTGGTGGTCGGTGATGATCAGATCCATCCCAAACGCGCGACAGACCGCGGCCTCCCCGCGAGCGGTGATCCCGCAGTCCACAGTGATGACAAGTGTGACGCCGCGGGACTTCAATTCCTCCAGCGCCGACGAATTGAGTCCATACCCCTCGTCGATGCGATGCGGGATATAGGGCTCGAGTTGAACCTGCGAAGAGATCCCACGCAGAACCCGCGCGAGAATGGCTATCGACGTGACGCCATCAACGTCGTAATCACCATAGATCGCGATCCGCTCGCCTTCGGCCACCGCCCGAAGAATCCGATCGGTGGCCTCAGAGACGCCTGGCAACTGGTCCGCTGGATCGAAGTCGGCCATCATTGCGCCGAGGTAGGCCTTCTGATCCGCTGCCCCGGCCAGGCCGCGGGCCTCGAGCACCGCGGCGAGCAGATCCCCCCGCATCTCACCGACCTCCGGCAGCACCCAATCCATGGTCATTCCCTGCATCGCGGGGAGACTATACACCAGCGTGTCTGACTTCCTATCCTGCCCCTCCCATGGCGACCCCCTTCAAGACCATCCTCCTCTTCGGACAGCCGGGTGTCGGCAAGGGGACGCAGGGAGAGATTCTCAGCACGATCCCGGGCTTCGTGCATCTGGCGACCGGCGACATGTTTCGTGGTTTGGACCGCGAGTCCGAACTCGGCAAAGAGTTCTTGCATTACTCAACGCAGGGCCTGCTCGTTCCGGACGACTTGACGATTCGCCTCTGGCGGCAATACGTGCAGGGCCTCATTGACGCCAACAACTACCGCCCCGAAAGCGATCTGCTCGTCCTCGACGGCATCCCCCGCAGCGCCGGCCAAGCAGCAATGATCGATGAGTCCATCGACGTGCTGCGAGTCATCCACCTCACGTGCCCGGACAGCAATGCGCTGGTCGAACGCATCCGGCGGAGGGCCATCAACTCTGGCCGCCCCGACGATGCCGACGAAGCAGTCATTCGCCGCCGCATCGACGTCTATCACGAAGAGACCAGCCCGGTGCTGGACTTCTACGACGAATCCATCATTGCCGACATCGACGCCGTCGGTCTGCCCGGCGAGATCCTGATGCACATTCTCAATGAGGTCATCCCAGCCGCCCACGGGCAACTCGGCAATCCATTCGGATAGGTCCCCACCCCGGTGGTGTGAGTCATTCTCTGGCGAGGCCTGCAACCTGAATGGCTCCGCGTCCAGAAACCTCTCAACTTCCGCACCTCTTGAATTCGCCCCTGGCGGGAGAATCCATATTTCAGCGAGCCCCACGCTCTCAGCAAGGTACAATGCCCCTCCGGCCCAACAGGCCGCCGCTCTTTCTCAACCAGGTGGATCTCCAAACGGACCTCGGCCCGCGCACCGGCGTACACCGAGGCTCCCAACGAATCGATCTCACCACCCATCGGGGCCGACTGGCATCGACCGGGCGGGGAACGTATGACGTTGCGTGTCGCGGATGCATTTCTCCCGCGTTATCAAGAATGCAACACTGTATCTGGCAACACCCAGTACGCCCTCGCGGCTTGACCGCGACGTTCAGTGACTGACGTCCGATAGGACACTGAACGAAGCATCGGACTGGCTTCAATGGGCTGGCAGGCCTCTGCGGAGCGAGACATTCGTCTGCCATGGCCTGCAGGAAGGTCGTCGCCAACCGTCCTGCAGGGCGAGAGTAAATAGCGACTACACACGTAGAAGCGGCATGCCGACCGTCACGGCACGGGGGTTCGAATCCCCCCGGCTCCATTATTCGGCGCATCAGCGCCAACGCGCATATCGTTGTAAGTGCTTGCACCTGCAACGATTTCGCTGTTTTTATCAACGTCGCCTTTTTTACCGTGCAAGCCTGCGCAAGGCCTTGCGGGCACATGCTGCGCCGGATTCTGCGCCGCTTTTTGCGCCACTTCTCCGCGCGACGCTGCCGCCGCATCGAAGTGATGATCCAGCGACCCCACAGCACCTCCGTATTCACGGGGGTGTTTCATCGAGATGCCAGTCGGCGGCGAATCGCCAAGATGGCCAACACCAGCAAGGGTGCAAATATGATGACGACCTGGGTCATCTCACTGTTGCTGCTCTCGAACAAGACGAGTGGATCATTCACCAAGCCATGAATGCCGATTGCGATGAAGATGTTGTTGGACAGGAGGAAGAGTGCTGCAAGAACAATCCCGGCTGCGATCCGACCAAGCTGACCGTCGATGATCTGCGACGTCGAAGCGTCATGTGCAAAGTCATGCGGAAGGTGGGACAGGGCGAAGAGGATGGATGAAAGCAGGATCGCGCAAGTGAGGGCCATGCCATATTTCCACTGCATCCGGCGAGCCAGCAGCAGGACAAGCTGGGAAATCAGGAATGCACGCCAGAACACTTCCTCGTACAAGGCATTGCCCAGGAACTGTCCCGTGATCAAGTCGCTGATCTTCGCGACCACACGGCCGTTCCATGCTGGATCAATCGAGACATCACCAAGATGAAACAGGAGCAGGAACAACTGGGCGACGATCCAGGTGCCCACCACCCATGCGAGAGCCGGAAGGAGTCGGCGGCGAATCAGCCCAAGATCATTGCAGCGAAGGCGACCGATCAGCACGAGCAGCAGGCCCATGACGATGAAGAGTGGAATGTAATTCAGGAATGTCGGAGCGATGACGTACCCCGTCTCAGCGGGGAGTGATGGCAGGAGCTTCGCTGGTGTCGCAACGATATTCACCAGGTAGTTAAGTACGAAGTACACGACGAGTGTGAGGATCACGAACCACAGCGGCGTGGGCCGGACGGACTGGATCCATGCACGCATGCCGGGCTGGGCAGTTTCATTCGCAGGCATCGCCTGCATCCTATTCGATGAGCCCCAGCGCTCCTCCCGAATCGTTCAACAAACGCCATGCAGCAGTGATTCCAACAACGATGGCACTGTAAACATCGACGATCTGATGAAGCTAATTGGCTCCGTTGGTGCTTGTCCATAGTCCCCCACCACAACCCACCACCCCACAGCACCTCCGTATTCACGGGGGCGTTGACGATGCGTTGTATTACGCGCAGGCAGATCCATATGCGGCCAGCAGCAACAGCACATCATTCACATCTGTATCTCCATCCCCATCTACATCACCATCGTCGCCAATTCCGAAGCTTCCAAGCAACGCCAATAGATCATCGACCCCGACAATGCCGTCCTCATCTAGATCCTCGGGACAATGGGGAATAATGGGCTCCAGACAATATGCCCGCCTCTCATTCTGCGCCGAGAACGCCATGCCAACGATCACTCCACCAGAATTGATGGCCACCGCCTCATAGAGCCTCCACTCACCTCGGTCCACTAGTTCGTTCAGATCTTCCACTTGTCCATCAATCCACCGGCAAGCATGGGAACCCTCAAAACTTTCGCCATAGGAGTGGCCGACGATGATTTCATCGTCGTTGAGATCATTTGCATAATTGGGCATCTCAGCCGAAATGGGCATGAGTTCCTGGACCTCACCGCCCATCCACTTCATGGCCCGACCATTGCCATAACCAACAACGGTCCCGTGTGCGTTAATTGAAACCGACCAAACGTGCCCGGAAAATCCTTCTGGTACGGGGAGCTCCACCGGTACACCATCGATCCATGTACATCCTCTCGACTGCCCATTGCCAAGAGAAGACACCCCTACGACCTCCTCCTGATCATTTATATCGTAGGCCACACTGGCAGAACCCCCCACATCAGCCAGAAGTTGCCACTGGCCACCAATCCAAATGCATGCTGCATGGTGAGATCCAGTGCCCGCACTTGGGATATTCCCACAAATGACCCCTGAGTTGTTGATCGACCAGGCCTCGCTGCAACAGCTACTAGGCGTCACCAACTGTTCAAGGCTCCCCTCCTGCCACTGGTAAGCATTGATCCCAAATTCGTCAGTCATACCAACGATTGTGCCAAATTCATTGATGCCTCTGGCCGTAGCCCCGCTGATACCAATACCAGTGAGATCCACAACTTCACCATCGAACCAAGCCGCCGCGTGATGGTAGGTACTGAGAGTGCCCATAGATCCAGCGACCACACCCACATCATTCACATCCATCGCCAAGGAATCGCTGAGGCCCTCGGGGAGCGGCAAGATCGTCAATTTATATTCAAACTCAGCTTGGGCCTGTAAGCAGATCGCCAATGAGATCGTGGACATGAACTGTCCCGCTCGATATTTCGACATGATCTAGCCACTCCTCAAGCCTACATCTGTGCTCCCACTACGAGTAGTTCCGGGCATAGGCAGCATCTCTGTCAGAGAATCGTGGAAATTAATTCAAAGTAACCACCCCACAGCACCTCCGTATTCACGGGGGTGTTGTTCTTTACAGACGTCGGTGAAGTGGACCAAGATGACCGGGAAGTACACCTACGCAGTGCCGCACCAATCAAGAAGCGGGCGAGCCTGAATTCATCCAGGCCCGCCCGCTGAAGTCAATCACCGTTTCCCGCTGCTCATTGGCACGGCCCAAATGCCGAGATGAGCTCGAGCAGGTCATCGATGTTGGTGGTTCCGTCACCGGTGACATCGCCCCCATCGGTGCCCCAACTTCCGATGGCAAGCAGGAGGTCATCGATACCGACATCACCTGAGCCATCCAGATCGCCGGCGCAGGGCGCGTTGACTGTGCCCTCGACGCGGGCGTCGGTCGCGAAGGCCAGTTCGGCGTGGGCCCGCACGACGACCGTGTCGCCCTCGTCCAGATCGAGGTCGAAGTCAACCTCACCGTTGTCGTTGGCGCGACCCATGCCCTGAATCACACCGTCCACCGTCGCGACCATGATGACATCCGTGAAGTTGAAGTTGGGCTCGTCGACTTCCATCGCGAACTGATACGAGTAAGGACCAACGAAGAAATCGGGAATGTCGCGGATTACGAGTTGGAGTGGCGTATCCTGCCAAGGACGCAGTTCAGGATCGCCGAGCAACTGTGACATGTACATGTTCTTTTCGGCGTTGGAGGCATAGGTGACGCAATCGCGTGCTTCCAGCCACGAACACTGCATGAGATCGCCGATCGACAAGTTGACGCCCGACCAGTAGTACTGGTTGAAAGCTTTGGCGAAGTAGTGATTGGCAGTCGTGTTGCTTGATCGGATCGATCCGATGTGGGCCACGGCCCCGTCTTCACTGCCTTCCATCCATACCTCGCCGATGCAATCATCGATCTCGTGGATATGGCTGTTGCCGCAGGCGACGGACACCACGACGGGGGTGTAACGACCATTGGTCATGTCTTCCACATCCTCACGCCACAACTCTTCGTTCAGGATGTTCCAATTGCTGCCCCACTTCTTCTTCCAGCCGTGGCCGCGGTACATCACCAAGCCAAAGTGCTTGTCGTTGATGTCGGCCACCACACTGGCGGTGGTCGATGTGGCCTCGCGGCCGGAGTACATCGTGAAGTAGGGTGTTGGACCGAGGTACACAGCGTCCTCGATGTCTTCGATGCACTCTACGTACTGCTTTGGCTCTTCTTCGTGAGCCGCGAGCAATGCGCGCCTGTAGTGCATGGAGAGACCCAATGGATTTTCGGAATAGCTAATCGTCTTGGCGATCTGCTCGTCTAGGTCCGCGTCTGAATCGCACGAGTAGCGACCGATCTGACATGAGGGGAAGAATTCATCTTCGAGGCACACGTAATAGTGGTCCGAGGGCAATGAGTTGAGCGGGTCGATATGCATGGGCATCACGTCCACATCACCGATCAAGAGCACATAACTCTCGTATTGATTGTCACATCCATCAAACCAATCGGCAATTGCGGCCTTGACGTCGTGCTGGTCATACCCGGTTCCAAGGCTCTCCGTGGTCACGATCGTCACGTGCAGCCCACGCTCCGTCTTCTGCTCGATGAGGGGCATGAGCTCACCGATGTAATGCTCGGGCGTCACGATGAGATAGTCCCCCTCACTGGTGCCATAGTTGAGCATTGCGAGTTGGAACTGCCACCACACAAATGCGTTGTCGTACCGCAAATTGAACATCGCCGCAGCGCGAGGCGTCAAATACAACGGATCGGCTGCCGCGCCAGGCATATGGACCTTGAACTCAAACCTGGTGGAAACCAGCAGCTTCCGCGAAGCCGGTACACACTCCATGCAGGTCGCCACGACGCCGAGCGCCCCAATGCCGCGATGCTTGTGGTAGCCATTGCTCACGCGTGCCCGCTCCTGTGGAAACGGTGTCATGGAGGACTGGTAGAAGCCCTGATCGAAATAGAAGGTCTGATCGCCATCACCGCCGTCTTCGTCCGTGGCGTCGTGCCGCTGGGTGGGATACACGTTGATGCCATCGAGGGCAACCTGCTCATAAGGGGTCAACTCAAAGTCGAAACTCGGGCTCTCTCCGGCCGAGCGACTGGTACAGGCCAGTTGTAGGGCGATGCCGGGAAGTGCTGGCAGGCCCAGGGCGTTGGTCGCCATGGCCCCATCACCGGGCAGCGTCACGACATGCATCGACTCGGTTGTGCCCGGCATGGTCTTCTGCTGTAGCCAGAGCCCGTGCACGCGAACCTCGAAGACCGACGAATCGGCCGAACTCCGGTCGGGCTTGGCCTCGATGGTGGGGGCGGTCCCGGGCGGTGAATTGTCAAATGAAACCCACTCACGGCTCTCTGCGGAGGCAACGCCGCCGATGGCCAGCGTGAGGCCAATGGCGGCCATCGAACGATTGAAGGGGTGACGACTGGATGAGAACTGCATTGCAAGGGCTCCTGAATCTGAGGATGTATTGCGTGATCGCGGTCGCGATCGATCCTGAATCTCTGCCCTTGCATGGCGAGAAAGTCTCTGCATGCCACCTAGTGAGGATCTCACGCGGTGTGTGGCACTTGGATCAGATATCTGTCATTTATTGACTTGTGTTGCCTGAGGCCAGCCGGCTGCGGAGTACATTGTCTCCGCGCTTGCACGCAGTCCGCAGCGAGTGCCAACTGGAGGGTTCCCACACATGATCCAGCGGATTGTGATCTCGGTTCTGATTGGTACGACGTCTGCCCTCGCCAGCACGATCAACGTGCCCGGTGATCACACCTCCATTCAGGCGGCCGCTGATGCCTCCAGCAATGGCGATGTCATCCTCGTGGCCCCGGGCACCTACGCCGGCTTCTCGTTTGGCGACAAGACCGTCACCATTCGAGCCTCAGGCAGTGCCGAAGAGACGATTGTCAATGGGAATGGGCAGTGCGGCGTCATCACCATTTGGGGCAACGATGGTGACGATGTCGTCACACTGGAGGGCCTGACGGTCACTGGGGGACGGTGCGATGGAGGAGATGACTTTGGGTTTGCTGCTGGCCTGTCATGCTTCGGATCCAGGCTCAACCTGATCGATTGCATCGTCTCAGACAACACCTCCGAAGGGTCTTGGGGCGGCGGCGGGTTGCAGTTGGGGTCCACCTATGGCTGGAACATTGTCATTTCCGGGTGCACCTTCGCCGACAATTCGGGCTACCAAGGTGGCGGCATCAACATCAGTGACAGCCATCCCACGATCACCAACTGCATCTTCACAGGCAACACGGCCACCACGGGCGGCGACATCTACGTCTACTACAACAACAGCAACGCCTCAGTTTCAAACAGCACGTTCTGCGGCAATGGATCGGATGCCATCATCGGCCCGTACTCTGGAAGCGGCAACACCTTCTTGGACGAATGTGCGCCAGACCCACCGGGATGCACGGGTGATGTGGATGGCAGCGACGCCGTTGATGTCGATGACATCAGCACACTGATCAGTCATTGGGACACCACTGACGCGACATCGGACCTCAACGAGGACGGCCTCGTCGGCGTGCCAGACCTCCTGATGATGCTCGCCGCGTGGGGCGCCTGCAGCTGAGTCGCGCTCGCCCCAACGACATTCGGTCGGTTCAGTCGGCCTCGAGCGACCACTCCAGATCCATCACAACGGCCCCGTGATCGGATGGGAAGGCCCGCTTTGGGACCGGAATCGCCTCGTCCTCCCACACCCGCGGCAATACATGACCCGCGACCGGGCGGAGCGTCCAGCCACCGACCGGCTTGGCGGGGTTCTTGAGGTACAAGCGGTCGATGCGTCCGAACCCCTGCGCCTTGGCGGTCCCCTCGACGCCTTGGCCGCGAAACATCGGTGACCACGTGATGCCTGGATGCTGCACTGGGCTGGGATACACCGATCGGAACGTGTCGGTGAAGCCCGCCTGCGCCATCGCCCGGCTCACCGGAAGTGGCAGCGCTCGCCGGTTCTTGAAGACGCGGGCCGTGTCCACCGTCCAATCCAGATGGGATGGACAATTCCAGTCGCCGCCGACAAGCAGCGGAATCTCGGCGGCCAACTGGCCTTCTTCTTGCAGATGCGTAATGATCGCATCGGCCTGCTGGACTCGTTGTGACCGCGTGTGCTCCGCTGCGAGCAATGCTTCGTCAGAGATGGCTGGCGTGTCCCGCAGTTCATAGGTGATGAACGACCGCCAATCAATCCATGTACTCCACGCGAGCAGTGACCGGCCCTTGGCATCGGTCAGTTTCGCGCCGACACCATGCCACTCGTGGTGAAAGAAGGTCGCGTCGATCGTCAGCGGAGTGAGCACACACAAGTGCTTGCTCTCTGCCTGATGCTGATGCCATCCGAGTTCGCCTGCGAGCCACTCGCCAAGACGCGGCCGGTCACCGTCGATGTCATAACTCTCCTGCATCAGCACGATATCAGGCTGCGCAGCGCGGATGATCGCCAGTGTCTTCTCGGCCCCCTGGTCAACGTCGTTGGCACCATGCAGGACGTTCCATACCATCACGCGGAGGTCGTCGGGTTCGGTGGCATCACCGGATGACAATGCCGCTGTCAGAATACAAAAAGTGATCGCAAGCATGACGGAGTTCCTTTCGGCTATGAGACAGACTAGTCGGATCCGCCATACTCTGGCATGAGCGAGCACGAGTAGGCGCGGCAGATTGAGATCGAACCCACTGTCTGTCCACACCCTGAAACTCTGGGTTACTGGGCCACAGTACAGTGCTGCCCACCGCCGTCGGATTCAGTGGAGACAAGAGAGAATGCAAGTACGTTGGGCGTGCGTAGGCGTGGTTCCCATTATCACCAGTGCCGTCTTGTCAGCAACATTGACGGTCGATGACGACGGCGCGGACTTCCCGGCGGCCGACTTCAGTGATATTCAATCCGCCGTCGATGCAGCGATCCCTGGAGATGAGGTGATCGTGTACCCCGGGACGTACACGGGGACTGGCGATCAGGTTGTGGACATGCTCGGAAAGTCCATCACGCTTCGCGCCAGCGGGACGGCTGTGGAAACCATCATTGATGGGGAAGAACAGCGCCGTGGCATCACTTGTGACTCTAGCGAGTCAGCAACTACGATCATTGATGGGCTCACGATTACAAATGGATACGGCAGCGAAGGTCCCGGTGGTGCCGGGATTCTTTGCTACAACAACAGCAGCCCGACAATACAGGACTGCATCATCTCGGCGAACAGCCTGGGAAGCTCCAGGGACGGCGGTGGCATCCTCTGCCGCAACGGCAGTGACCCACTGATAGATCGCTGCATCATCTCCTTCAATGCTGGTGGCGATGGTTGCCTCGGCGCGGGCATCGGGTGTACCAACGGGAGCAGTCCCCACATTCGGGACTGCACCATTACTGATAATGCCGCTGGGGAATCCGTGGACCATTGGAATCCTGGACGGGGCGGCGGGATTGGCTGTGGATCCGGGAGCACTTGGAGCGGTGAGGATACGTGCTCCCCAACAATTGAGAACTGCGTCATATCCGGCAACTATGCCAGCACAACCGGCGGTGGCATTTACTTTGGAGACGCCAACAATACCAATCCTGCCACCCCACCACTCGTCATCGACTGCACCATCACGAACAACTCCAGTATGGGAGATGGTGGCGGCATTGGATGCGAAACGACCGATCCGGAGACAGGCGACCCCCACAGTCCCATCATTGAGCGATGCACAATCACGTTCAATACCGCAGCAACCGACGGGGGCGGCATATCTGGGAGGTCGATGTTCGGTGAAGAAAATGGCGTATATCTCAATACTCCGGTCATCATCATCCGTGATGATTGCACGATCAGCGACAATGTGGCCTCTTCCATGGGCGGCGGGATTTCAATGCACTCAAGCCGACCGATAATTGACGACTGTAAAATCGAACGAAACAGGGCAAGCAGTAGTCCCGTTGACAGTCAGACTGCAGGCGGGGGCATCCTGCTCGGGGAATCGTGCAGCGCCACCATCACTGGTTGCATTGTTCGCGACAACGCAGCAGCTGGAGGTGGAGGTGGCATCGGTTTCTACGCAAACACCGCCACACTGTCTAACTGCACCATCGACGGCAATGTGGCATTGGGTGGTGGTGGTCTCGGTGGCGCAGAGAGCACCGTGAGTGTCTCCAACTGCACGATCAGTGGCAACCTTGCTACGGCGGGAAGCGGCATCGGACTGTACGGCTGCGTTGGCACGGTCACCGACTGTCTCATCCGTGACAATAATGGAGACTACGGCGGTGGCATTGCCGTTTATGAAGGCTCGCCAACTTTTTTAGGGTGCACCATTACCGGAAACACAGCCGATCTCGGCGGCGGCGTCTATGCCTCATGGTGCCAGACAGAACTAACCGGCTGCTATATCGTCGCAAACTCCGCGTCACTCGATGGTGGCGGCATCATGTGTGATCTCGCCGCAGTCGCCATCTTGGCAAGCACGACTGTATGCGGCAACGATACTGCCCAAGGCGATGCCACCGTCCAGATCTCAGGCGCTTGGACTGATCTCACAGACAACACAATCTCGGAGACTTGCTCCGCCACCTGTCAAGGCGACCTCAATTTTGACAATGCTGTGACGTCTTCCGATCTCCAGTTGCTTATCGCCGCATGGGGGTCAGACAACCCAGACATAGACTTCGATGGCGACGGTGTTGTTGACATCCACGACTTGCTCACGCTGCTTGAAAGCTGGGGCGGATGCCCATGAGCCAACCAACTTCCAACACAATTGATATGACCAACCAATGGAGGGTTGAACCATGCAACTCATGATGATGGCCGGGATCGCACTCATGCAATTTACAGTCGCCTCGCCCGGCAGTTCGGAGGACGCCGCAACGATCAAGGCGTTGTTGCAGCGCCTTGAGGCGGCCGAAGCTCGAATCGACATTTCCGACGATCACATTTCAGATCTCACAGCCAAACAGGGCGCAGACTGGTTGACGCAAGAACGTAGCGAGGCTGTCAGAGGAATCGTCCAGGACGTTCTGGCAGATGCTGATACCAGAGCAAGCCTTCAGGGCAACGGCGCCACCAGCGGATACAACGAGGGGTTCTTCATTCGAAGCAGTGACGGGCAATGGTCCATGCGATTGAACGGTGTCTTCCAGCAACGCTGGAACGTCGGTCACCAGTCCGGAAGCGCTGGGGCGGTCACCCGTGCCTATCCCGGCGTCGGCACTGTCTTGTTGCCTGGCGCAACGTCGAACCCCGTCAGTGGCGACTACAACACATCGTTCGGATTCGAGACAACCCGAATGGTGTCCGAGTTCTCGGGCACGATGCCAGGCAACACGTTCTTCAATGCACGATTGGAATATTCGCCCTACAACGGCGGTGGCTTCACAAATGATCTAACAAGCCCGGGCGCGTGGACGATCAATGGTGCCGGAACCCCGGCCAATCCTTACACACTCGACTTTAGAGGATCGCATCGCGGCGGTGGAGTAACTCAGGGTCCATTGGAATGGGCCTACGCAGGCTGGCACATCAACGATGCTTGGTCAGTGCGAATCGGCCGACAGAAGTTCCAAGTCACCCGCAGCTTTGATGTCAAGGCTGAGAATCAACAGGCGATTGAGCGATCAGCATCCAGCTACTACTGGGCAACCTCCACAATCACCAATGGCATCAAGTTTGTCGGCGACTTCGACAACGCCCGAACAAATGTGATGATCGGCAACGGATCTTCCTCCGAAGGTGGCAACGATTCGTGGATCGACAATGGACATGGATGGGGTATCACCGGCCGTATGGAATTCCTGCTCACCGGGGACTGGAAGCAATTCGTTCGCATCGGCACCACGCCCGGTGGCGCAGAGGGCCTCCTACTGGGACTTGGCGCAGGCTACCTCCGAAATGACGACCAAAGTCGCGACAACTGGCTTGTCAGCAGTGATCTCTCTTATCAGTCAGATGACGGGTGGAACCTCTATGGCACCATCACCGCTGGCGACAACAACAATGGCCTTGGATCCGAACTCAACGGTATGGTGGACCGATGGGGCTTGGGCATCACGCCCTTCAATGGATTTCAGGATAATGATGACATCTCGGTCGGTTTCGAGATTGGCGCAGGTGCCTACATATCGGAGAAAACTGAGTTATACAGTCGCTGGCAGTGGCTCAGCCCCGGAATCGGTGCTGGTGACACCCCGCTCTCTCTTGCAGGCGATCCAAGCGCCAAACTCAACATGCTGACGTTGGGCGTCAATCACTATCTGGACAATCCGCATGTCAAGCTCAGCCTCGACTGGACATGGTCCTTTACCGATCCCAGCACCGTCTTCGCATACGGAAACGGCGCCTGGGGCTACACAGGCTGGTGGGCAAGTGAGAATGGTCTCACCACTGGCAGCCTCTGGCTGTTGCGAGCACAGATGCAGTTGAGTTTCTAGTCGCTGGGTTGAACACAAACCAGTGGTGGCGATACATCTGAATGACGAGTTGTCACTGCGCCGCCTTCTGATGCCGAGCAATCTGCTTTCGTTTGGCTTCGTCGAGGATGCGCTTGCGGAGGCGGATGGCGTCGGGCGTGATCTCGACGAGTTCGTCGTCCTGGATGTACTCAAGACCCGACTCGAGGGTGATCTCGCGTGAGGACTTCAGCACCACCGTCGCTTCCTTGTTGGACTCGCGGACATTGGAGAAAGCCTTGCCCTTGACGATGTTCACGCCGAGGTCGCTGTCGCGGGCGTTCTCCCCGACGATTTGCCCGGCATAGATCACCTCCTGCGGCTCCACGAGCAGGATGCCACGCTGGCTGAGGCTCAGCATCGAGTATGTGGTCGCCTGCCCGTCGGCGGTTGCGACCATGACGCCGTTCTGCCGGCGATAGGTAGTCGTTCGTTTGGAAGCGTATTTCTGAAAGCAGTGATACATGACCGCCTCGCCGCCGGTGGCGGTGAGCATGTGGCTTCGCAGGCCGATCAGGCCGCGCGATGGAATCTCGCACTCGATGTGCATGCGATCACCGCGCTGCTCAAGATTCTGCACTTCGCCGCCTCGAAGTCCCAGAAGTTCCATGGCAGGTCCGACGTGGTCTTGGTCGACGTCGATCGTCAGCAACTCGATCGGCTCACATGTGACGCCGTCGATTTCCTTCTCAATGACCTGTGGCCGACCGACGGTCAGTTCATAGCCTTCACGCCGCATGTTCTCCAGCAGGATTCCCAGGTGCAGCAGACCCCGGCCCGACACCTTGAACTCGTCTGCGGTGGCGCCGGGCTCGACCCGCAGGGCCAGGTTGCTGCGAAGTTCACGCTGCAGCCGCTCGCTGATCTGGCGGCTGGTGACGTACTTGCCGCTGCGGCCAGCATTGGGCGAGTCGTTGATCCGGAAGAGCATGTGCAGCGTCGGCTCATCAACTGCGATGCGGGCGATGGGATTAGGCTGCTCCGGGCAGGCGATGGTGTCGCCGATCTCGAATTCGCCGATGCCTTCGACCGCGCACAGATCGCCGACGGATACGATCTCGGCGGGGGTGCGACCCAGATCCTTGAAGCGGTACAGTTTTTGCGCCCGGGCGGTGCGGTTCTGATGTTCGTGGCAGATCGTCACGGCCTGCCCAGCGGTCAAGGCGCCCGCAAAGATACGGCCGATCGCGATCCGGCCGGCATACGGTGAGTAGTCCTGGCTTGCGATGAGCATCTGCAGTGGCACGTCGGCGTACCCAACAGGCGGCGGTAGGTACGCCATGATGGCCTGGAGCAGGGGCTGCATGTCGCCTTCATGCACGCCCTCTTCGGTCGCCGTCCAGCCGTCGCGGCCGGAGGCGTAGATGACCGGGAAGTCCAGCCGCTCGTCGCTGGCGCCCAGCGCGACCAGGAGATCAAAGACTTCATTCAGAACCTCGTCGGGTCGGGCGTTGGGCCGGTCGCACTTGTTGATCACGACGATCACGGGATGGTCGAGTTCGAGCGCTTTGCCGAGCACGAAGCGGGTCTGCGGCATCGGCCCCTCGAAAGCATCGACCAGCAGCAGCACACCATCAGCCATCTTGAGTACCCGCTCGACCTCGCCGCCGAAATCGGCATGGCCGGGCGTATCGATGATGTTGATGCGGCAGGTCTGACCCGCATAGGGACCTTCCGGGGGACGCCAGGTGACGGCGCAGTTCTTGGAGGTGATCGTGATGCCCCGCTCCTTCTCAAGCGGATCGGAGTCGAGGACGCAATCGGCTTCCGCGCGGTTGAGCGTCATCGAGCCGCACCAGGCCAGCAGCGAGTCGACCAGCGTGGTCTTCCCGTGATCGACGTGCGCGATGATGGCGAGGTTGCGGAGGTTGGGGTCTGCAGTATGGAGCATGAGGGGGAGCCTGAATGCGGTCGTTCACCGGGACCGGCGAGCGGCCACGGCGGAGCCACGTATTCTACTGCAATTCGCGCCGCGTCAGCTCTTTCGTGTAAATCCGAACTTCGGCTTCTTGACCTTGATGGACTCACCATTGACTTCCAGCACCGGATATGCGAGGAAGTTGATCGGACCGGACTTGGGACCGGGCTCTACCACCAGATCACGACCCCGGCTGAGTTCCAGCCGGTTCGCCGGGTTGTGGCCGAAGTAATAGGTCGCCAGGCTCGTGTACTTGTCTGCCTCGCTGATATCGATCGGCCACCACTTACCCTCGGCGTAGAACTCGGCCCAGCAGTGGTACCCATTCACGCCGCCGTCGTCCCGAGATGACGGAATTGCCGCACCGATTGCAAATCGTGCCGGAATGCCAACTGACCGCGCCAGCGCGATGAAGTACGAGTGGTAATCGGTGCAGTTGCCACTACCGCCATCGCAGGCATACTGGGCATCGCCCTTGCCGTACTTCTTGTCAGCCTTGATGTACTGCATGCGATCGATGGTGTGGTCGTACAGGGCGCGGGCCTTGACCAGATCCCCGCCGCGTTTGTTCTTGAGCGCCTCGATCGCGATCTCTTGGAACTGCGTCGTGTTGGGCACCAGACGCTCGGGTAGCAGGAACTGCTCCGGCGGCACGTCGTCGCCGACATACACACCCTTCTCACGACGCTTCACATCAAAGGTCATGGCAATGGGCTTGCCGCTGTCGGCCGGCGTGAGCTCGATGAAGAGGACCTTGTTGCCATAGGTCTTGTCGGTCAGCATCCGGTGGGTACCGGGCACGTTGATCGACTTTTCCGTCACCGTCTGGAATGCATCGCTCTCTGGGATGGGGATCCACATGCGTCCGTTGCCGGTGAGCTTCGGAATGGCGGCGTGGTACACAAACTCAAACTCATCCGAGCCTTCAATGACCCCGAGCAGCTCCTGAGAGGCACCATCGACTTCAGCATGCACCCATGTGCCGTCGTCCTGTTGTCGCCACAGGTAGAAGGGGCGGCCGTTGAGTTTGTGCACCGTGGTTTCGGTGACGGTCATGTTGCCCGGTTCACCCTCGAGGAAGAAGTCAACGTCGTAGACATTTCCGTCGAGGCTCGCGAGGTCGACACAGGCAAAGTGCCGGCCCGGGCCGAGATTGGCGAGGTACTCGGTGTGCACCCGGACCAGTTTGAGCTTCATGTCCTTGCCGTCATAACTCAGTGGGAAGTAGCCGCCACCCTGCTCGGTTTCGCGAGCAATGTGCGCCTCGATTCCGGCCTGTATGTCGGCGGTGACTGTGTTTGGAATGGGTGCCACTGCCGGAGAAACCTGCGGCGGCTCTTCGCCGGACACTCCAGCAAAGGCGTTCGACACAAGTACGAAGCTGGATATCACTGCAAACATTTTGGACTTCTCCATGAAAATGGTTCTTCCTGTGCGCCCAGAGAGACGCAATCTACCACATGGAGCCCCTTCGCTTGAGCCCATCGGACGAACCGGACATCCACCAATCGACCGCAGCCGCCGGGGCCTGGCAAGAGGGACGATCTGGCGTTGGGGAATTGGGTGGGTGCCCAGACCCCCACAAATGGTCGAGTCGCTCTTCGATTGATCCCGAATCGGCCGCTGGGCAACCGGTGCAGGGAATCGGCTCAAGGGCAGGTGCCCCACGCGGCGAGCACAATCAGGATGTCATCCACGCCGACCACGCCATCACCATTGACATCTGCCGGGCAGCCGGCACACGGGCCAAAGGAAGCAATGAGGTCGAGGAGATCGTCCACGCCGACCATGCCGTCACCGGTGATGTCGGCGACGCAGTCTTCACACTCGTCATCAATGGAGTTTCCACCCAGATCAACATAGGCGCCGCCTACCTGCGGCGATGTGTTGCTACAGATCTGCGAGTCGCCCATGGTCGAAGCGGAACTCTCGAAGAAGTACACGCCGCCCCCACTCGATGCAGCGTTGCCGCGGACCGTGCAATTCACGATCGATGGCTCGCTGCGGCGAGAGAAGATGCCGCCGCCACGGTCGGCAGCCACATTGTCTTCAAAGGAACAACCGTCGAACGCGGCGTTGCTGGGATAGTCGGGGTCGTCCTCGCCCACACAGGCCACGCCACCGCCGTCGCGACCACACGTGTTGAACATGAACGCGCAATCGACCACCGTGGCATGGGCGCCATAGGCATTGGCCATGCCGCCACCATCGCCCGATACCGTGTTCCCATTGAACGTGCACTGCGTCACGACCGGGTAACACAGACCGCCGCCGGTGCCCGCCCCATAGGTACACATCCCGCCGCCATTGCCAAGTGGGTTCCCAACCTGTTCGTTTCGGTAGAAAATGCACCGTGTGACCACCGGGTTGCTGCTGGAGCGATTGAACATGCCACCTCCCACATTGACGACGACATTGGTCCAGAAGTCACAGTCCAGAACCTCCGGGTGGCTGCTGGTGGTGTTGGTCATGCCGCCGCCCCACGAGGCGGTGTTGGACTCGAACCTGCAGCCTTCGAGAAGTGGGTGTGACCCGTCGAGGTTATACATGCCGCCGCCGTGGCCTTCAGAGGCATTGTTGCGGAAGATGCAATTGTTCACGCGGGGGCTGCCCGAGACATTGCACATACCCGCCCCACCCCACGCAGCATTGAACTCAACGACGCATCCAGCCAGCGTAGGCGAAGCGCTTCGCACGATGATGCCACCGCCGCACAGCACATCGCCAAACACGGGGTCGCTCACGATCTCGCCCGATCCTCGGATGATGCGAATGGTCTCGAGTGTGCTGTTCTGGTTCTCTTCGGAGACAAATCGCACCACCGATCCGGCCAGTCCGGTGCCGTCGATGGTGGTGGTGTCCGCGCTCTCGCCGGCTACGGTGATGGCCTTGCCCAGAAAGTCAATGGTCTCGTTGTAGATCCCTGACTGCACCTGCACAATGTCGCCGGTCACGGCTGCCTCAATGGCGGATTGAATCGTCGTGTATTGATCGGGCACCACCAACACGTCAGCGGCGGAGGCGCCGGTCAATAAGACAACAACGACATCGCACATTTGACGTACTCGCATGAAAGAAGCTCCTTCTCGCTCAGCCCTCACCATATCGCCGCCGCGGCTCAGGGCAAGGAGAATCAGTACTGTGGCCGATCTGGCATGTCGCGAAACTCCTCCCAGAGCTTCACCATCTCGTCTCGATCGACTTGCAACGCCGGCAATGCCCGCTCGGGTCCTGGCAACGAGATTGCTTCGTAGATCGGAAGATCATCAAAACCTCCAAAGTCCTTTGCATCCTGAATGGTCGCGGCGTAGTAGATCGTGTCGATGCGGGCCCACCACGATGCCGCATAACACATCGGGCATGGCTCGCAACTCGAATACAACGTGCATCCAGAGAGTTCATGCGTGTCGAGCGCTTGACACGCCGCCCGAATGGCCGCCACTTCACCGTGGCAGGTGGGATCCTTCTCGGCCAGCACCCTGTTGACCCCCTCGGCAATGATGGCTCCATCCCTGACGATGACGCAGCCAAATGGGCCGCCCGCCCGCTCAATGATGGCGGTGCGGCGGGCCAGTTCGATTGCTCTTTGCATGAAGCGGTGATGATCGGTCATCGTGGCGGGCGCCTTCGGTTGGAACGTTCGGCCAAGTGAGTGGGAAATGGTGGACGGTACGGCCCGAATGTATTTGACGATGTCAGTGACATGAGTGACACGTTCGATATCACACGCTCTTTGACAGCAGGCTTCTCAAGATCACCGTCAACGGCATCAAGGCGAAGCCGATCGATCGTCAATTTGCCCCCGCCCATCTCGATCGCCACCGGGCCTTTCGGGAATGCCGCGCCGCGTGCCACTTCGAGCCCATTGAGGCTGACGGCGACCCTGCCATTGGAGCACGAGACGACCAAGTCATACCAGCTGCCAATCGGAATGAGATCCACCGATCGTTCGTCCACGCCGACAATACTTCCGGTGCCTGGCTCATGCCCCGCCAGAACGATGGACACGCTGCCGAGTTTCAGTGTGGCCGATGTGCCGTGGGTGAAACGAAGCGTGGCGCGCAGTGCACCGTCGGATGGAAGGGACATACCCAGATCGAGCTCCCCGGTACCTTCCAACACCATGGAGTTGTCGGCGACCATGCCGCCAAGAGACCCCATGAGCTCGAACCCTCCCACGAGTGGATTGTCGCCAGTGTCGAGGGTCTTGGTGCGATCGGGCTGGAGCCGCACATCCGCGATGCCGCCCGGGCCAGGCGCGGCAAAGAAGCCCAGCCATCTGTCACCACCGCGATCGGGCAATGCCACATCACCCATGATCGACATGTCGTCGAGGAACACGCCCTCCAGATGCCCGCTGCGAACATCGACCTCGAGCCGGTGCCACTGGCCCGGGCCGCGCCATACGTCTTGGTCTGCCGATGCCAACGTCTGGCCCATGGAATCCTGCACCTCAACAGTTCCATGGTCTTGCAGGTCTCGCACGGTCAAACGCGCCCCACCAGGCAATCCCATGGCAATCGCCCCCCGCTCAGGAAGCATGATGGCGACGCTCACCCGACCATCAGGCGGCGCAGCGTTGAGCACGAGATCTCCGCTCACCTCGTCGTTGACCAGCACGTCGGTCCCGGACATTCGAACGAACCGCCGACGATCGGTTTGGTCCAGCGTGTCCTTCGAGAGTCTCCAGTCACCCTCCCACATTTCGGTGGCATCGCCCCACATCAGCCGCACCCATCCCGACTCATCCGCAGCCGAGTCGGCCTCGCTGGGCGCCGCGACTTTCTTGGCCACTTGACCAGAGGGCCCCCCGGGGAGCCGATTGATCGTGTACGCCACCTCATTGGTTCGCAGCGGTCGGTCTTCGTCGCCGGACACGCCATCCAATCGGATTCGCGCCACGCGGCCGGCCCGGAGCATCGGCACGGAGAGGTGCAGTGTCCGCCGGTCTGGGGAAAGCGCAGCCTCACCAACCTGCACCTCGCCCTTGCGCTGCTCGGGTGACCCATACTTCCACCACCAGTTGTAGTCATAGGTGTCGATGTGAATCTGCTTTGGATCGACATCGCCCGCGACTGGATGCGTGAACTCAATGTCGAAGCCGCCCGGCACGAGCCGCACGTGCTTCATTTCCATCGGCACTGCACCGGTGAATCGAATGCGGCGTAGGCCGTGACCCGGCGCGAGTCCGCCCCACCCGCGATTGGTCAATCCACAGACAAGTGATCCATCGGCCGCGAATGCCACGCGGGCAACCGACCCCACACGATCCACAAATGGCCACACAGCGCCTTGCGGAACACCATCTATGTCTTCAATTTCAGCACGGAGTACCCGGCCAGTGGTGAGTTCGGCGACGAAGAGTTGACCCTCGAACGGACCGAACACTCCTTCGGTCGTGTCCGACACCAGATTCCCGGTTGAACGGGACCACTCGTAGGGAATCCAGATGGCGGCCGGAACGCGGTGGACGTCTACGGGTTCGCGATCATTGGACACACGACCGTCCTTGAGATATTCCTCCGTCCAACGCAGGCTCGCCGGATGGCCATGGAAGCCGTCTCGCTCCACGACGTAGATGGGCGAGCTCGGCATCCAGTCACCCTGGTTGTCGGTGGCGAGCAAGCGACCGGTGGCATCAAAACCCAAGCCGCACGGGCTGCGAAACCCGTGCGCCCATGGCGTGAGGTCGCCACTGGGCGACACCTGCATGATCCAGCCACGATAGGGAACGACCGCTTGCCCATGCCACCAGTCGGGCTGCATGAAGCCGAGGTTGAAGGAGACATATCGATTGCCAGCCGCATCACGCGGAAGCCCGAACGCATACTCGTGGTAGTTCTTGGACAGCCCCCACTCATCCGAGATCAACTCGATGTCATCAACAAGTCGATCGCCATCCACGTCCCGCAGGCGCGAGAGTTCGCCTCGTTGCAGCACCAGCAGGTCTTCGCCATCGGTATCGAGACCGAGCCCTTCATACAAGCCATCGGCAAAGCGTATCCACATGGCATTCGAGGGATCGTCATCCAGCGCGCCGTCGATCAACCAAACTCGTCCGCGGCGGGTGCTCACTGCAATGGTGTCGGCGTCCGGAAACGCAATGCCGCCCACTTCGACGACCTCGCCGAATGGCGATGGGATGGGTTCGACTACCCAGCCTGCATCAGCGCCGCTCACCATCAGAACCATCACGCTCGGCACAATCATGCCGCAGACTCCAAGCCCGGTATGCCAGCGGCCCTCGCTTTGTCGATGTCTGCGGCCGGAAGCACCATGATGTTGACTTCTCCACTGGCAGGCAATTGCACGTCCGCTGGGGCTATCGCCGCGCCGCCATGGACGCCGATCAGATCGGCGCCGTCCCGCCACCACTCCCACGACTCGCCGCGCCCGAGGTACTGCGGCGTGCCCTGCGCGGGCACGCGCATGGAAATGGCCGAAGCATCTCCTTCGATGGCCAGCGTCCGGACGTAGCCCGGTATCTCACCCACGTAGGCGACGGCACCATGCTCCATCACTCGCGCCCCCGGCAGCTGCATCCGAAGCGAGGCGACGCCATCGCGAATCGATGTGCCGAGGAACTCGGCCTGCACGTCCTGCCCGTCAATGCTGAATGCTGACCGCGGCGCCACCCAGTGAATGACCCGCCCAAGCGGTTGCAGCGGCGTACCGCCACGACCCTCCCAGTCCGTCCGCGCTGCGAATGGTCCTTGTCGCGCTGCGCGAAACCGCACGGCGTCGACGTCCCACGCAAGGGTCAAGCCATCGGTGCCGCCGATGAGAAGCCCGCGTGGTTGGTCGTCTTCCCAAGCGCCGCGGGCTGGCAACATGCCGCGAAGCACCAGCGGGCGGTCGCCCACCACCAACTCGGCGTCACCGCCTGCGGGTGGGGCCGGCGGGACCAGTCCGATGACGTACCGCACGACAGCCCGCACCTGCGCGCTGTCCAGCGTTCTGGCGAACCCGGGCATCGGAGTTCCGGCGATGCCATGCAGTACCACGCGACGAACGGCCTCGGGCGTGTTTCCAAAGGAAAATCCGCCCGCCAGGAACGAGCGTGCCGGTCGATCCAGCTTCTCGGTGCCCTTGCCATCACCCGAAGTGCCATGACACTTTGCGCAACTGGCCATATAGACCGTCCGCCCCGAAACCGGCGTTTGCGGTGCGGGGCGGATGAGTGCCGTGTGGGGTGTGGCCGAGCCAATCGACGATGTGGACGGCGGCGGGTCTGGCTTCAACACCCAAGAGGCCCACACAATCAGGGCCGCCAGTACAGGCGCGACGATGAACACGCAAACGATGTTCGTCACGATGGATTTGGCAGTCATGCTGTGGCCCTCAGCCATGGGCGGAGAGGATAGCGAACAGCGGCGAGCCGCGCGTGCTAGGCGCTGAAACTGCTGCCGCACCCACAACTGCTCGTCGCGTTTGGGTTGTTGAACACGAAGCCACGGCCCATGATCTCATCTTTGAAGTCAATCTCGGTGCCGTTGAGGTAGAGCAGGCTCTTGGGGTCACAGATGACACTCAGGGTGAAGGCCGCCGGATCGCCGCCATCGGCATCGTCGAGTTCATACTCAAACGCCCAAGCCTCGTCCGTCTCCCGCACCGTCTCGGTCAGGTCGAGCAGATAGGAAAAACCAGAGCAGCCACCGCCCTTGACGCCCACACGAAGGTGGACGGCCTTGGCATCGAGATCCTGCTGGCGGACGATCGTGGCGATTTCGCGGGCAGCGGTCTCGGTAATCGTGACTGACATGGTCGAACTCCTGATCGGGATTCTAATTTAAGTCCCAAGAACGGCTATCATAGTGGATTCACCCCGACCGAGACCGAATTCTTGCGATTGAGTGTCAATGACAGCCTCGCTGTCCCGCGAATGAGAGCCATGCCAGACGATCCCAACACATTGCTGGACCAATGGGCCGATCAATCGGACTACAAATGGGGCTTCGTGACCGACATCGATTCGGACACGCTGCCGCCCGGCCTGAACGAAGATGTGGTCCGACTCATCTCCCGCCGCAAGGAAGAACCCGAGTGGATGCTCCAGTGGCGGCTCGAGGCCTTCGCCAAGTGGAAGGACATGATCGAGCCGGAGTGGGCACACTGGCCCGACCACGATTGGCGGCCGATCGACTACCAAGCCATCTCGTACTACTCCGCCCCCCTGCGTGACGAGGACCGCCCGAAGAGCCTCGACGAGGTCGACCCGAAACTGCTCGAAACCTATGAGAAGCTCGGCATCCCGCTGGAAGAGCGGGCCGCGCTCGCAGGTGTGGCCGTTGACGCCGTATTTGACAGCGTGTCGGTCGCCACCACCTTCCGGGACAAGCTCGCCGAAGTCGGCGTGATTTTCTGCCCCTTCTCCGAGGCGGTTCAGGATCACCCGGAACTCGTCAAGAAGTACCTCGGCAAGGTCGTCTCTCGCACCGACAATTTCTTCGCCTCTCTGAACGCCGCAGTCTTCACCGATGGGTCCTTCGTGTACATCCCCAAGGGCGTCCGCTGCCCGATGGAACTGAGCACGTATTTCCGCATCAACCAGATGAACACGGGCCAGTTCGAACGCACGCTCATCATCGCCGACGAAGGTGCCTACGTGTCCTACCTTGAAGGTTGCACCGCACCACAGCGAGACGAGAATCAATTGCACGCCGCAGTCGTCGAGCTCGTCGCATTGGAAGACGCAGAGATCAAGTACTCGACCATTCAGAACTGGTATCCCGGCGACGAAAATGGCGTCGGAGGAATCTACAACTTCGTCACCAAACGCGGCCTGTGCGCAGGCGATCGCAGCCACATCTCCTGGACGCAGGTGGAAACCGGCTCGGCCATCACCTGGAAGTACCCCTCCTGCATCCTCAAGGGTGACGACAGCGTCGGCGAGTTCTACTCGGTGGCCCTGACCAACAACTATCAGCAAGCCGACACGGGAACCAAGATGATTCACGTCGGCAAACGCACTCGCAGCAACGTGGTCTCCAAGGGTATCAGCGCAGGCCAAGGCCACAACACATACCGCGGCCTTGTGAAAATTCTTCCCGGCGCGTTCGATTCTCGCAACTACACGCAATGCGACTCGATGCTCATGGGAACAGACTGCGGTGCGCACACCTTCCCCGTGATCGAGGTCGAAAACCAGACTGCCCAGGTAGAGCATGAAGCCTCCACCACCAAGATCGGTGAAGATCAGATTTTCTATTGCAACCAACGCGGCATTTCGTCTGAGGACGCAGTGTCGATGATCGTCAACGGGTTCTGCCGCGAAGTGTTCGCGGAACTACCCATGGAATTCGCCGTCGAGGCCAAGGCCTTGCTTGCCGTGAGCCTCGAAGACAGCGTCGGCTGAGAAAGATCACCCATGAGCCTGCTTGAAATCAAGAACCTGCATGCCTCCGTAGATGGCATCGAGATCCTCAAAGGGCTCAACCTGACGATCGAACCCGGACAAGTCCACTCGATCATGGGCCCGAATGGTTCAGGGAAGAGCACCCTCTCACGCGTCATTGCAGGCGAAGACACCTACGACGTCACAGAGGGGAGCATTCTTCTCAATGGCAAGAATCTCATGGACATGGAACCTGAAGATCGCGCCCGAGAGGGAATCTTTCTCGCATTCCAGTACCCAGTAGAGATCTCCGGCGTCAGCACCAAGTACTTCCTTCGAACAGCGGTCAATTCAATCAGAGCACACAGAGGGCTCGATGAGCTGGACGCCTACGGCTTCTTGAAGCTCGTCAAGGAGAAGGCCGCATGGGTCGAGTTGGACCCGGCGCTGCTGGACCGCCCCGTCAACGAGGGCTTCTCCGGCGGCGAAAAGAAGCGGGCCGAAATCTTCCAAATGGCCATGCTCGAGCCAACGATGTGCATTCTCGATGAAACGGACTCGGGTCTCGACATCGACGCACTTCGCATCGTGGCCGCTGGCGTCAATCAGCAGCGGAGTCCCGAGCGCGGATTCCTAGTCATCACGCACTATCAACGACTGCTCGAGCACATTGTGCCCGATGTGGTGCACGTGCTTCTGGACGGACGAATCGTCCGAACCGGCGGCAAGGAAGTCGCGATGGAACTCGAAGACAAGGGCTACGGCTGGCTTGAGGAGGAGGTCGCCTCAGGCGTCTGACCATGTGCACCACGACACTCGACAATGCATGTCCACTCTGTGACGCCATCGATGCACTTTCGGCGCACTCGATGCGTGAGCAGCGCACCGCCGCGTATGAGCGGTTCCGCGAGCTCGGCTGGCCGACCAGAAAAGACGATGCCTTTCGCTACTGCAACCTGAAGGAATTGGCCAATACGACGTGGCACCCCACGCCAAAGGCATCAGCGGACCCGTCCACCCTGGATGCGATCGCCATCGCCGGGACAGGCGCCCGGCTCGTGTTTGTCAATGGTCGGTTCGATGAGGCTGCGAGTTCATCGCTGCCGGATGGCGTGCGATTGCTTGGACCGATGCTCGGCGAGACCGAACTCGACCGCGCCGCTGACTTCAAGAATGACCCCTTCTCGCAGCTCGCCACGGCGCTGGTCGAGGACGGTGTTGTCATCGAGGTATCCGACGGACAAACGCTCCCCCAGCCAATTCACATCGTGCATGTCCTTGCCCCGAGCGGATCGCCAATCGCAAGCACGCTGCGGGTACTCATCCGGCTCGGCCGCGGCGCCCGGGCCTGCGTACTCGAGACCTGGGCGGGGGACGGCCCGGCCCTCGTCGCCCCCATGACCGAGGTCGAACTCGCCGCAGGCGCGCACTGCGACCACGCTCGCCTCATTGAACATGGAGACGATGTCTGGCACATGGGTGGTATTGCCTCACACCAGGATGCGGACAGCACCTTTGAGTCGGTCGTTCTGACGATTGGAGGCAGGACGATCCGCACGCTTGCCCACGCCTCCCTCGACGGCGAGGGGGCGCACGCGGCACTGCGAGGATTCGGAATTGGCGACGATCATCGACACATTGACAGCCGCCTTCGCGTAGCGCACATGGCACCAAACTGCACAAGCCGCGAAATCTTCAAACACCTCTTGCCAGACCACAGTACGGCGGCATTCACTGCCCGCATCTACGTCAACGAAGGCGCCCACGGCACCGACGCTGTGCAGACCAGCCGCAATCTGCTGCTGAGCGATACCGCCAAAGCGTGGAGCCGGCCTGAGTTGGAAATCTATGCAGACGACGTCAAGTGCACGCATGGAGCCACCACCGGTGAGATTGATCCCGGCGGCCTGTTCTACCTTCGGGCCCGCGGCGTCCCCGAAGACACCGCTCGCGCACTGCTCGCCTGGGCCTTTGCCGCCGAAGTCATTAACGAAGTGCCGGTTGCCTCGCTCCGCACACATCTGGCACGCCGGATTCTGGCCCAACTCCCGGGGGCCGAACGGCTTGATGAAGGTGTCATTTCGTTGTGAGCGAGCAGCCCGTCACGACGCGTCTGGATGTCAAAGCGATTCGAAGTGAGATCCCAGCGCTCTCCCGCACGGTGCATGACAAGCCCTTGATCTACCTCGACGCCGCCGCCACAACCCCGCGCCCACAGCCCGTCATTGATGCGGTCACGCACTACGAAACGACCTGCCCGGCCAACGTCCACCGCGGCGTGCACAAACTCTCTGGCGAAGCCACCGCCGCCTACGAAGATGCCCGCCGCCGAATTGCCGCCTTCCTGGGCGCCGACACCAACGGGTTGATTTTCACCCGCGGGACCACCGAGTCGATCAATCTCATTGCAAACACCATCGGTGCCACACTGCAATCGGGCGACCATGTGCTGATCTCAGCCCTTGAGCACCACGCCAATATCGTTCCGTGGCAATTGGCATGCAGCAAGGCCGGAGCCGAGCTTCGAGTGGTGGACGTCGATGAGCAAGCCACCCTGCATGTCTCGACGTTTGAGAAGGCGATCTCAGATCGGACACGATTGATCGCCGTCACCAATGTCTCAAACGCCCTCGGCACGGTCACGCCAATTCGGGACATCTGCGAACTGGCCCGCAGCCGGGGCATCACCACCATCGTCGACGCAGCCCAAGCTGTGCCGCACATGCCGGTGAACTTCGCGGCGATCGAATGCGACTTCATGGCCTTCAGCGGCCACAAGATGTACGGGCCCACCGGCATCGGTGGACTGCTCGCCAGCCCCGCCCGCTTGGAGTCGATGCCCCCCTGGCAAGGCGGCGGCGACATGATCCGCACCGTGACCTTCGCCAAGAGCACCTGGAATGATGCTCCTTGGAAGTTCGAAGCTGGCACACCAAACATCGGCGGCACCATTGGCTTGGGCGCTGCCGTTGATTGGCTTGCGGGCATCGGCATGGACAGCATCGCCGAACGCGAGCAGGACCTGCTCAATGACGCCACCACGCGGCTGCAGTCGATAGACCGCGTTCGCTTGATCGGTACACCCACGGAACGGGCTGGCGCCATCTCATTTGTCATCGAAGGCATGCACCCGGCCGACATCGGCGCCATGCTCGATCGTCACGGCGTCGCAGTACGAGCCGGACACCACTGCGCCCAACCGATTCTGGAGCGATTCGGGCTCAGTGCCACCGTCCGCATCGCCCCCGCCTTCTACAACACGCATGACGAGTTGGAACAATTCGAGACGGCACTTCGGAGAATCATCGATGTCTTCGGATGACCCCCGAGAGACTGACGTGCTTCGAGGGAACATCATCGATGCCATTCGCACGGTGCGCGATCCCGAAATCCCGGTCAACCTCTACGAACTCGGCCTCATCTATGACATCCGAATCGACGAGCAGCACGGCGTCCACATCACCATGACGCTCACCACCCCGAATTGCCCCGTCGCCGAACTCCTGCCGCAGCAGGTCGAATCAGCCGTGGCCGCCGTCGAAGGTGTCAGCGGAGCATCGGTCGACATCGTCTGGGAACCCCAGTGGACCCCCGACATGATGAGCGAAGCGGCCAAACTCGACCTCGACTTCACGGGGAAGTTCGACCCCCAGAAGTTTCAGGCAAACACCAATCTGACGATCGGGCGCAAACCAACGCGTGAGTAAGGCTCGTCCACGCTGCGACGATGCTCGGGAACCCTGCGCCGCGATGGACGACTGCCCCGACGAACCCGACTCGCGACACCCGAACCGGACGCGTCCTGTGGTTCCCCCCTCCCGGCTGAGCGGACCCGGATGGTGTCAGACACCCTTAACCAGAATCTCATCACCCTGGACCTTCGTCTCGTAGGTCTTCAAATCATCACAGGCCGGCGGATCGATGGCCTGGCCGGTGGGAATGTCGAAGGATCCAAAATGCAGTGGACAGACGACCGTGCACCCTGCGACGTCACCCTCGCACAGGCTCGCCTCGGCATGCGTACACAATTCGTCCGTGGCGAAGATGTCACCGTTCAGGTTGTACAAGGCGAGCCGCGTGCCATGCACGGTGACCGCGACGGATTCGCCGGGTGGGACGTCTCTCAGTAAAGCCGCTTTGACAAAGTCGGTGTCAGGCACCCTTGTTTCCCTTCCTGTGTACGTTCAGTGGGGTCACGCGTGTGCTCCCCATCGCGGCCGGATCGGACATGCCGGTGAACTTGGGTTCAAGCATAGCCACCTCGCTCATGCGCGACGGATCGCACTCGGGCTCGAACACCAGATCGATCGTCACGTCGGTGACGCCCTCGACGGTGCGCACCGGCTGCTCCACCATGCCCGGCATCGTCTCCGCCACGAGAGGAATGTCGGCCACCCACCGAGTCAGGCCCTCAAAGACGATGCTGAGCCTGGCGGGTGGGTATCCAACGTCTGGCTCAGGGATCGCAAGACCCCCACACGGCAATGAGCGCCAGCAGGTCATCGACCCCGGTCTGGCCGTCGCCATTCACGTCGCCCTGGCTGCCGTCGCCGCCCCAGCCCTCCAGCACCGTCAGCAGGTCATTGACGCCCACGTCTCCATCACCGTCGAGATCGCCGGTGCACGCGCACGAATCCAGGAGGCCCCGCCAGGCATGGACCGCGCCGTTGTCAGGCTCGTAGAGCGCGCCGACGACGGCGTGATCGCCCTGGATGTCCAGGGCCCAGCCGAACTCGGCCTCCGTCGCGGGCGTGGGCGGATGCAGCACCTCGGCAGCGGCCCAGACCTCGCCCGAACGGGCGAATACGTCGACGCGTCCGCCGTCCACGCCATCGACGATCGCATAGCGTGAACCAACCAGTACGCGATCCCCCGACATCGCCACCGACACGCCAAACTGCGCGCCGGCCTGGGGCGCGGGCGGCGGGTATTGCCAGAAGGCCCACCCGTCGAAGACCGCCTCGCAAATCCACATGCTGCCGGCATCGACCCCGTACGTATCGTCGCGGTAGCACCCCACCGCCATCCGGTCGCCATCCAAAGACACGCTGAACCCGAAGAAGTCCTCGGGCTCGCCGACGCTCGCCATAGAGGCATTCCACCGGTAGAGCCATGTTCCCTCCAGTCGCTCCCAGAAGACGATCTCGCCGCGGCTCTCGTGCGCCCATGGCGCGCCGCCGACAATCCGCAGTCCATCGGCCGCTAGGCCCAATCCAAGTTGATGACCTTCGGCGGTGGCTGGCTGCGTCAACTTGGCGGCATGCGTCCACCCGCCATCTGACGCCTGGTCGAACACATGGATCGACCCCGAGGAAGTGCCCTGATCGTCATCCAGCGGCGCGCCAATCGCGCAGAAGCCATCGCCCAGCGCCACGGTGCGGCCAAAGGCGTCCTCCGGAGCGCCGTCCGGTGGCACCAGTTTCTGCGGCATGGACCATGTACCCGTCGCGTCCCGCGTGAACACGTACGCCGCGCCAGAATTGCTGCCGAAGGCGTCGTTGAACCAGGCGCCGGCAATGAGCGTGTCGCCCCTGAGATCGACGTCGACCCCGAGCATGTCGCCCCAGCCAGCGTCCTCGGCAATCAGACGGGCTTCGTGCACCCAGCGGCCCGATTCGAGGCGGTAGACATAGACCGCGCCGGTCGCCCAGGCCACACCGGTCTCAAGCGGCGCGCCGACGGCGAGCAGATCGCCATCCATCGCCACCGACGTGCCGAGCATCGCCTCGAAGCCGAGATCGGCCGGGATGTCGACTTCCACGGGGCAAGGTGCGCCCGTGGCGAGGCCGTTCACGGCAGCACACAGGACCAGTCCGCATGCTTGCGCGGTGGCGGCGTTCAGGCGCATGGACCCCACGCCTCCAGCACCGCGAGCAGATCATCCACGCCGATCAGGCCGTCCCCATTGATGTCAAACGGACTTCCCGTCCCGCCCCAGTCGCCCAGCAGCGCCAAGACCTCGTCCACGCCCACCACGCCGTCGCCGTCGCCCTCCGGGTAGACATCGGCCGCGCAGCCATCCAGTTCAATGGTGTCCGACCAGTCGACGTCGATCACGACATCGGGCGGCGAGACAAAGATCACCTCCTCGGCAAAGGCCAGCGTCTCGCCGGTCACCATGAAGTCGATCGTCACCATGTGCACCAGATCAGTTTGGGGCGGCATCGGAGGCTGGCCCAGGGTGAACCCGATGGCTGTCGTGGCGCCCGAGTACAACTGCCAACCCGCCTCGCCGCACCATCCGTCACGGATGCCCGTGAGCTGCATGCCGGAGACATCGAACTGGAAGGCGAGCATGGACTGGTCGCACTGCCAGTGCAGCTCGGCCGTGCCAGTTCCGTCGGCGGCCACTTCGTAGTCGCCCCACTCAAGGACGCAGGCGGCGGAGGCGTGCGTCGAGAGGCCGATGAGCCCAAGAACCAGGGTGCCGCCGAACATGCCAGTGCTCATAGTGTCTCTCCTGCGGCCCACTATCGCACATGACGCCTCCCCGTCAAGAGGGGAAGCATGAGATCCGGTCCGAAGATCCATACGCTGGACACCCACCACAGGCCACTTCAACACCGTTCATGACGTCGGAAAGGCCGATCCCAGGAGATTGATGGGTGTCCGCGATTGCTCACCAGCAGGTTGGTGGGTGTCCTCGATTGCGGACCGCCGCTACTCTGAGGCATGATGGACGAGCGGCCAGATCAATCCGACCCCACACCCTCGGGTCCTCAGGAGTCGCCGGAGCCGGATGACGTCAGTACGACGAGCGGGTCACCATCCACGTACGCCCATGAGGTGACACCAGACACGATGGTCGGAACCGACATCGGGCCCTACACCATTCGAGGCGTGATCGGCGCTGGCGGCATGGGCGTGGTGTACGAGGCGAAGCAGAAATCGCCACGCCGAACCGTGGCGCTCAAGATGCTGAAGCGAGGGGTCGCCTCGCGGAGTGCGCTGCGCCGCTTTCAGTACGAGGCGCAGACGCTCGCGCGACTGCGGCACGAAGGCATCGCCCAGATCTTCGAGGCTGGCACTTGGGATGACGGGACTTCAGGCCGGCCCTGGTTCGCCATGGAATACCTCGCCGGAGCCAAGCCCATCACGACCTATTGCCTGGACAAGCAACTCGGCACCCGCGAGCGGCTGGAACTCTTCTGCAAGGTCTGCACTGCCGTGCAGCACGGCCACCAGAAAGGCATCATTCACCGAGACCTCAAGCCCAGCAACATCCTGGTCACCTCGGGCGGCGTGCCGAAGGTCATCGACTTCGGCGTGGCCCGCAGTACCGACAGCGACCTGGCCGTCACTACGCTGCAGACCGACATCGGCGCGCTCATCGGCACGCTTCAGTACATGAGCCCCGAACAGTGCGCCGCCGACCCAAACGACATCGATACCCGCAGCGATGTGTACGCGCTTGGGGTCGTGCTGTATGAACTGCTCTGCGAATCGCTTCCCTATGACATTCGCAATGCGGCCATCCATGAGGCCGCGCGAATCATCTGCCAGGAGGAACCCACCAAGCCCTCCACTGTGAACAAGCACCTCCGAGGCGATCTTGAGACCATCGCCCTCAAGGCGCTCGAGAAGGACCGGGATCGCCGCTACCAGAATGCCTCGGCGCTGGACGAGGACATCAGCCGCTATCTCGGCGGCGATCCAATCGCGGCTAGGCGTCCCTCAGGCTGGGACTACCTGTCCCGCTTTGCGCGGCGGAATCGCGCCGCGGCCGCGGCGATCGTGGCGGTCTTTGGAATTCTGGTGGTCGCGGTCGTCGGAGTCTCGATCTTCGCCGTCGATGCCTCGTCGCAACGGACGATTGCAGAAACGGAACGCGGCCGCGCCAACGCGCAGGCCGTCGCTGCAGAAGAACAATCGGCGCTCGCCCAGCAACAGCGAGACCTTGCCAATGAGCAAAGGGACATTGCCCAAGCGGCCCGAGAGGGAGCAGAGCAGTTGGCCATTGCGGCCAATCTGGCCCGTGACGAGGCCCGTCAGAAGGCGTACGCAGCAAACATCCAAGCTGCTGCTGCTGCGGTGCAACGCACCGATGCCGCCGCAGCCCACCAACGACTCGCAGCGGCCAGAGATCTGCAAGCGTCACCGATGCTACAGGTCGCGCAGTGGCTCACTCCGGCTGTAGATTGGCGCCGCGCATCGATATCGCTCCCCTCCGGTGGCGAGGCCATCCCAATCGTCGCCAACCTTCCCTTCGAGTACCGCTATCTCGCCGCGCGATCGGATGACGCGTTGTGGACCCTGCCCGACGCCAGGGGAGGAGGATCCGTCGCCTTCAGGGCAGACGGCACCACACTGGTCACCTGCAACATGGCGGGCGTCGTTCGAATTGTGAATCTGGACACCGGAGACACCGGAGACATCGTGCAGATGATGCAGCAGGGGATCCAAACCTGGGGCAACAACCGCACGCTCAGCCCTAATGCGAGCAAGTGGGTCACGCTCGACAACGACACGATCTCAGTCGGGAGTGTGGACACGCCCGACGATTGGGTCACTTTGAAGGGGCACGAAGGTCGAGTCGGCCACACCGCATTCAACGGCGACGGATCCCGCCTGGTATCGAGTAGTGGCGTTGGTATCGATGATCCAATACACATGTGGGATACCGCCACCGGCGAGATCATCATGAGGCTGGCCAAAGGCAAGGTGGTCGGCGAGGACGAACGGCACCTTTGGGTCAGCCAACTCGCCCTCAGCCCGGATGGCACACGATTGGCCGTGGGTACCCTCAAAAACGCCGTCCATCTCTGGGATACGCGATCAGGCGAATCGCTGGTCAGCATGGTGCTGCACACTGGCTCCATCACGGCACTCGCCTTCAGCCCCGACGGCGAGCGGCTGGCTTCGGGAAGCAAGGACACCTCCATCCGCCTCTGGAATGCGAGCACCGGTGAACCGTTGGCGTCCATGATGGGGCACAGCGGCGATGTCACCGCCGTGGCCTTCAGCCCTGACGGCGCGAAGTTGGCCTCGGGCGGCGACGACCTAGCGGTTCGACTCTGGGACTGCGAGCGTGGTGATTCGCTCGGCGCACTGTTCGGACATGAGGGTGCGATCACCTCCATCGCCTATTGCCCCGATGGCCTCCATCTTGCCACGACCGGTCGGGACCGGACCACTCGGGTCTGGGACACGGAGAGTTTGCTGGTGGCGGCCCCGCTCCGTGGTGGCAGGGGCGGCGCCAAAGCCATTGCGTTCAGCCCTGACAGCACGCTGATGGCCCATACGGGCTTACTGGATATTGGACTCTGGGACGTGGCGCGAGGCGAGAGAATCGCGGCGTTGAAGTGCGAGCCGCTGGACGCGGTCATCTCAATCGCGTTCAACCAGGACGGCACACGCCTCGCTGCCGGGCTCAATAGGGAGGGGCTCTGCTTGTGGGATGTCGGCACCGCCGAACAATTACTCATGATGGTGGGGCATGACGAACTCGTCAATTCGATCGCCTTCAACCATGACGGTACTCGAATCGTATCGGGTAGCGGCGACGGAACGGTGCGGCTCTGGGACGCTCACACCGGCGAGGAACTGGTGACGGTACACCGCAGCGATCAGGGTGTGCCGGTCGAATCCGTCGCGTTCAGTCCTGACGGCAAGTATCTGGCCGCAGCCACGTTGGCGGATGTCCTGATTTGGACTTCCGATGGCGCGACGCTGCGAGGCACCCTGTCGGGTCATCGGCAGACAGTGACTTCCGTAGCCTTCAGCCCGGGCAGTACCCTGCTGGCCTCGGGCAGTTTGGACGACACCATCCGCGTCTGGTCCACGGCGACCGGCGAGGAGTTGCGCGTCCTGACAGGCCACAACCGACCGATCACCAGCGTGGCCTTCAGCCCCGATGGCACCCGCTTGGCATCGGGCAGTTGGGACGGCACCGCGAGGATTTGGAATACCGCCAACGGCGAGGAGCTGCTCACGCTGCCGGTTGTGTCCGGCGAGTGGGTGCATGGGGTGACCTTCAGTCCCGATGGCACACGCTTGGCCACAGCAGATCGAACCAATGGCATCACGCTGTGGCAGACCCGCTCACGAGGCCAAGTGGCGCGAACACGACGTCAAGCCCGGATGGATGCCACACGCCTCGCACCGGTCATCGCTGACTAGATCGGCGGGAACCTTGACGTTCGGAACTCAGACCTGATAGTGAAGAGGCTCGATCGCGTCATCGAGATTCAAGTCTGCGCCGGATGCGTCGGGCCGGAGCCATTGTGTGGCGTCATGGTGTCTGCATCCTGTCACTGACACATCCCCCAGTTGTTCAGGACATTGAGAAGATCGGCGTGATTGACGCGGCGAAACTTCAGAACCGCACGAAGCCCCAGTACTCCGGCCGGTGCATATCAATCGCGTCCTGTGGCGACCAGACCCAGTTGTCCTCGGTCGCGCCCTCGGGCTTCACGTACCGACCGTCCACGATCTGCAGCGGCCACTGGACGCGGGAGAAGTTGATGCGCCAGACATCGCCGGGCCGGGGCGGGCAGGACGTATGGGCGGTGTCGGCCATGGAGGACCAAGGGATGGCCACCTCGATCGTCCAACCGATGTCTCGATTGGATGGATCGTTGATCGTGCCGGCGACCGAGACGGCCGAACGGACACCCTTGAAGTCCCAGCGAAGGTCGTAGTTGCCGCCGTCGCGATACGGCCGGTCCATGCGGAGATCCATCTCGGTGCCGAGTACGTTGATTTCGTACTCGTTGTAATCAGCGCGGTCGCCGTCCGGATCGATGAAGATTTCGAAGTCGTTGTCCCGATAGATGATCGCGTCGCGGTCGGTCAGCGTGCCCCAGAGATGCGGCTCTTCCATGTCGGCGGCAACATAGAAATAGGTATCGTCCCAGCACATCTTGGCGCGAGTGCGGTAGGCGGGTCTCTGCTTACTGAGGCCCTCGATGTCGATGAAGTCATCGGTCCATGGAGCTGCGTCCCAGGCGGCGTCCTGCAATCTGCCATCTATCGTTGGTGAGGTCCCCACGTGTGGTGCTGTGTAGGTGCGCGGACCCTTGCAGCCAATCAGGCACAGCAGGGCGATCCAAGATATGTGGCAGCGAAGCATGTGATACATGCTAGTTGCCGGGCACTATCATTGACTGCGCCATGGATCGTCCGCTGCCACAACTCGATGCGGAAGCGCCGCCGCCAGCTCCGGACGACCTGCATGACACAGGAACCCTGCAGGATGCCCATGGCCGGACCATCCACGACCTGCGGCTGAGCATTACCGATCGATGTAACTTCCGCTGCATCTACTGCATGGAGCCGGAGGACCGATTCCTGCCGAAGCGATCACTTCTGTCTGCCGATGAGTATCTGGCCATTGTCGATGCGGCGATGACGCTGGGGGTTCGAAAGATCCGAATCACCGGCGGCGAGCCCACGCTGTACCCAGATCTGGACACCCTCATCGACGAACTCGGGCGTCGCGGCCTTGATGACATTGCTATGACTACCAACGGCTGGCACCTCAATCCCGGCCGGGTGGCCGGGTGGAAGGCGAGCGGCCTGCAGCGTCTGACCTTCAGCCTCGACACACTGCGGGAGGATCGCATGGCGACGATCACCCGATCGGCCACGAGCGTTGCAGATGTTCTGCGGTCCATCGATATCGCAGCTGCCGAGGAATTGACCCATTCCAAGATCAACGTCGTGGCGATGCGTGGCCACAACGAGGACGAATACGCCGACTTTGCCGATCTCGCCCGCGAGCGTGAACTGGACATCCGGTTCATCGAGTTCATGCCGCTGGACTCCGGCCGCTCGTGGAAGCCGGACAGTGTCGTATCCGAAACGGAAATCGTCGATGCGATCAGTCAGCGCCACACCCTGCGGCTTCGCTCCTCGCACAATCCGCATAGCACTTCGCGGCACTATGAATTCGCAGACGGTGGCCCCGGACGCATCGGCGTCATTGCCTCGGTCACCAGGCCCTTCTGCGGCGACTGCAACCGCCTCCGCCTGACCGCCGAGGGCGCTGTGCGGCCATGCCTCTTCAGCAATACCGAGTGGGACATCCGTCCGCTGCTGCGGAGCGGGGGGACGCACGAGGACATCGTCCGGTTTCTGGTCGATGCCGTCTGGACCAAGCAAGCCGGCCACAGCATCGGCCGCGACGACTTCCAGCAGCCTGATCGGATCATGTCGGCGATCGGGGGGTAGGCCGCAACCTCGCCGCGGGGCGTCTGAAGTCGGTGCTCGATGTGGCCCACCCCGACGTTCGACTTCCACATTCCGCTCCATCTCCTACCATCCCCCCCCATGACCAACCAAGGACCGCGGATCACCAACCCCCTCCTGCTCGTTCGATACGCCTGCGGCGGCGTGTTGATGGGACTGGCGAACTTGGTGCCGGGGATCAGTGGGGGAACGATGCTGCTGGCGGCGGGGGTGTACCGGCGGTTTGTGGATGCGGTGGCTCGGATCACGACGTTTCGGTGGTCGGTGGACTCGATCATCACCCTAGCGATCATCGCGGCTGGGGCTGGCGCCGCGATTGTGCTTGGGGCAGGACTGATCCGAGATCTGGTACATGAACACCGCTGGGTGATGTACAGCCTGTTCCTGGGTTTGACGCTCGGCGGCGTGCCGCTGCTGTGGGGACTGGTGCGACCGATCACGCCAGCAGCCGTTGGGGGGTTCATCGGCGGGCTGGTGGTCATGGTGGTCCTGGCGATGCTGCAGTGGTCGGACGTTGGCGGCGGCGCCGGGGCTGCAGACGCCGGAGGTTGGTGGCTGCACCTCATCGCCGGATTGGCTGCCGGCTCGGCCATGGTGCTGCCGGGACTCTCTGGCAGTTATGTCCTGCTGATTCTTGGGCAGTATCTCGTCGTACTCGGCGCGGTCGAGGGCATGAAAGAAGTCGTGCGGTGGGGCGGCGATGTGAGTGAGCCACTCTCGGTGATCATTCCGGTTGGCATCGGCGCCGTGATCGGTGTGGTTGGTGTGTCCAACGCAGTCAAGTGGTTCCTTGAGAATGCCAAGAAGGCAACCCTCGGCGTACTGCTCGGACTGCTGATCGGCGCGGTGCTCGGCCTGTGGCCCTTCATGGCGCCGCAGCAGCCAGAAGTGGGCGAAGTCATCCGCGGCCGCGCCGTGACGGCCGAGATGCTGGACTCTGGAATCAAGCCCGAGCACTGGCGAACTGAGCTGTTTGGCCCGTCGGCGGGGCAGGTCGCCTCCGCCGTCGCCCTGATACTGGTTGGATTCGCTTGTTCGGTCGGAATCGGCCTTCTTGGGGGTGAGGATGAAGATTCTGAAGACGATGTGGTTAGCGCCTCCGACGCAGCCACCGAGGAAATGGGATTCTGACAACCTGTTTTTCCTTGACGGCCACGACGTTCAACATACGCTGGAGAGGTTGTGGATGAGGGAGCAGGGTGCGACCATGAGATACCTTCGACTGAGTACACGTGCTGCAGTTGCAGCCGGTCTCCTTGTGTCGGCTTTGGCGAGCGGAGGCGTGCCAGCCAATCCCGATCCGGCACCCCGAATGATCACCACGCCACTCTTCTCGCTCGAACCGGCTGCAACGGCGCTGCTGAGCACCGGCATCGCGCCGAGCACGGTCGCGATTGAGCGGAAGGTCGTGACGATTGAGCAAGACACCTTGGCAGCGCTCTCGGTTGATCGCGGTGCCGCATTGACGCTGGACTTGCCCGGCATGGGTGAAGTCATCATCGACATTCGTCGCCACATACACCACGCTGGTGGTGACGTCGGCCTCATCGGCCGGGTCCGCGGTGAAGCCCGATCACGGGTCATTCTTGAGATCGGCGATGGACTCTTGATTGGCGACATCTTCCGTGGCCAGAACATGGTGCAGATTCGGCAGGCACCCGAGGGAACCTTCGACGTACTGGGAATCCGAACAGAAGGCCTGCATCTGGTGCAATCGGTGCGTGAACAACCAAACGCTTCCTGCGGCAATGACCTCTACAACGTCGTTATTCCAGCCGATCCGCACAATGAGCCTCCATCGACCTGGGGCGGGCATGCCCATGACCGCCACGACCATGATGGCGATGATGACGACACCCGCAACCCGTTTGTCGATGTGATGATCGTCTACACCGACGGCGCCCGCGCCGCCATCGGCAGCCACGGCGCCACGAGGCTGCTCGGCCATCTCACGATCGATACTGCCAACGAGATCTACAACGACAGCAACGTCGATCACCGTTTGCGGATGGCTCGCATGTACGAAGTCGACTATGACGAAACGACGCTGGACTATGACGGCGACGGCGTCGTCGGCACGCACAACGATCACCTCGCAACCATCCAAGATGACTCCGACAGCGTCATCGATGATGTGCATACCGTCCGAGATCAGGTGGGCGCCGATCTGGTGACGTTTCTGATCAATGATCTCGACACAGGTGTCGGTTGCGCGGGCTGCCAGACGTTCGGCCTCGGCTATCGACCGATCACCGAGTCGACATCCAACGAGAACATCGGGTTCCATACCTGCCACTGGGAGAACATGGCCCTGCCATCGTGGTCCATGCCGCACGAGGCGGGCCACAACTTCGGCGCCTACCACGACGATCAGCAAATTCCTGCAGACAACAACGGTGACGGCACCCCGGACTGGATCGCACAATACGGGCGCGGACACTACTGGAATAATGCGGGGGGCACCCGGGAGCGGACCATCATGGGTCGCAACGCGCTGGGCGGTACGCGCATTCCGTTCTTCAGCAATCCGGCGATCGATTTCAATGGCAATGCAACCGGCGACGCCACACACGACTGCAGTCGCATGTTCGATGAAGTGTCCGACACTATTTCAGACTACGTTTCAGCGTCCTCGACGACGCAGTACGTCGATACCGACTGGACCGGATCAGAGAATGGGACATCATCCAACCCGTGGGACACCCTCTGGGAGGGGTATATCAATGTGCGCTGGGGCGGCACCGTCATCATGAAGAACTGCGAGGACGACAGCCTGACCGGGCCGATCCGCGCCATGCTGATCAAGAGTACAGGTGGGTCATCGGTCTTCCGATGATCCTGAGCAGGGAGGAGATCCCAACATGCGTATGAACACAACCATCGCCCTCATGCTGGCTGCATGCCTGACCCCTTGGGTCGCAGCATCGCCGGTGACCCCCGGCATCACCTATGAGGGCACGCTGGCCGACACTGACGGACCCTTCACCGGGACCAAGGACTTCACCTTCGGTCTGTGGGACGCCGCCTCCGGCGGGACGCTGCTTGCCGACGTCTCGATGCCTGGGACGACGGTGTCGGACGGGCGTTTCGCCGTGGATATCCCCTTTGCGCTCACCCACTTTAGTACCGGAGAAGAGCGGTACCTCGAGGTCACCGCTGACGCAACGACGTTCTCTCCGCGGCACCGATTGACGCCGTCGCCGTTCGCGCTCTACGCCCTCTCCGGAAACGAGGGCCCCGAAGGCGCTACGGGCGAGCAAGGTCCCCAAGGCGAACCGGGCGAGCAGGGTCCAGTGGGCGCAGCTGGCGCAGTCGGACCGGAGGGACCACAGGGACCGGCTGGCGACACTGGTGCGACTGGCGCTACCGGCAATACCGGCCCGCAGGGTGATCAAGGCCCACAAGGTGACACCGGTCCGGAAGGACCTCAAGGCCCAACCGGCGATGCCGTATGGGAAATCAGCGGCACCTCCATCAGTTACTCGGCCGGCAACGTGGGCATTCTGACCGATGACCCGCAGACGGCATTTCATATCGGCGGCACGAACAACACGTTTCGCATGGGCACCGAAGGCGACTCGATGATCGAAATGTACATCTCTGACCTCATCTTTGGAGACGCGACGCTCACGATGGATGGCACCAGCGGAGCTCAAGAGGTTGTGCTTCGCCCCTTTGCGGGTGGTTATCTAGGTCTCGATGGCGCTGCAACAAGTGCGGCCATTTTGCACTGGGGATATGACGGCGGCCCCATCTCAAGTTGGAGTTCGCCTGATGGCGATGGGCAGATCTTTCTCACTATCCAAGACACCCTTCAACAGTTGTACTTCGAACATGGAGGTGCAGAACAGATCGAGGTCAAACTCGATGGAGATTTCCCCAGCCTTACCTTCCGAGATACGGGTAATACCGAAGAGATCATTCTGGGCCAATGGTCCAGCACCGCTGATGGATGGGGGCTTCGCATCAAAGACGATGCCGGAACCAACCTGGTGGATCTGGGCACCGAGTCCAACGACGGAGTTCGCCACGGCTCACTCAAGTTGAGGAACGCCGCCGGCGAAACCGCCATTGAACTGGACACCTCGTACAACGGCATGGGACGTGTGATCTGCGACGAGGTCGAAGTCAAGGGAGGCGCCGACCTGTGCGAACGCTTCAATGTCCGCGAGGCCGATCCCAAGCCCGGGACCGTGCTGTGCATCGATCCGCAGCAGGTCGGTGGTTTGATCGTCAGCACCAAGGCGGTGGATGCATCCGTCGTTGGCGTCATCAGCGGCGCGGGCGGGATTCGACCCGGTCTCTCGCTTGGACAAGCCGGAACCGAGGCCGACGGCGACTACCGCGTGGCGCTGACCGGCCGTGTCTGGGTACGGTGCGAGGCGGCCACACGCCCGATCCGTCCCGGCGACATGCTCACGACTTCATCAAGACGGGGCCACGCCATGTCGGCCAGTGGACTCAAGAACACCCGCGGCGCGGTCATCGGCAAGGCCATGTCGAGCTTAGACGGCGGCACGGGCCTGGTACTCATGCTGATCCAACCGCAGTGATGGTGGGAGCTCCTAGATGACTCGACCGCGCTACATTCTGATGCTGGTGAGCCTGGGGCTCATCGTGGGCTTGGCCTCGGCCGTGGGCTTTGGTGGCTGGCTTGAAAATGGAACGCTGTACGCTGGCGTCGAGATGACCGGCGATGGCTACACACTGATCGGAAAGGCTGGGCAGCCGGCCGTCGGACAGGCCAGCGGTGGCGATTGGACGCTCTATGGCGGATCCACGCCCTCCGTCCCTGAGGGAACCTGTTTGGGCGATCTGGACGGTTCCGGCAGCGTTGATATCACTGACTTGCTGGCCTTCCTCGCCGTCTTTGGCACGCCTGCGGCCGATCTCAATGGGGACGGGCTGGGCGACATCAACGATTTGTTGATCCTCCTGAGTCAATTTGGGTCTGCCTGCGACGGCATTTGAACCTGAAAACGACCGTTTCGAGTCTAATATCGCCCATTCGAAGAATGGCAGCGTGTTTTTGCCTCGGTCGGCAAACACAGCGGATCGAACCCCGTAGTAGGGGGTGAAGTGAGCAGACCTCCGCGAACTTCAAGAATCTCGAAAGGGATTTAAGACAACACGATTCTCTCCTCAGACCTCCCCCCCCGACTCTCCTCTCTCTCCACCACGGGCCCCGTCAACACTCGACGGGGCCCGTGGTGTTTCGGGCCTTCGCCCGAACGGCATTGAGCGGAACCCTGCCACCGGATGAAATGGTGGGTCGGCCGGGCGGCGGTGTTTGCCCCGGCAAGGAGTGCCTGCTGCACCCTCCCGCCACAAATGCTGGAAATCGGCACACGCGGACCGCGCTCACCCATAGGTGGTGATGAGAGGCCCACCGAGATCCACGACGATCACCGGCAGCCAGAACAAGCACTGGACTCCGTTCCAAGACGCACGTTGTCCTCGCACAGACCAGGCCCGTCGAGCACGCTCGGCGGGCCCGGTTCGTTTTTCGGCCCGTGATTCGATCAGCCGATCGCGTGCTTCGACCCGGGCACGATGAGCCATTCATCATGGCGTGCGGCGATCTCTCGCGGCTTCGCCGCAAGGCGGCCTGACGCCAGCCACGCCGCATCGGTACCGTGGCCGAATGGCCACCCCCCTTCTCACTGTCAAGCGACTCTCTCCGCTGGCCACGATCCCGGCGTACCAATCGCAGGCCGCAGCAGGATTGGATCTACACGCCGCCATCGAGTTCGATCGGGTGATCCCGCCGGGCTGCATCGAGATGATTCCCATCGGCATCGCAATCGCCTTGCCGCCCGGGCATGAGGGGCAGGTTCGGCCACGATCAGGGCTTGCCAGCAAACACGGCATCACCCTCCCCAACGCCCCCGGGACGATCGACGCGGACTACCGCGGTGAAGTCACCGTGCCGCTGATCAACCTCGGGTCCCAACCGTTCGCCATCGAGCCACACATGCGCATCGCCCAATTGATCGTCGCGCCAGTGACGCGCTGCACGATTGCAGAGGTTGATGAACTGAATGACACGTCGCGCGGAACGGGTGGGTTTGGTTCCACGGGTGCATAGGGGCCAGGCACCAACCCACGACCTGTCTCCATCTCCTGATCGCCTCCTTCCCGCTCGGCGGAAGATTGCCGCGATCAGGCCGTCAGATTGTCTGAGTAGCCGACCAGTTCGCCAAGTCCCTGCAACCCCAGCGGCTCCCGCGCGAAAAATGGCTCGGCCGCTTCGACGCCGATGCGGCTTCCAAAGTAACGGCCGGCCGACGCAATCCACTCGACGACGCGGCGGTTTTTCTCGGGAAGAACGAACTGCGTTTCGTAGGCGGTGATCGCATCGTGCTTTCGTTGTTGGTACTCGCTGATGTCCATTAAGAACGAGGGCTCGGGGATGATCCGCAGATGCGTGCAGTAGTAGTGGAAGAGCCACCGCGGGTACACCGGCTCGCCGGGCAAGTCGATCTTGGTCAGTTTGGCGTCAAAGCGGGCATCCTCGACGATGCGGGTCACCGCCCGGTGATCTGGATGCGCGTCCTCTGGGTACGGCGCAAACAAGATGTCGGCTTGGTGCTCGCGGATGACCGCGGCTACGGCATGTCTTGCCTCGATGGTGTGCTCGACGAAACGGTTGCGAAGGCCAATCTGCACCCGACGGACGCCAAGAATCCCGGCGGCTTTGGACGCTTCCGTCGCGCGGGTCACCGGATCGCCATGTGGCGTCGGTTCGCCATCGGTCATGTCCACCAGCACGACATCATGCCCCTGCTCAGCGAGCAGAGCGATCGTGCCGCCCATGCCCAGTTCTTGATCGTCCGGGTGCGGGCCAAAGACAAGGATGCGTGCCATGGAGAGACGGATACTACCCCGCCCGATTCACCACGGTCCGACCTGCGAGCGAAGAGTGGCCAAGACTGCGAGCGCAGCGGCCTCCAACTCCTCGGAGACCTGCCTCCAGCCTCGCAGATTTCGCTCCTCCGCGAACCAGGCCCGTGCCCGCAGCCGCTCAAGAAGTCGGCCAGCCTCTCTCCGCGCCGTGTGCGGTGGCGACCAGTGCAACTGGTCGACCGGATGCACGGGCCAGCCGATGGCGTGCAACGCCTCCAACAGTGATGGCGCCGTGCCACACCGACTCGCAATCTTCTGCACGCGGGCGTGCGTCCTTGCATCATCGAGATCCCCATGCACCGCATTGACACACTCAGACACGTCACCCCGCACCGTCGTGTCGGCCTCCTCCCAGAACGCCGGTGCAGCCAACGTGGCCAACCACGCTCGGCGACGCGCGTCTTCGAGGAGCCCGGCAACCACCACCATCGCGCCGGGCTCGGTCCACACATCATCGCACGCGGCGAGCCACGCGGCCTGTCTCGAGAGCCGCTCCAACCGCGCATACAGACGTTCGTCCAGTACGCGAATCGCCCGTTGAACGGTCAGTGACCCTTCATGGGTCGGGATGGCCATTGCATGTCCCGCTGACTGCACAGCCGCCATGAGTTGATCGACGACAACGCCGTCTCCGGCCTCCACGCTACACATCTCATCAAAGGCCGCGTCGACGTGGATGCAGATCCGCCGTGGCGCGCCGCTGACACGCACCGCCGTACAGGCAGCGTCCGCTCCGCGCTGGCGCATCGGGGCGGCCCATCGGCATACGTCAGGAACAGTGGCTCGAAGCGCCGCGAATTGATCGGCGGCTGGAAGCGATTCGACTCGGCCGAGCGTGGCAATCAAAGTCTGTGGGGCCGCTTCGTCGGCCCAGCGATCGATCGCTTCGATTGCATCGGCCCATGATGCAGCCATGGCCACTTCGATCCAGTCGGATCTCGCCGCAGCGTCCGCCAAGACAGTTTGCAGCACCCTGCGAATCAATGTTTGCGCAGAAGGCGCCGCTGGTGTTGCCAACCGCTCAAGTCGCATCTGTGAGCGAGCCAACGTCCGGCAGGTCGCCTGGATCCAAAGGGGTTGGCGCAGCGATTCAGGAGTCACGCTCGACAGTATCGCCCACCTCGTCTCTCACTGCCCGCCGCGACTCGAGTTGGCGTTGTCGGCCACATCCGGGCGGCCCGTAGTTGATCCACTGCAGCGTCAAGCCCTCGGGCGGCATGGTGACGCCAGCGGCCGATCGCTCCTTCGCTGCAATCGCCTCGGCCATCGAATCGGCCGCCCGCCTCCCGGCCCCGACTTCGACGAGCGTCCCCGCGATGATGCGGACCATGTTCCACAGGAAGCCCTCACCGCGGACGGCAATCTCGGCAACCCGGTCATCCACGCACGCCACCTCGCACGCAGTGATCTCCCGCACCGTCGACTCGCGGCCGTGATTCAGCCGCGTGAAACTGGCGAAGTCATGTCGGCCCACCAACGCGGCGGCTGCGGCGCTCATGGCGGCGCGGTCGAGATCCCACGGTACCCAAGCGACATGGTGGCGATCAAAGAGCGGCCGCTCGTGCGCTTCTCGCCTGGCAAAGGCAACGCGATATCGATATTCCTTTTCGATGACATCGCCAATGATGTTGAACGTCGCTGGCACGACCTCGGCAGCCATCACGCGAATGTCGTCAGGAAGCCGCGAGGACACCGCCGGTGGAAATCGATCCACTTCGATCTCGCACATGGTGTCAAAGGCCGCCACCTGTCCGACCGCATGTACCCCCGAATCGGTCCGCGAGGCGCCGTGCACCGATACCTCCTCACGGACGACAGCCCGAACCGCCTGCTCCAGCACACCCTGCGCCGTTCGCAGCGGCGCCGCTTCCGGCGGATGTTGTTTCTGCCATCCAAGGAAGTGCGTGCCGTCGTAGGCGACCGTCAACTTGATGCGTCGCGCTGCCATGCCACCCTCGATCAATGACCGAAGAGATTGCCGGGTGCGAACATCCGCTCGGTTTGAAAGAATTCCAACGCCGAATCGACGTCGGGGAAGATCTTCGTCGCCGTCTCGGTGATGAATGGCGACGGAGCCTTGGCCGGCTTCCACACCACATAGACCTCCTTGGTGTGCTCCCACGCGTGCTGCAATTCACGCTCGACGCCGCTGGAGAGGCCCGGTATGCCGCCCGGGAGTTCGGGGACGAGCGAGACAATCATGTCGCTCTGATCGATCAACTTGAAGTCCCGCATGTAGATCTGCCCATCGACGTCGCCAGCAATATCGAGCACTTCACGAACCCGCACCCGAAGTTCGACACCCTCACGGCCTCCGTAGGCGTGCGGCGTCACATCAATCCAGTCCTGCCCGGTCTTGGCCGCCTCGATGGCGCGGTCAAGCAGTAGTTTCTCATCGACGTCTGCAGGATCGAAGGTGATGAAGTGCTCTGAGAGGGCTGCGCGGAACCGGGCAATCTCATCGAGGACATCGGGCATGTCCATCACATGGCTCATCGGGAAGGATGGATACACCCGCTTCATGTCCGGTCTCGTCACGAGCCGCAGGCACGTCTCAACGGTGTCCTGCTGCCGGCCTCGACTCAGAATGTAGAACTGGTCGGCACAACCCATGGCACTGGCAAGCAATTCGGTCGCGAGGATCTCCTCTTCTCGCCACACCATGCAGTCCTTCAGCGTCGCATCGATGTCATGCTCGGCGTGGAGGCGGTGATGCACCATCTCGATATTGTCGAGCAGGCAGATGAAGATGTCAGCCTTGAGCATCTCCATTTGATCGAAGTCGAAGGCGCTGAACAGACCGTGCCGCCACCGGAAGGTCGCGTGGGTGTTCACCATGAGATCCGGGCAGTCAATGACCGGCGTCGTTTCAGAAATGATGTCTTTGAACGCGGCCCGCCGCAGGGACGCGAGTCGACTGAGCGGCAGATCGAGGATGCGGCCGGATCGAACATCCGGGCCTTCCTTGTACATCATGTTTCCGACGTTGTAGAGCTCGATTCGCTTGCCCTGTTGGCCACCGCGTTCGCGAACGGCTTCGAGGTATGGCTTCTTGTCGATTCCAATCTGGCCGGTGATGACTGCTCTCATACGGAGCAGGATAACAGGCAGCGCTTCAATGCCGCTCGGAACCCGATGACCGCCGATATCGACGCAGCCAGGAGGCTCGGGCTCGCGGCGGCTCACGTTTGCCCCTGGACCGTGCGAACACGACCGCGATCGCCGAAATGGCGACTGCCAGAACCACGCCGGCGATGATCCACTGCGCGGTTCCGAATGCTGTCCGGGAGGCGATGCCGTATCCAATCAGAATGCCCGCTCCAAGTTGCATGGGCGCGGTCACCAGCACACATGCCCATGTGGCCACCGCGAATCGCCACATCTTCATGTGCATGAGCCCAGCCACACTGATCGCAGGCGTTCGACTGCCGGGAATGAATCGAGCCGCCACGACGAACCAGATGCCCCGCTGATCAATCTGGTGCTTCGCCTGCAGCAGTCGCTTTGGATGCAGGACTCGCCGCATGAATCGTTTGTGCAGCAGCCGCGTCCCGAACTTGCTGCACCAGAGGAACCACACCACATCGGCCGTGGCAACGCCAACCATTGCAGCGATCAGCGTGGGCACCCAGATGCCTGTGCCGAGGGCCTGCTCGCCGATGATGATGCCAGCCGGAATGATGACGATGTCTTCTCCGATGGGAATGCCAAAGCCGCTGGCAAGCAGCAATCCCAGCACGATCCAAGGAAGATACTCCGCGTATTGGGCAATGAATTCGGTCATGGTTCGGGCACAACCCGGAGTTGCTCAGGCGGGCGGCACGCCTCCCGCAGCCACTGCATCTTCGCCCGCGGGCGATGCTTCTTGTGAGACCTGCGCCGCCACCACCACACCACCGCGACGACCACAAGGATACCGAATCCAATGATGATGGCGTCGCGCACATGCTTGTCATGAATCGACTCGCCTATCCCCTTGGCAATCAACCACCCCACGAACAATTGCCACGCCACACTCTTGGCAGCGCCAATGCACTCGCCGATCATGAACTGCCGCACCGGCATATGCGCCAGCCCGGCCGCCGTGATGACCGGCGTGCGGGCTGCTGGCAGAATCCGACCCATTACCACCACCCACAGACCCAAACGATCGAGCATGTACTTGATCTCGAGCAGACGTCTGGGATGAAACATCTTTCGGAAGAATCGGATACCGAGCAGGCGATATGAATACCGCCGTACCAGCAGCATCCAAATCAAGTCGGCCAGCACGACTCCACACCAGGCAGCGGCCACCGTCGGCCAGAAAGGCAGGGCGCCTCGCTCGATCAGGAAGCCAGCCGGAACAATCAAGATCTCCTCGCTGATTGGAATACCAACGCCCGCAAGCATGATGACCCCGAACAACAACCACGGCCCATTCTCAGAGAGCGATGATTCAACCTTGAGTTCGATCTTGCCCCGCAGCGACTCTGGATTCTTGACCAAGTCCCCGCCGCCCTGCGGACTGGCGCCGGCCAGAAGCACGATGCCCCCCAGAACCGCCAGCACAATCAGCAGGTTCCGCATTCGGGGAAGGCTAACAGGCGAAGGAACCGCCCCGCGGAATCTCTACAGGAAGATCAATGCCCTTAAGCATCTGAGACCCCATCGACGTCAGTGGAGAGATCTCGATGGCGGCATCGGAATGACCGTCCTCGCAGCGAGGAATCTGAACGCCCGCCTGCTCGAGCCAACTGCCGTACAGATCAGATTGCATCTGCTTGCTTGACTCCGCCGAGTCGGTCCCGGTTGCGTTCTTGATGGGGGCGAACTGTTCGACCCGTTTGACCTCCAGAATCGCTGGCTTGGAAGCGATGCCCATGGCATCGAAAACGAAGCGTTCCAGTTTGATGGCATTGGGCTCGGAGGGGCTCATGTGCGTGCCTGAGGCGGGGTCGATGTGCGGCACTTTCTTAACCGCCCGGTGCCACGGCAGATCGTCCGCTCTGGCCGTCGCCACACGGCGGGCAAAGTCGGTACTGATGACGTGCAGCGCAACGTTTCCCGCGGCGAATCGGAGCCGACCGGCGTGGTCCACCGAACAGGCTTGTGCCTGGCTGAGATCGGAATACTCCACCACGCCAAGGCGACCATCGACCGCGCCGAACACGCCCACTTTCTCATCGGGCCCGGTCTTGGACACCATCTTGCTGGTGAACTCGCCCGAAGAGTGTGCCTCGTCGGCGTGCAGGCCAAGGAACACCGGATCGAGCACCGGGGCTAGTGGATTGTCCACCTGAAAGTACGAGATCGCCTCGACGCCGCGGCCTTCCATCTGATCGATGGCGCCACTGGCGAGCAAGGCCTGAAAGGACCCACCGTGGCCGTCCGGGCTCATCGCAAGCGAGCCAGGTCCATCCATCAGGAGATGCCCGGTCTTCATGTCAAAGGCCGGCATCATTCCCTGCGGGAACATCATGATCTGCCGTCGGTCGAGGCCAAAGCACCGGTTGTCCAAGAAGAAAGCGCGGGTCTCGGCGTCGTTGGTCTCGCTGGTCATGAGGTACCAGCGGATGGTGCGCCCCCACTGACGCTGGGCCGCCATGATTTGCTCGGCGAAGAGTCGGAAGAGTGGCTTGCCTGTCACCGGAGTTGCCGGGAACGTGCCCTTTGGTCCATTCCATCCGAGCCGCGTGCCCTGGCCGCCCGCCACCGTGAACGCAGCGACGCGCCCGTCCGCGAGCATGGCTTCGCCGCGGGCTCGCAGCGGGGCTACGTCAATCAGCGAAACACTGCCACAGGCCTGATCGGGATCCACGCAAACGCAGTCGGCTGGTTGCAGATCACCGCCGGGCGACGATGGCTCCGCCATGACCAACTGCTCGATCAGTGCTGGCATGGCGTCGAGTGGCAATGACTCGAGCCGCCGCACGAATGATTCCCGGGCGACCGCATCAAGTGCATCCATGTGCTGCAGCACAGGCGTTTGGCCGCAGGCTTCTAACTTGGATCGCATCGAATCGGGCCGGCTCATGCGTGCTCAGGCGTCCTCGGGAAGGGCGGGCGCCGTCCATCCCGACGGCAAGTGCCGCACAATCTTGCCGGTCTCAAGGTAGATCACCTGCTCACAGATGTTCGTGCAGTGGTCTGCCATCCGCTCAACGGCCCGAACCACCGCCAGCAGTTGCATCGCCGCCGGCACCGACACGACCCCCTCTGCCAAGGCGCTTTGGGCTCGGACGACCAGTTCGTCCTTGAAAGCATCCACCGTGTCGTCAAAGGCCAGCACCCGCTGGGCGAGATGCGTATCGCGTGTACGCAGCGACTCGACCGTGTCACGGACCATGCCCACCACACTGTTGGCCATGACCTGCAGCGTGTCGGCGGTCTCGGTGTCTCTCCGCTGTTCCGTCGCCTGCGCGATGTTGACCGCGCAGTCGGCAATCCGCTCAAGTTCGTTGTTGATCTTCACAATTGTGAGAATCGATCGTTGCTCGTGCTCGCCCCTGGGTCGGTGCTGCATCAGCGCGATGCAGGATCGTTCGATCTGCACGTCGACATGATCGATTGTCGCATCCTCACGAATCACCGAGGCAGCCGTTTCGTTGTCGTTCTCAAAGTACGACTCAACGGCCGAGAGTGACAGATCGGTCACACGGCGGCCCTGCGATAGCAGGTCGGCGAGTACGAGTTCGAGGCTCTGGTGAAAGTCGTCCATGGGGGCTCGGTGATCGAATCGAAGTATAGATCCGCCACCGCCTGAAGTGTCATCGGCCCGGCTCGGTATCATTCGATTCCAAATGGTGGTTCTCAGTGTCAATGTCGATCACATCGCCACCGTCCGGCAGGCACGGCGAGGCCTCGAACCGGACCCGGTGCTGGCTGCAGCTGACGTCCAGCGCGGCGGCGCCGGCGGGGTGACGGTGCATCTGCGAGAAGACCGCCGTCACATTCAAGAACATGATGTGCTGCGGTTGGCTCGGGCGACCACCCTTCCACTGAACTTCGAGATGGCCGCCACGGACGACATGGTGGCCTTTGCCATTTCGCTCCAGCCCGCATCGGCCATGCTGGTGCCGGAAGGGCGTCAGGAAATCACGACCGAGGGAGGACTGGACGTCGCGGCCGACCAGAGTCGCCTCCGGGGTGTCATCGGCCGGCTCTCCGATGCGGGAATTCCTGCCAGTGCCTTCATCGACGGTCAGGAGCGGCAGATTGCAGCCGCAGCGGCCTGTGGATTCGCCGTGTGTGAGGTGCACACTGGGCCGTGGGCCGAAGCGGTGGAGGGGCGGGGAGACTGTCAGACCGAATTGGAGCGAGTCGCGGACGCTGGCCGACTCATCACCGAGGCAGGGATGCGATTCAACGCCGGCCACGCGTTGAATTACATCAATGTGCAGCAGATTGGGAGCCTCCCCGATCTTCAGGAACTTCATATCGGCCACGCCATCGTGTCGCGGGCGATCTTCACTGGCATGCAACAGGCCGTCCGAGAGATGGTCAACCTCATCGAGACCGCACCCACATGAGCACCGACCTCACCGACGGATCACTCCCCTACCGAATCGCCGTTCTGTGCTACCTGCGGGATGCCAATGGCAAACTGCTGATGCTGCATCGATGCAAGCCTCCGAACAAGGGTATGTACTCGCCCATCGGCGGCAAACTGGAGCCGACGACTGGCGAAAGCCCACACCGCTGCGCGATCCGTGAAACGCAGGAAGAGACAGGTCTTGCAGTCGAGCCAGGTGAGATTCGACTGATGGGCATGGTGTCAGAGACCGCCTACGAGGGCGAGTGCCACTGGCTGCTCTTCCTCTACGAGATCACGCGACCCGTCGAGCATGATGAAATTCTCGCCTACGAGATGGATGAGGGCACGCTCGAGTGGCTCGACCGCGACCACATCGATGTCCTCGATCTCCCCAAGACCGACCGAGACATCATCTGGCCCCTCGTCGCCGAGTACGAGGGTGGCTTCTTCGCCTGCCACATCGATTGTCGCAATGAGCCGATGACGTGGGATGTGCTTGAGTCCTGGAAGGCCCCTACGGGCAGTCGCCCCACGTCGTGAGCACCCACAACAAGTCATCAATCGCGACAAGATCGTCATCATTGAGGTCGGCCATGCCGGATGATCCGCTGCCCGATCCTCCCCAATACGCCACGAGTAGGAGCAGATCTTCTGAATCGACCACGCCATCCGGATTGGACCACGACGAACTGGTGAAGTCAGCGATGCAGTCTGCCTCGTCCGGAATGCAATTGGCATTCCAGTCATGGCTGTCACCCCCTGCCAGTTGACTCCAGTCTTCCTGACCATCGCCGTCCCAGTCGTCGGCCCACGGGCCATCCCACACAAGCACCGTACCGGCATCCACGGTTGAGCCAGCGCCATCATCCACTTCCTGCTCGGGCGCGCCGGCGATGATCGTATCGCCCTCGATCGCCACGTTGAAACCCAGATATGCCCCGCCGTGGATGTCCTCACTGGAGAGGTGCGCGACCTGCGGCCACGAGTCGTCATCCTGTCGCTGATAGACCATGACCGCGCCATCGTTGGTGCCAGTGTCGTTGTATCCACGGGCGCCGACGACCACCGTGCCGCCGTCCATGTCCAATCCAACACCCATGTCGCTGCCACCCTGGGCTCTGCACTCATAGAGCACCGCAATCTGCGCCCACGTACCCCCCTGCTTCTCGAAAAGCCGCACCGAGCCGCCTTCATAGGCATTGTCGTCATCGTCGTAATTAGCGGCGGCGATCACGCCATCGGCGATCGCCACGGCGTGGCCGAATTGATCCGTCCATTCACCGCTGGAGTCGTAGACCATCGCTTCTTGTTCCCAGTTCGATCCGTTGTGCTCGAACACGAAGGCGACCCCGTCACCACTGGCGTTTCCGTTGCGATTGGGAGCGCCAACCACCATGACATCCTCCTCAAGCGCGATCGCATCGCCAAACCCATCGAAATGGCCGGGGACATCGGGAGCAAATCGCTCAACTTGATCCCAACTGGCGCCGCTCCAAGAGAAGGTCCATACCTGCCCGGTCCACGAACTGTAGTCCCAATCGTAATAGTCACCGCCGATCGCAAGCGAGTCGCCATCGATCGCAATAGATCGGCCGAAATCGTCCACGATGTCAGCGAAGGGTCCGGTTGTGTCGTACCAAGCTTCCAGCACTCCACTGCTGGCCCACAGGCCGGTCATGGAGTTACAACGAAAGGTCTCGACCCTGCCCGGCGAGTGTTCTTCCGGCCCGCCCTCGGCGTGCCAGACCAGGATGGTGTCGCCATCGATCTTGACCTCGGCTCCAAAATAGTCGTATGCCTCAGGCGTGTGCACCGCCTCGCCGCTGAGCGACTGAAGGTGGGTCCATGAGTCTCCGTCCAGTTTCCAGACCTCAACTTCCCCGGCCCGCTCACCGAGGGTGCCATCGTAGGGAACGCCGATAACAGCGATCGAGCCATCAACATCCACTGCGTAGCCATACATCTGATAGGAATGCGGGCTTGAGTGGGCCAGTTCGAAATCCGGAGACCCGGCTGCGATGGGAGTGACCATGACGCACACGGCAACAAGGGAGAGAATGGGGGTTGTTGCGGCCATGAGAGGGCTCCTTTAGGACTCCCTTGGATCATGCCATGTATGGCCGCGATGGGTCTGTGTGTGGCGTATTTGGGCGGATTCAGAGTCCAATGGCGAGCCGCACCCGCTCTAGAAGTTTCCCCGCGGCATCCTCGGTTGCTGCCTCCACGATGATCCGGGCAATCGGTTCGGTATTGCTCGGCCGCAGGTGGACCCAGCCCTCGGGTAGATCGATGCGAACCCCGTCGCAGTCATCGATCTTCGCCTCGCAGAAAGCCGCCCGCATCGCCGCAAGAGCCGGCTCGAGATCGGTCCGATCGACCAGTTTAAGTTTTTCCTTGATGATGACGTAGCGGGGTATCTCATCCACCAACGCTGAGAGCGTCTTGCCTTCACGCCGCATAAGATCGAGTGCGAGTGCCATGCCGGAAAGGCTATCTCTGACGAAGGTGATCGCGGGCAGGATGACCCCACCGTTGCCCTCGCCACCGACGATGGCCTCGTGCTCACGCATGAGGGCCGCGACATTGGCCTCGCCCACCGCGCTTCGGTGAACAGTGGCGCCAAAGCGGGCCGCCAGATCATCGATCATCCGGCTCGTCGAGAGATTGGTGACAAGCGTGGCGGTCGGCGTATCGAGCAATACCCGCCACGCGGCCAACACGAGCGTGTACTCCTCACCAATGTATCGCCCCTGCTCATCCACGAGCGCCAGGCGATCGGCGTCTGGATCCTGAGCGCAGCCAATGTCGGCACCGTGCTTTCGCACCGCGGCACACAGGCCCGTCAAATTCTCAGCCGTCGGCTCCGGCAGATGCCAGAAGTCGCCGTCGGGCTCAGCGCCCAGATGCGTCACATCGCATCCGAACGACTCCAGCAACAGCCGCCCACCGTCGACGCCTGCGCCGTTGACTGAATCGAGCACTACTTTGAAGCCGCGATCCCGCAGTGCCATGGGATTCATCCACCCGAGCACCTTGGACACGTGGGTATCGGTTCCATGGGCTTCGGTGGCAATCGGCGCTGCCGATGCCGCGCCCTCGACGCACTCGACGCCGCGGAAGGCTGCAATGATGGTTTCGGCGAGTTCAGGCGACGGCGCTGTGCCATGATGATCGAGCAGTTTCAGACCGTTCCAAGGAGTTGGGTTGTGAGAAGCGGTGATCACCACGCCGCCCGCCGCGCCCGTGACTCCAATCATGACTCCCACCGTCGGCGTAGCGACCACTCCAAGATCGATCACGTGGCAGCCGGCGCTGGCAAGGCCCGCGGCGGCGGCGGCGGCGAGTTCCGGTCCAGATGGTCGGCTGTCCCGACCGAGACAGACCGTCGGAGCGGGCGAGGCGCTGGACGCCAACCGCGCCCCCCAACAGGCGGCGTACCGACGAGCGACTTCAGGCGTCATGGTCTTGCCGACAATGCCGCGGGCGCCAGACACGCCAAGCATGAAGGGGGCGTCGGTCATGCCGTCAGATCCAGCGAGTAGGTCGCTTCGCATCCAGGCGCTTCGGTCACTGCCACTTGGAGTCTGGTCACACCAGTTGGAAGCTTGGGCTGAATGCTCGTCGCCAAGTGCATGGCGACATGCTCCGCGGTCGGATTCAGCGTGTCAAAGGGCGGCGTTCCGTTCAGGTTTCCTCTGCAATACGGCGCAATGGCGGCGTCGAGAAGGCCCTCAAGGAGGTGGAAGTCACACAGCAGCCCGTCATCGTCGAGCGTCGGCCCCGACACCGTCATCCGAACCCGCCAGTCATGGCTGTGGGGCGTCTCCAACGCGCCCCGCATCATGATGGCGTGGGTGGCCGAGAAGGTGCGTTGGGTCTGGAGGTGGTACATGGGGCTGCCACGGTAACAAGGACAGATGCCGCGCTCTCTTCTCTCGCCCCCAGGGAGCGCGGGGGGAGGGAGATGGAGGCGTCACTCCGCCCAGGCAACGCGCCGCGGCATGGCCGAGCCGACGAATCGCATTTCTGGAACTTCCTCGGCGTCAAGATCGGTGCCCGTTACGCCATCGGCCGACACAACCAGGTCGATCGTCGCGTGCGTGAGCCATCGCCCGTCCCGAAAGGTCAGTCGAAAGGGCGAGCGTGGCGTGATCTGCCCTGCAACGCTTTGGCTCACACCATCCATCATCGACCAACTGTCCACGCCGTCCTCCCACCGGATGGTCTCGGTCAGTTGGTCCCATCGGAGCGTTGTCCACGTGCCGTTGGCGGATTGAATCGAGAGATAGTCTGACTCCAGCACGCCGCCACCCGGCCCGGTTGGCAACGGGAGGAAATCCACACCGCCGCGAATCATCATCTGCGCCCGCTCGATGATGAGTCGACCCGCAACATTGGCCGACACCCGTTCGGCCGACCTGCGATAGGTCTCAAAGCTGGCCCGCAGGGCCATCATGATGGCAGTCAACAACACGACGCTGATCGTCAGTGAGATGAGAATCTCAATGATTGAGAAACCTCTCCGGCGGGGCCTGTTCACCACGAACCCCCTTCGTACCAGCTCGGCGACTCAGGATTGGCCATCAACGGCCATGGAATCCCATCGGGAAGTCTGGCGTCCTCGTCATACCGGATCGTGATCTGGCCGAACCCGCCAAAGCCTGGATCATTGACATCCACGCCCTCCAAGTCACCATCCTCGGACCCAAAGTAGCCCAGTGTGGTGTTGAAGGCATCCGGGGTGCCTCCGTAGTACAACGGGCCCTGCGCTTGGACCGGGCGAAACGTCGTCATCAGTGTGCCGTGCACATCCGCCGATCCGCGAATGTCAATGAGCCCGGTCACAATGGTGCCACTCAGTTTCACCTTGGTCGTGGTGTCGCTGTCGAAATTGCCCACATCGACCGACCAACCCGGCAACATCATGCTGGTTTTGGCCATTTCATCACGATCTGCCTTTGGCATCGCGATCAAAATGCCTTGGAGCACAGCGGCGTCCGGTTCGGCCAGAAGATCAGGATCATCCGGGTCAATGAAGAATCGGGAATTCCCCGTAAGCTGCACCTTGTTCCGCCAGTGCGTGTATTCGAGCGGGCGATCTCCGGCGAGGGTTCCCAGGAACGTACATCCATCGAATCGAAGATTGTTCGAGAATGGAGTCGTGTCCGAATACGTTGTTCCACCAATGTCGACCGTCATCTCAGGGAATCGCAGCTGCGGCACCATGCCCGGACCGAATTCTCTGGCGCCAACATAATTCCAATCGACGTCGGTGCAGTCTTCGGTCGTCTCAATCCACGCCACGCCTATGAAGAAACAGTCCACAAACAGCGCATTGGTGCCCATGGGAATCTTCACGTCGCCAAAGATCATGTTGCGATACACCTGCCGATCAAACAGGTCGTAGGCACCAGCCGATCCCCACGGGACAGGTTCCGGGTCGGTAGTCTCGCCGGTCCAGCCGCCATTGCCGGCAACTTGTGACGCAAACGAGTTTGCCAGGTTCGCCTTGCCTTCATACCAAGTCGTTGAGTTGAGGAACATGGCACTGGTCAGCGAGACGAGCTGCGGTTCCGACATGTTGAAGCTCGCTGGCGGATGCGCCTGACCGGCGCGAATGACCCCCTCTGCACGTGATTGCCACGAGGCGGACCGCGCCGCTTCCCAGTCCGCCGAGTCGACGGCAAAGCTCATGTGACCGTGGATCTTGGCATATTGATCGCGGGCATCAAGCACGCCGTCATTCAGGCCCATGGCCGTATCAAGCCCGTCAACCACACCGTCGCCGTTGCGATCCGGGTTGGCGGCGTCCAACATCGTGGCCAGATCATCATCGGCGTTGAACTCGTCGGCAAGCACCCCATATCCGGCCGTTTGAGCCATGGATGGGTCGTACACGACCAAGTCGTCGTCATCAATGTCAAAGACGCCAAGAAACAGGTCGAAGTCATCCACGTACTGATCACCGTCGTGGTCCTGAAGACTTGGATTCACCGCAAGCGCCGCCCCTTCCGCCGCGTGCCCGGGTCGCAGCCGACCATCGCCGTCCGCATCATCCGTCTCGATCAGCGCGTGCAAGGCATCGAGAAGCGGATCGAGTGCGACCGAGTCCAGATCGTAGAAGTCACTCCGAAGCACCACCGGATCGCCGTTCTCCGGCGTGAGTTCCCCAGCAACCGTTCCATACAACGCGCCGACCGGACCCTCGACCAGCACGTTCTTGCCAATCATGATGCGGCTCTGCCCAATGAGGGCATATTCAATACGTTTCTCCAGCATGAAGTCCAATTGCACCAGACGCTGCACGCCATCATCAACGCCGCGGCTTGTCACGCGTACACCGCTGCCATCAGCCAGCATCTCGTATTTGAGTTGATACCACGGCGAGCCGGCGCCATCGTGAATGAAGACACCCTGCGACACGACGACCCCAGTCGGATCGTCCAGTGAAGCCGTCAACTCAACACCGCCCTCGAACACCGGGTCGTGCGTGTCATGCCAGAGGTGCGCGTCGTACACAGCATGCATCAAACCAGTTCCACTCGCAGCCGGAACAACGTAGCCATCCTCAGGCTGAGTATCCACGGTTCCATCAGCCGCCAGCCACGTGCCGCGCCACAGGCGGTCTCCGAATCCTCCCTCGAGATCCCCAGCCTCGACCACAAAGCGGGACGACTCTCGACGGAGCCGCCAGGCAGCCGCCCGGAGCCCGCTCTCAGCGGCGCTCAAACTGCGTGAAACACGAACGGCCGATTCGGCACTTCGAACATTTCCCTCGGACACAATCGCCATCACAGCCGTAAGCGATGCCACCAACGCCATGAAAATCATGGCGAGTACCGACGTCACGCCTCGATCCTGAATGTGGCGGCACCTCATTGCACATGCACCCATGTCACCGTCGTCACCAACTCGCCTGGGTCACCGGCCTGATTCATCCAGTAGACGTCCACCTTCACCCGGACAGCCTCGGAAGTGCCATCTGCCACGACCGTGATCAGGTCGGTCGGCTCAACCGACTGCACCTCCACAACCTGCCGCCACTGGTTCATGTCCGGAATGATCTGCCCGGCCGAGTCGATCGGACCGGTACCAGCCCAGCCTGACACATCCAATCCGTCATAGTCGTCCATGTCGTCCCAGTCCAAGATGCTGGACTCGCTCGATTCGGGCCCCCAGGTGTCAACACCCGTGACGGGATCCATTACGGGAAGCACCATGGTTCGCTCGCGGAGTTCGCCTCCGAGCCTTGCCGCCTGCGCCGCCCGCTCGCCCCAGTCGTTCTGCTTGGTGAAGGACTCATTGGCTTCGAGCATCGCCAACATCGCGGTGGACACGATGATGATCGCCAAGCCAGTCTCGATCAGCGTAAAGCCTCGCCGCCGGCACGTGGTTTTTCGTCGAGCCCTCATCCAGACACCAACGAACTCATCTTGAAGATGGGCAGAATGATGGCCATGGCGATGAAGCCGACGATGGAACCCATGATGACAATCAGGATTGGCTCGATCATGCTGGTCATGGTCTTGATGGCATCGCGGAGGGCACGCTGATAGAACTCGGCCACCTCTTCGAGCACTTCGCCGAGTCGGCCAGACTCTTCACCTGCGGCGACCATCTGCACGACCGATCCTGGAAACAGTGGCGAGCCATCGAGTTCTTCATGGAGTTTGCGGCCTGCGCGCACAGCCGACTGCACCCGTCGCCAGAGATTCCGATAGAGCCTGTTGCCGGAGATGTCTCCCGTCACGCCGACAGCATCCAGCACCGGAACGCCGGCATTGAGCAATTCGCCCATTGTCTGAAGCGAGCGGCTGACGTAGAGCGCTCGGAACATTCGCTTGAAGAGCGGCGCCGTCAACTTGATCCGATCGAACCACAACTGTCCCACCTCTGTACGAAGCGCGGCCACAAGGCCAAGGATCGCTGCAATGACTATCCCGACCAATACCACCCAGTTGTTGACCATCCAGTCAGACAAGCCCAGCAGCATCTTGGTGGGGCCCGGAAGAATCTCCTCCTTGCCCTCGAAGACAACGCCGAAACGGGGCAGCACGAACGTCAGCAAGAAGACTGTGACGCTGATCGCCATCGTCGCAATGACGCCTGGATAGATACTGGCACCAACGACCATCTTGCGCGTCTCCAACTGCTGCGCGATAAAGGACGCGATGCGGTCGAGCATCTTGGCAAATGACCCGGACATTTCCGATGCCTTCACCATGTTCACGTACAGCGGACTGAAGAGCTTTGGATACCGCGTGATTGCCTCGGAGAAGGACTTTCCCGACTCGATGTCTGCACGCACCTGATGGATGATGCGCCGAAATCTGGCGTTCTTGACTTGGTCCGCGATCCCGTCGAGGGCCATTCGCAGATTGATTCCGGCCCTGACCATCACGGCCAGCTGCACGGTAAAGTCCAGCACATCCTTCTGAGTCGGGCCGCTTCCCGCATTCAGAACATCAATCACCCTTCGCCACTCGATGCGACGCTCGGCTTGGGGGATGAGTTTCAGCACATGGTGGCCTTGTTGCCGCAGCGCCAACGCAGCCCCGGAGGCCGAATCGGCGGCAATCTCACCCGATTCGATGCGGCCACTGGTATTGCGAACTTCCCAGTTGTAATTCGGCATCAGATTCGGTCAGGCCGCAAGGGCCTGCTCCATGGCTTTGGGGTGGGACGCCCGCGTCACAGCGTCTTCGCGGGAAATCATTCCGTTGAAACACAATTCAGCGATCGAGGCGTCCAAGGTCGTCATGCCGAGGCTGCGACTCGTCTCGATGACGTTTGGTATTTCGAATGTGCGGCTCTCTCGTATGAGGTTCCGAACTGCAGGCGTGCAGAGGAGGACTTCCACTGCTGGCACCATGCCGTCGCCATCGGCTCGGGAGAAGAGTGTTTGCGACACGACGGCTTGCAGGGTATTGCCCAGCATCGAGCGAACCTGATTCTGTTGACTCGCTGGGTACATGTCGATGATCCGCTCGACGGTCTGACTGGCACTGACCGTGTGCAGCGTCGAAAGCACGAGGTGCCCGGTCTCGGCTGCGCTCATGGCTAGGGCCGTCGTCTCGAGGTCCCGCATTTCACCGACCAGAATGATGTCGGGGTCCTGCCGTAAGGCGTGTTTGAGACCGGACGCGAAGTCGGGCATGTCATCGCCGAGTTCCCGCTGCTCGATGAGGCATTGCCTCGACTCGAAGGTGTACTCGATCGGATCCTCAAGCGTGATGATGTGCTTTCGTTGGTGACCATTGATTGACTGAATGATGGCCGCCAGTGTTGTGGACTTGCCGGATCCGGTGTCCCCTGTCACCAAGACGAGTCCACGTGGCAGCATGGCGAATTGCTGCACTACTTGGGGCAGATTCAACTGCTCCAGCGGTGGCACTTCATCGCTGATCGCCCGCATCGCCATGGCGATACCGGATCGCTGGCGGTGAACGTTGACGCGGTAGCGACCGAGCCCTTCGACGGCGTAGGAGAGATCGAGATCCCGTTCCACGCGGAGCCGCGACTGCTGCGACTCGCTGGCGATGCCGTAGGCGAACGCCTCGACACACTCGGGGCTCAACACGGGCGCATCGAGCCCCCGCATGACCGTGTCAACCCGCACCATTGGCACATGCCCTGGAACCAAGTGAATGTCGCTGGCAGATAGATCGGCTGCCTGATGAAGAATGTCGTCAAGGTGCATGCAGAGACTCCGGACCGATGGCTACGCCAGACATCGGCGCCTGACGCCACGCACCTGAGCACCGCCCCGTGGAATCCCCCGCGCCCCCGCCGCCTGCGCAACTTGCATGGACTGTGCGGATGCCGCGGCCTCGACGCAGGGGAGGTGGGAGTCGGAGATGTCCCGCTCGTGGTATTGTCTGCCAATGCTCCCCCGCACATTGCTCCTGTCGATGCTCCTCCTGGTCGGTGGCTGCAATGCACCACCGCAGGTCGAACTCAGCGGCGCTGGTGTCCTGACAGAGCGATCCAGCGATGCAACGGCCGGGACGGTGTTGATCCATGTCGCCAATCCAACCAGCCAACCGATCGACGTGGTTGAATTTGTGTACACCGCGCAGGTCCCCGGCCACAGCCCTTGGCAGGGCCGTCATGCAGGCGGGCTGGTGCTCGCATCTGGATTCGATCGCATGGCCGAATTACCCGTCGTCCTTCCCGCCAACATACAACAGGGCACACAGGTCCGTATCAGCGGCTCGCTGCACTATTTGGACACGAGCACCATCGCCCAGACCATGGCAGAGTGGGGCTACCGCCCCACCACCTCATTCTCCGGGAAGGCCATCCTGTCAGCCACGCCGATGCCCGCCAAGGCTGCCGCGGAGACACCCTGACCGACTGCCGGATTTTCCACTGTACAAGTGGGGCGGCATTTGTAGAATTCGCGCCGACACATCCTTTCTACTGCAACGGGATTAACGGCGATGTTTTCTGCATACCCAACCGACTCCATTCTTGGTCATAGAGTTTGGATTGACCGGCTGCCCGCCCACCTTCGCGGTGCGTTGGTTCCGATTGACGACGAAGAGAACGAGGGGTACTTCGACGGAACCGACGAGTACATCGATCGTGATGATGAGGAAAATGAGGATGACGAAGCTGGCGATGACAGCATCGACGATGTTGAGGAAGATGAAGAAGATGAGGATGAACTTAGGTAGGAACAAGCGGCCAGGTACCACCCGGAGATTCCTACCAAAGCATTGACGTGCCTCAAAGTCCGCCGGCGGTTCCTGACTCTCTCTTGCTGGCGACCCATTTGTCGTCAGGGCGGTTAGCCTCTCGGGCCCGGCCGTGCATCCCACTTGAACTCGCCTCGACTGCAGCGCAGAGGTGCTGCACCACATCGAGGGCGTGAAACTCCTCACGAAGCAGAGGTAATTCCGCCGAAGTGGCGCCGCCGTGGCGGAAGAGACGGCGATGCGCCTCCTTGATCGCCTCTACGTCCGCCTGCTCAAGGCCATGGCGGAGCATTCCAATCACATTGACCGCGCGAACTTCTGCGGGGTGCCCCTCGACGATCATAAAGGGTGGGACATCTCGCGAAATCCGCGCAAGCCCCCCGACAAAGGAGAGTCGGCCGATCGTTGCGAAGTGATGCACGCCGGCCCCACCGCCGACGGAAGCGCCGTCTTCGACGACGACGTGCCCGGCAAGCATGACTTGATTGGCGATCACAGTGCGATCACCAATGTGACAATCATGTGCCACGTGGGAACCGACCATGAAGAGGTTGCCCGATCCGACGAGCGTCATCCCTCCGCCGTTGTCTGTCCCGCGGTGGATGGTGGCATGCTCGCGAACTTCGTTGTCGTCGCCGATACTGCAGTTGGTGGGCTCGCCGGCGTACTTGCGGTCTTGCGGATCGCCACCAACAACGCACCCCGTATGCAAGTGATTCCGCTCGCCAATCGTGGTCCGTTGTGACACCGTCACATGGTTCATCAGAATGGTGCCACTTCCAATGGTGACGCCGGGGCCAATGACACAAAAGGCGCCCACCTGAACATCGCTGGCGAGTTGCGCGGTTGGATCAACGACTGCTGTAGGATGAACTCTGGGCATGTGTCACCTGCGGCCGATGGCCGCCCTCCTCATCCATGTGCCTGATCGGCATCCACCATCATAAATCTGATCTGAGCTTCCGCAACCTGGCGGGCGCCTACGTGGGCCCTGCACCGAATTGAGGCTGTCCTCGCACTGGCTCGGACCGTTTCAGCCGCCAGCACCAGTTGGTCGCCCGGCGTCACTGGATGCCGCAACTTCACCCGATCCAGACTCAAGAGTACTGCGATCTTGCCTGTGTGCTCCAGCGTCTGACTCAACAGCAGGCCACCGAGTTGGGCCATTGCCTCAACGATCATCACGCCAGGCATGATGGGCGTGCCGGGGTAGTGTCCCGTGAAGAACGGTTCGTTGATCGTCACATTCTTGACACCGACTGCCCGCTGATTTCCATCGATCTCCACGACTCGATCCACGAGCAGCATCGGATATCGGTGGGGCATGATCTGCTGGATGGCCCGGATGTCCATGGTTCGACCTTCGCCAAGCCGATCCACCCGCTCGCGTTCTTCATGCTGCTCCCGAATGGCTCGACACATCCGGCGATTGAGCGCATGCCCGGACTTTCTCGCCACGAAGTGGCCGCACACCGGCGCTCCCACAAGCATCAGGTCGCCGATCAAGTCGAGCACCTTGTGCCGAACCGGCTCATCCTGAAAACGCCACTCATTGTCAATCGGACCATCGTCGCCGATCACCAACACGTCTGACGGCGAGAGGTGACTGCACAGCCCCTGTTCCTGCAAGGACTCTGCTTCCTCGGAGAGGCTGAAGGTCCGGGATACTGCGACCTGCTCGCCGTACTCCCCATTCCCGAGCGTGAAGGCAAAGGCCTGCTTCGGAATGCGGTCGCCATTTGAGCCATAATCAAGTTCGTACAACACGTGAAACTCGTCACCGCTGGCAGGGAAGGCTGCGAGCATCGAATCGTCGTCCCGCAGAATGATCGGCTCGGTAATGTGCAGCAGGTGCCGCGGGGCGGCTTGGGGCGCTATGCCCGCTTGGCGAATCGCCTCCATGAATGAGATCGCGCTGCCATCGCCAAGAGGTACTTCAGAACCATCGAGTTGCAACAGCAAGTTGTCGATGCCACAGCCCCGAAGCGCTGACATGCAGTGCTCAATCGTCTCGACCACAGCGTCTCCACTTTGAATGGCGGTTCGGCGGTCTCGCTCAATGGCGTACTCCACCTGCGCGGGGATCCGAACCGGTGGATCCAAGTCAATCCGCTCAAAGACAATCCCATGGTCCGGCGGCGCTGGCATCATTCGCAGCGTGGCCTCATGCCCGTGCATCAATCCCCGACCTGACACCTCGACCTCGGTCCTCAGCGTTCGCTGCGGATCCGCGATGCCCTCGGGGCCAGCATTGTGCTCAAGTGGATGATCCATGATTCGCTCGGGACATTTGGCCCGCCAGCCTTGTCAGGACGATTCCCGACGCGGCATTGAGGCCACCAGATCGGGCAGTCTACGAAGGGCCGCAACCTCCCGCAGAGTTTGTCTCGCTGGACGCGCTGGAGTGCCCGCGTAGTCCTCTCCAGGGGGCACATCCCGCATCACGCCGCTTGTGGCCGCGATTCGAGCATCTGCACCGATCGTCACGTGCTCGGCAATGCCCACCTGAGCACCGAGCGTCGCACCATCTTCGATCCGGCATGACCCCGCAAGCCCGCTCAGGGCCGCGATCACGACACCCTGGCCGACCTGCACGTTGTGAGCGATCTGCACGAGGTTGTCGATCTTGGTGCCGTCGCCGATCCGCGTAGGACCGAACTTTCCCCGATCAACGCAAGAGCAGGAGCCGATCTCGACGTCGCAGCCGATCTCGACGGTCCCAAGATGCGGAATGCGCCGTGGCTGCCCAGTGTGCGGATCTGGCCGGAAACCAAAGCCATCCGAGCCGACGATGACTCCCTGTTGCAGAATGGAACGATCGCCCAATTCGCAGTCACGTGCCAATACTGAATTCGCCCCCATGACGGCATCGTTGCCGACCCGTGCACCGCGCTCAACGACCGCCCCCGCGTGAATCACCGCGCCTGCACCGATCGTCGCCCCTGCCTCGACTATGGCACCGGCACCAATATGCGCCCGGTCTTCAATCTCAGCATCTCCGTGCACGTGAGCGCCCTCGCTCACTCCGGGCGCGGGAAGCGGGCGCCGTTCAGCAGCCACCGCCTCCAGCAGGTGCATCATGCCGATCTCCGCGTCGTCGACGACAATGAGTGATCGAGCGTCAACGTCGTGTCCCGGCACCTCGACGCCGCGCGTTACCAACGCGACCAACGCCTGCGAGTTGGCCCAGCGGGTTGCCCACTTGCCGCTGGCGATGAAGACCAGGTCGCTTGGGCCGGCCTCGTCCAGCCCTGCAAAGCCCGCGACGGAATGGTCACCGCGGCCGAGCAATTCCCCGCCCAGACGCTGAGCGATCTCGGCAGCAGTCAACATGGCCACACTGTGTGTCACGTCAATTCCCGTGCGCCGCACGCCATTGCGTATTCATGTAGTCAATGAGCGATTGTGTGATGTCCAGCGTATTGCTTGCGTACAACACGCGGCGGGCGGAAATATCGCCCAGTACGTCACGGCTATCATCCGGAATCGGAATCGCAGAGTCATCCATGACGACCAGCCCGTACCCGTCGCGTCTGGACAATTCCGCGCTGGCGTCCCGAATGTGGTTGTAGATCCGAAGCATGGCCCGCTGCTTGGTGCGAGTCTCCCGCATGTCAGCCAAGCCCATGAAGGCTCTCAAGTCGATGGATGCCTTCTTCACGAGCCGCTGCGCCTCGATTCGCTTTGGCGTACCGACCACAAAGTCCTCGAGATCCGCATTCAAGGCCTCAAGCTCTTCGGATCGTTGACGAAGATCCAGTTGGAATTGTTCAGCAGCGGCCTGAGAGCGATCGACCTCTGCCTGCCACTCCGCGAGCGCGTCGAGCACCTTGGGAAGATCTACCGTGCCAACGACTGTTGGGTTCGGCGCCAACCGCCCGGCGAGCGCCTCCCACCCTACGAGACTGGTCGCCACCAACGCGATTCCAGCAGTCATGCCTAGTAACTTTCGTTTCATAGATGAAGGTCCTCTTGGGTTCAGGGAGACTGTGGGTTGTAGGCGTTGTTCATGCGGATGATGACATCCTGCGTTCGATCAATCCGAGGCGCCGCAAACGCAATACGCCGCATCGCGATCTGCTGCCTGACTTGGTATTCCAACGGTGGCGCCTTGGGATCCATATTGGTTTGAATCTCGCCGCTGCCATCGTCGACCAGCACGAGATCGATGCCGTCGGCCTGCGCCATGCTCCGCACGGCCACCATGATGTCGATGTAGAGCTTCTCCAGCATCCAGGCTCGCTCCCCGTCGAGTTCCTGCTTCATGAGTTCATCCCACGCCATGAATTGGATGAGTTGGCCATCCAACAGCTCTTCCGCGGCCAATTTGGCGGAAGGATCGGTGAGTGTCAGGAATTCCTGCTCTAGGGCGCGAAGGCTGGCCTGCTTCGTCTCAGCTTCGACCCTGATGGACTCGCCCTTGGCCCGAAGACGCGCTTCTGCATCGGCTCGCTCGGCCAACCCAGCCATGACGCCATTGAGATTCACCACCGCAACCGGACCGCCGCTCGACCGCTGCGCCACGGCCCCGGGCAACAGACCGACTGCCACCACACTGGCGATCATCAGGGCCATCAAAGGAAACGACACGCGTGAACGATGGTGCATCTCGGGGTCTCCGAATTTCGCGAAGCGGCTCTCACATTCAGAACGGCAAATCCGCGGAGAAACTGAAAAACTGGGTTGCGTCCCCCTCCTGTTTGATCATGGGGACAGCAATGTCAAACGCGAGGGGCGTCGGACCAAGTTGGGGAATATACACCCGCAAGCCGAGGCCGACGGCCACTCGATAGTCGTCAAAGCCAGGATCATCAATCACAGTGCCCGAATCGACGAATACAACGCCATCCAGCAACTCACCCACCAACGGTCGTTGATACTGGGCGCCAAGGAATGCCATGAAGGTGCCCCCGATCGGGACATCGGTCAGGTTGCCGGCAGTATCGAACCCCTTGGGCGAAATGGTCCGGAACTGGAATCCCCGCAGCGACCTGCCACCGAGGTAGAACCGCTCATAGGTGGGCGACGATCCGCCGAACATCATGCCGACCTGACCATCGATCCGCAGGGTTGAGACCCGGCCAAGGAAGTCGCGGTCGAGCGCCAAATAGGTGGTGTAGTCCGCGGAAATTCGATTGAAGTTCCGGTCGCCCCCGAGCATGCCCCAGTTGGCAACATTGAGCTGGGTTCTGCTGCCCTTGGTAGGTCGTGACATGCGATCGATGGTGGTTCGAGTCAACACCAGTCCCGCGCTCACAAGGGTCTCGGGGCCAGCATCAGCGATGATCTCAGTCGGTTCTGTGTTGGGATCGAGTCCGGTCAATTCAACACTGCCAGCATCGAGGCGAAGCGAGGCATACCAGATGTCACCAAGCCGCCTGCTCAGCACGGCCCCAACGGACGATCGCTCCTCGGTATAGCCCCCTGCGGTGCCTGTGTAGAACTGGCGGTAGTAGCCGGCAGATCCACCGAGGGCGTAGGGCGTTCCAAAGATTCGAGGCTCTGTCAGGTTGATGTTGTAGGCGAAGATCTCAGTTCCTGGCTGGAAGTTCAGTGCAAATCGCTGACCAGCACCTCGAAAGGACCGCCCGCGATAGAACTCGCCAAAGGTCTCCGGCACGTCAAAGAGATCGAAGTTGTTCTGCGTCAGCGATATGTTGCCTACCACACCCGCATCCGAACCAAGGCCGACTCCAAAGTTGATCGCGCCGGTGTTCTTCTCCTTGATTTCCACCAGAACGTCGCGGACGGATGAGTCGGCCTCCTCTGGCTGCTGCACCGTGACCAGCGCGTCCCCGAAGAGCCCTGTTCCCATGATGCGTTCTTTGGTTGCCTCAATCTCCCGAGCGTCGAAACGCCTCCCTGGGCGCAGACCAACTTCGGTGCGAATGATCTTGTCCTTGGTGAGGGTATTGCCCGTGATCCGCACGAGTCCAACCTTCGCCACGTCGCCCTCAATGATTTCAACAACCAAAGACAACTTGGTGGTTGACCCCCGACGGATCGGGACAATGGCCACCCGGGAGTCGAGATGGCCCAGAAGCCCATAGGCATCCATGATTGACTTGCGTGAGCGATCCGCCAAGTCCTGACGAAACACATCGCCGACCTTGATGTTCATGATGGCGGCGAGTTGCTCGACCGAGAACACCTTGAGCGGTATCCCGCCGGGGCCCGACGCAGTCAGGCTGTCCACGGTGTACCGCGACCCTTCCTCGATCAAGAAGATGACCTTGGCCTCCCGCTGACTCGGGCTGACCTCAATTTGCTTGTCCACCCGAATGTCGATATAGCCACGGTCGTAATAGAACTTGTGAAGTGAAGCAATGTCGCTTGCCAGTTGATCCTGATCCACCTCGCCCCGTCTGAAGAAGGGGAACCAGGTCGATGTCTCGATTTCCGAGGAGAGCTTCCGAGCAGAAAATTTGGTGGCCCCTGCAAACTCAATGGCGCGAATCCGGACCCTCGGACCTTCCACCACTTCAAAGATCAGAATGTCGTTGGCCTCGAGTTCCGGGGCGTCCATGGTGACTTCGGCGAGGTAATACCCCTTGCTGCGGTAGAGCTCGGCCATCTCGCGAATGCCCCGCTCAATGAGAAAATCATCCCGCGGCGAGCCGCGGTGCAGTCCGGTGGGGCCAATGAGGGCGCCATCACTCAGGACACGATTGCCCACCACGGAGACGGCCGCGAGCAGCCGCTCCTCGGTGAATTGGTACGTCAGATCAACCGAGCCGTCATCTCGAAGCTCAGCCACGATGTCAATGCTGGAAAAATCACCCAATCGAGTCAGTCGGGAAATGTCCCCGCGTGCCGTATCCGGGTCGTAGGGCTGACCCACCCGAGATCGGATGTTGTTGAGCACCTTCTGCTCGGAAACTCGCCCAAGCCCCTTGGTGGCAATAGCCCCAATCGGACGATCGAGCAACGAATCGGCATCTGGCGCGACGCCCCCTGCCACGATCGATGCGGACGCAAGCGCCAGCAGGCCAACCAGAATGGATGAAAGCCGACCCATTGGGAACGGTGAGGATACCCACCGACTGGACTTGGTGCCCCCCAAATGCCCCGGCCAGCCTGCCCTGAACGCTACCCTTCGCAGAGGCCCTTCCTGCACAGGAGTGAGATCCGATGAGCATGACATTGGCAGCACTCGCCGATCACCTCGGCGCCGAACTGCGGGGCGATGGCGATGCGACCGTCGATCGATGCGCCGGGCTGGAGTCCGCCAAAGCGGGCGAACTGTCCTTTCTCGCCAACGCCCGCTACCGCGGGCACTTGGAGACGACACAGGCCACCGCGGTGCTCACCACGCCCGACATAGCGTGTCCTGATCACCTGCACCAATTGAGCTGCGGTGACCCATACTTCGCCTTTCGCAATGCGGTCATCGCACTGCAGGGCACCAGGCAGCATCCAGAGCCCATCGAGGCCGATGAGAACAGCATCAGCCGCCAGGCGTCGGTCCACCCCAGTGCCTCGATCGGCCGCGGAACCAGAATCCACCCACATGCCGTGGTTGAGGCTGGCGGCACCGTGGGCAGTGGATGCCACCTGTATCCCGGCGCATGGGTCGGCCCGGATGCGACGCTCGGCGACGACTGCATCCTCTATCCCAACAGTGTGGTGCACGATCGGTGTATTCTCGGCAACCGCGTCACGCTGCATGCCGGCACGGTCATCGGAAACGATGGGTTCGGATACGCCACGCATGAAGGCACGCACCACAAGATTCCGCAGCACGGAATTGTCGTGCTTGAAGATGACGTTGAGATTGGCAGCAATTGCGCCATTGAGCGGGCCACCATGGGCGAGACCAGAATCGGCGCCGGAACCAAATTTGCTGACCTGATCTCCATTGGGCACGGCACGACGTTGGGCCCCGGCTGCCTGCTGGTGTCTCTGGTCGGAGTCGCCGGCTCTGTCAAGATTGGGCACCATGTCGTGCTGGGCGGGCAAACCGGGGTGGCCGGCCACATTGAGATCGGCGATTGTGTTCAAGCGATCGCCCAATCGGGCATCGCCAGCGACGTCGAGGCTGGTGCCTTGATCGGTGGCGCACCGGCCATTCCCGTCGATATGGCCAAACGCAACCTCTTGGCCGGTACCAATCTCGCGGATCTCTTCCGACGGGTACGGAAACTCGAGCGAGCCGCACAATCGGGTCAGGAACCGCCTGCGGACCGATGAGCTTCCGAGGGCCAGGTACTGAGGCGGTACCTGACCCCTACCATGCCGGAATGAGTACGGACACATCTTTGCGGCAAACACCTTTTCAGTCCTTCCACGCAGACCAAGGCGCCAAGCTCTTGGACTACACGGGCTGGGAGATGCCGCTGCACTACGGCTCGATCATCGAAGAGCACAAACAGGTCCGCCGCAGTGGTGGTGTCTTCGACGTGTCACACATGGGTCGGCTGCGATTTTCCGGGCGTGATGCCTGCCGGTTTCTGGACCTCGTCTGCACACGACAGATCCAAGGCATGCAGCCTGGGCAGATTCGCTACACGCTGGTCTGCAACGAGCAGGGTGGCTGCAAGGATGATGTCTTGGTCTATTGCATCGATGAGTCTGAGTACCTCTGTGTCTGCAATGCAGCCAATCGCGAGAAGCTGCTCGAGCACTTCGATGAGGTCAAGGGCGACATGGTGTTCAAACGCAAGGACGAAACCGAAACGACCGCCATGGTGGCCGTGCAGGGCCCGAAGGTCATGGAACTCATCGGGCGGTTTTCCAATGAGATCCCAACGCTCAAGCGATACCGATTCGCACAGAAGTCGATCTTGATCGCCAAGTACCTCGTCTCACGCACCGGCTACACCGGCGAGGATGGGGTCGAAGTGATCATGCCGAACATGATGGCCAAGCAGATGATCAAGATGCTGCTCGGCAATGTCGACGCCGACGACACGAGCGTCAAGCCCTGTGGGCTTGGTGCACGCGACTCGCTGCGACTCGAGGCCGGCATGGCGCTCTATGGCCACGAGCTTTCCGAGGAGATCGACCCGCTCACAGCATGCCTCGACTTTGCCATCAAACTCAACAAGGGTGAAAACGACGACACCGGGCGGTTCATCGGGCAAGATGCATTGCAAGCTATTGCTGCCAGCGGCGGACCACGCCAAAAGCTCACGGGCCTGATCCTCGACGGTCGCCGCGCCGCCCGGCAAGGCGTGCCTGTCATCAGCAACGGCACCAAAGTTGGCACTGTGACCAGCGGCTGCTTCAGCCCCACGCTGGAACGGTCTATTGCGATGGCCATTGTTGATGTCGATGCCAATGCGGCCGGAACGGCGCTCAAAGTCGATCTCGGCCGAGCAATCGCGCCCGCTTCGGTCGTGCCGCTGCCGTTCTACAAAGCCTAGGCGTCTTGCGTCTCTCCTCGGAGAGGACAGAAGAGGCGTCAGGCCACTTTGCGGCGTCGATTCTTGAGCTTGTGCTGAATGCGCCGCAGCGTGTCCATTTCGATCTGACGAACCCGCTCGCGAGTCAAGCCGATGACCAGACCGATCTGCTTGAGCGTCAGTGGCGCTTGGCCCTCCAGGCCATACCGCAACCGAACGACGCGAGCACCTCGTTCTTCGAGGGTCTCGATGACTTCAAGCACCGCGGCGAGATCTTCAACCCGGCCACAGAACTGTTCGGGATGTTCGGTCCGACCATCTTCAATCACACTGGCAAAGTCGAGCGCCTCGCCGTTTTCCATGGTCGGCGCGTGCGGCGCGGATCGATGCGCCTGCATGGCTTGCAGCACGATTTCCGCCTTGCGGCGAGGAAGTTCCAGAAGTTCAGCCATCTCTTCGACGGTGGGTTGGCGAGCCTCTGCCTCCTCAAAGGCATTGCTCGCACGCCGCCACCGAGTGATGAGCTCCACCATGTATGCCGGAATGTGAATCGGATGCCGAGCGTTGATGAGCGTCCGCTTGATGGCCTGCTTGATCCACCATGATGCGTAGGTCGAGAATCGGGCACCTTGGGCTGGGTCGAACCCTTCCACCGCGCGGATGAGCCCCACATTGCCCTCTTCGATGAGGTCGCCGATGGGCAGACCTCGTCTGGTGTAGTTCTTACTGATGGCCACGACGAGCCGGAGGTTGGCCCGGATCATGTGATCCTTGGCCTCCAGATCGCAGTCATTGATAATCCGCCACCCGAGTTCCTTCTCCTGCTGGGCTGTCAGCAAGTCCACTTGATTGATGTCCCGCAGATAGGTTTCCAAGTTCTTGTCGTTGCCGGAGCGTGCCATGTCGAACCATCCCTGTTGGCCGGGTACCCGCCGCCCCCACCTGAGCGGTCAGTTCTGGTGCCACAGGCACCCGGTCGGTGTTCCCACCAGCATGAAGCCAGGTGGGTGTATCCCTCGCACCGCCTATCAACGTCCGATAGGGAGGTGTGCCTGATCCTCGAAACTTTGAAAGAATCGAGGCCGTCGTTACAATCGAACCAGCAATGGTTCCGCTTGACTCCAAGAACCCACTGTCAACACAAGAGTTCGAAAAGACCCCCCCCATGGCCCGCATGGACCGAATAATCCGACTTTGGAACGCACGATTTCCGTGACAGACGACCTCAGCAGCCTGCTTAGCCACTGGGCGTACCAACCCGATGACTTCACCGCTCGCGTGGTGGAGGGCTCGGATGGCCGCCCGCTGCTCCAAATCAGGGTGGAATTGGGCATCCTGCAGTTGGAAATGACCGGTCGACCGGATGGACAACGACCCGGCGGCTTCGAAACCATGCTGAAAGCGGTCCAGGACGCCCCTCTGACTGCTAAGACGGCCAAATCGCTGCGGGATGAGATCATCCAGTTCGAGTATCGCGCCCAGAGCCTCTTGTTCCTAGGCGAGTACTCCCAAGCCGCCCACGACGCAGACCACATGCTGCATGCTGCTCGATTCCTTCAGCAGCACGCGGCGGATTCGCTCGATCGCGACGCGATCCTGGCGCCCCTGCTCCGCAGCATTGCCATCCGCGCCCGGGCGGCCGCAGAGGCTGCGATGGCTGGATCGCGCACAGATCTTGCCAAGCTTGCCCTCGACGGCGGGCTGAGCGACTTACAGGCACAGCTCACCGACGAACAGTTTGCCCAGTGCAACGAAGTGCATCTGCTTTCGAGCATGAAGGACCTGCTGACCCCGCGGCTCCCCGCCTCACAACGCGTCGAACTGAAGGATCGCATCCGCGATGCTATTACGGCCGAGAATTACGAACTGGCAGCGATCTTGCGAGACGAACTCCGGTTGATGTGAGTTGCTGCTCGTGCAGTGGCACGAGCCGCGAGCGGATTCGCTGCTCGGAAGGCAAGCCAAAAGGCCACCCAACTACCGACCCCCGCGCGGCAAGGCCGCGTCCACCAACGGATCCATCGCCCGCAAGCGTGCCAGCCGGGCTTCGATTCTGGCTGGGTCGGCGCCGGCCCTGCGAAGGACTTCGAGCAATCTGACCTGCGCCAGCCGCCACCGGGCGGGGTCGTCTTCCCGGGGAAGCGCTGCAATGCGGCGATAGTTACGGGCGACTTCGGCCAATACAGCGAGATCGGTGCTCTCACGCAGGCACTCACAGCGGCCAAGAACGGCTGGGAGCAGCGTCGCATCCTCGAGAAGGGCTACATTAAACCAAGCCACCGCCCAGTCGCAATGACCACCGCGGGCAAGCGCTTCGGCCATTTGCAACAACTCGCTGCCAGTACCCGACGGACTCGGGGCCGAGCGTGCGCGGAGAACACAATTCAGGGCCGCGGGTCTGCATGGCAGGTTGGCGTCCGCGGGCGATGGACCACCCGCCCACACCACCAGCCGTTTCACCAGTTCATCATGGCCAGCGGGAGACGCCGCCCGCAGACCATTCAGTACGCCGGCCACAGCGTCGCATTCGTTCCCCATCGCAGCCATCCGGGCATCAAGAAAAGCGAGATCGTTGGCCGACAGCCATTCGATCGCCTCAGCATCACCCCGCACCTGCGCCGCGGTGTCCAGGTCGTCCTGGTCAAGATGCCACTCAATCAACATGGCCGTCAACACGGCAGCGATGGGCGCTGCTGCTGCCGCCCTGCCCGGATCGGCCCGCTGATCCGCCGCCGCGCGTGCTGCAATCCTCGCCGCTTCAAGGCGATCCCGGTCCCCACTGGACCACCGCCCGAGCCGCGCTCGGCGATCGCGGAGCACGTGGCCAATCTGCTCAAGGGCCCGCAGGTGCGGCGGCCCTACCGGAGGCACGTCGGCCAGACGATCCAGCGCCGCCGGCACATTACCGCGTGCTGCGTCTGCGACAGCGAGCGATCGCATCCAAGCCGCTCGCATCGAACCGTTCCGCGCGGCCTCCTCAAGTACGGCCCGTGCTTCTGTGGCGTCTCCCTGCTCGGTATTGAGGAGCACCACGGCATGGCGGCCGGCCTCGTCCCAACACCGCGCCGCGCTGGCGCCGCCAACGCTTGCTGCAGTCCGCCATGCCCGCATCGCGCCCGCCGGATCACCAGCCCGCCCAAGACACTCGGCCTGTGCTGTTGCCACAAGCCATTCGTCCGGGCCACAGTCACCCCGCGCCGCGAGCGTGCCCATCCAAGCAGCCGCAACGCTCGGATCGCTCGCCCGGCGGACCGCGCCGACGATGGCGGCCGAGTCAAGGCTGGCCAGTTCCGCTTCGCCCAGCCTGACAGGTGTAGCCAGTCGAGCGGCCATTGCCGCAGCAAGTTCGCCGCTGGAATTGGCGGACATACCGCATCGATGGAGCGCCGCGCGAATGGTGCCTATCCACTTCAGCGCCGACGCCGTGTCACTTGAAGCCCGCAGGATGGCCTCGCCGAGCAGCACGACTTGCCACTCCGCGTCAGCAGCCGCCAATAGTGGCTCTGGCTGTCCGCCGCCGCATCGCAGCAGAATTGCCTCGGCCAGCGTCCGCTGCAGCGGCGTGGCCGCCGAGTCGTCCACAACCTCCGCCGCTCGCTGCGTGGCCTGCTCGATCTCACCTCGGAACAGGTGAATCAGCGCTCGCATGCGCCGAAGCCGCCCGGCGGCGTCCCCGCCGCACTCGACCGTGTGCCGAAGATGCGTCACAGCCTCAACAGACCGGTCGATGCGCGAGCCGTCGAGCACCGAAGCAGCGGCGCACGCCAATCCGCGAGCCCGCCGCCACCGCGCGGCCGCCGAGTTGACATGAGTGCCATCACTCGCCGCGGCACGAAGTGCCGCATCGACGTCATCGGTCACGATCAAGGCTTCATCGACGAACGCGGCCGCACGCTCGGACCGGGCAGCATCAGGCAATCCAATCAATGCCAACTCAACAGTGAGATCAAGGGACCACTGACGGTTCAGCAAGTCATCCAGTACCGCGAGCCCTGCCTCAATGCGGGCGCCGTGCGTCTCGGCCTCGGCAAGATTGGCCCGAAGCACGTCTGGATCGCCTTCTGCAAGGGCGATCGCTACGATCACAGCGGCGATCATGACGGCGTCTCCAACGTGACATTGGTACATCCCGCCCCGACGGCGGCATTGAAGGCCGCAACGACATGCCCCCACCCAACCTGAGGCGAAGGCACAATGACGATTGGATGATCAGACATGAACAAGGTGCCGCTTGGAATGAGTGATGCCGTCAGAAAGATTCGTAACCCCTCGGCGGATCGGGGCACATCCCACGGACCCTCAATGGTGACCCGAGCCTGATCGCCAGCGGCGCCCGCTGCCACAACCCGCACTCGCAGTGGTTCATCCAAGAGCTGAAGTGGGTCGTCGGCCCCCACCGCGTGCTCTGGAAGGTCCAGCCTGAAGACCTCTTCGGCGGGGCTGAAATCGGTGGCGACCATGAAGTACATGAGCAGCAGAAAGACCACGTCGATCATCGGCGCGATCTGAAGTTCCACACCGCTGGATCGGCGTCGATTGGCTGCTGCATGCGGCCTCATGTACCACGCTCCCGAATCGCGGCCAGTTGGACACGCACCGGGTGCTGCAGGGTGGCGACACGGCCGGCGCTTCTGGCCTCGTCCAGCAGGGGCGCCACGATGTCCCACGGCGTGTCTTTGGCCGCGCGGATTTGAACCGCGGTCCGATCGTTTTCAATGAGCAGGTCCGCCATGACACGACCGATCGCCGCGCAGCCGGCAACATCGGCGGAATAGGTCGCTCCGGCAAGGTGATACCGAAGACCGTCCTCCTCTGTCCGAACGACGCTGATCACAGCCCGGGGACCGGCCGCTGCAATCGCCGTAGCCGGTGGACGCGGGGTTGGCAGATCCAATTGTGGGCGGTCGTCATCCACGATGCGAGACACCAACACGAAGAACACGATCAGGAGAAACACCACATCGATGAGCGACGTCATGTTGGCTTGCACCGGCAAGACTGGTCTGCGGCTTCTCACGGGGCCGATGTCCCCCCGTCACGGCCCTTGGGCCGCAGTCCGCCGAGTAACTCCTCGGCCGCCAGCGTGGCTTCGGCGGTCACGGCGTCAATGCGACCTCGCAGCATGGCGCACGCTGCCAGGGAGGGGATGGCGACGACGAGTCCCCAGAAGGTCGTCGTCAAGGCCGTACCAATACCACCGGCAAGCATGACCGGGTCGGCGGCCCCACCGGATGCCACGATGGCCGTAAAGGCGAGAATCATGCCATAGACCGTCCCAAAGAGGCCGATCATCGGACTGACCTGGCCGATGATGTTGAGAATCTCAATCCGCCGCAGCCGCGAAACGGTCCGCTCTTCCGAGGCCTGCTCAAGTGTGCGGATCACTGCATTCCATCCATGGGGCGCCTGCCGCATGGCCTCTGCCATGATTCTGCCGATGAACGAGTCGCTTGCATCGGCGCGGGCCATCGCGTCGCGGAACCGCTTGGCGGTGATGTCCGCCTGCATCTGCTCGACGAATCCATCTGGCAGCATGGAGTTCCGCCGGTTGTTGCTGGCCATCGCGATCGCCAGACCGACGGCGGCGGCTGACATGCACAGCAGCAGCCAGATAACCGCCGTGCCGAGGACTTCTATTCTGCCGTCTCCGTTGCGGGAGATGAAAAAGGCCGATGCAAAGCTGCGGGCGGCGGGCGAGGCCGCGACCGGGCCCGTTGCGGCCAATAGCATTGCAGTGGACAGGAACAGCTTCATGCTCATCGGTCGAGTTCCTCAAGGGTGATGGTCGTGACAGTGCCGTCGCCGTGCGCCTCGGCAATTTCCTGCATCAACACGGCATTCGTCGGCTGCTCGCCCGACGTCACGCGAATGCACGCCACCGCACTGGCGCGGTCGGGATTGAGTTCGTCAAGCGCCTCCAGCGTGGCGGCGCGATCCACGGCCCAGCGTCCACGGCCGTCGAGCCCTTCACTCAGCAGCAGAACCAGTTCGGGCCGCATCGAGAAGGCCCGCGCCATCGCGGGCACGGGGTCGGAGCCTCCGCCCAGGTGCCGGCCGGCGGTGCTGCGAAGTCGCGCGACAACATCGGCGGCGACTAGTGGTGTCGCGGCCACCAACCCCTTGCTCGGTGTCACCTGCACCGTGTCCCCGGAAAAGCACACGACTGCGAATCGCTGGTCCGCCGACATCGAGGCCAGTGTCCGCTCGACTTCGTCGATCACAAATGGAAGCCAGGCCGTCATGCTGCCGCTCGCGTCGATGACGAACACTACCTCGCGGGCAATGCCCATCGAGGCGCCAGCGAACACGGGCGTGTTCGTCGCCGCTGGAGAAGGGCCCGCAGGGCCGGGCCCCGAAACATGTGGGGTCTCGGAGGCGGCGGCGGGGATCTCGGGCATGGGAATGGCGGGGCGGGCGTCCAGTACTTCGACGGCTGCCGGGTGCAGTGCCACAACGGGCGACAGCACGGCGATCTCGCCGGTCACCACCGGCGAGGGGAGATGCTCATCGATCCGAATGATCGACCACGTCACCAGGAAGCCCAACGCGATGATGCCCGCGTGCAGCAGGAAGGATGCCCCCCATGGCCCAACCGACCGCAGTGGTGACATCTTCTTTGGAGCAGTGGCGCGTGCAGACAAGAATCTCGGTGCCTCCGGCGTGGAGGATACGGCCCGGCGAAGGCCGCCTGCCCGTCTGCTGCCAAAGAGCAGCCATGATTGCCAACAATGGGGTCGACCGCTCGGCACTGGCGTGGTTCTCGCAGGGTGGTACCTGACCCTTCAGCCCGACGCTTGCGTGTTCTTGAACTGGGCAGCCGCCTTCCCAGGCCACAGCAAGTTGTCAAGCGCCAGCACGCCAGACCCGGTCATGAGCACCCCCAAGGCCAGTACAAACATCGCCAGCGTGAAGAACATCTCTTGGAAGGACGATCCATCCGCCGCCCAGTCAAATGGGTTTTGATCGAACATGGCCGTGCCTTGAATGCTGGTGAACCAGAATGAGGCGCCGAGCATGATCACCATCAGGAAAGCCCAGAGTCGGGTCAGCAGGCCAACCAGAATCAGCACACCGCCCAGCAGCTGCGCGACGGCTGCTCCCCAGGCAACCGGCTCTGACCACCCTTCAAACCCAGCCTGCCGCAGTGTGAGCGTCAGCCGCGCAGCGGCCGGGCGTTGAAGACCGTCATCTGCGGGGGCCGAGCTGGCCTTCGGCGCCAACGGCCCGAGGGGGGCGATGAGCTTGGACGAGACTTTCTTCGCAGGCGGCTCAGGCTCCACAATCGGCGGATCAACGGTCTTGTCGGCAGTCCCTTCCTCCTGCAGCATCGCCACTGGAACGGCCACCGCCGTCACGCCTTCCAGCCGTTTGATCTGATCGGGCGTGAAACTGACCTCCTGAAAGCACAGGTGCCATCCAGAGAAGAAGAACGCCACACCCAACACAATGCGGGAGAGCAGCGGCATGAAACGAGTTCCGGCGATAACAGTGCATGACATTGGTGGTGCTTCCTCAAGTGGTCCGTCGCATGGACGGCGTGCCCTTCATATATCCTCTCAGAGCACAGCGGGCGTGGCGGAATTGGCAGACGCGCTGGTTTTAGGTACCAGTGGGGCAACCCGTGGAGGTTCGAGTCCTCCCGTCCGCATTCTACCCTGCTCCCCCTCCTTGACCCGGACTCCCACAATGACCGACTGGAACATCGACTCATGGCGGACCAAGACCGCCCGCCACCAGCCCGAGTACCCGGATGCTGAGGCGGTGACCGCGGCCACTGGCGAATTGGCCGCCTTCCCTCCGCTGGTCACCAGTTGGGAAATTGAGTCGCTCAAGCAGCAACTCGCAGAAGCAGCTCAGGGGCGACGGTTTCTTCTGCAGGGAGGCGACTGCGCCGAGTCCTTCGGCGAGTGCACCTCGGACGTCATCATCAACAAACTCAAGATCCTGCTTCAGATGTCACTCGTGCTGGTCCACGGCACCCGCAAGCGAGTCATCCGCGTCGGGCGATTTGCCGGGCAGTACGCCAAACCTCGCAGCGAGTCGACCGAGACCCACGGCGACCTGACCTGCGCCAGTTACTACGGCGACATCGTCAACCGGCCAGAGTTCGAGCATCATGCTCGTACGCCCGACCCATGGCGACTGCTCCGCGGGTACGAACGCTCGGCCTTGACGCTGAACTTCATCCGAAGCCTGATCGACGGCGGCTTCGCCGACCTGCACCACCCCGAGTACTGGCAACTCGACTTTGTCAAGCACTCGCCGAAATCCTCCGAGTTCCACGACATTGTCACGTCCATCGGCGAGTCGCTGCGATTCATGGAGACGCTCAGCGGCATTTCGATCTCCGACATTTCACGGGTGGACTTCTACACCAGCCACGAAGCGCTGCTGCTGCCGTACGAAGCAGCCTTGACGCGAACCGTTCCCCGCCGCGCGGGCTTCTACAACCTCTCGACGCACTTCCCCTGGATCGGCATGCGAACCGCAGCGCTCGACGAGGCCCACGTCGAGTTCTTCAAGGGCATCCGCAACCCCATCGGCGTCAAGATCGGCCCAGCGCTCGCGCCACAGGACATGGGCGCCTATCTCGAAGGCCTGATGGATGCGCTGCACCCCGATGACGAACCAGGCCGCTTGACGCTTATCCACCGCTATGGGGCCGGCAAGGTCGGCGAGTACCTTCCCGCACTCATCGAAGCCGTCCGCACGACTGGCAAGCAGGCGCTATTCGTCTGCGACCCCATGCACGGTAACACCCGTAAGACCGATGCCGGCATCAAGACCCGCCGCTTCGAAGACATCCTCTCGGAGGTCGAGCAGGCAATCGACATCCACGACCGCTGCAACTCCCACCTCGGCGGCGTGCACTTCGAACTCACCGGCGAAAATGTCACCGAGTGCACGGGCGGTGCCCGCGGCCTGACCGACGAGGATCTAAAGGACGGCTACAGATCCCTCGTCGACCCACGACTCAATTACGAGCAGTCCTTGGAAATGGCGATGCTCATTGCGCGGCTACTGGCGCCGAAGAGGTCAACGACCGGGGTCTGACTCCGTGTCCCTTATCCGCCTGTGGCGGCAATCGCGAGCCTCACACCGAACCCGACGAAGAAGAGGGCGGAGACCCAATTGCTGTCATTGCCGCCGTTGTGGGCTTCAACGAGCAGTTCTTCGGTCACGAGGGAGCGCAGTGCCGCGGTGCCGAAACCGGCAGTCACTGGAGCACGTCGTCGAGTACACGGAGGGCCATGTCGACATCGTCCTCCGACAGCACCAGCGGTGGCTTAATCTTGATGACGTTGTGCAGCGGACCGTCAGTGGCGAGCAGCACACCCTGATGCTTCATCGCGTTGACAATGGCCGCTGCCTCGGCGTCAGCCGGTTCGAGCGTCCCATGATCCCGCACGAGTTCGATGCCAAGGAACAACCCGCGGCCCCGCACGTCACCGATGAGCGCGTGCCGACCGCGAAGATCCTCTAGGCCAGCGATGAACCTCGCGCCGAGTTCCGCCGCTCGCCTCTGCAGCGACTCCTGTTCGATCACGTCCAGCACCGCCATGCCCACAGCGGCCGAAACCGGGTTGCCCCCAAAGGTCGAGAAGAACTCCATGCCCGAGTCAAAGGCATCAGCGACCGCGCGGGTACACACAACCGCCCCCAAGGGATGCCCGTTGCCGATGGGTTTCCCCATCACGACGATGTCTGGAACCACTCCCTGCAATTCAAACGCCCACATCGCCTCGCCGACCCGGCCGAAACCGACCTGCACCTCGTCAGCGACGCAGAGGCCTCCAGCGGCCCGCACTTGCTCGAATGCCGCGGCGAGGGAGCCGTCTGGAAGCGGGATCTGCCCGCCACACGAGAGCAGCGGCTCGGCGAAGAAGGCCGCGATGGACCGCCCGGCCGAGTCAGCCTGGCCGATGACCTGCCCCACTTCCGCCGCATGTTCCGCGGCGGTCACTGGGGCGCGATACGTGTCGGGCGTGGAGACGACGTGTACCCACTCCGCCTTTCCCGACCCGCCCCGACCGTTGAACTTGTACGGACTCATCTCGATGCAGGCCCCGGTGTTCCCGTGGTAGGCCCCGTCGATCACGAGTACGTCGTGGCGGCCCGTTGCGGCACGCGCCAGGCGTAGGGCCAGCTCGTTGGCCTCGGAGCCGGAATTGACTAGGAAACACACGTCGAGCGACTCGGGCAGCGTCGCCGTCAGCCGCTCGGCGTACGCCAGGACCGTCTCGTGCAGGTACCGCGTATTCGTATTGAGCCTGCCCGCCTGCTCGCTCAAGGCCCTGACCACATGCGGATGGCAATGCCCGACATGGCAGACATTGTTGACAAGGTCCAGGTAGGCCCTGCCGTCCGAGCCGAAGAGGTACTGCCCCCGGCCGCGCACGATGTGCAGCGGCGTGTCGTAACTCAGTGACAACACCCCCGGAAGTGACCGCTCCCGCCGCTCGGCGAGGGCGGGGACGCCCGGCGTCGCGCCTCGATGCACCCGGCACCCGCTGCACAGCGCGATTTCCGCTTCGCGGGGCGCCACATCGACCAGCATCAGGAGCGTGTCCCGCGTCGAAAGCAGATGCGAGAACCAGGTCGTGTGATCAGGATCGGCCGCCGCCCGCACCGCGGCGATACATGTGCTGGTCGCCAGTCTCGCCAGGATGAGCGGGAACAGTACCTGCTGTTCCGCCAGATCCAGCGCGCGAATCTTGTCGTAGCCCGCGACGATGCCTGCGGCCTGCGCAAGGTCTAGACCCTCGTGCTGCAAGGCGTAGGCCAGCGAGATCGCGAGGTCCGCAACCAGCGGTCCCTCGAGGCAGTCTCCGAAGTCCAGCAGCGCCGTGACGCGATCGCCATCGACGAGGATGTTCTCGTCGTTGGCATCGCCGTGGAGCATACCTCGGGCACAGCCCCTGAAGTCCAGCACCGCGTGCAGCAGGAAGGCACGCTCGGCAGCGCGGCGAACCTGGGCGTCCTCGATGTGGGGAATCGACTTCCGGTGGATGCCGGCCCGCTCCAGAGACCACTGGTGGGATCGGTCGAAACCTGGATGCTCAAAGCCGTCCAGTGCCTGGTGCACCTGGGCGACCAGCCCACCGATGCGGCCGAGCAACTCCGGCGAGGACGGTTCGGCTCGCCACTGCACACCCGGCAGTTGCCGCTGCATGCGGACTGGGCGCTGCACCCCGTCAAGTTCGACGCTCAGGAGCGTCTCGCCGCTGCGGGATGGCATCGACCGGGGAACGGGCAGTCCGGCCTCGGCCAGTACTTCCTGAACCGCCTCCTCCAGTGGTGGATCGCAGTCGGCTTCGACCGAGAGTTTGAGCACACCGACATCACACAAGTAGTTGAGATTCTCTCCCGGCAGCCTGGACACACTCGCTTGCGAAGCACCCCACTCCCTGGCAGCAATTTTCGTGGCCTGTTCGAGCAACACATCCGCGTGCACGGCTTGCTCGCTCATGCCAGCAGGTCCGTGACGACGTGCCCATGTACGTCCGTCAACCGCATGTCGCGTCCGCCGAAGTTGTATGTCAACCTGCGGTGGTCCACACCCATCAGGTGCATGATCGTGGCGTGCAGGTCATACATCTCCAGCGGGTGTTCAACAACCTTGTAGCCGAACTCGTCCGTCTGCCCGTACGCGAAGCCGGACTTCACGCCCCCACCTGCCATCCACACCGTGTAGCCGAAGGGATTGTGATCACGCCCGTCAGTGCCCTGCGCAAAGGGTGTCCGGCCGAACTCGCCCGCCCACAACACCAACGTCTCGTCGAGCATGCCGCGTGATTTGAGATCCTTGAGCAGCCCCGCAATGGGCTGGTCTACCGCGCGGGCGTTCTCTTCGTGCCCTTTCTTGAGGCCGTCATGCTGATCCCATCGATCGTTGCCGTCGATGGCGGGGCAGGTCAGCTCGATGAACCGTACACCCCGCTCGACCATCCGCCGCGCCAACAGACACTCCCGCGCGAAGATCGCGGTCGGGTCATATGGCGAATCGGTCCCGTACAACGCGTGGGTCGCCTTCGACTCGCCCGCCAGGTCCATGAGTTCCGGCACGCTGGCCTGCATCCTGAATGCGAGCTCCTGGTTCCGAATCGATGCTTCGACGGCATCGGCGTGCTCGGTTCGCGCCGCGAATCCCGCGTCGAGTGCATGCATCATCTCCAGCATGCGACGCTGGCGGTCCTGGCCCAGTCCGGCGGCAACGCAATCCAGTCCAGCGGAGTCGGGTCGGAATCGCGAACCCTGGTGCACCACCGGAAGGAAACCACTTGAGAAACAATCCTGCCCACCCGGTGGAGTCAGCCCACCATTGAGCACCACGAAACCCGGAAGGTTGTCCGACTCGCTCCCCAATCCGTAGGACATCCACGCCCCCATGCTTGGACGCCCGGCCATGCCGTGTCCGGTGTGCAGGAAGTAGTTGGCATTGGTGTGCTCCGAGAACCTGCTCGTCATCGAGCGGACCACGCACAGGTCGTCCGCGCACGTCGCCACCTGCGGGAACAACTCACTCACCGTCAACCCACACTTACCGTGGCGAGCAAATTTCCAGGGACTGCCCAGGGTCAGGCCGTTTTCATTGAACTGCGTGCGTTCCTTGAGCATCGGGAACGGCTGCCCGTGCAGTGCCTGCAACCGCGGCTTGGGATCGAATGAGTCCACTTGCGACACCCCGCCGTCCATGTAGAGGAAGATGATGTTTCTCGCAGTCGCCGCATGATGCAGGCCACCATCTCCGGTGACGAGTTGCCCCGCCCTGGCAAGCACGTCGGCCGTCATGCCGCCGAGCGCCAGTGAGCCGAACCCGCAGGCGCAGGTTCGCAGCATCTCGCGACGAGAGAAGGCAACTGGCTGGAATCGTCCGCAGTGGTGCATCAGCGCAGATACCTGAATTCGGTGCTGGCCAGGAGGGCGTGGGCCAGGTCGGTCCACGAGTCGTCGGTGTCATCCAGCGAAGCTGCAAGCAGGTCGATCTCGGGCTCGCGTGGAAGACGGGCGTAGGCGGCGGCGATCATGTCGCCGACGATCTCCGCTCGCGTTCGACCCTCGTCCAGATTCGCCCGCCCCCTCGCCCCGAAACGGACGGCCAATTCCAGGACGAACGGGTCGTTGAGCATCATCAATCCCTGCTCGGGCACATTGGACACCGCGCGGCGCCCGCTCGTCGAGGACGGAACGGGCATGTCGAAGGCCATCATGAACGGGTTGAGGAAGTTGCGCCGCACCTCCTGGTAGATGCTGCGGCGGTTGTTGCCGTCGATCGGGCCACTCTGGTCCGGACGGCCCCGCCCATGCATCGACTCTCGCAGATGAACAGGCACGGGCGGGCCGCCCATGGTGCGATCGAGCGAGCCGCTGACAGCAAGCATCGCATCCCGCAGGCGCTCGGCCGATACCCGCCTGACGACTGCGCGGGACAGGAGGCGTCCATCCGGATCGAGTTCGACGGCACGTGGGTCTGGATGCGTGGAAGCCATCGAGTAGGCGCGGCTCATCGCGATCTGCTTGATGAGCCCTTTCAAGTTCCAGTCCGCCCTGAATTTCACGGCCAGGTGATCGAGCAGTTCCGGGTGAGACGGCGCTTCGCCCATGCCGCCGAGATCGTCCGGCGTGGTGGAGAGGCCGCGGCCCATCAGGTGTTGCCAGGCGCGGTTCGCCGCGACGCGGGCGGTGAGCGGATTGCCCGGGTCCATCACGCGGTCGGCCAGTTCCAACCGTCCGGACGCAGTAATCTCCGGTGGCTCGCCGCCGGGAAAGGCAGCAGCCACTCCACGGGGCGCCGGAGCGCCGGGGCTCCCCGGATCTCCCCGAATGAGCAGCGGCGAGTCGGCAGGAGTTCCGTCCACCATTGCCAGGGCCCGCGTGGGCGCAGGCAACTCCGCATCAAGCCGGGCCAGCCGTTCAAGGTGAACCGTCGACAGTTGCACCGACTTGAGATCGACCGGAACCGGATCGGCCAGATGCTCCGGCAGTTCCCCGCCGTGCGCGATCCAGTCCACCGCGACAAAGCCATCGCCGTCGTCGATGAGCTCCAGGTGGGCATGGTGGCCGAGATACCGGCTGACATCAATCGAGTGAACCTGCCACGTGTCGGGATGGCCGAGGTCCTGAATCATCGTCTCGAACAGCAACGCATTTCGGTCGTTGAGCCAGTAGTGATCGATGTAGACCCGGATGCGACTCCCGTCCCCCCGCGCCAGCACATGCACGAAGGGCTGTTCGATAGTGAACGAGGGTGACCGGGCCGTGCCGTGCAGCCCGCGGGCCATCACAGCCGAGTGAATCTGACCTGTACCGACCCGCCGCGGGCCAGTCTCCCCGGAGAAGACGAGGTCGCCGGGGCGGAGCACGCTGCGTGGCCGAAACGACCAACCACTGTTCGTCCAGCCCGACCAGGCCTCCGGGTCATCACCAAAGTCCCACGTGAATGCCGCACCCGTGACACGCACGGGGTCGCGGGAGGGCAGCGGCTGGAGCATCTCGCTGGGAAGTTGATCGGCGCACACGTCCTGCAGCAGGTCGAGCCCCTCGACGGCACGGGCAAGTTGCGCGCCTGGGTCGAGATACGCATAGGCGCGGCGGGAAGAACGAATGACGCCAGCCATCGCGTAGTAATCTCGCTGGGTAATGGCGTCGAACTTGTGGTCGTGACACCTGGCGCAGGCCATCGTCGCGCCTAGGAAGGTACGACCGAACACGTCGACCTGGTTGTCTATCCGGTCGAGTTCATCCATGCGCACATCCACCGGCCCGTGCGTGCCCTGCGAGAGCCACCACCAGCCCGTGGCCACGACCGGGGGAGGCACTCCCGAAAGTTCCGGGCTCCGCTGCTGGCGGTGCGTGTCGCCAGCAATCTGCTCGCGGACGAACTGATCCCATGGCATGTTCGCGTTGAGTGCAGCGATCACCCAGTCGCGGTAGCGCCAAGCCTCGTCGATGGGGTAATCAAACTCGTGGCCATGCGTCTCGGCGTACCGCACTAGGTCCAGCCAGTGCCGGGCCCAGGTCTCGCCGAAACCGGGAGCGGCCAGCAGTCGATCGACGTGCGCCTCCCACGCCCCGGGCGAGGGATCGTCCAGAAATGCGCGGACCGCCGCGGGGTCAGGAGGCAACCCCGACAGGTCATGGTGCAGCCGGCGGAGCCGCGCTGCGGGGTCGGCCTTGGGCGCCGGCGAGAGTCCCTCCCGCTCAAGGCGTGACAGCACGTATCGATCGATGTCGCCGGCGGGCCACTCAGCGTCCTGAACCTGCGGAACGGGTGGGACTGCCAAGTCCTGCCACGACCAGTGCGTCTCGTAGGGTGCGCCGGCCTCGATCCAGGCCCGCAGCAGCGCGAGTTCATCGGGCGGGAGCGCCTCATGCCCCTCGGAATGCGGCGGCATGCGGTCGTCGAGGTCGCGGGTAGTCAATCGCTGCCAGAGCGGGCTGTCATCTGGCGATCCGGGCACGATGACGGCGGGTCGCCGCCCCCGCTTCCGCGTCGATCCATCGGCGGTGTCGAGTCGCAACCTCGCCTCCCGGGTGGACTCATCGGGCCCGTGGCAAACGAAGCAGCGCCGCGCCAGTATCGGCCCGATGTCGCGGCCATACGACGGCGGCTCAACACCTGCCCCAGCCGCGGAGGCCGCGGCGAGCACACTAGATGTCCAGATGCAGCCTCTCGTTCGCACCCAGCCAATATATCACTGCGTTCATGACCCGAACGCGTCCGTTTGATCGCATCGGTTCATTATTCAGGTGGCTGCATCGAACTGAAACGAGGTTTGCGGTCTGCAATGCCGCCACGGCAGGCGTGGCGATGACCAACATGGCTTGGCTCACATCGATTTGCTCGTCGGCACGCCCTCGAGTTCCACCGGGCGATAGCCGCCGCGGCTGCGGTAGTAGGCGATCAGCCCCAGATAGGACACGAACATAAAGATCGGCAGGATGGAGACGGCGGCGAGCGCCTCGCCCTTGCCAGTCCGCTCCGCGGCGGCGATGGCCGCTGCGTGCTCATCGCGTGCATCGGCCGCTTCCGGCGTCAATGAGGCGTAGCTGCCGAAGAGGCTGGGCTTTTCGTCCGTCACATACTCGGCGGCAATGACCGGATTGGCCGACTGCAGCGCAGCCACGACCCGCGTGTCCTGCACGTTGCCCAGCCATGGGTCCCCAAGCACGCCCACCCCCAGCATGCCCACTCCCGCGATCAGGTTGAGCGTCATCGGGCCACCCTTTGGGAACTGCTCCGACACGAAGCCAAGCGTCGTAGGCCAGAAGAACGTCTGGCCGATGCCGTAGATCGTGGCCGCGAGCAGAATGGCGATCGCGCCGACCGCGAGGTCATCGGCCAGGATCGCAAGCCACCAGATGCCCACGGTCACGACTGCGGCGCTCACGGCCAGTACGCCAAGTGGCTTGAGGGCGCCAATGAGCGGTCCGCAACTGAATCGCAGCACCATCATGATCGCCGCGGTGTAGACGAGCACCCAGCCCGAGTCAATGCCCATGGCACTGTTCAGGGCTGGCGCCAGGAGATCCTTCACCCAGGCATCGGTGCCCAGTTCCGTCGTTGCCAGCGCGAGCATGACCACGAGCAGGAAGACAAAAATCGGCCGCCCGAATGAGCGGGCGTAGGCGCCAAAGGCCGCTGCGATGACAGCCGCGATGGCGACCTGCGCCCACAACGGCTGGAGGACTGCAATGCCCAGCACGTTGGTGGTCAGTTCCATCACGACCATCAGCGACACGATGAAAGCGCCGCCCCAGCCGACTTGCGCCAGCATTTCGCGATACGACACGCCCGCAAGCACGCGGGAACTCGTCGGGAACGTGACGCCCATCATCATGATGCCCGAGACGACTGCCGGGATGAGAATGAGACCGATCTTCCACTGCCAACTCATCGCATCGCCAATGCCCAACACCACGATTCCCGTGATGACCAGGCCGCCGGGCCACCCGGCGTGGAGAATGTTCAGCCACTTGGTCTTGTTGTCCTTGTAAACATCGGCGATCAGCGGGTTGATCACCGCTTCAACGGCGCCTGCTCCGAGGCCTCCCAGAATGCTCGCCCAGTACAACATCGTGAAGCCTGTGGCGAAGATGGACAGCAGGGCAAAGGCGATGAAACTGCCGATGGCAAAGGCCATGGCCGCCCCATACCCAACTCGATCGAGCACGAGCGAGAAGAGCACGATGCTCACGCCGAAGGGCCAGAAACCGGCGCCCATGATGGTGCCGGCCTGAGTCTTGTCCAAGCCAAACTCGAGTTCCCACTGGCCCATCAACTGCACCCGCAGCATGAAGGCGAAGGCCGTCGTCACCAGCGCGATGAAGCAGGCCCAGAAGAGACGCGTTCGCGCGGCAGGAGTCAGAGTTGTCATCGGATGCGATTCCTTCCGCTCCACCAGTGGAGCAGCGGCAATGCTACCGAGCGGGGGCCTGCATCAATTGAAGCAGCTGGTCCACACAGGCATCCACGAACGCAGGGTCCTCGATCGCGAGGTCGTGGTCCTCACACTGGACCGAGGCTGGAACCGCTGCTTTGATCGCGTTGAGGAAGGCCGTCTCACTGGCCGGGTCGTGCAGTGGACCGCCCTCCACGGCGTATCTGCTCACCCCACGGCGAGGCAGCATGACCACACAGTTGCCGGCACAATCCTTCAGGCGACTGCCGATCTCCGCTGCAACGAGCCCAAGTTGCTCGACTGAGAGCCGGGGGGCAAAGATGACCGGGTTGTGAAAGACGTGCAGGTGTCCCGCCCACTGCGGCGGCACGGTGTCGGGCTCGACCATGAGGCCGATGTGCTCGGCGCCGCCGGGGACGATGACCTGCGGAAGACCCTGCTCGCTCGCGACGGTCAACCGCGTCGAGTCCGCCGCCCGCAGTCCATCGAACAACTCGTCGGAGATTTCGCCCATTGCATAGTCGAAGACCCCATCGATCACACCCTCCCGCATGAGTTGTTCCATCGCCCGCCCCCCGCTGCCGACGGCGTGAAACACCATGACCTCGCAGCCAGCGGCCTCGAAGCGTTCGATGGCACGCATCGTGCCGTCAGTCAGTACACCGAGATTCGAGATGGCGATCGTCGGCCGATCAGACGTGGTGAGGTCCACCGAATCGCGCGCCGCGGCCATCCCGCTCACCGCTGCGGCGGCATTGGAGAGTATCCGCCGCGTCAACGGGTTGAGGCCGAGAATGTCACACACCGAGAACATCATCGTGACGTCCTTGATGTCAACAAAGCTCGATACGTCGCCACTGGCAATCGTGGAGACCATGACCTTCGGAATGCCATAGGGCAGGCTTCGCATGATGGCCGTGCAGTTGGGTGTTCCCTGTGTGCCGCCCATCGCCACAACCCCGTGAATCGTTCTGGCCGCGACCGCTTCTCCGAGCAGCCGCGAGGCCCCCGCGATCATGACGGGCGACGCAGCTTGGCGGGTTGGGTTTTCCTGCAGCAACTCGATGCTGCTGCCGCCGGCGGCGGCGATGGCGGCGCGGCTGATGTCGGAGTCGACTGTCGGCGGATCGACAACACCAATGTCGACCAGCACCGCAGACCCACCCGCCAGTTCGATTTGTTCGCGAAGAAACTGCGCCTCGATGCCCTTTGTATCGAGCGTGGCGAGGACGGCGATGACGGGGGCCGCCTGCATCAGCCCGGACTCGAGAAACGCAGGGCCGTAAAGGCCGCGGCCGCTTCGGACACCGCCCGTTCGATGGGCAGGCGCTCGGTCGACGAGCCCGTCCAGAATCCATCTCCACTGGTGTGATCGAGCATGTACTGGGCGTCCGCCGGCGTTTCCATGGCGGCGCCGTGGCCGACCAGCAGAATCTCGGGGTGAATGCCGCGGGCCATCTGATAGACCGCCTCGGTTCGCTCGGCAGTCTCTGTAATGGTCTCACCTGAGTCGTACCCGACCCGCCCGCCCTTGGTCGTTCCGGCATGGAAGCAGAAGATGTCGGGCGTACAGCCTTCGACCATGGCCTTGGCGTCCTCCTCATCGAATGCCAGACCGATCGTGACCATGTCCATGTCGCGGGCAAGATTGAGCAGGTCGATTTCATTCTGAAACACAACGCCGCTCTTCTCCAGAACCGCGCGAATCGTCGAACCCTTGTCTATATAACTCAGCGATGGGCCGATGTTCGAGGCGGCCATGACGCCCATGTCCTTGCACTCCTGCAGCACCATCCGCATGTCCTTCAGTGGATCGTTGGCATTGAGGCAGGCGCACACGAAGGCCCCGTTGTCAGGGGTGTATCCATCGATGGCCGGCATGATGTCCTCGCGGGTATAGCTGAGCGTTTGCGCGTTGCTGTCGAGGATGGGCCACATCATCGCCATCGTGCCCATGCCGTTGGCACGCAGTCTGGCGCCCGAGAATGTGTTGATGCAATCAACCCCCGCCTGCTCGAGCAGCTTCGCCACCAGGCCACTGCCGGCGCTGGCGATCATGATCGGAAGCCCCTCGGCACGCTTGGCCTGGAGACGTTGCATGATTTCGGCGCGGCTGGTTCTTGGAACAATCATCGAGGGACCTCGCTATCTGGGAAATCCGCCAGGCACACCACCGTCGACCGTGATGAGGCATCCTGTCGTCGGTGTTCGGCGCGCCGCGAAGAAGAGAACGGCACGGCCGACATCCTCGGGCGAAATGAGAGACTTGAGCATGTTGCGATCGCGATAATGTGCTTCGAGCGTGCGGGCCTCGATGCCCTTGGCACGGGCACGGTCGGAGCCGACCGACTGCCAGAGGCCGGAGGGGTTGTCTTCCGACCCGAAGACTGCATCGGGGCACACCATGTTGACCGCAATGTTGTCACCGGCGAACTCTAGGGCCGCGACCTCGCCGAGTTGATGCGCTCCGGCCTTGCTCGCCGAGTACGCCGAGAACTCGGTGCCGGGCATGAGCACGTTCTTGGACGAGACGATCACGATGCTTCCGCCCATGCCCTGACGCTGCAGCACGTGGATGCTCGACTGCAGGGTGTGGAAGACGCCATTGAGATTCACATCGACGACCCGCCGAAAAGCATCGACATCGTGTGATGCAATCGACGCGCTGTGGGCAATGCCTGCGTTGGGTACGACGATGTCGATTCCGCCGAATGCGATGCACACCGCGTCCATGGCGCGTGCCATGGACTGCTCGCATGTCACGTCCGCGGCGATCGTCCACACAGGTCCTCCGAGCCGCTCGGCCGCGGCAGCAGCGAGGTCTTCGTTGATGTCCAACAAAGCCACCGCCGCCCCTGCATCGAGCAGCACCCGAGCAATGCCCTCGCCAATCGCCCCACCACCACCGGTCACCACAGCGATCCGTCCTTCGAGTTCGCGTGGCGTGAACCTCGCAAGTTTGGCCTGCTCAAGCGGCCAGTACTCCATGTCGAAGAGGTCCAGATCGGGCAGGCCTTGGTATGGCCCCAGTACGCGGCTGGCCATCTTCGTCGCGATGGTGTGTTCGGCGATGTCCGCCGCAGTCGCCGCGGCGGGTGCGTTGACGCCAGCCGTCACGAGACCAAAGCCCGGAACCAGCACCACCCGCGGCATCGGATCGAGCGGGGCACGCGGTTCCCGCGCAGCGATGCCGGCGTCGACGTACCGGGTGTACCGCTCGGCGTAGGCCGCCACCGCCTCGGCGATGCCCGGCCCCACATCGGCGGGGTCCGCATCGATCCAGCACGGCCACGGTTTGGTTCGAATGGTGTGGTCTGGTGTGAGCGACGGTGTGCAAAGCACTTCGCGGGCGTCCGGCTCGGCCAGGGCCGCGCGAATCCACTCGGCATCGCGTACATCAAGAACCATGGGGCGTTCCACGCTCAGCACACCACGCAGCGTGGGCAGGAGGTCACTGGCCGCATGCTTTGCTGCGACCACGTCCGCCTCAGCAACCGCACCATCGGCATACCGCGCCGCGGCCAGATTGACCAACTCCCGGTGCAGCGACAGCGCCTCGTCGGCGGTCTGAGCGAATGTGAACAATCCGTGTTGATGCAGCAAGGCCCCAACCACGTCCGGCTTCGCGTCGACTGCCTCAGCCACCGCCTTGGCAAGCGGGAAGCCGGGCATGATGTAGGGGATGTGGACGAGTCGGTCACCAAAGAGATCGCGGCAGATCGCCTCGCCGTCCGCCCGATTCGAGACGGCGATGATCGCGTCGGCATGACTGTGCAGCACGAAGCGGTGCGGCAGAAAGGCGTGCAGCAGGGCCTCGATGGACGGTGTCGGCCCGGCCGTGTCGAGCATGGTGGCGCGGACCTCACGGACCATCGCCTCGTCGCTCATGTCATCGAGTGAGCGCAGCGATCGCAGCGCATCGAGATCGCAGGCTGGAAACCCTCCAGCCTCGATGGTTCCAAGATCCCATCCGCTGCCCTTAATCCAGATGACAGACCGCTCGCGACCAAGCACGTCTGTGATGGTCCCCTTGGCCGAGGTATTGCCGCCGCCATGCAACACCAGCGACGCATCAGCGCCAAGGCGCTGAGAGGCCTCAACAATGGCCCGCAGGATGGGATGAGACTCGTTCACTGATCGCTCCACAGAGAGGAGGGGGAGAGTTTACGGGGGCGCATGGCCTCGCTGCGGGGCTATCGGCAGTTTGTACGCGGCAGAGGCGTCTTCGCAACGCCCGACTACAGACTCCGGCTTGTACCCTTACCCGCCATGCACCGCCGCGTAGGGATCACTGGAATTGGGCCGGTCACGGCGCTCGGCCTCGGGATCGAGCCGCTGTGGGCCGCGCTGGAAGCCGGAGAGACCGGGATCCGGCGATTGGAGGCGTTCGATGGCTCGGCGTGGGGCTGTCCTTTCGGGGGCGAATTGCCGGCAGATGCATTCGCGATTCGCAAGATCGTGCCCAAGCACTACCGCAAGGCCACCAAAGTCATGTGCCGCGACATCGAACTGGCGGTGGGCGGGGCACTCATGGCTGTACAGGACGCCCGGTTGACCACAGCCGGGGCGGGCGAGGGTGAACCGACCATTGCGCCGAACCGCGTGGGCTGCCACATCGGGGCAGGGCTGATCTGCGCCGACGTCAACGAACTCGCCGCGGCCCTCATCACCAGCGATACGGACGAGGGCGGATTCAGCCTGAACCACTGGGGCCGCGCCGGCATGGAGAATCTGACACCGCTCTGGCTGCTCAAGTACCTGCCCAACATGCTCGCCTGTCATGTGACGATCGTGCATGATTGTCAGGGTCCAAGTAATACAATCACCTGCTGGGAGTCGAGCGCCCCGCTCTCGATGGCCGAGTCCATGCGAGTGATTCAACGCGGCGCCGCCGACGCCTGCCTGACCGGTGGTGTGGAGAGCCGGCTCAATGTGCTCGCGACCTGGCGGCAGCAGTGCGCCGGTCGGCTGACCACTGCATCTGTAAACGACGACCCGGCCACGCTCGTGCGGCCGTACGCAAAGGATGCAAGCGGCACCGTACTGGGCGAGGGCGGAGGCATTCTGGTGATCGAGGCGCTCGACCATGCCAAAGCGCGGGGCGCCGGCATCAAGGCGGTCATCTCCGGACTGGCCTGCACCCAGAGCATCGATGATCACACGCTGATCAACGCCTCGGCCGAGTCGATCGCCGACGCCATCACGCTGGCACTGAGCCAAGCAGCCTTGTCAGCAGCCGACATCGATGCCGTGGTGCCCATGGGACTGGGCATTCCTGGAATCGACCACGCTGAGCTTGAAGCACTTGAGTCGACGCTGGGAGACCGGGGCCGCGACGTACCACGAGTCCTCGTCACGCCCACGACCGGGAACTGCTGCGCCGGCCACGGCGCCGTGCAGATCGCTGTTGCAGCGAAGGCCATCGATGTGCAGCGGCTTCCCGGCACCGACGCCACCCTGAATCACGTGCTGGTCCTGACTGCGAGTCAGGGCGGGCAGAACACGGCCACGATTCTCTCGCGGGATTCTGACTCATGACCAGACGCAGGGTTGTCATCACCGGCTCGGGCTGGATCACACCCATGGGCCATGACATCGAGTCGGTCTGGAAGCGGCTCGTCGCGGGCGAGACATCGGTGGCACCCATCGATCGCTTCGATGCAACGACATTCCCGACCTCCTTCGCCAATCAGGTGCGCGACTACGACTGGACTGGATATGTCGAGAACCCCGCGCGACACGGACAGCCTGGCATGCATACCGCCTTTGCGCTCGGCGCCGCCCGCCAGGCGTGGGACACGTCGGGGCTCGGCGACTTCGCGGCGCTGGACCGTCGCCGCTGCGGCCTCTATCTCGGCTCTGGCGAGGGTGTGCTCGACTTTGACTCATACCAACGAACAACCCTTCCATCCTGGAACGCGGAGGCCGCCGCAGTGGATGACGCCGTCTGGCTCAAAGGGGCCGGCGAGCACATCGCGTGCGCCTACGAGATTGCCCAGGAACCGAATCAGCCCGTCGCCCACATTGCCCGCGAATTCGGATTGCGTGGACCGGCCTTCAACTGCCTCACCGCGTGCGCCGCAAGCACGCAGGCGATCGGCGAGGCCTGCGACATTCTCCGACGAGGCGACGCGGACGTGATGGTCAGCGGCGGGACGCACACCATGCTGCACGTGCTGGGCATGACCGGCTTCAATCGCCTGACCGCGCTCTCCACTCGCAGCGATGACTACCAGCATGCCTCGCGGCCGTTCTCCCGCTCTCGCGGCGGCTTTGTGATGGGCGAGGGGTCTGGCGTGATCGTGCTCGAGTCGCTCGAACATGCCGAGGCACGGGGCGCTACCGTCCTCGCCGAAATCACGGGCTATGGATCGAGCGCGGACGCCTACCGAATAACCGATCTGCATCCCAATGGACGCGGCCCGGCGGCCGCCATGCTTGCGGCCATGCGTGAAGCGGGCATCGATCCGGGCGCAGCAGCCGAGGACGGCCGCCCCCAGGTGCAGTACATCTCGGCCCACGGCACCGGCACGCAGGAGAACGACGCCATCGAAACGAAGTCGGTCAAACTGGTCTTCGGCGACAACGCGCCAAAGATCCCGATGACCAGCATCAAGTCGATGATGGGACACCTCATCTGCGCCGCGGGCGCGGTGGAACTCATTACCTGCCTGCTCATCATGCGGGACGGCATCATTCCGCCGACGATCAACCTCACCGACCCTGATCCCGAACTTGATCTGGACTATGTGCCCAACACGGCCCGCGAGGCCGCCGTCGAGACCTGCCTGAGCAACTCGTTCGGGTTCGGCGGGCAGAATGACACCCTCGTGGTGCAGCGTTCGTAACGTTTTCGGGCCTTTTGAAGTCAGGAATGCAAGGGCTGGCGGTAGACTCGATGGTTGGGAGATCTTCGGCAACGGGCCGAATTGTTGATGCGTGTGGCGAGCAACACGCTGTAGACTGACCCCGTGGGACACAGGGGATGGCACCTCCACATGAATCGATCGCTCCCCATCCTGCTGTTCTTGGCGCTGACTACCCCGGGGTTGGCAGCGCCAGTCTTTGAGCAGCTTGTGCCGGGCGAGTTTGAGTACGGCCGCGCCGGCCTGGCCCTCGATCGAACCGATGACCAACTGCTCATCGGAGCCATCGGCGCCACGGACGACGCCCTCGAACAGGGTGTTGTGCATACGCTCATTCGAAGTACAGATCCGATCGACCCATGGGGCCCCTCACAGGTTGCTGGCGCCACCATTGGCTACTTCTGGGGCAACGCTCCGGCACCGAACCCACTGGACTATCTCGGCCGAGCAATCGCCATCGACGGCACACTCGTGGGCGGCGTGACGGCAGTGCTGGGCATGCCCGGCGCCGACTCGCCGCCGCTGGTCCAGGACAACACCGGCGCCGCCTATGTCCTGAGCGGCACCCTCGGCCAGTGGCGCGTGCTGCACCGGCTCGATCCCTGGGACATCGACGAAGACGAGCCAAGCCCGAGTCAGGACTTTTTCGAGCAGGCCGACGTCGACCCAACCGGTGGGCAGTTCGGCCGAGCCGTTGCGATAGACGGCAATCTCATCGCCGTGGGTCTTCCATATGCCTCCGCTGCCCCCGGAGCCGGCATGGAACTCCTGCCCGAGGCTGGGGCGGTCGCGATCTACCACCAAGATGGAATCCACTGGGAACTCGACGCCGTGCTGAGCCGCGCCAACACGGACACGTGCGCCAATGACATTCACCAGCTCGACTACTTTGGAACGTCCGTGGCGTTGTCCGGCACCTTCCTGGCCGTGGGTGTGCCGATGGCGGACGACCCTCGCATGAGCAGGATCGGGGCCTGCTGGGTGGACTTTGGTACGCCCAAGAAGCCAGCTCCGCAATGCGTCGGCGACCTGAGCCAGGAGGACTGCGAGGCCCTGGATGCATCGGCCACCTGGTTGATCGGCCAGACCTGCGGCAACCCCGCCTTGGAGAATCCGATTGGCGCTTCGACTGGCGCCTGCTGCTACCTGGACGCCACCGAGTGCGTGTGGCAAACCAACAACGCCACCAGCATCGAGTGCGTCGATGACTATGCGGGCGTCTGGATTCGGGGCCAGTCACCCGGCAACATCGACTGCCCCATCATCGACAACGAAGAACTGGGCGACAACATCGGCGTGGTCCATGTCTTTGAGCGAACCATCGCCGATGGCTGGCAACACGTCGTCACCTTGGAGCCCTTCGCCACCAATGTTTTCTATCAGGGCTACCGCCTTCCAGAAAGCTGGTTCGGACTCTCGGTCGCCTTCGAAGGCTCAACCATCGCAGTGGGCCAACCGGGGTATGAGCGGCCGACCGATGCCGACCCAGAGCAGGCCGGCGGACGCGGCATGGCCTGGGCGTTCGAGCGGGCCGACCCGCTCGATACGCAGTGGACTCTGGTACAGGCGCTTGACCCCAACATCTGGCTTCCTCCGACTGGGCCCGCCCGGGTCGCTCCAGCGGGTGCTCGATACGGATGGTCGGTCGATGTCAGTCCGTGCCACGTGGCCATCGGCGCACCGGGCGGTGACTACAGCATGAACACGGACGGGGGCGGGGCGTATGTGTGGGACCACCTCGGCATCGGACTCTGGAGCACGTCTGCGACGCTCAACTTCATAACGCCCCAATCCGCAGACCCCGGCGAGCAATGGGGTATTGACGTCGCAGTCGTCGATGCGGGCATCGCCATCGGCGGGTGGCTCGATAGCGCGGCCACCGACTGGGCCGGGGCCACCGAAACGTGGATACTTGGCTGCGCCTGCGATCCGCCAACGGGCCCCGAGGACGATCTCGACCTCGACGGATGCAGCGACGCCTGGCAAATCTCCCTCGATCCCGGACTCGACATCGCGGGCACCTGCGCCAACCTCGGTTCAGACGGCCTGCCGCAACCGGATGGTGTCCTGGACTTGTGCCAGATGGGCTACTGCCCCGGCAGTTTTCTCTTGGAGAGCGGCCGCGCCTACGAGATTGTGGCCAATCCGGGAGAGAACCTCGCCGACGCCCTCAACGACCCCATGCTGCTCGTCGACGGCGTGGAACTCGCCGCCCTGTCGACCTATGTCGAGGCCGTGGAAGTCGCCATCGCGTCTGAGTGGGATATCGGCACCGACGGAACGCTGTGGCTCGGCGGTCGCCAAACCGATCCAAGCGGGGCAGATGATGCCGGCTGGACGTGGCCCTTTGGTGAGATATGGTCCTATACCAATTGGGCCGCCGGGCAACCCGGCAATAAGGCCGGTAAGGAAGATGCCCTGCTGGCTTCGGCCATGGGCCTTCCATGGGAGTGGTCGGATGAACTCGCCACCGCCACCGCCGCCGGCCACCTGCTCGAGTACGCCTCGGACTGCAACAGCAACATGGTGCTGGACGCCTGGGACATCCGCGCCGCGCTGGTCTTCAACAGCGTCATCATCGACTGCGACCAAGACTGCCGGATCGACTCCTGCCAGATTGCCGATGGAACGCGGCTGGACTGCAATGCCAACGGCGTGCCTGACCGCTGTGACGTGGCCAACGGCACCGCCCCTGACTGCAATGCCAACGGCATACCGGACCTGTGTGACATCACCGATCTGAGCAGCGAAGACTGCAATGGCAACGGCGTCCCCGACGAATGCGACGACCCGGACGACCTGCTGATCTGTGATGCCATAGTGATCAACGAGGTCTTGATCGACGCTGTCTCCGACGTCAATGGCGACGGCGTCTTCCATCCCGGGCAGGACCAGTTCGTCGAGATCGTCAACAACTCGTCCGAGGAGATTGACCTGCTGAACTGGGAAATCCTTCAGGACGGTTTCCGCTGGCACATCTTCTCGACGACCACGCTCATCGGACCCAAGTGCGGAGTACTGGTCTTTGGCGGCGGCAATCCAGACTCCGACATCTTCCCGGCGAACATCCCGCTGCACACGGCGAGCAATGGCGCCTTCCTCGCGCTGAGCGTACCGCCCTCCGGCAACACCGTGACGCTTGTGCTGCGAGACGGCACTTTCATGGCCCACGACTCCATCACCTGGGGCGATGAGGCCGACACCGGCGGCCCGAGCCTGACCCGTTGCCCGGATGTGGTGGGAAGCGATCCCGATGGCGACGGGCTTATCAACCTGATCGTGCATGACACGTGCACCATCTTTGACCGGTCGCCAGGTCTCACGGTGGAAGAGGAGGAATTCGCATGCGCCGGATCGGGCAACGACCTGGATGGCGACGGAGTTGCCGACAGCAATGACAACTGCGTCAACATCTTCAACCCATCCCAAGCCGACTGCGATGACAATGGCATCGGCGACGCCTGCGATGTGAACTTCGACTGCGACTTCAATGGCACCAATGATCCGTGCCAGATTGCGACGGATCCGTCGCTTGACTGCGATGAAGATGGCACGCTGGATCTCTGCCAACTGGTCAATGATCCGGACGGACTTGACTGCAACGCCACCGCCCGGCTCGATTCCTGTGAAATCGCCGATGGCAGCGTTCCCGACTGCAACACCAACGGACGCCCCGACGCGTGCGACATCGCCGATGGCACGAGCCTCGACGAGAATGGCGACGGCATTCCTGACGAGTGCTGCCTCGCCGACATCCCCTGTGACGGTGTCACCGGGCTGCTCCTCATCATCAACGATCTTGGCTGCGTGGGCACACCGCCAGTCTGCCCCGGCGACTTCAACTGCTCAGGACTGGTTGACACCGACGACCTGCTTGACTACTTGACAGAGTGCCCGTTCAAGTAGCGCACCGGCGACGCTTCTTCAGGCCGCCAACGCCTCGGCAATCTGCACCACCAGCACGTCCAGCATGCGATCGGGCTTGCCGATGCCTCGACGAAGCCGTTGCTGATGGCGAAGCGCATCGCCGAGCAGGGTGGCCAGCCGCTCGGGCGAGACCCGATCGGCGACCGAAATGGTGGCATCGCCAGCCGGACCCCATAGTTTGAGGTCCTTGCGAATCTGCTGCGGACCCGCGCCACCGCGGCGCATGCGCGCCGCCGCGTGCAGCCGACGCAGCATGTCTGTCACGGCCCAGGCCACGAGCACGTCGCTCTGTCGTGACACGCCCAGCAATTCATGCAGCGTCGCCAGGCCCCGCGCCGCGCCGCCGGCCAACAGGGCGTCCTGAATGACCCATGCCTTCTCTTCGCGGCTCAGCGGAACTGCCTCATCGACCAGCCTCGCATTGATCGGCTTTCCGTCCGGGCTCATTGCCGCCAGTTTGGCCAGTTCGGAGTCAAGCCGCGCCAAGTTGCATCCAACACGACGGACCAGCCGCTCAGCGGCCCCCCGCTCGATCTCGGCATGATGTTCCTTACCGGCGCGGCCCAGGACCCACCGCAGCGTATCGGCGTGGCCGAGCGACTTGATGCGATGCACGACCCCGACCTTTTCGATGGCGGTGTCGATCTTGCCGCGGTGCCACGTGTCGGCACGCAGCAGCAAGGTGGCATCCTCGCACGGGGCGGCGACGTATTTCTCAAGGAGCGTTCGCGCCCTGCTCGGGCCACTGCCCTCTCCGCGAGCGGCGAGAAACTTGTCGGCCTTGTCTACGACAACAATCTTGTGCTGCTGCAGCAGGCCAAACGTCCGGAGTTCATCCAGCACGTCCGCCGGGCTGGCCGAATCGCCATCGAAGTCGAACCGATCGATTTCGCCATGGGCCTGCTCCAACGCCTCGATCAACTGCCGCGTGTAGTAGGGCGAGAGAAACGCGTCATCGCCAATCATGGCCACTACCCGCATGGACGCATCAAAGGAGACCTTGGCCATCAGCTGAGCATAGCGAACGTCCCACCGGGGGAGTAGGCTCCCTTCGATGCTCGCGCTTGAAGTCATTGAGGGTCCCGATGCGGGCCGCCGCTTTCCGCTGCCCCCGGGCGAGCCGCAACTGCTGGGCCGCTCGTCGGAGGCCATGCCGCTGAGCGATCGCAGTATCAGTCGGCGGCACGCGGAGCTGACGCCTGATGGCGACCGCTGGGTGCTGCGAGATCTCGACTCGGCCAACGGCACCGAGATCAACGGTGGCCGGGTGGCGGCCGCGACACCGATTGGCGTGGGAGACACGATCCGGTGTGGGCACACCTGCCTGCGGGTCATCGACGCCGGCGAGATGATTGCCGGCCCGGCCCGAAACGCCGCTGGTCTCAAACAGGCACCACCGCCCATGCTGCTTCCGCCCGATCCTGAGGACCAGCAGCGGCTCTTGGCCATGTTGTGGACGATCGCGAGCCACGATGCCGACGCAGCGGGACAGGTCGAGCAGCTCCAGCACACGCTCACAGTCGGCCTCGGGGCCGCTGGCCAAGGCGCCAACACGCTGGTGGTACCGCTTCGCCACTGCGACGCAGCGCCCCACATTGAACTCGCCTTTGAGGCCCCGCCGCAGCCATGGCAACGAAACGGCGCTGAACTTGGGGTGTGGCTCTTCGAAACCCTGAGTGAAGCCGAGCGGGTGGCCGAGCGAGATCGGCTCGCTGCCATGGGCGAAACCGTCGCGGTCATCAGCCACGCGGTCAAGAACATCCTGCAAGGACTCCAGGGCGGCGCCGGCGCCATCGAGCTGGCGATCGAACGGGGTGATCTGGCACTGGCCCGCGAGGGCTGGCCGATCCTCGCGCGAAACCTCGACCGGATCCACGACCTGACTTTCAACATGCTCGCGTGGTCGCGCACGAGCCATCTTGATCTCAGGCCCGGCTCGCTCTCCGCGTTGATCGAAGACGTCGTGGCCCTCCAGCAACCGACCTTCGAGCAGCGGCGAGTGCGACTGGTGACAGCCGGCGAGCCGCTGCCGGACGTGCCCTTCGACGCCGCCGCGATGCATCAGGCCCTGCTCAATCTGGTGCTCAATGCCTTGGAAGCCGCTCCGCCGCGCCGCGGTGAAGTACGCATCGAAACGTCGGTGGATCAGCAGCGGGAGGAAGCGGTTGTCGCGGTGCTCGACGATGGCCCCGGCATCCCTGAGGCCGAGCAGGCTGCCATTTTTGAGCCCTTCGCCTCGACCCGAGGCCAGCGCGGAACCGGGCTGGGTCTGGCGGTCACCCGCCGCATCGCGGCGGCACACGGCGGGCGGCTCGTGCTGCGAAGCGCGGCAGGGGATGGCGCCCGATTTGAAATCAGATTGCCACTACACGCCGCCGAGGGCGATCCCGGCGACACCGACATCCCGCCTCCAACCCACGTCCGCTCGGAGGAATTCGAAGCCTGAGCGGTCGGCTCTGTATGATGGCGACCCTCACCGATACCCCTCCCTCAAAGGAATGTCTCTCCGATGGATACCGCGGTACCCCACCCGCTCTCAATGATGCCGCCCGACATGCGGGCGTCGGCCCACTACCAGCGCACCCGCGAGATGACCCTCGACGAGCTGTTGCTGGAAAATCGGGTCATCTTTCTCGTCGGCGAGATCAACCACGCCTCGGCCGCCCGGGTCATGATGCAAATGCTCTATCTGGAAGACCAGAAGCGTGGGCAACCGATCAATTTCTACATCAACAGCCCCGGCGGTTCTGTGGATGACACATTGGCCTTGTATGACACGATGCGATTCATCTCGAGCGAGGTGGCGACCTACTGCATCGGACGTGCCTACAGCGGCGGCGCGGTCCTGCTGGCCGCCGGAGAGGCAGGACAACGACACATCCTCCCGCACGCCAAGGTGATGATTCACCAGCCCTATGGCGGCGTCACCGGGCAGACGTCGGATGTGAAGATTCAGGCCGAGCAGATCATCAAGGCGAAAGAGATCCTGAATCAAATCCTCGCTGAGCACTGCGGCAAGCCCTATGAGACCGTGGCCGCCGACTCGGATCGGGATAAGTACTTCTCAGCCGATGAAGCCAAAGCCTACGGCCTTGTAGACACCGTGGTCGAATTCCCAAAACCCAAGAAGACGAAGAAGGATGCCTGAGCACATGTCCCAGTTGATCCCCATCGTCATTGAGAAGGAAGGCCGCGGAGAGCGGGCCTATGACATCTACTCCCGCCTGCTCAAGGACCGCATCATCTTCCTTGCCGGACCGGTAATGGACGAGTCCGCCAACCTGATCGTGGCGCAAATTCTCTTTCTGGCCAACGAAAATCCTGAGGCCGACATCAACCTCTATGTCAGCTCGCCAGGCGGCAGTGTCACGGCGGGACTCGGCGTGATTGACACGATGAACTTCGTGCCGTGCGACGTCGCCACGTTCATCATTGGCCAAGCCGCTTCGATGGGCTCGCTGATTGCCTGTTCTGGGGCCAAGGACAAACGCTGCACGCTACCCAATGCCAAGAATCTCATGCACCAGCCGCTGCTCAATGGCGTGTTGGAGGGTCAGGCCAGCGACCTGCAGATCGAGGCCGAAGAGATGCTGCGGCTGCGAGATGTGCTGTACCGCATCTACGCCGATACAAGCGGCCGTTCTCTCGACCAGATCGCCGAGGACTGCGAACGGAACTGCTGGCTCGATGCCAACGGGATGAAGGAATACGGCTTGGTCGATCGTGTCATCGAACGGCTCTCAACCGAGGCGTCCTGAGATGGACCGGGTGGGCGTGATGGTGCTGGTATCGCTCGTGCTGTTGGGGGCCAGCATTGGCTGTGATACCAAGTCACGCACCGCAAGCGCTCGCCTCCGAACAGAGAATGCGGCCCTGAACAAGCACGTCGATGCGCTCGAGGCCCGGCAGCGGGAACTGGAGGCTTCGATTCAGACAGCGGACGCTGGTCCCGACGCAGTACGGAACGCCGCTGCCCTAGGTCCCCAGGTGGCCACGCTGGCGGTGTCTCCAATGAGTGGCTTCGAACCGGGCAACACGCCCGACACCCTCATACTTGAAGTGCATGTTCAGGCCACTGACGGCAGACAGCGACCCATTCAACTGGTCGGATCGCTTGAAGCGCAAGTGCTGCGCCCAGTCCCCGGCGCCGCGCCTGAACTGGTGGCCGATGTCCGACTTGATGCCAAGGCGGTCAGAGATGCGTGGCGAAGCAGCCTGTTCGGCGCGACTTATCTGATTCCGGTTCCGCTCGACGCCGCGGACGTTGCGGCGGACTCGCCACTGCTTGTCCACGTGTTTCACGATGACCTGCGTACCGGGCGGCAACTCGAAGCAACTGGCGGTGTTTCCCACCACTCATCCACGGACATTCGCTGAGCAAAACCGGCAGTACACTGCCACCATGCGACTGCTGCTGTGCACCGTGCTGCTGGGCCCGCTGGTTCTCGGTCCTTTGACCGGTTGTTACCGGCCGTTGTTCGACGAACATTTGCCGCGACACCAGTATGAGTTGTACGACACCGCACGCAATGGGGCCGCACCTACAGAGGAATATGACCTCTTTGGCAATCCCCAACCAACCCTGAAAGCGCGGCTGACCGACCGATGAAGCGATCCGATCACGACGCTTGCGCCCACGGCAAGGCCACCCAATCCGACATTGACGCAAAGCCCGTGCCATCGATTCAAGTTGGCTGGGGGGGTATGGCCGATGGACATCCTGAGGGACATGGACGGTCCCGAGGAATGCCCACACCGATGCAACATCAATCGAGCGGCCCCAGTCGCCGCACGCAGTTCGTCTTCGCCGCCTTCGCGGTGGCCATGACCGCCGCCATGGCGGTCTTGGCACTGGACACCCCGCAGCAGGCTGGCGGATTCCCGTTGACCTCGATCTCTGGCGTCAGAGAGCGACCCAGCGTTGGCGACGACCTGATCTTCGCGACCAAGGATGGCCTCGATCGGCAGCGGTGGACAGGAATCGTCATCCATCACCTCGGCGAGCCATTCGGGACGCCCGAGTCGATCCACCGGCAACACCTCTCATGGGGCTATCAGGGCTTGGGCTATCACTTCCTCCTAGGCAATGGAAATGGCCTTGGCAATGGTGAAATCCATGTCGGCTATCGGTGGATTGAGCAATTGCCCGGAGCCCACGTCGTCGGTAAGGCCGGACGAGATCACAACGAACACTCAATCGGCATCTGCTTGATTGGTAACGGCGATCGCCACGGCTTCGCCGAGCGGCAACTCAAGCATCTCACACGGCTGGTACAGCGACTACAGCAGGAGTTCGGCATCCCCACCGCTGCAGTCCGGCTGCACAGCGAATTGGCTTCCGGGCTGACCAGTCCCGGCGGACTGTTCCCCGAGGCTGAATTTCGCTCACAGTTGCTCGATACGCAGCGTTGAGTCTGCCGATCGCCTCCTGTATCCTTGTGTAACCCCACTCTGCGGCCCGGTTTCGGGGTGTTGCGGATGGGGGTCTTACTGCCCATGTCTCCACAACGCATCATCGCCGGGTTCACAGTGCTTGCCAAGATCGGCGAGGGCGCGCGGTCCTATATCTACGCGGTTCAGGACGCCAAATCCAAGCAGGTCTGGGCCCTCAAACATGTCGAACTCAAGGATGACAAGGACGACCGCTTCCTCATGCAGGTCCAGCGTGAGTACACCATCGGTGCCAAACTCTCTCACCCGGCGATTCGCAAGATCCGCAAGATCATCAAACAACGCAAGATGTTCAAGATTGAGGGCGTCGTCCTGCTGATGGAACTGGTCGATGCCAACACCTTGGACCAGCAACTCCCACGCACAATGGCCAAGGCCGTGTCCATCTTTCGGCAGATCGCCGAGGCGCTGGCCCACATGCACGAGAAGGGCTTTGTGCATGCAGATATGAAGCCGACCAATGTGCTGATCACAGATGACGATCGTGTCAAGGTCATTGATCTCGGGCAGGCATGCCCAATTGGCACCATCAAGAAGCGCATTCAGGGCACGCCAGGCTATATGGCGCCAGAGCAGGCACTCCGCGAAGCAATTGACGAACGCACTGACATCTTCAACTTCGGCGCCATGATGTACTGGGTGCTCGTGCGGAAGGTCATCCCGACAGCCATGCCGCCACAAGGCGACGACGGTGCGCCGTTCTGTACCACAGCCCTCTCGGAAATCCCATTGCCCGATCTGCCGCATGAGGTCAACAAGAAGATCTCACGGAGCCTCTCGGGCCTCATCATGGCCTGCGTGGCCAAGGACCGCGAGGAGCGTCCAGAGTCCATGACGGCAGTGGCCCACCAACTGGGCACGATCGCCCAATCGGCGGGCGCAGTGGAGGTCTGAGCCATGCGCGACGACGATGACGTCTGCATGTGTTTCCACGTGAGTCAGCGAAAAATTCGCGCCTGGCTCCAACGCGAGCAACCCCGTGTCGCCTCTCAACTGAGTACCTGCCTCGACGCTGGTACCGGCTGCGGCTGGTGCCGGCCCTTTCTGGAGCAGTTGTACCGGCAGTGGCAAGCCGGCGAGCCGATTGCATTGACGGTGGAGTTGGAGTCGTACTGCCAGGGGCGTGAGCGGCATCGGGAGCGCGGCCCCGCAGCCGGGGAGTCGGACGTGGGGCGCAGCGCGTCGGACGAGTGAGACGTCCGGGCGGTGTCGGTGCCCGCTCAGGACTCCATCACCACCGTGAGGCCACTGCCGAACAACCGCCATCGAGACGCCCTGCCATCCTCCCACCGAACCTCAGCGACATCGCCGCGCACGACCAGCACGCCTCGCGCCAGCCGACGAACCGAGCCCCGGCCCCCACGCACGTCGCCCTCCAAGTCCAACCATGCGTTCCGATGGTCGGGCATCGGATCCACCGGAATCACCGATTCGGCGTAGCCGATGGGGCATTCATGGCATCTGAGTCCCCAGAGTCGCGCGGTTGGGCCCGGCTCACGGGCCACCAGGAGATCCCAGTGCGGGCCGCCGCCGGGCTCGGTGTGCTCAAGAATCACCACCGGCACAGGCGGCGAATCCGGCGTGACAGGCCACATGATGGCTGGGTTGTCCACGAGTACTCCACGGTCATAGGAAGGCAGAAAGAATCCAATCAGCATCAATCGTATGATGTTCAGCGTGAAAACACTCAATCGATCCATCATCGTTTTGACCGGACTGCTGGCGGGCACTGCCCTGTCAGCCTGCTCCAACCATATTCCCAGCACCGCCTTGCGTGACAAGGGCGAGCGAGCGGTGTCCATCAACGACTGGCCTGCGGCCGCGGATTGGTATGGACAACTGGTCGAGCGTGACCAGACCGACTGGCGCGCGCAAGCCGCGCTGGGACACGCTGCGCTGGAGGCAGGCGATCTGTCCACAGCTCGGCGTTCACTCGAGATCGCCTCGGCGCTCAAGCCGGCCGATGGCACGATCGCCCGTGACCTCGCCGACACCCTTGAGCAACAGGAAGCGTGGGACGACCTCTTTGCCTACCTTCAAGATCGCGCGAACACGACATCATCTGCCAACGACTGGCTGCGGCTCGCTCGCGTTGCGATCGAGGCCGACGACCCAGACACCGCCCGCGAAGCCATCCGCACCGCCATCGCCGTTGACGGCGGGGCAACCGTCGGACCGTACCTTCGGGCCGCTCGCCTCGCGCGACGCCTCGGTGATGACAACGACGCCTTCCGCGCTTTGGCGTTGGCTTGGCAACTGGACCCCAGCAATGAGGACGTCTCCGCAGCCCTGCGAGACATTGGTGTCGTGCCCGGGCCCACGATGCGTTTGACGAAAGGTCAATGACCCACACAACGCCCTCCGCCGCTGCGTCGCTGCTTGAGCGACTCGGCGGACTGCATGATGCATCGCGTCTTCGGCTGCTGGTGCTGCTGGAAGCCTACGAGCTGGCCGTTGGCGAACTGGCTGCGACCATTCAGGCTCCGCAGTCCACGGTTTCACGCCATCTCAAGCGACTGGTGGAATCGGGCTGGGTGCAGCGTCGCAGCGTTGGCCCACAGTCCTTGTATCGGATGACCGTCGACACCCTCGATCCCGAGGCCTACGACCTGTGGATGGTTGCCTCATCCAACCTGAGCGACGATCGGACCCACGCCGAAGATCTCCGCCGTGTCCGGGAGATACTCGCTCAGCGGCATGTCGATTCCCGCACCTTCTTCGGTGCAGTGGGCGGCGATTGGGCTGACCTGCGAACCGCGCTCTTCGGGGACACGATGGCCACCGCCTGGTTGCCCGCCCTTCTTGATCCGACCTGGGTCGTCGCAGACCTTGGCTGCGGGACCGGTCAGTCAGCGGCGACGTTGGCGCCATGGATTTCGCGGATTGAAGCCATTGACCGCGAGCCAGCAATGCTCGACGCGGCGCGGCGACGGCTGACGGAGTACTCGCACATCCACTTTCATCAGTCAGATATGGCCGCACTTCCACTCGAGTCCGGCTCCATCGATCTGGTGCTCGTATCCCTGGTGCTGCACCACATCGAATACCCGGGTGGCATCGTCACCGAGGCGGCGCGGGTGCTCAGGCCGGGTGGTCGACTGCTCATCATTGATATGGTCCGGCATGAACGCGTCGAGTACCGCGACACGATGGGACATCTCCACCTTGGATTTGATCAAGCAGTGATTGGCTCGTGGTGTGCGGCTGCCAATCTTGGCAACGTCCGCTTCACGCTGCTTCGACCGGACCCAGAAGCGCAGGGGCCCGGCCTGTTTGCAGCCGTAGCGCAGCGATAGCCCACTCAGGGGATCTCCGATGGCATCGGAGTCGGTCCCCAGATCTCTGCCAGCAGTTGCGTGAAACTCCGGTCCGCACCGCCCCGCCGCATGGCATCCAGCCCGGCCTGCACCAGATCCTGACGGTCCAGTTGATGGCCGATGTAGGCCAGCAGAAATCCATACCGATCCAAATCGACATCGCCTTGGATGCGGGCGGTCAAAATGGACACCGCCCGATCGAGATCTTTCTGAGACGGAAGAAGACCCGCCCCGTACTGCACATCGATCATCTCCGGCTGAAACGCGAGCAGGCTCTGCAGCGTCAATGCCGCTGAGAGATAAAGGCTGGCCCCGATCTGCGCATGCCCCATCCCAGCCGTCGCGAGCGGATGGCCAGGTATGAACCGCAACGCCCGATTGAACCGCCGCTCAGCCCAGAAGTAGTCGCCCGACCCGAGCCGCTGCTCGGCAGCAACGATGAGGTCATTGAATCTCCCGTACTCACCCGTGTCAAACTGGTCGATCCGCTGTCCATGTCGCAGTACGAGTCCGTAGTCCTCCCACGAAAGCGTGCGCGGACGCTCCGCCAGTACCGGCGTCTCTGGCTGCTCAGCCTCCCCGGTCCCTGGTTCGGTCGGTGACGGAGTCGATGCGTTGGTCAGTCCACCCGGCACCTGCGGACTCGTGTCAACAGGCCCCCGGTCTGTCAGCCATGTTGGTCCCGTGATCAACTCGCCCCGCATCCTTCGATAGTCCACGTCAAGGGCACTCAGCCTCTGGTCCAGCGTCATGGTGGCCGGATGCAGAGACGCATACCGATCGGCCACGGCCTGATAGGTGCCCCCCAGATCCTTGGACACAGGCACGGTGGGGGCTCCGGGCTCGATCCGAGTATCGACCGCGGTCGCCGTGCGGGTGAGATCCTTGAAGCGGGTGTCCCATGCTTGCCCGACGCTGGGCAGCGTGCGACCTGCCATTTGATCCTCACGCAATCGGGCGAGATCAAAGGATGACAAGCCAGAGTCGAGCAGCCCCGCGCCGGCCGGGGCTGTTCCCATGCCGCGGAGGCTGGAACCGAGGTAGCGGAGCGGCTGCTTGTCCTGCCCTACGCCACGGCCAAGATGTCGTTCAATGCGACCAGACCAACTGTCGTCAATGTCGGACCGCAGCGTCGAATGCAGCCGGTGCCCCGCGAGCACACTGCGATCTGCGGCCAGAAGACCCGGCTGCGCATGTGTGAGGGCTAGGGGATCGCCGGTTCCGGGCAGGCTGGCGGGCCCTGCTTGGTCGCGGCGATCGTTGGTGTCCTGCATGGGCTGATAGCGTTGGTGTCGCCTCCCAATTTCGCTACTCATGGCACCGGAGTGACGCAGCCCCGGGGTGGTTTTCCACTGGTTGTAGAAATAGGGATTGAAAAAATCGCCATTGGTGCCGGCCGAGGCAATCGGCAAGCCGGACCCGCCGGTCATCAACTCGGTATCAAGGCTGCCTAGATTCTGCCAGTACCAGGGATTGTTGTAGAGACTCTGCCCGATGAGCCCCTCGCTAACGCTATTGAGGTTGTGCGATCGAAACTGGGTGTTTGTGGTCATGCCAAATGAGTGCTCGAATGACCGGCCGTTTGCATCGTTGTTTCGAAACTCAAATCGATTCGGAAGCGATCGACGAGCGCCGACGCCCTGGACGCCCCGCAGACCCGTCAGACCCTGCACCGCGTGGACTTGAGGCGTTCCCTCAGCGGTGTCCAGCCTGGTCGACTCGACTCGTTGCTGAGCGTGGACAGCGGACACAGCGCATCCGATGATGGCCGTGCGTAGAAGGAGGCGATGCACGGGGGAATGGTAGGCGGCGAAGCCGCAACCTACCATCCCCTCATGTCCAACTCTCACCGCTGCATCACAACGCCCATCTACTACGTCAACGACCGCCCGCACATCGGCCACATGTATACGACGACTGTGTGTGACATCTGGGCCCGGTTTGAGCGGCTTCTCGGGCGGGATGTGTTCTTCCTGACGGGAACCGACGAGCACGGGCAGAAGGTTGAGCTGTCGGCCGCCGAGCGCAGCCTGGCCCCGCGGGCCTTCGCCGACGAGATTTCGGCTGAATTTCGCGTCGCCATGGAGCGTTTCGGCCTTAGCAACGACGAATTCATCCGCACGACAGATCCGCAGCATGAGCAGCAAGTGCGGACCTTCGTCGGCCGCCTCATGGAATCGGGCGACGTGTACCGCGGCACATTCGAGGGGTGGTATGACGCCGGGCAGGAGGAGTACCTGACCGAGACGCAGGCCAAGGAGGCTGACTACGTCTCGCCCATCTCCGGCAAGCCGCTTGAGCGAGCGAGACAGGAGAACTACTTCTTCAAGTTGAGCAGCTATCAAGACCGCATCGAGGCCCTGTTTGCAGAACGTCCTGAATTCGTCCGCCCAGAGGGTCGCCGCAACGAAGTTCTCGGCAGGCTGCGAGAGGGCCTTCAGGATGTCCCGATCAGCCGCACCAACTTCACGTGGGGCATCCCCGTGCCTGGCGACGAGTCGCACGTCATCTACGTCTGGATCGACGCGCTTTTCAATTACATCACAGCGTTGGGCCTGGGTGATCTGAGTAGTCCGCGCGCGGCCGAACGACACGAGTACTGGCCAGCCACCTATCAGGTGATCGGCAAGGAAATCCTCTGGTTCCACGCGGTCATCTGGCCGGCCCTGCTCATGGCGCTCGATCTGCCGATGCCCCGCTGTGTCTACGCTCATTCCTTCTGGATCAGCGGCGGCAAGAAGATGTCCAAGTCACTGGGCAACTTCATTGGCCTTGAACAGTTGCAGGCCTATATGGATACATACGGGCGGGACGCGCTTCGCTACTTCCTTGCGGTGCAAGGACCGCTTGGGTCGACCGACGCCGACTTCTCACGCTCGCAGTTCCACGAAACCTACACGACCTATCTTGTCAATACGCTGGGCAACTGCGCCAGCCGTACTTCGGCGATGATCGGCAAGTACTTTGACGGTATCTGTCCGCCCGACACGGGAGAGTGCACGGGCGGTGGAGTCGAATGGGAGACATTCACCTCCGAACAAGTCGCTCGATCGATCGCCGCCATGGACCGGCTGGATCTTGCCGGCTCCATCGAAGCGGCCATGAGCATCGTCCGCCGCGTGGACGCCTTCATCAACGATACCGCGCCGTTCAAACTCGCCAAGGACCAGACAAAGGCGGCCATGGTCGGGACCATCCTCCACCGTTGCGCCGAAGCCATCCGTATCGCGGCGTGTCTGCTTGAGGCTGTACTGCCCGATCATGTGGCCGACCTGCGAGCAGCGTGGAACTTCGGCGAGCCCACCGGCGATCTGGCTGCTGAGTGCCGCTGGGGCGGCCTGCCGGCCGGGACGGTGATTGAGAAAGTGATGCTGTTTCCGAGAATTGAAGCATGAGCCGCCTGCTGGCCACCGCCGGCAACATCAGCGATCCGCCACTTGAGGAACAACGGAGTCAGACCCCGGTACCCGACCCCCTCCACGGCACCTCGGCCAGCATCGTCACCGCTCCCCTGACCCGGTCCCCCACCGCCACATGCACCGCCACGTCGTCGCGGTCAGGAACAATCAACTCGGTCGTGCTGCCGAATTTGATCATGCCAAAGCGGATGCCGCGGGCAAAGCGATCTCCGGACTGCATGGGGCACACGATGCGGCGCGCAATGGCGCCGGACACTTGACGGACGCCCAGCAGCAGGCTGTCGTCTCGGCGGCAGAAGATCAAGTTGCACTCATTGACCTGAGCCGAGGCCTCGCTGCGGGCATCGAGAAATCGTCCCGGGCGATAGTCGGTGCGAATGACCTCCAACGCGCACGGCGTGCGATTGATGTGGACATTGAGCACGCTGAGGAAGATCCGCACGATGATCGCGGGGCCATCCACGCACTCATGTTCCGCCACATGCTCGATCGCAGTAATCGTCCCGTCTGCCGGGCTAATCATCGCTCCGATGCCCAGTGAGGTGCAGGGTCGGCGGAAGGGGTCGCGAAAGAAAGCCGCCGTCGCGCACCACAACACCACCATGACCACTGTGATCGTCCAATTCACCCAAGCCACCGGAAGGAGCCACCACGAACCCCCGACGATCGCAACGGCCAGCGCTGCGCCACCACCCCACTCCCTGATTCCGGCAGGTGCGAGCCGCATGCGGTTGATCAGCCCGCCTTACGGCCGATCGCGTAGCCCAGGAGGGCGAAGACCACCGTGCCAGCACCGAGTCCGCCGACCCAGAGCCACAACTCCTCGGCGATCAGTGGGGCGATGCCCGTAGCGCCGCCCATGACTTCCACCACGACCATGGCAAAGACGGCGAAGAGCGCCACGGTGCCGCCAATGAGCAGCCCGGTACTCAAGCCGGACCAAGCGGGATCCCAGGACTGCGTCGCAACCATCGCTTGGGGCGCGGCGACCGCCGCGGGCGCGGCGGTCCCAGCCACGACTGGAGCGGATTCGTCCACATCGACATCGCCAGCCGCTTCGAAGAGACCTGACGCGGCCGGAAAGTCAACTTCATCGTCGCTTGAGTAGACCTCTTCAAGCAGTTCGGCGCCAAGCGACGTGTCGTCAGACTCTCGCGTGAGATCGAGCAGCCCGCTGCCGGACCCGACGGATTCGAGCGTCAGGTCGTCGTCAAGCCCTTCCCCAAGATGCGTGTCACCACCATCATCGAGTCCCACGCCACCATCAAACGCGGACACGGACGCGGACGCGTCGCTTCCTTCGATCGGAGATTCGAGTTCCGCCGACAGGTCGAGGTCATCCGAGCCAAAGTCGCTTCCCGACTCGCCAAGATTGCTTGCCGACTCCACGGACGAAGCACCCAAGCCGATCACACTGCCCGACTCCGAACCGAGGCCAGGCGTCGGGTCCATGGCAGCAGGCATTTCCGCACTTTGACTCTCGGCCAAGCCGATGGATCCAGACTGGGAGCCACCCAAGCCGAAACTGTCCCCCAGATCCAACTCGGAATTGTCCAGATCAAGCTCGATTTCACCGGGTTCTTCTGAGGGCACCAGCAGTTCGATCTGCTCGACCTTGAAGACGAGATTCTCGCCGTCCCGGAACTCCTGAATCTCCTTTGAGGCGACCATAGCCTCAACCTCGGTGACGGATTTGCCCAGTTTCTCGCACACCTCTTCGAGGGTGTAGAACATCTTGGCCATGGTGAAAGAACTCCTCAGCAGCCCCACACTGATCGGATGACGGGGCCGAGTGGCCCCTGAGAATTACGAAGGCTACCGGACCGGTTCAGGCCCGGCAACTACGACGTTACCGACATACGCTTCTCCTCTACTCATCACCCACCCACACGGTCGCAGCATTCAATCTACGTCACCTGAAGCAATCGAGCCACTCTCAAATGGCCGAAACGAGGCTCAGCGACGGACGCGGACCAGAACCCACATGCCAGCGGTCGCCAGCAGCACAGGCAGGGCCACACCCACACACATGGCGAGGAATGGGCTGTTTCCGGTCCACTGGGCGGCGTAGAGCCCTTGGGGGGGGAACGCGCCCGGAAGCATCAGAACCCGCTCGGTGTCCAAGTCGGTTCCCCACCGGCAACTCACCGAGACGAAGAGGGCTGCGATCCCAACCAATGCAAGACCCACACAGATACGCCACGCCGTGTGCATGGGACCAGTATGACACGTGGTGGCTTAGCCGGCGAGTGCCAGCAGCCGTTCCGGGGTCAAGTCGACCCGGGCCCGGAGCCGCTGCAGGATTGAGTCGAGCCGTTGTGACACACGTGACTCACTGCAGCCAAGGGCCACGCCGACCTCTTTCATCGTCAGTGACTCGTAGTAATAGAGGGAGACGATCATGCGGTCGATGGGTTCGAGGTCCCGCGTGATCCATCGGCGGAGATCTCGCCGCTGGCTCTTCAGGGCCGGGCTGGTGCTGTGCCGCTCCGGAATGGACACCGGATCATCCTCACCGCCTGCTGAGACGGTGGAAATCGTCACAACGACGGGTGGTGCCGCTTCGCCGACAATGCGGTCGAACTCCTCTTGAGAGACATTCAACAGTGCCTGCAACTCATCCCGATCTGGTGCGCGGCCGTGGACGGCGCGAAATCGCTCTACCTCATGCTGGATCACCTTGGACCTCCGACGCATCAGGCGGGGCACATGATCCAGTGAGCGGAGCCAGTCCTGCATCGACCCGGTGATCCGCCGCGAACTGAAGGTCTCAAACCGGATGCCGCGGGCTGGATCAAACCGCTGCATGGCATCAACCAGCCCGAGATAGCCCTGCTGCACCAGATCGTCGACGTCAACGTGGTTCGGCAGCATTGACCGCATCCTGCTGGCGATCTTCCGAACGTGGCCCGCGAGATAGTGCTGAACGAGTTGGTTGTGCGCCTGTTGACACTGCCGATCAACCCAAGCCGCCCACCAGTCCTGGAGGTCACCCGAGATGGATTGACGAGTGCGACACGGCGGCAAGCCGGGGCGTCGCTCGCTCGCCGTCGCCCGTCCATGTCGTTGTGTTTGAGATCGTTCATCACCCTCGATCAACGAGGGTTGCCGCGCCGTCATGCTCATGGGACCGTCCTTGGTCTCTTCGCCTTCATTCTCCAAAAGTCACGCCATCCATAGCGTGGCCCAACAAATACCATCGGAACACCACAACAACAAGCAAAAGGTCTGAAGATCGCCTCAGAGAAGACGCCACTGGGTGCGTCTGGAGCACCGATTCTCGGACGATCTTCGTCCGAGAACAACGAGCAGATACATCCGCGGCCCTCGCCGCTTCGCGGCATCTCCCCGAAACTGCCAGAGCGCCTACAACCGCGGAATCACGACTTGAACGAATACCCCGAGCACCACCGCCAGCGACACCAATCCCACGACCAGCAAGGCAGACATCACCCACACTTGCTGGGCCCACGAGCGGCCCTCTGGAATCCACAGGGCCTTGTAGACCATGGCAACACCAATTACCAACGGAATGCAGAGCAGGTACCACAGGCTGACCAGTGCTGGTATGGGCTGCAAGAATGGGATCCACGCCACAATCATCCGCCTTGATCTCCACTGCGGCGGGCATGGCCTTCATCACGCCGAGCCGGATAGATGGCGTCCAGAATGACGACAACGTTCAGCAGGCCGGCCAAGGCGATGTACAGGGTGCCCACCGAATTCACATGGCCGAGGCTTCGCCATGGAATCTGCTGGTCCGGGGCGAGGGACTGCACATACTGCTGGTTGAACACATCAATTCCCAGCACGATGGGCCCACCGCACACCTGCGCGAGAAACCAGAGGTGGTCATTCTTCGAGTCCACGACGTCGATTCCACCAATCAGAAGACCACCCAGAATCAGCACGCACATGCCGGCAAAGATCCGGACACCGCGGATGCGTTGACCCAGCACAAAGTGCCCAAGTCCTGGTACCACCCAGGCCAGAATGCCAGCGAGCGGCTGAAGGGATCGCTCGGGCCTTGATGCTGTGAGGGGTTGGGTCATGTGGGTCGTGGGGGTTCTGCGGACGCCCGGTGCGGGGTCTTTTGAGCGTGATGAGGCCCGGTTTCGGATGATTGCTTCAGCCAGCCCTCTGACAAGTCGATGCCCCATGGTAGCGATCTGAAGCCCGATCGCCCCCACCCATGGAGTTTCGACACATGAGCACCCGCCCCTCGTCCGACCATCAACTGAGACCACCAAATCCGCTGAGCGTGCTGGATCGCCGATCCGGCATCGACCGACGCGATGCGTGTGATGCCACGCCCACCAACTTGGAGCGACGCCGCGGGCCGGGTCGACGACGCACCGACTTTCTTCGCGCCGCCGAAGAAGGCGAAATGACGGCGGAGCAGTTCCTGTTCATTCAGGCCATTGATGCCTTTAAACGTGTCAATGGCAAGACTTTCCCGACATGGACCGATGTCCTGGAAGTCGTTCGAAAGCTGGGATACCGCAAGACCATGCCCAGTGAGTTGAATCTGTCCTCGGATTGCGAGGACTGGACCGAGCCAGCTGATGCCGAGAGCGGTGTCAGCCGCTGCTCAGCACTCGCGGACGACGAAGCAGCGTAACCCGCGCCCGACGCAGTCGCTATTCGTACCAGTCCGCGTTGATCTGAATGTACTTGGACCACTCTTCTGGCAGGTCTTCCTCGGGAAAGATCGCCTGCACGGGACATTCGTCGACACACAGCCCACAATCGATGCAGGTGTCCGGATCGATATAGAGCATGTCCGCCGGTTCAAACTCGGTGGTCTCGTCTTTCGTCGGATGAATGCAGTCAACCGGGCACACGTCGACACATGAGGTGTCCTTGGTTCCGATGCAGGGTTCGGCGATGATGTGCGTCATCGAACTGGGTCTCCTTCAGGGGCCAACGAGGGGGAGGAATCATACTGGCAAAGGGGGTCAGGTACCGGGCGGCTCCGCCGACATGCAGCTGAGCAGGAGCGGAGAACAGTCCACGGAGAGGGCCCCTGACCCCCCAACGACACGGGCGGAGCCAGTTGGCTCCGCCCGTGATCACAGTCATACGATGAGGCTCAAGCCTCAGCCTGCCGTCATTTCCTCTTGCGACGGGCCTTCTTGCGAGTGGCCTTCTTGCGAGTGGCCTTCTTGCGAGTGGCCTTCTTGCGAGTGGCCTTCTTGCGAGTCTTCTTGCGAGTGGCCTTCTTGCGGGTCGCCTTCTTGCGAGTCTTCTTGCGGCGGGCCTTCTTGCGGGTGGCCTTCTTGCGAGTGGCCTTCTTGCGAGTGGCCTTCTTGCGAGTCTTCTTGCGGCGGGCCTTCTTGCGGGTGGCCTTCTTGCGAGTCTTCTTGCGAGTGGCCTTCTTGCGAGTCTTCTTGCGAGTGGCCTTCTTGCGAGTCTTCTTGCGAGTGGCCTTCTTGCGGGTGGCCTTCTTGCGAGTCTTCTTGCGAGTGGCCTTCTTGCGAGTGGCCTTCTTGCGAGTCTTCTTGCGAGTGGCCTTCTTGCGGGTGGCCTTCTTGCGAGTCTTCTTGCGAGTGGCCTTCTTACGGGTCGCCTTCTTGCGAGTCGCCTTCTTGCGAGTCGCCTTCTTGCGAGTCTTCTTGCGGGTGGCCTTTTTGCGAGTGGCCTTCTTTCTCGTGGCCTTTTTTCGAGTGGCCTTCTTTCTCGTTGCGCGTCTCTTGGCCATGAATATGACCTCCATGCAAATCCGCTCGGGTCCGGCTTAAAGTCGGAATACCGGATGCACGTACACCCGGGCGGACCCGTTACAACACGTTCTACATGTATCGGACGCAGAATTGCAGACTCTTGATAGAAAAATTTTATTCAAGAGCCTGCCGTCATCGCGTCGCACACACGCCCAGCGACGGCGCACGCGGCACTTCTCGTATGCTTGCGGGCATCACTCATCGAGGCGCACCAACAATATGATTGCAACGCACACACTCCCAAACGGTCTCCGCCTCGCAACAGAACAGGTCGCTGGCGCCGCCTCGGTGTCTATGCACTTACTAGTCCCAGCCGGGTCGATGCGCGACACGGAGCCCACCAACGGAACTGCCGCTGTTTTCCTTGAAATGCTGTTTCGGGGCACCAAGTCGCACAATAACGAGGAGTTATCGCACGCCTTTGACTGCGCCGGGATGCAACGAAACGGTGGCGTCGGCACCCGCTTTCTTCGTCTCACTTCCACCACCACGACAGATCGCTTCGAACCCGCGATGCACTTGCTCCAGTCGTTGGTGATGGAACCATCGCTCCCGGAATCGCAACTCGATGCATCACGAGAACTGTGCTTGCAATCGCTCGCGCACCTTGCTGATGAACCCCAGGAAGAACTTGCAGTTTTTCTTCGAAATCGACATTTGAAGCGACCACTTCACAGAAGTGGGCTTGGTACCGCCGAAGGGCTGGCGACGGTCACCGCCGACGATCTTCGTGCACGACTGGCCGACTGGAGTGTTCCGGACGGCTCCATACTGGCAATCTCAGGTGGCATTGAGGCCGATCAATGCGTGGACATCGTCAAACAAGTGAGCGCACCCTGGGCAGGATCGACCCCCCCTGATGGCCCAGTGGCACCGCCGCCACGTGGCCACCGGCTCATCGAGCGATCGACATCCCAAGTACACCTTGCGATGGCTTGGGATGCGCCTCCCGCCGGAGACGCGTCGGTGGTGCTGGAACGACTTGTGTGCGCGTCGCTTGGTGGAACAACCAGCAGCCGCCTCTTCACGGAAGTCCGACAACGTCGGTCGCTCTGTTATTCGGTCGGCACACGGTATGCCCGATCACCCGAGCAGGGATGGGTCGTACTCCATGCAGGCACCACGCCCGAAAACGCCACCGAATTGGTGAAGACGTGTCTGGAGGAAACCGCTCGCATCGCCCAGGATCTCGGTGATGAAGAAGTCGAACGGGCGAGACGATCCATCATGAGCGCCCTCATCCTTCAGGGTGAGTCTTCCCGGGCCCGAGCCGCCCAGATGGCCGTCGATATCGCCCACCGCGGCCATTGCCGGAGTTTGGAGCAGCGGCTGCATGAAGTGGAACAAGCATCGTGCCAGGCCGTTCAAGCGTACGCTCGCCGCTATGCCGATCTCTCGCCAACCATCGTGGCGATCGGTCCACCCGGAAGTCTCCCCTACGACACGGAGTCTGGCGTCGGGGCCTGACCGCCCCTGATCGCCAACGTGGCACCACTCATTCGTCCTGACCTTCCGCACCAGTCGACACCCCATGGATCACACTGAACTGATCGAGGTTCAGGACGACCAATTCGCCATCGTCCAACCGCAGCTCCAGCCGATCAAGCCAGAGCCGATCATCTCGGCTCCCAGCGAACCACGCACCCGTCTTGACTTGACGAAATCGGACGACCTCGCCCTCGGCGGAACTGGACCACGTGCGGTCGCGGAGCGGGGTCTGCTGCGTCACGCGTACGCGGGATCCAACGGCGGGAGGCGTCGTATGCATGCTCATCTGGTGGAATCGTAGCGAGCCAGCAAGGCGTCAGGGCGTTGGCGGTGCCGTGTCCGGTGAAGCGGACGCTTCGGTCGGCCTGAGAACGGTCAGTGACATCGAGTCCCGCAGCGGCTCGTTCCCCGGCCGGTAGAGCGTGGCGGTCAGATAAGGTGAGCGGGGAATGGCATCAGCCGCCAACTCCAATGGAACCAAGTAGGTCCGCGTCATGGCGTCGAATTGCCCTGCGTTGACCTTCGGGTCATCGAGATTGCGTGACCATCGGTCCCTGCTCATGATCGCCTCGCCGTGACGACCGCCCTGATGGAATTCCAATGTGAGCTTTCCGGTCCCCCGTACCGAGAACCCATCGGCATCAATCAGTTCTATCGCAGCTTCGAGCCGGGCCGTGCCATCGGGTCGTACCTGAATGTGGGAGATTGGATGAATCGTCAGGTCAACAGGGGCGAATCTGCCGAGGTCTTGGGACGATGTCTTCACCAGCTCGCTGGAACTGCATCCAGCGCACGCAGCGAGGCAGCAGTACGCGGACAGTGAAGTCCAGCCGCCTCGTTTCACCCGTCCAGATCGCGCAGGAGCCCGTCCAAAGCCATGTCTAGACAGCTCCCGGTGAGATAGCGTTCATCGGACATGGCGATCTGGACCTCGCGAACTCGATGCCATCGCACCCCATTCATCTCATCCAACTGTGACCGCCACCGCGAGAGATCACCGCAGCTCGCAACGTCCGCCCGATCGTGGCCAGGACGCCGCGCCGCGACCGATTCCGGCTCGTTGGCCTGTTCATGGAAAGGCCGGAAAGGCCCATTTCCCACCAAAGCAATGTCGAACATTGAAAGAAACTCCTCGGCGAGGGGCACCACGCCACTCACCGCACTTCGAACCTGTGACCTACACTGCCTCGCGATTCTTCCCTGAATCCCGTGACCGACCTCAGAGCACCTCAGGCCGTTCGTACCTTGTTCATCGGCCTGCCATTGCCGCCTCCTTGAACTTTGCAAAAACTGACGGAAACCCATGGTACGAAAGACGTTGCAGCATCCCACCACCACCTGGCCGGTGCACACAGTGGCCTCAGGCCTCTTGGGCCTGCTCGCCTTGGTGATGGCAGCATGCGAAGCGCCCTCGCCCGCCCGTCCCAGTCCGCCGCGGCCACGTGTGGGAGTCGAAATGGACCGTGGACCGCAGACGCAGCCGGACCGATCGGCACCCGAGGAGGAGGAGGCCGCGTGGCAAGCCATGGAGGATTTGCTTGCGTATGAGAGCTTCCCACCACCCGCCCCGATGGCCCAGCCCGCCACGCCAACCCAACGCGGCATCGACGAGCCTTGGCACGCGTTGGTGCTGCATACTTTTCAAGGCGATGCCGAGGGTCGTGCCGCAGGCGTCTGGAGCGAGCAGTTGGGCATCCTGATTCCGCCGCTGAAACCCAATCTGGGCGTTCACGTCGCGCGGAAGGGATCCATGGTCCTGTATGGCCGCTACGACGGCTGGGACGATCCCAAGGTCACCGAGGACATGACCACCCTGAAGAAGTTGCGAGTCAATGGAAAGAGAATTTTCGGCCCCATCATCCGCACGACCGTCCGCCCGCAACGCCGCCCTGAGGACATTCACCCGCACGACCTGCTCTCGCTGCGGGTCCAATTCCCAAAGGTCAGAACGATGTACACGCTCGAGATCGAAATCTGGGGAGATTTTGACTCGGGCGCCCTCCCTGACGAGGTTCGCCGCGGCAATGCCGAATCTCGGGTCGGGCAACTGCGAGCCGAAGGCACCCCCGCATTTTATCATCACAATCCCGTCAATCAACTCAGCACGGTGACCGTTGGTGCCTTTGATGAGACCGCCGTTGATGTCGCCTCGGGCCTGACAAGTATTGAGGTCGAGCACTGGCAACACGTCTTCCCCAACCGCCTCACCAACGGCGAGACGCTCCGCCTTCCCATTCAAGGTCGTCCCGACCTGGGCGCCGTCCTGCAGCGATCCCGGCTCGTGCTCGTCCCAGAGTTGTAGGCGCAGCGGTCAAGACGCCTCACACGCCAGCCGGGTGCCACATTGTCTTGAACTCGACGAACTGCTCCAGGAACCACGGCGAGCAGGTCTGGCCATCATCCTCCCAGTCCGCGCCCGTCCATGGAATAGTGTGGACCCGTCGAATGCCATCGGCCGCAGCAAGGCGCAGCGTCGTCCGGGCTGACTTGCCCAGCCCGCTGGACACCATGACGGCCACCTCACGATGCCCCCCGAGCGGATCAATCAGCGACTCCACGTCACCGGTCAGCACATTTGCCGCGCCACTTGGAACATCCGAAACGGCAAGCACTTCGCCGAGCAGAACCCCGAGCATCGCAGTGGAACGCGGCACCACGGCGACCACGGCGTTGCCCATCGCCATGGCGGCGCCAATCAACGTCACCATGCTGAGCAGCGGCGGCTCCTCCGGACAGAAGATCACGACCACACCGCACGCCTGTGGAATGGTGAAGTTGTGATAGGGACCTGCCACCGCGTTCTGGCAGCCCAGAATCTGGTGAATCTTGTCGCACCACCCTGCAAGGCAAACCAACCGGTCAACGGACGTCGCCACTTCCCGCCGGGCGGCCACCTGGCCAAGGCCGGCGTTGCGGAGCGACTCTGCAAACTCATCCGAGCGGCTCTCCAGCATTTCAGCGCCGCGGTAGAGCACTTGCCCACGCAACGTGGCGGTGGCGTCCCGCCAAGCAGGCAAACCCACTCTGGCGGCCTCGACCGCCTCGCGGGAGTCCTTCCGACTCGCCAAGGCACATCGGGCCACAGGCTCGCCCTTGGTGTTCTCCACCACAAAGGTGGCACCCGATTCAGACCGTGGCCACGCGCCACCGATCCAGAGTTTGCCGGTCTTGATGACTTCCAGTCGGCTCATGCCATCACTCCTCTACCGCACATAGGATCGAAGCCCGTGCAGACCGCCTTCGCGACCAAATCCAGATTCCTTCACGCCCCCAAAGGGCGAACTGGCGTCGAACTGGTTGTAGGTGTTGCACCACACGACCCCCGCGTCCATCCGGTTGGCGATCTCGAAGATCTTCGAACCCTTGTCGGTCCAAATGCCGGCCACTAGACCATAGGGCGTCATATTGGCCCGCCGAATGGCCTCCTCGGGCGTTCGGAACGACATCACGGCGAGGACAGGGCCAAAGATCTCCTCGCGCGCGACCACGTGGGCCGGCTGGACGCCGGTGAAGAAACACGGCGGAAACCAGAAACCCTTGTCGGGCAGTGGGGTGGACTGCACATCGTGCAGAATGGCGCCCTCTTCCTGGCCGGCGGTCACCAAGGTTCGAATGCGCTCAAGTTGCTCGCCGCTGTTGATCGCGCCCACATCGGTGTTCTTGTCGAGCGGATCACCCAACCGGAGTTGGGCCATCCGGTCACGCAGACCGGCGACGAATGGTTCGAGAATCGACTCTTCGACCAGCAATCGGGAGCCAGCGCAGCAGACGTGGCCCTGATTGAACCAAATGCCGCTCACCACGCCCTCGATCGCCTGCTCGATGGCGGCGTCGGCAAACACAATGTTGGCACTCTTGCCGCCAAGTTCCAAGGTCAGCGGAATCTCCCGTGCCGCCAGCGACTCCATGATTCGTTGGCCGACTTCGGTCGAGCCCGTAAATGCCACCTTCTTGACCGCGGCGTGCGTGGAGACCATCCGGCCGGTATCGCCCGCTCCCGTGACAATATTGACAACGCCCGGCGGAAGGTCGATTTCCTGAATCAGTCGCGCCAGATGCAGGGCGGTCAGCGATGTGGTTTCAGCGGGCTTGAGTACAACCGTATTGCCACAGGCCAGCGCCGGCGCCAGTTTCCAGGCAGCCATCATCAGCGGGAAGTTCCATGGAATGATCTGCCCGCAAACGCCCCGCGGCTTGACCTGACGGCCACCAAAGGCCCACTGCAATTTGTCAGCCCAGCCGGCGTGGTAGAAGAAGTGCTGCGCGACCAGTGGCAGATCCACATCGCGGCTCTCCTTGATGGGCTTGCCGCCGTCCATCGTTTCCAGCACGGCCAATTCCCTGGAACACTCCTGAATCCGACGCGCCAAGCGGAAGAGGTACTTGCCTCGCTCACGCCCCTTCATGCGGGCCCATTTGGGCCCGGCGGCGCGGGCCGCGGCCATGGCGGCATCGACATCGTCCTCACCGGCCTCGGAAATCCGTGCCAGCGGCGTCCCTGTGGCCGGGTTGATCGTGGTGAAGGTCCGTCCCGACTGGGGTGCCTTGAAGGCGCCATCGATGAACAGGCCATACTCCGAGTCGATGACCGGGCGAGTCCGCTCTGGGGCAGGACTGTAGTCCCATCCTTCGGTGGCGGCCGGAACCGCCAATTCTCCTGCCTGTGCCATTACGTCACCGCCACATCATGCATCGCCGCGTAGTGGCCGTGGCTGGTCCAAAGAAGTTGTCTCACGAGGTCGTCGAGCAAGCTTGACGCACCGATTCGGAAGAGGTGCGGGGACAACCACTCCTGGCCCAGCGTCTCCCGCACCATGACCAGCATGTGCAAGGCGGCCTTTGACCTACGAATGCCACCCGCTGGCTTGACGCCAATCCGCACACCGGTGGCTCGGAAGTGATCGCGGACTGCTTCGAGCAGCAACAGGACCGACGGCATCGTGGCAGCCGGAGAAATCTTTCCGGTTGAAGTCTTGACGAACAACGCCCCGTCCGCAAGCTCATGGTCGCGGCTTGCCGCCTCGATGACCAGATCGGCGCAGCGGCGAATATTGTCAGGCGTCGCAAGCTCGCCAGTTTCGAGGATCACTTTCAGGTGCGTCTGCCCACACACTTCCTGCACAGCGTGGACTTCTGCGGCCACCTCGGCAAATCGGCCCGACAGAAAGGCGCCTCGGCTGATGACCATGTCGATCTCATCGGCACCGGCTGCGATCGCGGCCTCGGTCTCAGCGAGTCGGGCGTCGAGCGGCGCTTGTCCGCTCGGAAAGCTGGTCGCCACCGAAGCCGTTGCCACTCCAGTTCCGAGCAACGCTTCGCGAACCACCGACACAAGCCGCGGATACACGCACACGGCAGCAACCGATGGCACAGGCTGATCGATGGGCACCGGGCAGGGGTTGATCGCCCGTCGGCACAGCGCCCGGGCAAGTTCTGGGGAGTCAGCCCCTTCCAGCGTCGTCAGATCGAGCATCGAGATGGCAAGCCGCAGGCCCGACCGCTTGGACTCGGCCTTGATTGATCGGCGTGTGAATGAGGCCGCCCGGCGAGCGAGCATGACCCCATCGACAGGATGATGTTTGGAACTCATCGGGGAGATGTCCGTCGGGCCGCGGCGCGGGCCCGTTCAAACAGTACCGCCATGCGGCCTCCATCGAGCATCTCGACACGTGGTGCGGTGTGCACATCGACCAATCCGTAGACCATCAACATGCCACGGTGATGGTCGATCAGATACAGCACCTCGGCCTCCTCGACCACCCGTTGATCGCGACTGTTGGCCGTCATCAGGGTGAATCCACCACCGCTGGAGATCATGTCAGCTGCTGCTGGCTGATCCAACGTCGGACCTGAGCTCAGCCACCACGTCAGCAGCAGCGCGGCGCACGCGATCCAGCTGGCTGCAGTCGCGCATCGGCAGGCCACCTCAGCGGCCCCTCGCCGCGGACACGATATCGGCAGAGACGTCCCGCCGGCCCAGCGGCATCATCATGCCAGCCTGCCGATCCCACGCAACGACGATCAACTCTTCGGTGCGGGTGTCGAACATCCAGATCACTTCTTCACTGCCACGACCGCTGCTGGCGGTGACGGCCAAGTACTCGCTTCGATCATCCAATGAGGCGGTGGCCGAACCGGTCACCGAGATGCCGGCCCAGACGAGACTTCCAATCACCGCCAGTGCCAGCGGCAACCCCGATCCTCGCCATAATCGCGCCGGCCGCGACATCAGTCCTGATGCCCACGTTTGGACGGCAGGAGGCTCACTGCGACCACAGCCAGCGCCAGCAGCAGGGAAATGGCCAGGCCCCACAGTGGGGACGGGCCACCACTTGGAACTGCGGTCAGTTCAATGGGTTCGTGCGTTGTTCGGCTTCGCAGCGGCGACACCGCGTCCTGTGCCCATGCGAGTCGATCAGCGACGGACATCCCGCACACCATGATTCCAAGACACCAACCTGGGAGACGTCTCATTTCCGCAGGATAGCAGGCTTCAACACCGCTTCCCCACGGCCAGCCACATCATCGCAGATCGGCCGCGGATCCAGCCCCGAGGGCCTCGAAAATGCGTTGGGTCGCGTCGGATTTGTTCAACGTGTAGAAGTGAATGCCTGCCACACCACCGTCGAGCAGGTCATTGCACTGCTCCACAGCCCACTGAATGCCAACCTGCTCGATGGATGCCGGATCGTCGCGATGCCGCAGTAATCGACGTTGCAGCCGGGCGGGGAAGGTCGTGCCGCCGGCCAGATCGGCCATCCGCTGCATCGTGGCGAGGCTGGTGATGGGCATGATGCCAGCAATGATGGGGACGGTGATGCCTGCCAACTCACACCGCTCACGCCAATCAATGAAGTGTGTGTTGTCGGTAAAGAGCTGGGTGGTAATCCAATCGGCGCCCGCGTCGACCTTGGCCACAAGATGGTCCATATGGGTCAACTGGTTGGGAGTGTCTGGGTGCCCCTCTGGAAAGCCCGCGACTCCAATACCAAAGCCTCGTGGATCGGGATGCACACCGGACGCATTGAACTGCACAATGAGATTGACCAGATCGACGGCATTCGGAAGTGCCGTCGGTGTCGTGCTGCCATCCACTGGCTTATCCCCACGCAGGGCCAGAATGTTGCTGATACCGTGGCTGGCATAGCGGCTCAGAATGTCATCGATTTCAGACGGCCCGTGGCTGACACAGGTCAAGTGCGGAATCGGATCAAGGGCGCCACCCGCCTGCAAGCGGATCACGAGTTCGTGGGTCCGAGTGCGAGTCGAGCCGCCACCCCCGTAGGTGACCGAGACGAAGGAGGGGGCGAGGCTGACAAAGTGCTCCAGCCGCTCCTCAAGCCGCTTTGCGGCGGCATCGGTCGCGGGCGGGAAGAACTCAAAGCTCACCGTCCGGCCATCACGATCCATGATGTCACTAATGTGCATGCAGGCATGGTAATCCTGCCGGGCCCTACTATGGATTGGTGCCACGCTCAACGAACATTCCCCGGCCAACGGTGCAGCGGTTGAGCCTGTATCTGCGAGAGCTCGACAAAGCCGCCGCGGCGGGTCGTCACACCATCAGCTCATCGACCATCGCCAAAGCCTTCGGCATTACCGATGCGCGGGTTCGGCGGGATCTGGCCTGCCTCGGGCAGACCGGGCGACCCGGGGTGGGATATCAGGCCGCCGGGCTTGCCCAGCGCATTCGAACGGCACTGTCGCTGGATCGCACGTGGCGGCTGGCCATCGTCGGGGCCGGCAAGATCGGGGCCGCGGTCATGGGATCACCACACTTCGCCGAGGGCGGGTTTCAGGTGGTTGTTGCCTTTGATACCAATCCGGCCCTGCAAGGCACCACGGTGGCGGGTGTGCCGGTCAAATCGCTGGATCAACTGGCCAGCGTGGTGATCGCTGAGCAGGTGGACCTGGCGGTGCTCGCAGTGCCCGCTGATGTCGCCCAGTACGTTGCGACCCAACTGGTCCAGGCTGGCATCCGCGGCATCCTGAATTTCGCCCCTGCGCCGCTGCGGGTTGACGTGCCGGTCGAAGTCATCGACCTCTCACGGGCGTTGGAGCAGTTGGCCTTCCAAGTCTCAACCGCGTAGCGTGGAATCGCCACGGCTCAGCCGACGGACGACGCTGCTTCAGCAGCGTCACTTTCGGAGCGTGGTCCGAAGAGCGCCGTGCCAACGCGTACGACATTGGCGCCGCACTCGACCGCGACCTCATAGTCGTTGCTCATGCCCATTGAAAGCAGGTCAAATCCATCTCCCACGGAAATGCGTCTGATGTCGTCAAAGAGTTCTCGGGCCCGCACAAAGACGGGGCGGACCATCTCGGGGTCCTCGGACAACGGCGCCATGCACATCAATCCCCGAATCCGGACTCCGAGCATGGTTCGAACCTGATCAACAAGATGGCTCGCGGCGGCGGGGGCGACCCCCTGTTTCCCCCGCTCTCCGGCAATATTGACCTGAATCAAGATCTCGGTTGGTGGGGCGTCGTCGCGGTGAACGCCTTGGATCTCTTCTGCCAGTTTCAGTGAGTCGACGCTGTGGACCAATCTGGCCGTCTGGAGCACGCGACGAACCTTGTTTCGTTGGAGATGGCCGATGAAGTGCCACCGAATCGAGTCGGGAATGTCCAGACCGCCGTGCAATTCATGCTGCCGATCGCGAAACTCGTCGAGTTGGCTAGCCATTCGGACAAAGTGCTGCATGCGGCTCTCGCCAAAGTCGACCTGCCCCAACCGGTGCAGCACACGGACCTCGGAGGGCGTCGCATTCTTGGTGACCGCTACCAGAAAGACCTTGTCGGGGTCCCGCCCGCCACGCACCGCTGCCTGGCGGATGCGTTCCTTGACCAGTTCATATCGCTCTGCAACACCGGCGCATGTATCGGTCATAGGCGTATCGATCTCCGCCACGAGGATACAGGCTGCGGGCGTCTCGGGTCGAAAGAAGGGGCCGTCCAACCTCAACCGGAGATTGCCTCGAGTTCAGACGCGCGGCGTCAGATCTCCCCGCCGCCAAGTCGTGCCGTCACGTATCGACGACTTGCTGCAACCTCGGCTCGGGTCAATCCAGCGAGTCGGAGATCGCGGAAGACGGCGTCGAGGTCGGCCAGAATACGAGCCGCTCGCTCACGAACCGGCGAACCACCCGCTGCGAGCCATTGACGATAGTCGGACTTCTCTCCGAGCTCTGCTTGCCACTCAAGACGAGCCAATTCGATGGATTGACCGGCGCTCTCCATGGATCCTGCTTCCGGCGCCCACTCGATCGCCGCAGCGTAGTCGGTGACCGCGGCCCGGACAAAGCGGCCGTTGAGACGTGATCGGGAGATCCGCACCAGACCCGACGTCGGATCGACCATGCTGCCACCTCGGTGGCCAATGTCATTGATGAATCTATGGCTGGCCGCGGCGAGTTGATCAGCACGCAATCCCACTTGAGCGGAATCAATGAGCTCGATTCCCAGATCTGCCAGCACCTCGAGCGTCCGAATTTCCTCATTCCCTTTGGGGAGGCGCACCACCGCCTCGCCGAGCTTGGACTCGGCAGCGATCACGCCGTCATCCCTGACGTCGATCCGCGGCAGGAGCCACCGCAGTGCGGGCCGGTCGCCGTCCGCAGACGCCACAACGATGTCGGACGCGTCAAATGCGTCGGTGACACCACGTTGCAGCACCGGCACACCAAATGCGTCTACGACGGCCGCAAACCGTGGCGCGGCGCCGGTGTCACCGATGTATTGAAGATCGCCCTCAATACGAAGCGTCCCACCAGAGATGATGGAGGTCTGTTCAGAGTTGACTGGGCCAAATGGCTCCGTCAGCACCCCTTCTTCTCGTTGGTACACCGCGACGGTATTGCCACGAAGGGTCAGATCGCCAAGCGTCGTGATGTCACCAACGGTGAGCGTGCCGCCCGCATCAAGCATGACATCGCCGAGATAGGACAGGCCGTGATTGGCGCCAATCTGCACATCACCCTGGCGTGAGGTGATGGCCAGCGACGGGCCGAAGCCATGGACAGTTGGCAGATCCGAGAGCGTGTCGAGCGGCGCAGCATTGAGTCCGATATCGCCCCGAGCATTCATCTGGCCAACTGTCCAGTCAACGCCATCCAGTGGTCCGCCAAGGACCAGTCGATCCGCCGTGAACTCGAGCGACTCGACCTCTTCGGTGGCACCGATGTCGCCGCCAATCAGCAGCATGTCGCCGGCCGATGCGGTCAACATCCCACCGCTGCCGTCCACCGTGCTCAGGAGATTCACGTCGCCCGCAGCGGTCAGGCCCACCGATGCATCATCAATGCGAACCTGCCCTGTTCCGGCCGATGCGGCAAGGACCAGATCCTCTCCGCTTTCAAGCGAGGTATTGCCTGAGAATATGGTCTGATCCGCGAGAATATGAAGGTCGCCATTGATGCTTCGAACATCAGCACCAGTCAGTTGCATCGTGGAGGCATCGAGCAGCACCGCATCGCCAGTCAGTTGGCCGCCGATTGCAATGACGCCATCATTCTCTGCACGTACATCAAGGCTGCCGCCCGCGGTGACCGTTCCATCGATGGTGATGGTGCCGCCCTGCTCGCTTGTGATGAGCACCACGCCTGGGCTGTTGATGGTGCCGGCCTGCGTCACATCGCCAAAGGCGGCTGCTACCACACTGCTTCCTGTGACATCACCGGACAGCGTGGCGTTTCCAGCAGCTGCAGTCAGCGAGACATCGCCGGCTGCCACCACGGAGCCGCTTTGGAAGAGATCACCTTGCGTCGCAGTCGCAGAAAGGCTGGTGCCGGTGAGTTG